>Ga0181517_10002185_pt1 | contig 20394 bp, 16 predicted proteins | sample PEATcosm2014_Bin_31_FD_119748 | JGI IMG/M metagenome (GOLD analysis project Ga0181517, IMG submission 119748) | Peatland microbial communities from MTU Mesocosm Facility, Houghton, MI, USA - PEATcosm2014_Bin01_30_metaG | ecosystem: Environmental > Terrestrial > Soil > Wetlands > Peat | place... | reverse complement strand
GAGGCGCGGGGGTCGTTGCCGGCGACCGTCAAATGCTTTCCTGCCTCCGCCCCCGGAGTCCCCGCAGCCCAAAATGGCCATTTTGATCCAACTGACTGGTTTTGAACGTGTTACAACGACAAATAGGCGTCTGGCAGCAATAAATTGGCGCCTATCAGCGATTGCCAGGCGCCTATTTGTCATTCCTAGGCGCCCATCAGGAACAGCGAGACGCCGCTCCGGTGCGGAATGACATCTCGCAATCGCGGAGAGACGTCTCACGGAAGCTGGATGACGCCGCAAAATGTCTGCGCGACATCCTGCCGCTGTGGAATGACGCCACGCGAGAACGGAAGGATGTCTGAAAACGACGGAAGGACGCCGACCGACCGCGACGAGGCGGCGGAAATTGGAAACGACAAGACCCCTCCGCTGACAGCACGGTCGCCAATTCGGAAATCCCACAACTTCTGCATCCGCCAACTGCTCTGAAACAGTCATAGCGTTATGGAGAGTGAATTTGGCAAAGACCGCCGGGGAGTCAAGCCCGTTTTTGCGAATTTTCCACGGCGCGTTTGGGCCGGTTGAAAATCCCGGAAGGGAGGAATCCAGGACTTTTGAAAAATTCAAGACCCCTGCAAAAGGGTGGATGCGACGCCTCGCCGCAGAGGCGGCGCGGTGAAATTATTGGGGAAATCTTCGCGCAGTTCCGCCCCGCGCTACGCCAGCTCCCAGCCGGGCTGGATGTCCTCGTCGTATCCGGTGGCGGAAACTTGTTGCGCCAGTTTTCTTTCGGCGAGGATGCCGATCATCGCGGCGTTGTCGGTGCAGAAGGATTGTGGCGCGAGGTGGAGGCTGAATCCGTTTTTTTCGCACGCGAGCGCGAGCTGCCGCCGCAGGGCGCGGTTGCAGGAGACGCCGCCGGACAGGGTGACGCACCGGACGCCGCTGCGTTTTGCGGCGCGGATGGTTTTCGCGACGAGCACCTCGACGATGGCGGCCTGGATGCTGGCGCAGAGGTCGCGGATTTTTTGCGCGTCCTCCAGCAGCGCCGGGTTGTCGCGCAAAAAATAGCGGACGGAGGTTTTCAGGCCGCTGAAGCTGAAATCGTCGCCGGCGTCGTGCAGCAGCGGGCGCGGGAAGTCAAACGCCTTCGGGTTCCCCTGCTCCGCCAACCGGTCAATTTCCGGCCCGGCGGGATAGGCCAGGCCCATCAGCTTGCCGGTCTTGTCAAAACATTCGCCGGCGGCGTCGTCCATCGTCGAGCCGAGCACGCGGTGCTTCAATTCGCTTTTGACCAGAACCAGCATCGTGTGCCCGCCGCTGACGATGAGCGAGATGTTCGGCTGGAAGGCGGCAAAGTCGGCACAGAAAAGTTGCCCCCTCACCCCGTCCCTCTCCCCATCGGATGGGGAGAGGGTGTAAGGACGGGTGAGGGGTTTTGGAACAATCCACGGCGAATACAAATGGGCCTCGTGGTGATTGACGCCGATGAAGGGTTTGCGGAGGGCGAACGCCAGGGATTGCGCGGCCTTCAGCCCGACTAGCAGCGCCATCGGCAAACCCGGCCCCAGCGTGGCGGCAACGGCATCGAGCTGGCCGGTGGAAATCTCCGCATCGCTCAGGGCTGTCCGGACGACGAGCGGAAGGTTCTTCAAATGCTCGCGCGCGGCGAGTTCGGGCACCACGCCGCCGTATTCCGCATGCAGCGCAATCTGCGACGAGACGGCGTTGGATAAAATCCTTCCGTCGCGCACGACGGCGGCGCTGGTTTCGTCGCAGGAAGTTTCAATGGCGAGAATGGTCATGCTGTCACGGCGGCGAATCGTTGAATTGCCAAATCGTTTGAGTCGCGGGCCGGTTCACGATGCGACAATTCACGATGCAACGGCTGGGCTATTTCTCCGCAACTTTCTCCGGCTTTGACAATTCGCCGTAGAGCAAAATGCCCTTGAGCAAATCCTCGGCGCGTTCAAGCTGCACGTCCTGGATTTGCGCGACGCGGACACGGTTCGTCGCGTCCAGCGATGCCAGTCCGCCGGGTGCGCGCGTGAGCAGGAGCGCGGCCTCCTCGTCCTCGGTCATCGGGACGACGATGTCCGGCTCGATGCCGTGCTCATGGATGACGCGATGGCTGGGCGTGTAATACTTGGCGACGGTCAGCTTGAGCGCGCCGACATTGTCTATGGGAAAAATGCTCTGGACGGAGCCTTTGCCGAAGGTTTTCTCGCCGAGGATCACCGCGCGGCGCAAATCCTGCAAACAGCCGGTGACGATTTCCGAGGCGCTGGCGCTGCCGAGGTCAACCAGGATGACCATCGGCATGCCATTCAATTCATCGCCACGGCCATTGGCGCGCCGGATGGAATTTTGGGCCGGGTCGCGGCCCTCGGTGGAAACCACCAACTGCCCGCGCGGCAGGAATTTCTGGCAGACGTTCACCGCCTCGTCCAGCAGCCCTCCGGGATTCAGGCGCAAATCCAGGATCAGCGCCTTCATGCCCTGCGATTTTAGCCTGCCGAGCGCGGTTTCGAGTTCGTCGCCGGTCTTGTCGCCGAATTCCGTGATGCGGATGTAGCCGATGCCGTCCGCGCCGAGCGGAAATTCCTTTTTCCCGTTGATGTCCTTGACCATGTCCATCTGGATGATGGCGCGGACCAGCGTCAGATTTTTTTCCTCGCCGGTCGCGGGGCGCTGGATCGTCACCATCACCGGTGTGCCTGGTTCGCCGCGCAACTGCTTCACCACGGCGCCAAGCGGCAGCCGTTCCACGCTCTTGCCTTCCACCTTCACGATGCGGTCGCCGGTCAAAATCCCCGCACGGGAACCCGGCGAGTCTTCCATCGGCGCAACGACGGTGACGCAGCCATCCTTCATCGAAACCACGAGTCCCAGACCGCCGAACTGTCCCTCCGTGTCGTCCTGCAACTGCCGGTAATCCTGCGCGTCAAGAAATTCGCTGTGCGGGTCGAGCGAGCCGACCATGCCCTTGATGGCCGCGGAGGTGAGGTTGCGGTAGGTCAGGTTCGTGCTGTCCACGTATTCCGCGCGGACCTTTTGCAGCACGCTGGCGAACAAATCCAGGTTCGCGTCCATCGAATCCTTTTGCTCCGCCGCGCGCGCCGAGTTCAAATAAATCGCCGCGCCGAGGATCAGGTTCAGTCCCAGGGCCGCCGCCGCCACGCCAAAAATCAAACGCCGTTTCATGCCGTGAAAATACCACAAAGGCGCAAAGGCACAAAGGTTTTGGTGCCGCGTCAACGCGCCGCGCCGGCAGGCTCGCCGTCGTGGAGCCGGGCTTTTTTCAAAAGCGCCTCCACCATCGGCAGATCGCCCGGCACGGTGACCTTGGGATTCGGCGTCACGCGCGAGACCAGCCGGACCGGCTGGCCGATCAATTCGCACGCCGCCGTGTCGTCGGTGAAAATCAACAGTTGCCGCTGGGCCGAGGAAATCGCGCGACGGATGACCTCGACACGGAACGTTTGCGGCGTCTGCACCGCCCATAATGTTGAACGATCCAGCGTCCGCCGAATCAATTTTCCATCCACGGATTCCTTGATGGTGTCCGTCACCGGCTGGGCCGCGACCGCTGCGCCGGATTCCATGGCGTGTCTGACAGTCGCCTCGATCAACTCCTCGCTCACGCAAGGCCGCGCCGCGTCATGAATGGCCACAACCTCCGACCGCGGCGAAAGCATTTCCAGACCGTTCCAGACCGAATCCTGCCGCTCCTTGCCGCCGGTGACGATGTGAAACGGCTTTTGAAAGTGAAATTTCTTCGCCAGTTTTTCAAACTCCCCTTCCCGTCCCTTGCGCACGACCAGGATGATTTCATCAATGCACTTCGCATCTTCGAACCGCTGCCACGTGTGCGCCACGACCGGCCGGCCGGCCACCTCAAGGAAAAGTTTGTCCACGCCGGATCCCATGCGGGTGCCCTGGCCGGCGGCGACGAGAATTGCAGAATTCATTGGAAAAGTCTAAAGGTTGAAGGCTGAAAGCTAAAGTCCAAAGCGGGCGATTTTTAACGTTGGACACGGGACTTCGGGCTTTGGACTATGAAGCCGCCCGCCAGTCCAGAACTTTCAACTGCACCGCGCGCCTGCCGTTGAACTGGTTGATTTGCGGCGCGAAGGCCAGATCAAATTTCCCGACCGGCAGCGACGCCCCGCCGCCGTTCCACCAGACGGCCTCGTGCGTGGCCAGACCGTCCGTCACCCACATTTTGACGTGCTGCTTCTCCGCGCCCATGCGCTGTAGCGGGCGCTGATGCGAAAGATTCCGCGCGAAAAACTGCACCGACGGATTCCCCTGCCCGGTCGGTTTCAAACGATCCAATTCGGCGATGAATTCCAAAGTGATTTCGTCCAAACCAACTTCCGCATCCATTCGCAGCGGCGGCTGCAAATCCTCCGGCTTGAGCGAACGCCGCGCCAGCTCGTTCAACCGCTGGCGCAGCAGGTCAATTTTGTCTGGCGCGACGCTCAAGCCCGCCGCCATCGCGTGGCCGCCATGACGCAGCAGCAGGTCGTCGCACTCGCGCAGCGCGGCGGCCAGATCAAACCCGGCGATGCTCCGGCCCGAACCGCGCCATTCGCCGCCCTCGCCGCCGATGATGATCGTCGGACGGTAAAATTCCTGCAACACGCGCGACGCCACAATGCCCACAACGCCGATGTGCCAGAGCAACTGGCCCTCGACGATGACAAAATCCGTCTGCGGATTGAATTTCGAGCGCACCACGCCGGTGACCTGCTCGACGATGCCGCGCTCAATTTTCTGCCGTTCGCGGTTCCGCGAGTCCAGATTTTGCGCCAGCGGCGTCGCCTCATCGGAGTTTCTGGCCAGCAGCAAACGCAGGGCGTCCTCGGCGGATTCGAGCCGTCCGGCGGCGTTCAACCTCGGCCCGAGCTGGAAGCCGACATCGTAAACGCCGAGTTTTTCCGGCGATTGCGCGACCTTTTTCAGCGCGATCAAACCGGGCCGCTCCGTTTTGTTCAACCGTTCCAGACCGGCGGAAACCAGAATCCGATTTTCGCCGACGAGCGGCACGATGTCGGCAATGGTTCCGAGCGCGACCAAATCCAGCAGCAGACGCACATCAAATTCCGCCGCGCCGGGCAGATTAATTTCGCGTCCGCTCTTAACCAGCGCGTGTGCCAGCTTGAACGCAAGTCCGGCGGAGCAAAGCTCCTTAAAATTTCCGATTTCCGATTTCCGATTTCCGATTTCTGGCGCAAGTTGGGGGTTGACGAGCGCGACGGCGGCTGGCGCGGGAGAAGAAACCTGATGGTGGTCGAGAACGATTGTGTCCACGCCGCGCGAGCGAAGCGACGCGATGGTTTCCACGGCGGTCGAGCCGCAGTCCACGGCCAGCAGCAGCGTTGTTGGGAATTTATTCAGGCAGTTTTCAACGCCGTCGGCGCTCAAACCGTAGCCTTCGTCCATCCGGTTGGGCAGATAAAAATCCACACGCCAGCCGAGCGGGCGCAGGATTTCGAGCAGCAGCGTGGTGGATGTCACACCGTCCACATCGTAATCGCCAAAAATCACCAGCGGCTCGTTTTGTTCGCGGGCACGGAGCAGCCGTCCGACGGCGGCGTCCATGTTTGGCAGCAGAAAGGGATCAGCCAGGTTTTTGAGCCGTGGCTGGAGAAAATCCCGGATGGCGGGCGGCTCGCTGAATCCGCGGTTGAGCAGGCACTGGGCGAGCAGCGGCGGGATTTTGAGCTGCGATGCCAGTTGACCGGCGAGGAGCGGTTGCGGCGGCGCGGGAGACCAGCGAAATTTCATTTCAACCAGCAGATTACCCAGATGGCGTGGATTAAAAAGCAAAATTCAATCCGCCCCGACAGCGGTCAATTTTTTTTGCCGCGCGCGGCGGTGATGGAGAGCACGATGGAAATAAGAAGAATCGCCGCCACGACCAGCAGCGAGACGCTGGTCGGAATTTCCGTCTGGAACCATCGCGGCGGATGGTCGTGCGGATCGAGCAGCATTTTCGCGCCGATGAAGGCAAGCACGACGGACAGGCCGATTTTCAGATAGCGGAAGTAGCCGAGCGCGCCAACGAGCAGGAAATACATCGAGCGCAGGCCGAGGATGGCGAAAACGTTCGAGGTGAAAACGATGAAGGCCTTGCGTGTCACGGAGAAGACCGCCGGCACGGAGTCCACGGCAAAAATCAAATCGGTGGTTTCCACCAGCAACAGCACCAGCGCCAGCGGCGTGAGGGCGAACCGTCCGTTGAGCCGGGTGAAAAATTTCTGACCGTCCAAGTTTTGCGCAACGGGGAAAATCTTCCGCACCAGTCGCAGCACGAGGTTTTTTTCCGGACGCACCATTTCCTGTTTGGAGAGGAACATTTTCACGCCAGCAAAAACGAGAAACGCGCCGAAGATGTAAAGCACCCAGTCAAACTGGTGGATGAGCGCCGCGCCGGCGGCAATCATCGCCCCGCGCATCATCAGCGCGCCGAGAATGCCCCAGAACAGCAGCCGGTGCTGGAATTCCAGCGGCACGCGAAACCAGGCGAAAAGGAGCGCGATGACGAGGATGTTGTCGAGGGAAAGCGACAGTTCGATGACGTAGCCGGTGGTGAAGGCCTCGGCGTCGGAGCGTCCGCGCCAGAAGACCATCGAGAGGGCGAACGCCATGGCCAGCGCAACCCACAGCACACTCCATGCGGCGGCCTCCCGAAACTTGACAGCCCGCGCCCGGCGGTGAAATGCGCCAAGATCGAGCGCGATAAAAACCAAAACGCAGGCGATGAAACCAATCCAGTGCCAGGGCGTGATTTCAACCGGAGTCATTTTGATTTACGATTCACGATTTGCGCGCCGAGTGCAATCGGAATTGAATCGTAAATCGCAAATCTTCAATCGCAAATTGCTCAAGCCTTCGGCGCGGTCGCCGCGTTTTGCATTTTCACCGCCGAAGCGCCGATGTTCGGGCGCTGGCCCTTGTGCCACCACAGGACGAACGCACTGGCGATGTAGATGGAGGAATAGGTGCCGGTGATGATGCCGATGAGGAACGTGAAGGCAAAATCGTTGATGACGCCGCCGCCCCAGACATACAAGCAGCCGGTGGCGATGAACACCGTGCCGGAGGTGATGATGGTGCGGCTCAAGGTCTGGTTCAACGCCTGGTTGATGACTTCCTTGAACGTGCCCCTGACGCCCAGCTTCAAATCTTCGCGGATGCGGTCGAAGATGACGATCTTGTCGTTGATGGAGAAACCGATGATGGTCAGCACCGCCGCGACGACGGTGGCGTTGAACTGGCGCCCGGAGACGCCGTTGGCGACGCAATACAGGCCGACGGCCAGCAGCACGTCGTGAACCACGCCGACGATGGCGCCGACGGCAAATGAAAATTCATAGCGGAACGCGACGTAGACCAGGATGCCGAAGAGCGCCATCAACGAGGCGATGATGGCCGAGTTCCGGACATCCGCGCCCACGGAGGCACCGACCTGCTGGCTGCCGCGCCATTGGAAATGCGCATCCGCAAAACTGTCCGTCAGCACGCGCTTCACCTTGTCCGCCGAGCCGCCGGAGGTCGTCACGCGCAGCGTTTCGCTGTTGCCGCCAACGTCCTTTTGATATTGGATTTGAGCGTCCTTCTCCCCGATGCCAGTCATGGCGGCGCGAATCTTGTCCGGATCCACCTTCTGCGAAAAGCTGAACGTCGTGCTGTCGCCGCCGCGGAAATCCACGCCGAAGAGCCTGTCCCCGCGCGTGACGCCGTAGCCGAGCGAGAGGATGACGCAAGCCCAGGTGATGATGAACAGCGGCTTGGCAACGCCCATGAAATTGACATTGGTGGCGCGGATGAGATGGAACATCCCGAGCGATTTCAGCCAGTTCCGGTCCAGCAAAAAGTCAAAAATGAGCCGTGTCACGACCAGCGCGGTGAACAGGCTCGCCGCCACGCCGATGGTCAGCGTCACGCCGAAGCCCTTGATTTCGCCGGTGCCCATGAAAATCAGAATGACGGATGAAATAAGCGTGGTGACGTGCGAATCAAAAATCGTGCCGAACGCGCGGGCATAACCGGCGGCGATGGCGCCGCGCAGCGACTTGCCCTTGGCCAGCTCCTCGCGCAGCCGCTCGTAAATCAGCACGTTCGCGTCCACCGCCATGCCGATGGTGAGCACCACGCCCGCGATGCCCGGCAGCGTCAGCGTCGTGCCGACCGAGCACATCACGCCCAGCAGGATGATGATGTTCGTGATGAGCGCGACGTTTGCCGTGAGACCGGCTTTCCGGTAGTAAACCAACATGAAGAGTGAAACCAAAACGACTGCGGCCAAGGCTGCGCGGATGCCGCTTTTGATCGAGTCCTTGCCGAGCGTCGGGTCCACGTCGTAGGAATAAACCGGCACGAGCTTTGCGCGCAGCGGATTTTGGAGCACCGCCGCCAGCTTCTGCGCCTCTTCCGACGTGAAATGGCCCGTGATCTGGCCGTTGTTGTCAATTTCGCTGTTGATGTTCGGCGCGGAATAAAGCTGGCCGTCCAAAACGATGGCCAGCCGGTGGCCGATGTTGTTGCGCGTGACCTCGCCGAATTTTTTCCCGGCGGCATCCGTGAGTTCGAATTCGATGATGGGTTCGCCGAGATTACCGCGACCCATTCTTGCGTTCTTGACAATGTCGCCCGCCAGACCGTTCTCCGCCTTTTTCTTGACGATGACCACTTCGGGCGGCGACGGCCTGCCATTCTGCGGCGGTTCGACGTGCTTGAGCAGCTCATAGCCCGGCGGAATCGGCTCGTTGTTCTGAATGATCTCGTCGCTGTCTTCCTTCACCAGCCGGAATTCCAGGTAGGCGGCCTTCTGAATGTTCGTCGCCGCGCTTTCCTTGTCGGCCTCCGACAAACCGGGCAACTGGATCAAAATCTGGTTGCCGCCGACCGGCTGAATGACCGGCTCGGCCACGCCGAACTGGTCCACGCGCTTGCGCAGCACCTCGACCGCCTGCGACAACGCGCCTGCGGCTTCCTGCGAGGAGGCGACACCGTTTGTGTCGCTGGTGGCGTTGGTCAATGAGCTCGTGTCCATCCTGACCAGGAACGCCGTGCCGCCCTGCAAATCGAGGCCGAGCTTGATCTTGCCGGAGGCGTCGCGCTGGATCCGGTTCAGGATGAACGTCGTCGGATCAACTTCGTTCGACGCGTTGATGAAATTGAAATACGGTTCGATGTCGTTCGTGCCGATGGCGGCGCGCAAATTGGCGAACTCGCTGTTCGTCCCCGCTTTTTGCAGGGCGTCCGCCCGCGCCATGATGTTCGTGAACGTCGCGTCCGGCCTGCCTGCGCGGGAGAGAAACTCCTTCACCAGGTCGCGAGACGTCGGCGGATACATCTCGAAAAACGACCAGCAGATGATGAATACGACAAAAAGAAACTTCCAAAGGTTGTTGTTTTGCTTCATGGCCGGTCAGGAGGCGGACGAGTCGCCGCCGCGTTCAAGGATTTCCACCACCGAGGATTTGGTCACTTCCATCTTGGCGTCCGCCGAGCGGATCGAAACCGTTTTGTCCTTCACCGTGACAATGACGGCGATGATGCCGCTGGCGGTGACCACCTTGTCGCCTGACTTCAGGCTCGCCATCAGCTTGGCCTGCTGCTTGGCGCGCTGCGACTGCGGGCGGATCATCATGAAATACATCATGACGATCATCAGCACGATGAGCACCAGCGGGCTGCCGAAGATCATTTGGAGCGGAGACGGCTGCGCGCCCGGGGTTCCGGCTGGCGCCGCCGGAGGCGTGGCGGTTGCTTGCGCCAGCAATACGTTTAATACATTCAAGTGCATAATGAAAAGTGGCCGCACACTTTACGACAGCCGCGCCATTTGGCAAGCGTTATCGGTTGCATTGAATCCCGCGTTGGCAAACTTGGGCGCGAAACCCTTGCAAACCGACCGTCGCCACCGTGCCGCCCAGAAGCCCCGTGCGACTGGCGGCAATGGGCAGCGGCGCAAACCGCCCGTCCGCCTTCAACAAAGCCAGATCATTGGCCGCATCCACCTGAACCACCTTGGCGTCAATCAAACCCGCGCCCGTGAGCAAACGAACCTTCGTCGCATCCTTGACCACATGATAATTTGAAATCAAATAACCGTCGTCAGTGATGAAAAAGCCCGTGCCAGTGTGGCCTTTTGTCAAAACTACGGGCTGACTCTGCACGAAACAAAACAGCAGGATTAAAGATTCAGCCAAACCCAATCGCCTTTGGATATATCAACCGAACCTGAATCTCTCAAACCAATTTGACCACTATCGTCTGTTTCATTCCAGCCAATAGAGTAGAGCAAAAATTTCCCGTCATTCGTTCGGCGATAATGCAACGGTTTTCCGCCGATGATGTCATGCGGAATTTGGGAAATAAAATCCGGCATAAGAGCATCAAGATTTTCAGGATATTGACCGTGAGCCAAGCGGTAGCGTTCCAGTCCGCAAGCAATTCGCGCCAGGTTGATTGAATTTTGAGCATAAGCCATTTTTTCGCCGCTGAGGCTTAAAGAAGGCAAGAAGTCAGCAAAGATATTCCACGGCCATGGTTTCCATTTCTGATAATAATTATCTACATCGGTTTTGATTTTGGGGAAAGCCAATTGATGTCCGGCATCAACCAACGGCATAAGCCACTTCTCGTGATACCGTGCGATAGCCAGTTCATTTCGGTAATACCATCCGCCGGGCATTAAATAAACGAAGGCGGGATAGACCGTCCTTTTTGATGCACCATCGAAGGAGAAATCCTCGTTGAATCCCAAGACGGTTGCGATTTCATGGTAATCCCGATGCCGACGAAGGCTGTCAGTTTCCATGATTCCGCCGGCGCGCTCACCATGCATTGATAGTTTGTAATCGCTTAGAAAGTCAAATTGAGACAGTTTTTCGTTTAATTCTGACAATTGAGCGCCTGACCATTGATGTTTAACCAGTCCTTCCCAAATCGGCTGCATCGTTAAGCTCATCTCTGCGCCTCTGACCAGATGAGAAATCAAAAACGGCTCACTACGTATGGAATTTATCAAATAGAACATCAATTCCACATCTGCCAATGCCTCGTTGCTCTGTCCATTTTCCAATTCAGCCACTGAACGTAATTCTAAAATCTGAATACATCTCTTCTCGCGAGCCAAATGGATGAGCAAAATATTAAATGGACGCTCGTTATTGTAATCCACTGGAAATCTTGAATACGGCAGGGAACTGGCTTTGCGAACGGCTTCAATGGTTTGGTCATATTTACTGAGTGCCAGCAGAACATCTTTGGCGGGAGATTGTGGTTGCAGTGGAACCTGGAATTCATTGGTTTTGACTGCCAACCGGCGATAATAATTTTGCCATTCGTTCAAATCGGTGAGCTTTCCCTTTTGCCAATTCCCATAATTTGTTACGGACAAATCGTAATACGCATAATCTTCACGCGACATTTCCAACTGGTCCACAATATTTGTATTTGGTGAGTCCAGTCGTTTTCCATTTTTATCAACCATTTCTTTCCATGAACTCGCAATGACCGGCGCAAAAGCAAAATTCTCGTCATCGGGAACCGGCTTAGGAGCAAGGGCCATGAAATTAAATTGTTCGCCTTTAGCTTCCGCTGCCTTTTCATACGAATGCCATGCCCACCAACCCCGGAAATCTTCCTCAACATAAAATAGTAAAACCAAAATAATCAAGCCAGCCAAAGCCAATAGCGCATAACGGAAACGCCGCCACTTAAAAAACCATCGGCAAAACAGGAATAGAAGAATTAAAACAAAGACCAAAGCGGCGGGAAGCAATCCATACCAGGAAGTATTCGTTAGCCAATCGTTTCGGATTATTAACCCAAGCATCAAGGTGAACGCTGATACCGCGAAGCTTAAAAATAATATCCAGCCAGCAATTCTTTTCATGAATTTGAGAAACGGCTTAATGATCCAACGAATTGTATGTGACTGGCAAAAGATTTGTCGAGAACGTTTGGCTGTTTCTTTTGGTCATCAGACAATTGCCCTTGCCTCGGTTTTGTGGACTACTGCGGAGTGCGCCCCAATTTGATTTCCGTCATCGCCCAGCCTCGTGCGTGCGCCCCGCGCCCCGTTGCCCCGGCGGCATTTTCAGCGCCGTAGGCGCGGCATCTGTGTAGTTTATCATCCGCATCGGTTCAAGCTCCGTAGGAGCGGCATATTCGGTTTTGAATTTCCTGATGATGTCGCTCCTGACGGAGCTTGATTTGTTTTGCGACCGTAATCTACAGAGATGCCAGCCCTACGGGCCTGAAAAATCCGTGTTCATCGGTATCCATCGGTGGTTGAATTCGTTTGCCCCAATCGTCCATCCCAAAATGAATACCGGAAAAGAGCCGTTCAAGTGCGGAATGGCGAGTGCGGATTGCGGAGTGGTTGAACAACAAAGCAACGAAGCAACAAAGTTATGCCGTCTTGGTTCCTTGGTTGTTCAAAAGAGTTCCAGTCCGCCTGCGTCAGATTTCCGTCATCGCCCAGCCTCGTGCGCTGCCCCCGCGCCCCGTTGCCCCTGCGGCATTCGGCTTTGGAGTGCGCGAACACGTCCGCGCTTTGGTTCGACGCGACATGTCGCGTCGGGGGAAAGCGATGTCATGCCATCGCACTCCAAAAAAAGCGGCCTTCGTTTCCGAAGGCCGCGTGGTTTCAATCATCCGCCGGATGTTTTACGGCGTCGCCGGTTTGTTTTTGGCGGCGGCCTTGGCCGCTTTGAGGGCGGCTTTCTGTTCCGCCGTGGCCTGCGCCGTGGCGTCCACTTCAAAACCCCAGTCGCCCAGTTTGTGCTCGCTGCCCTTGTTCAGGGCGGCCAGCACGTCGCGGGCGGCGGTCACGTAGAAGCGGACGTAGCCGGGCGTGGTGGTGTCCGGGCCGAGCGCGTTGTCGCGGGCCTCGGTGGCGGTCTCGGCCTGCTTGTAGAGCTGGCCGGCCAGTTGGTTGTTGGTGTCGGCGGCGGTCACCTGCGCTCCAAATCCGGCAATGCCTTCGATGCCGTTGAGCGGGCTGGCCGCTCCGAGCGCGGTGTGTTTGGCGTTAATCGCCTTTGCCAGGGCAATCAGGTAGTCCGGATTGCTGGGGATGTTGACTCTCATGTTTGACTTTCTTTTAGGTGTTCCGGTTAATGGCATGGCCTTGATCCAGTCAAACGTCAGGCTGGCACAGCCGAGGCATGCCCCTTCGTGTCTATCCAACACCCGCCCGGCGTTGCCGTTCCAACTGTATTTTGCCAAAAACCCGCCTTTTATTGGCAAATTGAAGGATTTAGGCGTTTCCAGGCTGAATCTGCGGGTTCAAAGGTTCAACCTTTGGATGCAAAAGTTGAACCTGTGAATCCGAAGGTTGAACCTGCGGATGCAAATGTTGAGCCTGTGAATCCCCAAGTTCAACCCGTGGACGCCGGAGTCGAACCTGTGAAACCAAATGTTGAGGTTGTGGGGCGGAATCTTCAGCCTGCGAGTCCAATGGCTGAACTTGTGGACGCCAAGGTTGAACTTGGGAATGCAAATCTTCAATCTGCGGGCGCAAAAGTTCAGTCCGTGAACGCCAAAAGTCTTTCCGCGAATACCGGCATGAAGGGCTGGCTAGTGGTTGGGAAGGATTTATTTCAACTGCGCCGCCATTTCCTCGCCCAAAACCGCCGCCTCTTTGACCGGACGCTTCGCCGCGCCGCGCTTCACCGTCGCGGCGTCGCGAAAGGAAACGGCGCGCAGCGTGATTTTGTCGCCGGCAATCTCCGCATGAGCCGCCACCGGGCTTTGGCAGCCGCCGCCCATGCCGCGCAGAAACGCCCGCTCGGCAGTCACGGCCTGGAATGTGTTGAAATGATTCAGCCGCTCGACGATTTTTCCGATGCGCTCGTCGTCCGCCCGGATTTCAATGCCGATCGCGCCCTGCCCCACGCACGGCAGCATCACATCCAGATCCAAAACCGTCGCCAGCAGGCCGTCCGGCACGGCGTCTCCGGCGAGCGCGCCGTCGGGCTTGACGGAAAAATTCAGCCGCGTGATGCCGGCCAGCGCCAGCACCGTCGCGTCCAGCTCGCCGCGTTCGGCCACCTTCTGCATCCGCGTGACGACGTTGCCGCGAATCTCGACCACGTTCAAATCCGGCCGCGCCGCGAGCAACTGCTCCTTGCGCCGGGTGCTGCTGGTGGCAATCGTCGCGCCCTTGGGAAAATCCTTCAGCGCCGCGTGCGGCTTGAAACCGCGCAGCGCGCTTTGCCCCGGCGACCAGTCTTCCTTCAAATGATTTTCCGGGTTGGCGATGTATTCCGCCGAGCGATAAATCAAAACGTCGCGCACGTCGGCGCGCTTGGGCGTGGCGGCCAGGATCAATCCGGCGGGCAAATCGGTCGGCAAATCCTTCAGGCTGTGAACCGCGAGGTCGGCCTGGCCCTTGACCAGCGCGACTTCGAGTTCCTTCGTGAACAACCCCTTCGGCAGGCTGGCGTCGGTCTTGGCCATCGAGGCCTTTTGCAGTTTGTCGCCGGTGGTCTTGATGATTTTCAGCTCGAACCGCAGCCGCGGAAACGCGGCGCGGCACTGCGCGGCGATCTGGTTGGCCTGCGCGAGCGCCAGCGCGCTGCCGCGCGTAGCGATGATGATGGGTCGTTCCATTGGCATTGTTCAGTCCGCAGATTGCGCAGATTTTTGCAGGTCAGAAAAGGGTAATCTGCGTCCATCTGCAAAATCTGCGGATGATCTGGCAGCCAGCAGCGGCTTCACCTTTTCGGCAATGATGGCCTCGCAGCTGGCGATTTCCTCGCGGCGCAGTTTCAGGTAGTCGTCGGCGATGCCCTGCAAGTCGTCCACGTTGTAAAGATAGACGTTCTCCAGAAAATTCACCTCCGGGTCAATGTCGCGCGGCACCGCGATGTCAATCAGCAGCAGCGGGCGCTGCCGGCGCGCCTTCATCAGCGGCTCCAGCTTTGCGCGGTCCAAAATGTAATGCGGCGCGGAGGTGCTGCTGATGACGATGTCAATTTTCTCAAACTCCCCCGCCCAATCGTCAAACGGCACGGCACGCCCGCCGAATTCGCCGGCCAGGGCCTGCGCCCGGTCCAGCGAACGGTTCGTCACGACGATGCTTTTCGCGCCGCGCGACAGCAGTGCGCGCGCCGTCTTCTCGCTGGTGTCACCCGCGCCGATGACGAGCACCTCGCGGTCGCCGAGCGAATTGAAGATCTTTTCCGCCAGCTCCACCGCGACCGAGGCCACGGACACACTGCCGCGCTGGATGTTGGTGTGGGTGCGGACGTGCTTGGCGGTGTGGAACGCGCGCTGGAACGCCTTGTTCAGCCGTGCGCCGGTGTGGCCGTGCTTGAGCGCGAGGTCGTAGGCGGTCTTGAGCTGGCCGAGGATTTCCGTCTCGCCAATCATCATCGAGTCGAGGCCGCAGGCGACCTTGAACAGGTGATGCAGGCTGACCGGTTCGGCAAGGGCGTAAAGTCCTTCGTTGAGCGGTTCGTTGAAATTGCGCTGACTGACGAGAAACTTTTTCAGTTCAGCAAATGCCCTCGCCGGTTCGAGTGGAGTTGCGGCGTAAATCTCCACCCGGTTGCACGTCGAGAGAATCACCGCCTCGCCGGCGACGCCGGAGTCGCGCAGCGATTTGAGCGCGTCGGGGATTTTGGATTCGGCAAAGGCAAAACGCTCCCGCAGTTCGACGGGCGCCGAGCGGTGGCTCAAGCCGATGACGACGACGTTCATTTAATTGTGCAGGCTGGAATAGTGGTTGGTGATGCCAAACGTGAGCAGCAAAAACGCGAAGGCGACGATGACACCAATGGTGAAGCGGCGGGTGGAACGGCCAAAAAAAAGCCGGGCCACGATCAGTTCCAGGTAAACCAGCCAGAGCAGCGCGGACCAGACCACCTTGGGATCGGAAAAATACGGTTTGCCTTCGGGCCTGGGGAGTTGCTGGCCGGTGACGAGGCCGACGGTGAACAGGACAAAACCCACCAGAATGAGACGAAGGGTGATGATCTCCAGCCGCTGGATGGACGGCAGCAACGACAGCACGGCGCGCAGCTTGTGAAATTTCAGGTCGTGTTGCTGCATCAGGAACATCCCCGCCGCCACGGCGGCGAGTCCGAACGCGCCGTAGGATTGCAGGATGGTTGCCGCGTGCAGGCTGCGGAGCCAGTTGGAGAAATCCGGCTTTGGCCCGTGCGGCGGGTCCAGCGAGGGCATGAGCGCGAACACGCCGACGGTGAACAGCACCGGCGCGGTGAACGCGCAGAGGAACTTGAATCGTGGCAGCAGCGAATAAACCAGGCACGCCAGGCCGAGCGCCCAGAGCAGGAACGTGGTGGCTTCGTAGAGATTGTTGACCGGGCAACTGTGCAGCGTCAGGCCGCGTTTGAACATCGCCACCGTGTGCAGCGCCACGCCGGCGACAATCAGGAAATAATTCGCCCAGTCGTCCCGGCGAAAACCCTTTCGCCACAGGAAAACCGAATACATTGTGCTCGCACCGTAAAACACCACAGCGAGCAGAAAGAAATGCCGGTCGGTGAACCAAGTCACGGCCATAGGTTAAACGCGCAAACGGACGGCGCAAGCGCGAACCGCCAAGACGCCGAGAACGCCGGGCTGACTCACCCAATCTTCATCGTCATCTTAAACTTAATCATCCATCAAGGATTGTGATTAGGGGGCAGGATTAAGGTTGTGACATGGCTGAATCGATTACTTGAACTTTCCCGGCGACACTCCTATGATGGCCTCGAAAGCCCGCAATATGAGTTACACCGACGAATATCTCCGCTCGGACAGCGCCGCACAACAACTCGAAATCCCCGTGCTCGTCAATTGCATGGCGCAGGACGCCATCCAGCTTGGCGCGAGCGATCTCCACATCGAGCCGTGGGAGGCCGCCATCGCCGTCCGCGCCCGCGTCAACGGCGTCCTCGTCGAGGTCGCCCACCTGCCGCTGGAATTGCTCGACAAAATTTCCATGCGCTTCAAGGTCATGGCCAACCTTGTCACTTATCAGGCCGGAATGCCGCAGGACGGCGCGGCCATCGGCGGGCCGGAACTGGACGGTGTGCAGTTACGCGTCTCCATTTTCCCCACCACGCGCGGCGAGAAAATCGTCGTCCGCCTTTTCGACCCGCGCGACCGGCGGTTCGACTTGAACACGCTCGGCTTCGACGATTCAACGCTGAAAGGGCTGGTGCGTTTGCTCAAGCGGCCCAGCGGCCTGCTATTGTTCACCGGCCCCACCGGCTCGGGCAAGACCAACACGATGTATTCGGCGCTTTGCCACATCACGCAGCGCGACGGCTCCAGCGTCAGCATCAGCACCGTCGAGGATCCGGTGGAATTTAATTTGCCGATGGTCACCCAGACGCAGATCAATCCCGCGCAGGAATTCACCTACGCCGTGGCGCTGCGCAGCATCATGCGGCAGGACCCGCAAGTCGTCATGGTCGGCGAGATTCGCGATCCGGAAACCGCCGCCATCGCCGTGCAAGCCGGGCTGACGGGGCATCTGGTGTTGAGCACCATCCATTCCGGCGTGTCGGCGGGCGCGTTCACGCGGCTCATCAACATGGAGATCGAGCCATTTATGCTTTGCTCGGCCATTTTGGGCGTGATGGGGATGCGGCTGGTTCGGAGCGTTTGCCCCGACTGCGCCCAGCCTTACACGCCGGAGCCGAGCATGCTCAAGATGATCCCAGAGGAGCTGCGGCCGCAGGCGCAATTCCGCCACGGCACCGGCTGCGAACATTGTGTCCAAACCGGATTCTCCGGCCGCCTGCCCGTGACCGAAATGCTGGTTGTGGACGAACCCTTTCGCGAGGCCGTCCTAAAAAAAATGCCCACCAGCGCCCTCGAAGACATCGCCATCCAAAAAGGCATGAAAACCCTCTGGCAAAACGGGCTGCAACGCGCCATTCACGGCCAGACCTCGCTGGAGGAAACCGTCCGTGTGCTCGCGGCGGACATGATTTGAAACGGACAACTCGTTCCGATTTCCACAACGCGGTGCTGCCAAGTCCACGTCGGGATTTAAATTATGTTTCTCCATCGCCTTGAGTTCGGCGCGACGCGCAGGATGCTTGCGCGGGAGATGGTGTTATTTGTGCCGGTGGAGCCGGTGCAGCACGGAAAATCATCTTCGAGCGGCAAAAAGTTTGACAAGCGCGGACGAAACTTTAGATTGTCGCCACTCCGGATGGGGTCGTAGCTCAGTTGGTAGAGCGCCTGAATGGCATTCAGGAGGTCAGGGGTTCGAACCCCCTCGGCTCCACCAGCCTTTGCTTGGAGCACAGCGGAGACTGAAGGCTGGCGCGGGCCAACCGGTGCTGAAACCCGGCAAAATCAAGAATGTCCATCCATTGGTCAATTATAGACATTCAAATCGATGAATGCAGAAATATACTGGCACCAGTATAAAAAACGACATTTCTTCAACCATCTGGAACACTGCCAATAACGTCCGTTAAAACCCGAGAGATCGAACCTCCATCATGATTGCCCCCACATCAACCACCAATTCTTCCAACCAGCCCGTTGGTAAAAACACGAGCTGGTTCCGCACCACCGAGGGTAAGAATTACACCTTCATTTTTCTGCTGGTGTGTTCTCTGTTTCTACTTTGGGGCGTCTGTAACGGGATGATTGACATCCTGAACAAGCATTTTCAGGACTCGCTGCGCATCACCAAAGCGGAGTCGGCCTTCGTGCAGTTCGCCAATTACATGGGTTACTTCTTCATGGCCATTCCCTCCGGCCTGCTCGCCATCCGGTTCGGCTACAAGGGTGCCATCATCATTGGACTGAGTTTGATTGCCTTGGGCGCGCTATGGTTCATACCTGCGACGCATATCGGAACTTACTGGTCGTTCCTGATGGGATTGTTCATTCTCGCCGCCGGCCTGACGTGTCTGGAAACCGTCTGCAATCCCTATGCCACCTTGCTTGGACCGCCGGAATCCAGCGCGCCGCGCATCAATCTGGCACAAAGCATCAACGGCATCGGCTGGATGATTGGCCCGGTGCTCGGCGGTTTCTTTGTGCTCTCGGCCACCGGCGAACCCATCACCACCAACACCGACCTCTACAAACCCTACCTGATTGTGGCCGTCGCGGTTGCAATCATCGCCTTCATCTTCGTCATCAGCAAGGTTCCGGACCTGCGCGCCATGGAAGAAACCAAGGCGGTCGCCGGCAATGGCAACGCCAAAACCAGTGTAAAACCAAAACCGTTGTGGAAGCGCTGGCACTTTGTCCTGGCGGTGGCGGCGCAATTCTTTTATGTCGCGGCGCAGACGGGCATCTTCAGCTTCTTCATCAATTACATCGCCAGCGACATTCCGGCGCTCCGTCAAAATGGCGCGAAGGGTTTGCAGGGCTTCGCAAATGGATTGCACGCGGCTCACCTGATACCACCCGCCCAGATGACTTATTCAGCCGCCATGCTCTCGGCAAAGGATGTCACAGACCTTTCCGCCCTGGTGGCCAAATTGCAGAATGACCCTGATCCCAAGACCCGGCCAATTTCTGAATTTATCTGGAACCAGTTCACCACGAACCGCGATTTTCTGGCCGCGTCCAGCTTCAGCGCGACCGCCAGCCAGATCAACGCTCCTTCTTCGGTCCAGGATTCAGCCGCCGACCTTGACAAACAAGTTGCCCTGCAGAAAAAAGCCATCCTGGTCACTGGTTTCAACCAGGTTCTCCAGACCAATTTGCTCTTTGATGCCCAACGTTTTGCTGGCATCACTCTGCCGGCAGGAGTGGCTGGCCTGGCCGCGCAAAATCCCTCCGGCGAACAACTAATCCGCCTCAACCGCAGCCTTGTGGAAGCGGCTTATCCCGTCGCCCAGATTGCCAGAAGCCCTTACTTGAATGACGCCTTGTTCCATGTCACCGACCGCGGTGCCTCCCTCCTGCTGTCGTTCGGCGGCTTCGCGCTGTTCCTTCTGGGCCGCATTACCGGCACCATTGCATTGCGGTTTTTCAAGGCCCATACCACGCTGGCGTTGTATTCGGTTCTTAGCATGGGAACAATGGTTCTGGTCATGTTCCCGCTTGGCTGGTGGTCGGTTGTGGGCCTGTTCTTGAGCTTCTTCTTCATGTCTATTATGTATCCCACCATCTTCGCGCTGGGCATCCATGGACTGGGCGAACAAACCAAGATTGCATCCTCATTTATCGTCCAAGCCATCGTCGGTGGCGCCATCATGCCAATGTTCATGGGTTGGTTGGCGGACCACTGGGGTATGCGCGTCGGCTTCCTGATGCCGCTGATTTGCTTCGCCTTCGTCGCGTTCTATGGAGCAAGCTGGCAGAGGGTGGAAGCTAAGGACTCAATGGTGGCGAAATAACCACCGAGCGCCCTTCCGCCGCGTGCGGATTTCTGAATTCAGAATGCGGAAT
>Ga0181517_10002181_pt1 | contig 20411 bp, 20 predicted proteins | sample PEATcosm2014_Bin_31_FD_119748 | JGI IMG/M metagenome (GOLD analysis project Ga0181517, IMG submission 119748) | Peatland microbial communities from MTU Mesocosm Facility, Houghton, MI, USA - PEATcosm2014_Bin01_30_metaG | ecosystem: Environmental > Terrestrial > Soil > Wetlands > Peat | place... | reverse complement strand
GCGCGCTTCGATCTCGGCCAGGCGCTGCGGATGGCCCACGGTATATTGCGCCATCGAGCGCGGCCAGCGGAAGATGCGGCTGAAGCGCGGCACGGCGCGCACGCCGGCGATTTCCGCGAGTTCCGCCGTAACCGCGGCCAGCACCTGCTGGTCGGATTCGTCGAGCACGCCCGCGTCTTCCATGCCACCCAGGAAACAGCGGGCCACGATCATCCCCGCGGGCACGCGGTGCGAAAACTTGGTTCCCACCCAGGTGCAGGCCACCAGGCGGCGGCGCTCTTTCTTAGGTACCAGGAAGCCGAAACCGATCGGCGCCCGATCAAGATCGGCCGCGTTGAATCCGAGTGCCACCGTCATCGATGAGCTGTAGGGGATGGTGGCCAACAACTCGGCCGTGCGCGCGTCCACCGCACTCACTAGCGGCGCGCCGGCGTGGGCTGCGCAGGCCACCACTACGCGCCGGGCCTCCAGCCAATCGCCGTCCACGCGCACGCGGAAGCCGGTGCCCGAACGCTCGATCGATTGCGCGCGCGCGCGGTGGACTTCGACCTTGCCGTCAATCGCCGCGGTGATCGAGTCCACCATCTGCCCCAGCCCGCCCTTGAGTGTGCGGAACAGCGGGGCCGCGGGCTCGCCCTGCGACCGCGTTTTGGCGGCCCGGGCGCGTTCCACCAGCACACCGCGCGTCAGGCTGCCATATCGGTTGGCCAGCTCGACGAAGCGCGGCAACACGCTGGTCACACTCAGCGCGGCGGGATTGCCTCCATAGACGCCGCTGAGCAATGGCTCGGCCAGGTAATCGACGGCTTCAGCGCCGTAATGTTCTTCGATAAACTCGGCCACCGATTGATCTCCGGCCCTGGGCTCGGGCGCGCGCAACAACTCCGTCGCCATCCGCAGCTTGGTGCGCCAGCCTAGCAGGCTGGTGGCAAGGAGCGGCAAAATCTTGGTCGGCACCATCATCATCAAGCCGTCCGGCAGCGGCGTCAGGCGGCCGTCCCGGCGCACGAAGGTGACGCGCAGATGGTCATTGGAGCCGATCACCTGGTCCGCCAGACCCAGTTGGTCGATAAGTTCGAGCGCGGCGGGCTTGGCGGAAAGGAAACTGTCCGGGCCGGCCTCAATGGTGCAGCCCTCCACGTGCACCGTTTCGATCACGCCGCCCATGCGCGGCCGTGATTCGACGATGGTCGCCGTGGCGCCGTCCTTGGCCAGGTAATAGGCGGTGGCCAGGCCGGAAATGCCGCCGCCGATGATGACCGTGTCAGGCATCGGTAGGTGGGGCATGCTTTAGCTTGCCCATCACAAACATCGCTTGGCGACCTCGGCCAGGGCAGCGGTGTAAGTCGCCGAATCGTTCAACGATTCGGGCCGCCGCAACGCCATGCCCCTTGCGGCTGCGTACTCGCGGAAAAGAATGTCGATATCGAACAGCACCTCGACATGGTCGGCGACAAAGCCAACCGGGTCGAGCACTACTTCGCGCACACCGGCCGCGGCATAGCGGTCCAGGCAGGATTCCACGGTGGGACCGAGCCACTGGCCGCCGGTCAAACCCTGGCTTTGGAAAGCGAAATCCCATTCCGCGATGCCGGCGCCGGCGGCAACCCCGGCGGCGCTGGCGCGGCACTCGTCCTCATACGGGTCGTCCGCCGCCAGCGCCTGTTGCGGCAGGGAGTGGGCGGTGAAGAGGATCCTCTGCGCCGGCAGCAGCGGGCGCAAGCGTTCGGCATAGGCCTCGATCAGCAGCGGCTCGGTGTGGTAGCTCTTGGCCCAAACGATTTCCGCCGTTACGCCAGCCTCGGCGGCAGCCTCGCGCGTGCGGCGAATGTAGAGGCCCACGCTCAGATCGGAAAACTGCGGGGCCAGGCAGACGGCGGCTAGCCGGTCGATGCCGGCTTCTAGCACGCGGTCCATGGTTTCGCGCAGGAACGGGTGCCAGTTGCGCATGCCGAAAAAGACCGGCAGGCCAAGCCGCCGCTCGAGAGCTTCCGCCTGGGCGCGCGTCCAGCGGAGCAAAGGAGATCCGCCGCCGATGGCGATGTAGCGGCTGCACACTTCGGCCAGCACCTCGGGCGAACCGGGTCTGCCGCCGCGCACGTAGCCAAGGTACTCTTCCACGTCCTCGACCCGTTCGGGCGCCCCGTGCGCCACCAGCAGGACCCCCTGCTTCATGGACGGAATTCGCGGACCATTTGCACTACCGCCTTGACGTTTTCGACCGGGGTTTCCGGCAGAATGCCATGGCCCAGGTTGAAAATGTGGCCGGGCCGCGCGCCGGTGCGCTTCAGCAGTTCATGGACCTTGATGCGCAGTTCGTGAAGCGGCGCAAACAGTGCCACCGGATCCAGGTTGCCCTGGATGGCCGAGCGATAGCTGATGTCCGTCCACGCCTGGTCGATGTTCATGCGCCAGTCGACGCCCATCACGTCGCCGCCGGCGGCGTGCAGTTCCTTGAAGAAACCGGAAGCGCCGGTGCCGAAGTGGATCACGGGAGCGCCGGTCGAGCGGATGCGCTCGATCAGCGCGCGTGAGTACGGCGCGGCGAAACGTACGTAGTCGTCCGAGCCCAGCGCTCCCACCCAGCTATCGAACACCTGGATGACGCGCGCGCCCGCCGCCACTTGCAGATGCGCGAAGGGCGCCAGCACGTCGACGATCTTGCCCATCAGCCGCCGCCACAGCGTCTCGTCGCTGTACATCAGCTTCTTGGTACGGATGAAATTGCGCGAGGCGCCGCCTTCGATCATGTAACTGGCCATGGTGAAGGGAGCGCCCACAAAGCCGATTACCGGCACGCGGCCGGCCAGCGCCCGCACCGTGGCCTGGATGGCCTCGCCCACGTAGCCGAGATCGTCGGTATAGGCGGTGGAGAGCGAATCCACGTCGTCGGAAGTGCGCACCGGGTTATCGATGGTGGGCCCGGCGCCCTTTTCATAGTGCAGCTTCAGGCCCATCGGTTCGATCGGCAACAGCAGGTCGGCGAAGATGATGGCGGCGTCCACGTCCAGAATTTCAACTGGCTGCAGCGTGACGGTCGAAGCCAGGTCCGGCCGTTTGCAGATCTCCAGGATGCCGTGCCTTTCGCGGATCTGCCGGTATTGTTTCATGTAGCGGCCGGCCTGCCGCATAAACCAGACCGGCCGCACATCGGTCGGCCGGCGGCGGCAGGCGTCCAAAAAACGACTGGTCATTGGAGCCACGCGCATGGTTGATCCGTCCTGTCTTGGCAATAATAAACACGAAAATCTCTAGGCTTGTGCTGCTCCGCCCACCGGCGGCCATTCACAAAGTAGGGCTTGGCCCAGGCCTCGCTGTCGATGGTGCGAGGCGCCACCACCGATACCGATACCGTGCCCTGCGCCGGATAACCCGTGCGCGGGTCCATGATGTGGGCATAGATGCGGCCTTCGGCCCGGAAAAACTTCTCGTAGCTGCCGGAAGTGGACAGCGACATGTCCTTGAGAAACACTTCCGCCACCGTCTTCGAGTGCCTCCACGGGTCGCGGATATCCACCGCCCAGCCTTCCGGGTGCCCGGGCGGCGTGCCCATGCCGTAAATGCTGCTGGCCGAGCCGGCCACCAGCGCGGTGGTCACTCCATACTGCCTCAATACGTTCACCATGCGGTCCACGGCGTAGCCTTTGCCGATGCCGCCGGGATCGAGTTCCACGCCCGTCCGGTCGAACCAGACCGTGCCCGCCTGGGCGTCCAGGTGCACGTGCCGGTAGCCCACGCGAGCCATCGCGGCCGCGACTTCCGGGCGATGCGGCAAATGTCCGGTGCCTTTGTAAAAGCCCCAGACTTTCATCAGCGGGCCCACCGTAATATCGAACGCTCCTTCACTTTGCCGGCTGTACTCGATGCACGCGGATAGCAACTGGAACAACTCCGGCGAAATCTTCATCGGCTTTTCGGCCGCGTGCTGGTTGACCTGGCTCCATTCGCTCCCTGGCTGATAGTTGGAAAGCAACTCGTCCAGCCGGTGCGCTTCGTCGAGAGCCGCATCGGCGGCCGCTTCCATCTTCACACGGTCGTCACCGTACAGCTCGACCGTGTAGGCCGAACCCATCGCGTCGGCCGTTTTTTCGAGGCGCAGCAATTCCGGCTGGTCCGCCCCGGCGCCGGGCTTGAGGCCCGCCAACAGAAACAAAACTACCACAGTTTGTTTGACTTTGGGGCTAATTTTCGGTTCGGACACGCGATTTTTTCGCTCGTTTGAGAAGAAAGTCGATGCGGCTCTCTACATCCTGGTTCTTGTCACGCATAAAATGCAGTTCGGGAACATGGCGCAGGGTCAGCCGGCTGGCCAACTCGTGGCGGAGGAAGCCGCGGGCGTGCTCGAGAGCGGCCAGCGACGCGTCCTGCTCCGCCTCATTCCCGCGCAACCCCACGCGGACGTTGGCGTGGCGGCCGTCCTGGCTGACATGGACCTCGGTCACGTCCACCGCCAGCAACCGCGGATCGTCGGTTTCAAAGCCGATGATCTCGGTCAACTCCTCGCGGAGTGCCTCGGAAACGCGCAGTGTGCGGCGTTCATCCATGGCGCCTCGGGTCCTTCGCGCGCCCGGGCGCCAGGGGTCCCGGCCCCGGTCCCGGTTCTCTCATGCCAGCCACTCCACGGTCGCGCCGGCCAGTTCCCCGCCGAGCAGCGAGGCGGCTTCGTCTTCCACTGAGCGCAGCACTTTTTCGGCATGGGCGTGGTCGCTCGAAACTGTGACGGCGGCCACCGCGGCGCGCTGCCAGAGGTCCTGATAATCGACTTCCGCCACCGCGACGTTGAACTTGCCGCGGAGGCGGGCTTTCAGGCCCTCCACCACGTGACGCTTGTCCTTGAGGGAATGGGAATACTCCAGCCGTAATTCCAGAGTCAGCACGCCGACGGCAGCCATGGCATCAGGCAAAGACCTCGGTGGCGACGCGCTCGGTGACGAACGCTTCGATGATGTCGCCCTGTTTGACGTCGGGGAAGTTCTCCAGCGTGATGCCGCACTCCTGCCCGCTCTTGACCTCGCTCACGTCGTCCTTGAAACGGCGCAACGACGCGATCTTGCCGGTGTGCACCACCACGTTGTCGCGCAGCAGGCGCACCTCGGAGCGGCTCGGAATGGTGCCATCCTGCACCAGGCACCCGGCCACGTTGCCGACCTTGGAGATGCGGAAGGTTTCACGCACCTCGGCCTTGCCCTTGTAGACCTCGCGGAAGACCGGCTCCAGCAGGCCGCTCATGGCAGCCTTGATCTCGTCGGTGAGGTTGTAAATGATCGTGTGCAGGCGAATGTCCACCTTCTCCTGCTCGGCCAGAGTGGAGGCGGCGCGTTCCGGCCGCACGTTGAAGCCGATGATGACGGCGTTCGAAGCCGACGCCAGCAGCACGTCGCTTTCGTTGACCGCGCCCACGCCGGCGCGGATCACGCGCACCTTCACCTTCTCGTTGGAGAGCTTCTGCAAAGCCTCCGTCAGCACCTCGGCGGAGCCGCCCACGTCGGCCTTGAGGATGATCGGCAGCTCCTTGATTTCGCCGGCTTCCATCTGCTTGTGCAGTTGATCCAGGGTCAGGCGGGCGGACTTGGCCATCGCGGCCTCGCGGTCCTTGAGGTCGCGGAACTTGACGATCTGCTGCGCCTTGGCGGTGTCGGTCACCACCTGGAAGTCGTCGCCCACTTCGGGCAGCGAGCCGAGCCCCAGCACTTCCACCGGCGTGGCCGGTTCGGCTTTGCGGATTTGCGTGCCGCGATCGCTGATCATGGCGCGCACCTTGCCGAACACGGCGCCGCAGATGAAGAAGTCGCCTACGCTGAGTGTGCCGTTGCGCACCAGTACGGTGGCCACCGGCCCGCGGCCGCGGTCGAGCTGGGCTTCGAGCACCGTGCCCATGGCGGGACGTGTCGGATTGGCCTTGAGATCCAGCATGTCGGCTACCAGCAGAATCATCTCGAGCAGCAGATCCAGGCCCACCTGCGTCTTGGCGGACACTTGCACCATCACTGTGTCGCCGCCCCAATCCTCGGCCAGCAGGCCGCGGTCGGCAAGCTGCTGCTTGATCCGCTCGGGCTGGGCGTCCGGCTTGTCGATCTTGTTGATGGCGACGATGATCGGCACGCCCGCCGCCCTGGCGTGATCGATCGCTTCGAGCGTCTGCGGCATCACGCCGTCATCGGCCGCCACCACCAGGATGACGATGTCGGTGACCTTGGCGCCGCGGGCGCGCATGCGGGTGAAGGCCTCGTGGCCCGGCGTATCGATGAAGACGATCTTGCGGCCGTTCATCTCCACCTGATACGCGCCGATATGCTGCGTGATGCCGCCTGCTTCGCGGGCGGCGACATTGGCTTCGCGGATGGCATCGAGCAGCGACGTCTTGCCGTGATCGACGTGGCCCATGATGGTGACCACCGGTGCGCGCCTGACTAGGTCCTTGGTTTCCTCCGCCTCTTCCACCGCTTGCATGGCTTCTTCTTCATAGCTCACGGTGGCGGTGGAGGCGCCGAAATCGCGCGCTATTTCGGTCGCCAGCTTGACGTCCAGCGTCTGGTTGATAGTGGCGAAAATGCCTCGATCCACCAGCTTGGTGATGATGCTGGCCGCTTTGATATCGAGTTTCTCGGAGAGTTCCTTGAGAGTCAGGCCTTCGGAGATGGTGATTTCCCGGCTGATCGGAGGCGGCCCGGAGGCCGCCTGGCGGCGCGTGGCCGGCCGCAGGTTTTTCTCTTCTTCGATGCGTTCGCGCTGCTGGCGGACGGGGCGCTTGTCGAACCGGCCCCGAGGCTGATCCACCGGGGGAGGAGGCATGCCGGGGCCAAGCGGCCCCCGTGGCGTGGTCGGATGCTGCGGACGCGGGCCCGGACGGGTTGCCGGCGCGCCGGTGCGCGGACCTTGCCGCGCCACCATCGGCTGGCCGGGGCGGATTGGCCCGCGGTAAATCGGCTGACCGGGCGTGGGCGCGCCCTGAGTTCGCGGCACTCCCGGACGCGGCGCTGCTGGCAGCGCCGGCATTGCCGGACGAGGCGCGCCCAATTTCGCCGCCAGGTCGGGACGCGGCGGCACCACCGGGCGTGCTGTCGGCTGACCCGCCAACGGCCGTGCCGGAGCGCCCGGAGCCGCGCCGCTTCGAGCTTCCGCCGGAGCCTGCGGGCGCGGTGCCTGCGGCAAGGAGGGCCGCGGACCGGCTGGCATGGGACGCACCGCCTCCGGCGCCGTCACAGGCATTGGTGCGCGCGGGCCAGACAGAATCTGGCCAGGCCGAGGCGCAGTAGCCGCGCCCGGTATCGGCCTCACCGGCAGCGCCTGCGATCTTCCAGGGGCGATTACCGCAACCGGTGGCGCGGGCGACGCCGTTGGCACGGGCGGCGATGGCACCGCTGTTCTCGTCGCCGCGGGCGCCGGCTGGCCCGGCACCGCAATCGGCGGATGGATCGGCCTTCCAGTAGCCAACGGCGGGCGAATCGGCGCGCCGCTCGAGACGGGGCGCAGTTCGCCGGCCGGCGCCGGCGCATCTGTCGGTGCTTCTTCCGGCTCCGCTGCGGCTTGAGGCGCGGCTCCATCGGGGCCCGTCGTCACCGCCTCTGGCGCGGCTTCCTCCGCATGCGCCGGCGGCACCTCCGCCGCGGGTTCCTGGTCCGGAATCTCATGGCCCAACAAACGGCGCAGCTTGATCGCCACGTCTTCGTCGATGGAGCTCGAGTGCGTCTTCTTTTCGGCGACGCCCAATTCGGGCAGCCGGTCCAGGATCTCGTGCGCCTTGACTTCGAGCTCCCGTGCCAGCTCGTTGATTCGAATCTTCTTCATAGAAAAAGCAACCGTCGCTTACCGCTTAAGACACACCTCAACCGCCATGATTCTCCGGGACGCCCTCCCCGGCATCGCCGGGGCCGGCTTCAGGGCCCGCTCCTGGCTGATTGTGAGTTGGGGAACCCGCGTCTTCTATCGTATCAAACTGCTCCGATTCCGCCGCTTCCAGCACCGCGGCCTCGGGCTCGGCGGCAACCGGCTCCGCCGTCTCCGCTTCGCTGGCCGATTCCGCTTCGGTCGGCGCAGCCGCTTCGATTTCGCCAGCCGGCTCCCCTTCCGTGTCTGCGCCCGGCTCCGCTTCCGCTGGCCCAGCGGCGGTTTCCTCCACCGCCAACTGGCCTCCGGCCGCTTCCACCGGCTGTTCGAACTGGGCGTAATACGCGTTGACGCATTCGAAAATCTTCTCCACGCCTTTCGGACCGATGCCCTGAATCTCTTCCAGTTGTTCCGGCGTCATGCCGCCCAGCTTCTCGATGGTGCCGATGCCCGCCTCGAGCAGCTTCTCGACCGTCTTTTCCGCCAACCCGTAATCGATCAGCACGGAGGCCGGCGCGCCCGGCGCCACCATGGCGGCCATCTGCGTCTCCACTTCCTGCCGCTTCTCTTCTTCGCTCTTGATGTCGATCTTCCAGCCCAGCAACTTGGCGGCCAGGCGCACGTTCTGCCCCTTTTTGCCGATCGCCAGCGAAAGCTGGGAGTCGTCGACGATCACTTCCATCTGCTTCTCGACCGGATCGACGATGCTGATCTTGCTCACCTTGGCGGGACTCAGCGCATGGGTGGCGAACACCACCGGGTCTTCGGAGTATTCGATGATGTCGATCTTCTCGCCGCGCAGCTCGCGGATGATGGACTGCACGCGCATGCCCTTCATGCCGACGCAGGCGCCGACGCTATCCACGTCGCGGTCGCGGCTCTGCACGGCGATCTTGGTGCGCTCGCCGGCTTCGCGCGCGCAGCCCTTGATGGATACCGTGCCATCGTAGATTTCCGGCACTTCCTGCTCGAACAGGCGCATCACCAGCTCGGGCGCAGCGCGCGACACCAGCACGCCCGGGCCTTTGCTGGCCTTGTCCACCAGCCGGATCACGCAGCGCACGCGGTCGCCCACCGAGTAGCTTTCCAGGCGCGACTGTTCCTTCTTGGCCAGCTTGGCTTCAGTCTTGCCGAGATCGAGAACGTACTCGGGGCCTTCCACCCGCTTAACCGTGCAGTTGACCAGCTCGCCGGCGCGCCCGGAATACTCGTTGTAGACGGTCTCACGCTCGGCCTCGCGCACCTTCTGGAGGATCACCTGCTTGGCGGTCTGGGCGGAGATCCGGCCCAGCGAGTCGGTGTTCTTCGTGAGGCGGATTTCGGAGCCGATTTCGGCGTCCGGCTGGATCCGCCGCGCCTCCGCCAGCGTCATTTCGTGGACGGGGTCTTCCACTACCTCGACCGCTTTCTTCACCGCGAACAGGTGGATGGCGCCGGTCTTCGGATCCATCTCCGCAACGTAGTCTTCGTTGGTGCGGTAGTGCTTGCGGGCGGCGATCAGCATGGCGTCCTTCACTGCGTCGAAGACGATCTGCGGATCGATGCCTTTTTCCTTGCTGAGTATTTCGATGGATTGAAAGATGGTTTCCAAAGTGCCCTCGCTCTTGCAATAGAAATTTCTGCTGGTTCTTGGTCTCCCGGCGGGCTTACCACTCAAACTTCAGGTTGGCCTTCTGGATCTCGTCTAGCGCAACCCGCAGCGGCGTCTGGCCGCCGGTCTCCAGCGTCACGCGGCCATCTTCAAAACCGGCCAGCGTGCCTTCCCAGTTGCGGCGTCCCTCCACGGGCTCGCGCAGCACCAGTTTGATCTTCTTCCCCTGGAAGCGCACGAAATCGCCCGGTTTGGCGAGCTTGCGCTCCACACCGGGAGAGCTGACCTCCAAAGTGTAGCGGCCGCCCGGCACCACGTCCTCGACATCCAGAATCGTGCCCACCTGCTGCGAAACCAGCTCGCAATCGCCGTGGGTAACACCCTGTGGCTTGTCGATGGAAATGCGGACCAGGCGGCTCGCGCCGCCGCCTTTCACCGCGACTTCGACGACTTCCATGCCCTCGGAAGCCGCCACACGGTTCGCGATTGCTTCGATCTTGGATGCCACGTCGTCCCGCATTTCCCTCAAAAACCGCCGATCGCCAACAAAAAAGTGGGCTTTCGCCCACTCCCTTGGTTCGTCGATACTTCCTTAGTATAGCGCAGCTAAGCGCGAATTGTGGCGGTGTCTGACGGTTGTACGACCGAAACTTCGAACCGACTATTTCTCTTGCTGGCCGGAGGGCGGTTGCACCTTGGTTCCGACACCCTCGACCGATTGGCAGGGATCCGCTGTGAGTGTCTCTGGGGGCGTAGGAATGATCCGCAGGAACGGCAACGGCGGGGCGTGGAGGTCCATGCGAGAGGTGAGGCTGTTGACGAACTCCCTTGCATAGGGCCACGCATTGAAGATTGCGTTTCCGTCTTTGAATGCCGCAATGGACTGGGGCGCCGGTTCGAAGGTCCTGTCTTGGATCAAATAATCGAGATCGAATGCGCACTCAACGTCGAAGAGGAGCACCGGCGGCTCGGAGCTGTCGTATCCCTGGGCCTGGAAGCGCACCTCGATCCGCAGCACACCCTCCACGATGGCGTTGGCTAAGGAGCTGTGCGAAACCCTAAGGGAAAATGGACCGGTTAGCGCAGTCTCACTTCCCTCCAGGGAAGCGTGGCACTGGCGCAGTCCGACCCGCGTCAATTCACACTTGGACTGTAGTGTCACTGCGGACCGAATCTCTTCTTGACTCTGTGAAATTATCATTGTTCCAAGAGCACCAAATCCTTGCGTACACGGCCCAGACGCGCTTGTCTGTTCCCACCTAGGTCCGGGAGGCGGATTGGCGAGGCACTCCCGACCAACCTCGCGATGCGGGAGAGCGCCAGGGGCAGGAAGACCGGAAAGCAACCCCTCGGGCGCCACTGTTCGTTCTGGAACGGCACACGCCACTGACCAGGAAGCAATGTGTTGCGGAGCCGGTTTGCGCTCGGCAACTTCAACCGAGAGCCTTAGGCCTACCGCACTGAGCACAGCCTTTAGACTGTTGATGCCTGGGTTCCCGCGACGGGAGAGCATCTTGTAGAGGCTCTCGCGATTTAAGCCCGTGGCATCGGCAACATAGGTCATGCGATTGGCCTTCGCGACATCGCGTAACGCGAGCAGAAAAACAGCGTCGGAACCCTCCTCATCATCTTCGAGCGCAGCCTGAAGATACTCCGTTGCATAGGCTGGATTCTGGAGGCGCTCATACAGACCAATTTCGTAGTCCTTTGTCCGTTTTGACATGTCGGTTCACTTGCTCTTCTTATAATCCTGCCAGCATTCCTTGGCCCTGTCGATGTCGGGCTGCTGTCCCCGCTTGATGCCGCCTCCGAGGAGAATCACCAGGTCGGGACCATCTTGTCCGCAATAGACTCTATATCCCGGACCGACATTCTTGAAAATCAGCTCGATGACGCCTTCACCAACGTCGTTCCATTTTCCAAGCGATCCCAGACGCAAGCGGGCTATCCGCGCGTCGATCTGGGCTTTCCCCTTTTGATCATCTAGGCTATCGATCCACTCGTCGAAAGGGCAACGACCATCTGCGGTCTCGTAGTTCTTGACTGTGCGGGGTCGGACGTCCACCTTTTGCCTTTGCTGACGGTGTAGCCTCTTTTCAGTTTGTAGCCCATACGCTACACTTTCAAGATTAGCAGAGGGCATTTTGGGTTGCAAGCATTCTTTCTGGCGGCGGGCGGACGGGTCGCACGACCGGAGAGGGGTAGGAATGCTTATTCAAAGTTAAGAAAATAAATAAGTTATTTATGGCTCACGCTCATGCCGTCGGAAACCAATGCGTGCGCCGGAGTACCAATATAAGGCGGAAATCCAACGTGACTAGGTGCCCCGCCCCACCCAAATCGCCTCAGGGCCTACTCCGGGGGCGAGACCTTCACCCGAGCGGCGGTCTTCACCAGCGTTTCCCAATTGCCTTCGGAGATGGGGATCCCGCCCCGCAGGCGTTCGGCTTCGGTGCGCCATTCCGGGTCGCCTGCCACCAGCACTTCGTCGTAACCCGGCGCCGGTGGCGCGCTCTTAACCAGCGCCACCAGACGCTCCATACGCTCGGTGAATTCCTCCAGCGGCATGTAGCGGGCGATGTCAATGGCCAGGAACATCTGGCTCGTCCGCACCAGTTTCCCGCGGAAGCGGATGCCGCCCACCTCGTTGGACATGGCGCCGCCCGAGAGCACCGCGCAGAGAATCTCCACCAGGAACCCCAGCCCGCTGCCTTTGTACCCGCCGAGCGGCATCAGCATGCCATGGTACGCTGCCTCGGTATTAGTGGTCGGCACGCCTTCCGCATTGAACGCCCAGCCGGCGGGGATCTCCGGTTGATGGTTGATGAAGGCCTTGAAAACCTTGCCCGCGGCCACCGTGGTGGTGGCCATATCCAACAGCCACGGCCCGGGCACGGCCATGCAGATGGGGTTGGTGCCGAAGCGGCCTTCCCTGCCTTGCCAGGGCGGCACGATGGGCGAGGCGTTGCACATCACGATGCCGATTTGCCCGGCCTCGCGCATCTTCTCGGCCCACCAGGCGCAGGCTCCGAAGTGGTTCGATTCGCGCGCCGTTACCAGCGCGATGCCGGTCTGGCCGGCGATGCGGATGGCGTGGCCGCAGCAGGTTTCCGCGATCCATTGTCCGATCCCGTTCTGCCCGTCGAACAACAGGCACGAACCGCTTTCGGAAACCACGCGGCCCTGCGCGTGAGGGTCCATTTCGCCCGCCAGCAGTTGATCGACGTAGAAGGTCAGCAACTGGATGCCGTGCGAATCGACGCCGCGCAGGTTGGCGGCGACCAGCGAAGCCGCCACGATGGCGGCCTTGTGCGCCGCCACGCCGGCGGCTAGCAGGATGGACTCACTGAAACTGCGGAGCACGGGAGCGGCAACGGTCGGCATGAAACTCCCATCCTAACGCCAATGCCGTTCACCTGAAAGGTCCGCTACACCCGGGCGCTTACTTGACCGGCGCGCCCTTAGGCGGAAAGGCGGGATTGGGAAAATCCACCTTGATTTGGGTGTTGACGCGATCCACCCATTCCTTGGCGTGCTGCTGCTTGAGCACCTCGAAAATCTGGTCGCGGACTTCCGAAAGCGGGCGGATGGTCACGATCTCGGCCTTGAATATGTAGAAGCCGTGTGGCTGCCGCACGGCGTCGGTGACCTCGCCCATCTGGAGCGCGAACACCGCTTGGCGGATGGCATCCGGCAGGGGAGTGGTGGAGTCGAACGTTCCGAAGTCGCCGTCTTTGGCCTTGGAGGGATCGTCCTCCGAGTTTTCCTTGACCAGCTTCACGAAATCGGCGCCGCCTTTGGCTTGGGCGACCAGCTTGTCGGCTTTGGCTTTGGCCTGCGCCTCGGTGAGCGACTTGCTGTCTGCGGAAGGCGAGTCGGCGAAGGGAATATAGATGGTCTTGACCTTGATCTGTTTGAAGCCTTCCCTATTCTTGCCGTAATAGTTGATGATCTCGTTCGGATCCACGGTGGCCGTCGCCATCACGTCCTGCATCAGCGCCACGGACAGGTTGTACAGCCGCGAGAAATAGAGAGTTTCTTTAGTCGGGCTCTGCTCGTCGAGTTTTCTTTCGCGGGCGATTCGGTCGTACTCCAGCATGGTGGCGTACGTGTGGAAGAACTCGACCGGATTTAGCGTGACCGCATTCTGCATGCCGGGCGGAAGCACTGGGATTATCCTCTTTAGGTCGCCCATGGTGAATTTCGAACCGTCTTGAAACACGGCGATGACCGTCGCATCCGGCAGATCGGGGAGCGCAGGCGCCTTGGGCTGGGCAGCGGCAGGGGGCCGGGGACTCGCCGGTGGTGTCGCCGGAGTCTGGGCGCTGGCTGCGCTGAGGCAGACCAATAGAAGAAAGCAGGGGCTTTTCATAGTAGGTTGTGTGTGATTTTTCAGTATATCATTCGGCACGCGGACGGCCTTGCTGTGCGCGGACACAGCTGTGCGCGGACACTCCTTTTGAGACGCGCCACGCGTGAAAAGGTTTGGCGGCGAAGCTACCCGGCCAGGCCTGGCAGCCCGCCCATGCCGCGCGCGGATTCGACGGCGCGGAGAATCGCCTCCGCCACCGCTTCGGCCGCGGCCACGCCGAGCGCATTGATGTCGGCTTCGAGCGAGCCCAGGGACAGCGCGAAGACAATGTCACCATCCACCGTTGTGTTCACCGGACAGATGGCCCGCGCCATGCCGAGGCCGCCGAATTCCGCCAGCTTTTTGGCCTGCAACTTGGTCAGGTGAGCATTAGTGGCAACCACCGCGAGCGTGGTGTTCTTAGGCGCCACGGCATCGCCCGCCGGCGCGCTGTGGCGTTTCATGTATGCGGCGGTATCCAGGAACTCTTGGGCTTCCGGCGACCGGCGCGCGCCGGCGATGATCTTGCCGCTGGCCGGGTCGCGCACGTCGCCCCACGCATTTACGGCCACCAGGCTGGCCACCAGGACACCGCGGTCGAGCTCCACCGTAGCCGAGCCGATGCCGGACTTCATGGCGTGTTTTATGCCCAGAATATGGCCCACGCTGGCGCCCGTGCCGGCGCCCACCGCGCCCTCGGCGACGGGACCGGTGGTAGCGGCCGCCGCCGCCGCTTCGCCCATCGCCAGATTGGGGTGGGTGTTCGACTTGCCCAGTTCCAAATCGAAGAGGATGGCCGCCGCCACGATGGGGATGTGCTCGCCGGCGAAGGCGAACCCCACGCCCCGCCGCGCCAGGTAGCGCCGCACGCCGGACGCTGCCTCCAATCCGAAGGCGCTGCCTCCGGCCAGCAGGATGGCGTGGACCCGGTCGGCCACGTGAGCGGGATCGAGCGTGGGCGTTTCCTCGGTTCCGCTGGCCGAGCCGCGAATGTCCACCCCGCCCACGGCGCCCTGCTCGCACAAAATCGCCGTGCAGCCGGTGAGCGCCTCGTAATCGGAGACGTGGCCGACGCGAATGCCCGGGATATCGGTGAGACCTTTCACGGTTGCAGGCCGCGGGACGCGCTGCCCCGCCGCTGCCGGCGCGGAGGCGCCACGCTTGTTATGGTAGCATCGGAGTTCGGAGAACCCGCCTGCTTGTTGGATCTGCTGAAGGAGCCAGTTCTCGCCGTTCAGGAATTCGTCGTGCTCGCGGGCAGAGCCTTCCGCAACATCTTCCGCAAACCGCACTACATCGACGACGTCATCCTGCAGATGGATACCATCGGTGTGGGCAGCCTGGTGGTGGTGGTTCTGGTGGGCCTGTTCTCCGGCGTCGTGATGGCGCTGCAGATGTCGCGCGCGCTGGCGCAATACGGGGAGGTGGAAAAGACCGGTACCCTGGTGGCGATCACGCTGGCGCGCGAGCTGGGCCCGGTGCTGACGGCCATCATGATGGCGGGACGCAACTCCTCCGGCATCGCCAGCGAGCTGGGGTCGATGAAGGTCACCGAGCAGATCGATGCCATGCGCGCGCTGGGAACCGACCCGATTCAGAAGCTGGTGACGCCGCGCCTGGAGGCGACCTGCTTCATGCTGCCGCTGCTCACCGTGATCGCCGATTTCGTGGGCCTGTTCGGCGGCTGGGTGATTTCCGTGGTGAAGCTGCACCTCACTTCGCGGTTGTACTGGAACTCCGCCTGGCAGGCGCTCGAATGGAACGATGTGGCTCAGGGGCTGATCAAGCCGCTGGTGTTCGCCGTGGTGGTTTCCCTCATCGGCTGCTTCTACGGTTTGCGCGCCACCGGAGGCACCCAGGGTGTGGGGCGCGCTACCACGCAGGCGATGGTGGCGGCCACTATCATGATTTTCATCACCGACGTGATGATTACAGAAATGTTTGTCAGCCAGGGTGTAAGCTGATGGCGGAAACCGGATCGCCCAGCGTTCTGCGGTTCGAAAACGTCACCGTTTCCTTTGACGGCGAGGCGGTGCTGCGGGACGTTTCCTTCGAGGCCTTCGAAGGCGAATCGCGCGTGATTCTGGGCGCGGCCGGCAGCGGCAAGACGGTGCTGTTGAAGACCGCGCTCGGCCTGATACGGCCCGATTCCGGCCGCGTGCTGGCCTTCGGCAGCGATCTGGGCAAGATGCGGGAAGCCCGGCTTTTCGATATTCGCAGCCGGATCGGCATGCTGTTCCAGGAGAGCGCCCTATTCGATTCACTCACCATCGAGGAGAATGTCGCATACCCGCTGCGCAATCAGCAATCGATTCGCTGTCCGGCCAGCGAGGTGCATGGGCGGGTGGAGCAGGCGCTTGAGTTCGTGGAGCTCGGCGGCACGCTGGAGAAGTTCCCCAGCGAGCTTTCCGGCGGCATGCGGCGCCGCGCCGCCATCGCCCGCGCGGTGGTGACCGGACCGCCGCTGGTGCTCTACGATTCGCCCAGCGCCGGCCTGGACCCGATCACCGCCCACACCATCATGGCCTTGCTCATCAAGGAGCGCGACATGGCGCAAACCACCACGATCCTGGTGACCTATCGCTACCAGGACGGGAACCTGATGGCCAACTTCCGCTACAATTCGAAGCAAGGGCGTTTGGAGCCGGCCCGGCGGTCGGATGGGCCGCTCCCGCGCACCACGTTCATGGTGCTGCGCGAGGGCCGCCTGGTCTTCGAAGGCGATCAGGACCGGCTGGAGTCTACGGCCGACGATTACATTTCGAAGTTCTGCAAGCAGCGGGAATGACGCATGGCGGATCGCAAGAAAGTTCGTTGGTCGCAACTCAAGATCGGCATCGTCGCCGGCACGGGCTTCATCATTCTGTTTGTCCTGGTGTTCTTGCTGACGTCGAACCATAGCCCGTTTACCCATTACGCACTGCTGCGCACGTACATGGACAACGCGGCGGGACTGCCCGACGGCACCGAGGTCCGGCTGAACGGTATTATGATCGGCGTTCTCGAGACGCCCAGGCTGACCGAGTCGCACGACCCCAAGCGCGCGGTCGAGTTCGACATGATGGTGAAGCCGGAATTCCTGGCGCAGATTCCGGAAGATTCGTCGGTGGCCATCGCGGCCTCTACACTGCTGGGCGGCAAGGTTATCGACATCACCAAGGGCGTGTCGAAGGTTGCCGTGAAGCCGGGCGGCGAGTTGCGCTCCTCCCAGTTGGAAGACATCCCGCAACTGATGGGCGAGATGAAAGTGGTTCTCGACAGCTTGCAGACCATCGTCGGGCGCGTGGACAACCTGCTGGGCGGGGTCGAGCAGGGCAAGGGCAACATCGGCAAGCTGATCAAGGACGAGGAACTCTACGACCGGCTGAACGGCATCGCCGCCGAAGGCCAGAAGCTGTTGAGCGACGTGCACACCGCCAACGGAACGCTGGGCAAACTGATCTACGACGACACGCTCTATCGCGACCTGGACGCGCCCTTGAAGCGCATCGACTCGATGATGGCCGACTTGCAGGGCGGCCAGGGCACCGCCGGCAAGCTGCTCAAGGATCCGGCGCTCTATGACGAGGCCCGCCAGTCGCTCACCGAGATTCACGCGCTGCTCAACCAGCTCAACGCGGGAAAAGGCACCGCCGGCAAGCTCATCAAGGACGAACAGCTCTACACTCACATGGACGAGCTGGTGGCCAAGTTCAACGTCACGGTGGACAAGATCAATGCCGGCCAGGGCACGCTGGGCCAGTTGGCCGTGAACCCGCAGCTCTACGACGCGCTCACCAGCGCGACGCTCGAATTCCAGGCGCTGGCCAAGGACATGCACGCCAATCCCAAGCGCTTCCTGTCCATCCGGCTGGGTATCTTTTGAGCGCGCGCCGCCAACTGGTGGTGAACGCGGACGACTTCGGATTCACGGCCGACGTCAACTCTGGCGTAGTGGAGGCGCATCGGCGCGGTATCCTGACGGCGGCCACGCTGATGGCCAATGGCGACGCGTTCGACGATGCCGTGCGGCTGGCGCGCGAAACTCCGTCGCTCGATGTCGGCTGCCACCTGGTGTTGATCGGCGGCCGCTCGCTGGTAGCGGGTAATCCGTTCCCGTCCACGGTGACGCAACTGCTGTGGGCGCTGGCCCGCCGCCAGATCCGGCTCTATGACGAGCTTGCCGGCCAGACGCGGCGCGTGATTGCCGCCGGCATCCGGCCCACCCATCTCGACACTCACAAGCATACGCATCTGGCTCCGCCTGTGCTCGAAGCGGTGGCCCGCGTGGCGCGGGATTTCGGCATTCCGTGGGTGCGCCGGCCGTTCGATTTTCCGATGCACGGCCTGGGCGGCGCGCCGCGCTTGACGCGTCTCGCCAACAGCGCGCTTGGTTTGTCGCGAAGCCGCGTGCAGCGCGTTCTGGCGGCGCACGGCTGCCGCACCGTCGATCATTTCACCGGTTTCCAGATGACCGGCCGCTTGGGTTGCGAAGAGCTGGTGGCGCTGGCCGCTGTGCTGCCCGAGGGATCCACCGAGTTGATGTGCCATCCGGGACATTGCAGCGCGGCTCTGCGCAGTGCGCCCACACGCCTTAAGGAAAGCCGCGAGCGCGAACTTGCCGCGCTGATCGCCCCCGAGGTGCGCCAGGCGATCGAGCGGCACTCCATCGAGCTGGTGAATTTCGCCGGCTTGCGGTAGGGCATGCTTTAGCTTGCCCAAAGAGAAACGCCGAAGCGTTACGGGCTGCAGATAAGCACAGATGAACACAGATTAAAAAGAATCTGCTTATCCGTGTTTATCTGTGTTCATCTGTGACCCCAAAACGCTTTTCCGGGCTTTTTCAGCATGCCCCACCAAGTGGTACCGTATTCTCCATGATTCGCGCTCTCGGTATCCCGCTGCTCGCGACCGCCATGTTCGCGCAAGCGCCTAACCTGCCCAAGCCGGAGTTGCTCTGGCCCGCTGGCGCTCCCGGCGCGCTCGGCGACGCCGACGCCGACAAGCCGTCGATCACGCCCTACCTGGTGCCCGAAGGCCGCGGCACCGGCACCGCCATCGTCGTCTGCCCCGGCGGCGGTTACCAGCATCTGGCGCTGGATCACGAAGGCGCGCAAATCGCGCAGTGGCTCAACTCGATCGGCGTCGCCGCTTTTGTGCTCCAGTATCGCCTGGGCCCGCGCTATCATCACCCCATCGAATTGGGCGACGCGCAGCGTGCCATCCGCACTGTGCGCGCCAAAGCCGCCGCTTACCGCGTGCTGCCGGACCGCATAGGCATCATGGGCTTTTCCGCCGGCGGCCACTTGGCATCCACCGCCGCCACTCATTTCGATTCCGGCAATCCGGACGCCGCCGACCTCATCGACCGCGTTTCCAGCCGCCCCGATTTCGCCGTGCTCGCCTACGCCGTGATTTCCTTCACCACCCCGTACCTGCACCACGGCTCGCGCGACAATCTGCTGGGGCCGGACCCCGATCCCAAGCTGGTCGAAAGCCTTTCGAACGAGCTGCAGGTCACCGCCCGAACGCCGCCGACGTTCCTCTTTCATACCAGCACCGATCCGGTCGTGCCGGTGGAGAACAGCGTGCTGTTTTACCTGGCGCTGCGCAAAGCCGGCGTTCCGGCCGAGATGCATATCTACGCCCAGGGCCCGCACGGCGTCGGCCTGGCCACAACCGATGAAGCGCTCTCCACCTGGCCCGCGAGGCTGGCCGACTGGCTGCGGGGGAGAGGGCTGCTGAACGGAGCGGCGCGGTAGGGCGGCCCGGCCCCTGAATGTGATCACATCGTGGTGCGCCACAACCGGCAACTACTTAAGTGGAAGAACTATAATGAAGCCGAGGGCATCGATGCAAACAGTCACGTTCGAATCGATTCCAATCACCTTAGGACGAGAGGATGACGGCCGCTGGTGGGCCGACATTGAGTCCATGCCGGGCGTGATGGCCTATGGCGATACGCGAGATGCTGCCATCGCCGCCGTGCGTGCCCTGGCGCTAAGGGTCGCTGCCGATTGCATCGATCACGGCGAGGAAGTTCCCGCACCGCTCTCGAAAGTATTCTCCGCCGCATGAGCCGTTGGCGGTCCGTCAAGGCAAAACGACTTCTGGCCGCGTTACTCCGGATCGGCTGGACGCTGGCATGGCAGAACGGTTCCCATCGTCGTCTCATGCGCGCCGGGTGGAACAACTACACATTCGCGTTTCATGACGCCGACGAGGTCGGCCCAGGACTTCTGGCGCAGATCGCGAAGAAAACCGGCCTGAAACCCGAGGACCTTTGATGGTTGTGTGATTCCATGCCCGCGTTACCCCTTCACTTCCTTCGACCTTACTGAATTGTGAACAATTCTCAAGAAGGCGATGCCTTCGTCCAGCGGCGGGAGAGCGAATTCCTTTCTCAAATCGAGCCGCAGCGCTTCAAGAAGAGGGTTAAGAGAGGCTTGTCCTTTGTCTGCGAACTCTAGCGCAAACAGCCGTGCCAAATGCACTTGTTCAGACGAGCCCAGCAGCTGGATGTCGGCTACGGCAGATTCGAGCGCCTTTTCATCGTCCTGGCTAGGTTTTCTGTTGCCGGCACCTTCCAGGTGGCGATAGGCATCGAGCAGGTACTGCGTCCGTAAGTCGCGTCTCTTAGACAACCTGTCTCTCCTAATGGTT
>Ga0181517_10002179_pt1 | contig 20420 bp, 15 predicted proteins | sample PEATcosm2014_Bin_31_FD_119748 | JGI IMG/M metagenome (GOLD analysis project Ga0181517, IMG submission 119748) | Peatland microbial communities from MTU Mesocosm Facility, Houghton, MI, USA - PEATcosm2014_Bin01_30_metaG | ecosystem: Environmental > Terrestrial > Soil > Wetlands > Peat | place... | reverse complement strand
CAAGCACAACGACAACCCCAAGCCCTTTGTCTGGACGGCCAAAGCTTCCGACATACTCGAAAAGGTCAAGCGCGCACGCGCAGTGTTGGATAATCGTTGATCTGCTTGCCGCAGACCACTAGGCGTGCTGGGGCTTCGGACACTTTTCGACGTGGACTCACGTTATGATGAGGGATCTCAGGCGAGATTCGACATCGAGCCCTCTATGCCAGGCAAAGACGCAGCCATCGCGACTCCGGGACGCGAGAAGAAAACAGGCCACATCGAAGATTACATCAGCGGTGTCCCGGTCAGGGCGACGCCGGAAGAGGTCGAGGCTGTTCAGGTCTTCGCCACACGTCTGGTGGAGGACTACGGCTACGAAAAGGCTCAGATTCAAACCCGACCCCAGTTCAGGGTGAGGAAGCGCCCTTCCGACGAGGAGAAGGCCTACCCCGTGGACATCGCAGTCTTCAAAAGCAGTCGCAAGCTCGAAGACGATTTGTTCATGGTCGTCGAGTGTAAGAAGAAGACTCGTAAGGATGGCGTCGCCCAGTTGAAGTTGTACCTGGACATGAGTCCTGCCGAAATCGGCGTTTGGTTCAACGGCGAAGAACATGTCTACCTTCGGAAGGTCCATCACAGAGACGGCAGCCGCACATATGACGATCTTCCAAACATCCCGCGCCGTGGACAGCGGATAGAAGATATCGGCCTCTTTCGCAGACGTGATCTGAAGCGGCCATCGAACCTCAAGGCGGTCTTCCGCGATATCCGGAACCACTTGGCAGGAAATGTTACCGGCATCACGAGGGACGAGGCACTCGCCCAAGAGATCATCAACGTACTCTTTTGCAAGATCTACGACGAAATCAACACTGGGCAAGATGAGATGGTAACTTTCCGGAGCGGCTTGAACGAATCGGCAAAGGAAGTCAAGAAGCGAATCGTTGACCTCTTTGAAAAACAGGTCCGAGCAGAGTATGCGGATGTCTTCGAGGCGAAGGATACCATCTCGCTCGACCCGTCCAGTCTGGCGTACGTTGTCGGAGAGCTCCAGAATTACTGTATTGTCGAAGCGGACCGAGATGCTGTCGGTGAGGCATTCGAGGTTTTCATCGGCCCCGCTCTTCGCGGCGGAGAAGGCCAGTTCTTCACGCCGCGCAACGTCGTGAAGATGGTTGTTGAGATCCTGGATCCAGAGCCGGGCGAAATGATCCTCGATCCTGCCTGTGGGTCCGGCGGATTCCTCATCATCGCGCTCGAGTATGTTTGGAAGAAACTTGAGAATCTCGCTAAACAGAAGGGGTGGAGTGCCGTTCAGCTAGATCGAAAGAAGCGCGAAGTTGCCTCAAAGTACTTCCGCGGGATTGATAAGGATCTATTCCTCGCAAAAGTCACGAAGGCGTACATGGCAATAATCGGAGACGGGCGCGGTGGTGTCTTCTGCGACCATAGCCTGCTCCCGCCCTCCGAATGGAAGTGCAGGCATCAAACTCCATTGCTCTAAAGTCTTTCGACGTTGTCCTTACCAATCCGCCTTTTGGAGCGCAGATCAAGATCAAGGGGCAGGCGCTGCTCTCACAGTACGACCTTGGGCACAAATGGAAAAAGAACAGAGCGACTGGTCAGTCGGAAAAGACCACCCAACTCAACGAGCATCAGCCTCCGCAGCTTTTATTTCTAGAACGTTGTCTGCAGCTCTTGAAGCCCGGCGGACGGCTGGGCATCGTTCTGCCTGAGAGCATCCTCGGCAATCCATCGTACGAGTATGTTGTCACATTCTTGCTGAGAAGTACTAAGGTGCTCGGCGTAGCCACGCTTCCCGAGTCGCTGTTCAAGACGAGCGGAAAGGGGGGGACCCACACTAAGACCTGCGTCCTGTTTCTTGAAAAGCGACCGGAATCGAAACCATACGAAATATTCATGGCCGACGTGAAGTGGTGCGGCCACGACTCCCGCGGTAACCCAACCATTCGCAAGAGCAAGGCCGGTGAGTACGTCCTCCTCGATGAGGTCCCACAAGTTGCGCCGCGCCGGCTTGCCCTCAAAAATGGAGCCAAGATCGAGCGGGATCACATAGGCTTTCTCCTTAGATCTGACGCCATAAGAAAACAGATTCTCGTCCCGAAGTACTATAGTCCTGAGATCGAATCGTATCTCAAGGCAATGGACGCAACCCACGAACTCACTACACTTAGCGGGCTAGTGGACAAAACGGCTGTTTCAATTGCCACGGGCGTCGAAATCGGCAAAATGGCGTATGGCACAGGCCACATTCCGTTCATCCGCACCTCAGATCTGTCAAATTGGGAGATCAAGGCCGATTTCAAACACGGAGTCAGCGAAGAGACCTACGAGGACATGCGGAGAGGCTGCGATGTGACGCCCGGGGACATCCTCATGGTCCGGGATGGCACCTATTTGATTGGGACATCGGCATTTGTGACGGAGAATGATGTACCGATGCTTTTCCAGAGTCACATTTTTCGGATTCGAGTTTTGAAACCGAAGGTCATAGATCCTTATCTGCTATTCCTTTGTCTGAACACACCGATCGTGAAGGCGCAGATACGGTCGAAGCAATTCACTCAGGACATCATCGACACTCTCGGCAACCGGGTCCTCGAGTTGGCGCTGCCGATTCCACGCGATCGGAAGACCCGTGAGAGCTTGGCTTGTTCCGCCAAAGAAATAATTGAGCGACGGGCGAAATACCGTGAGGAAGCCCGGCTACTTCCGCTCGCGCTTCAAGGAAAGATCGCGGCCGAGATGGTGGAGGAGGTCGAGGAGTTGGCAGGGGAGGAGCTGCCAGCCTGACCGGGGGCCTCTCTGCTCGGCCCCGCCGCCCTAAGCTTTTGCCAATCGAAGGGAATGCGCCTCGTCGCCGGCGAGTGCCCCATGATGTTTCTGCCCGAAACGCCCTGGCTTCACCAGGTGCACGGCTTCTGTCGCCGGCTATTCGGAAGCTATCCTTCCTGATACTCGCGGCGGCGCGTTTAGCTCAGCTTGGCCTTCAGCATGGTGTAAGAGTGCGGCGGCAGACGGTAGTGCAACTTGCGCCCGTCGGCCGAGGCCGTGCGCGTCACCGGGCTTACCGTGGGCCGCTCGAAATCGTTCTCCGATTTGATATCCGGCCCGTTCACCTCGGTCACTTCCACCGGCCCCGCAAACGCCTTATCTTCCATCTCGAACTCCGCCTCGAGAGCCTCCGTGCGATGGCGGTTCACCGCGTTGATCACCAGCGTGCCGTTGTCGAGCGCCGCCGAGGCATCCAGGTACGGGACGCCATCGAAGCGCCGGCATTTGTAAGTGGGACTGTCCACGAACAGCTCCAGCGCCTTGCCCCGACTGTTATTCGCGAATAACTGGAGCGGATGGTAGATCGTCTGCAGATAGAGTCCCTTCTCATTAGTAAAGATAGGTGCGATCACGTTGACTAATTGCGCCATGTTGGCGATCTTGACCACGTCGGCGTGATTCACAAACGCATTCAGGAAGGTGGCCACCACCAGCGCGTCTTCCAGGTTGTAGTGCTCCTCCAGAATCCTGCGCCCCGTCTCCTTGCCCTCGCCCCGCGCACGGTACCACACGTTCCACTCGTCCCAGGCGATGTAAATGCGCCGGCTGGGCGCCTCGCTCGCCAGCACCGCGTCGATAATCCCCGCCACGGTCTTGATGCGCTGGTTCAGCTCCACCGAACTGGCCAGGAAGTTTTCGTAATCGTTCTCGGGATTGCCCACGTACATGTGGATCGAAAGATAGTCGGCGTGGCGGCGCAGGTAATCGAGCACCGTCCGGCTCCAGCCGGTCCAATCTGCGTCGCCGCCGAAATTCGAGGAGCCGGCCGCGATCAGCTTGATTTTGGGATCGGTCCACTTCATCAGCTTGGCCGCTTCCAGCGCGAATTTTCCGTATTCCTCCGCGCTGCGATGGCCCATCTGCCATGGCCCGTCCATCTCATTGCCCAGGCCCCAGTAAGTCACCTTCCAGGGCTGCTGGCGGCCGTTCTGCTTGCGCAGGCGGGTCATGGCGGTGTCTTCGGCCGAGTTGCAGTATTCCACCCACTGCTGCGCTTCGGTCCAACTTCCCGTCCCCAGGTTCGCGCACACGTAGGGCTCGGTCTGCAGCATCTCGGCATAGTTCAGGAACTCATGCGTGCCGAAGCGGTTACTCTCCACGGTGCCCCACGCCATCTCCAGGCGCGGCGGCCGCTGGTCGCGCGGCCCGATGCCGTCCCGCCAATGGTAATTGGAGGAGAAGTTGCCGCCCGGCCAGCGCAGGATCGAGACCTTCAGCTTGCGCGCCGCTTCCAGCACGTCGCGCCGGTACCCGTTGGCATCGGCCAGCGGCGATTTCTCCTCGAAGATCCCGCCCTCGATGCAGCGGCCCAGGTGCTCCACGAAATTGCCGTAGAGCTTCGGATCGATCTCGCCGACCGTCCGCTCGGTATCGATCTTGACCCGCGCCCGCAACCCGCCCGTCTGCGCGCGCAGCATGAATGGGGCGCCAGCGGCCGCCCCCACGAAGCTTCTCCTGGTGAGTTTCATTTCAGACCATTGTATGCGGAGACGGCCCGGCGTACAATCCTACCTATATGACCCCCGAAAACGTGCAGGCCACCGAACCGGAGCCGTCGGGAATGGGCGAGTTCTCCAGGCTGACCGGAGTCTTCTTCGAGCCTTCGAAGACGTTCGCCGATATCGCCGAACGGCCTACCTGGCTCGTTCCCATGGTCCTGGTGATTGCTGTAAGCCTGCTCCTGATGGTGCTGTTCATGCAGCACGTGGGCGTGGAACGGATGATTCGCCAGCAAATGGACAACAACCCCCGAACCGCGCAAATGGCGCCGGAGCAGCGCGAACGGGCCATCGAAATAGGAGCCAAATTCGCGGGTGTCTCCATGTACCTGGGCCCCATCGTGGGGGTCCCTCTCTACGATCTGATCGCGGCGGCCGTACTCATGGGGATCGTGGCGGGAATCCTCTCCGCGCCCGTGAAGTTCAAACAGGCCTTCGCGGTGGTGGTCTGGGCGGGGCTGCCGGGGGTCATCGCCGCGGTGCTCTCGATGGTGGTGATGTTCCTGAAGAAGCCGGACGAATTCGACATCCGCGCCCCGCTGGCATTCAATCTGGGCGTGCTGATGGACCCGCAGACCAGCCACAAAGCCCTGCACTCGATCGCCAGTTCCATGGATCTGTTCTCAATCTGGACCATCCTCCTGCTGGCCACGGGCTTCAAGGCCGCCGCCGGCAAGCGGCTGTCGTTCGCCGGGGCGCTGTTCGCGGTTGCCCCGCCGTGGGCCGTCTGGGTGCTGATCCGGGCCGCCCTGGCGGGCACGGGATTGATGGGATAAGCCGGGTTAGCGGCGTTTTGCGGCGCGCATGCCGCGCGCCACATGGTAAACTGGCCCTTCTCCGAGGTTTACCGGTTTGCGCAAGGTTCCCCTGGCAGAATCGCTGCGAGTTATCGGCCGAGGCTCGCTCAACTGGGTCGCTCAGCGGCCCATCGTGGTCTCGTTCGAGGTGACGGATGCCTGCACCTGCTGGTGCAAACACTGCGACCACGGCGGCCCGCGCGACGAATCGCGCAATCTCAAGCCGTGCGAATTCCGCCGTTACATGGATGCGCTGCGCCCGTGCGTCGTACAGGTCTCGGGCGGCGAGCCGCTCATGCGCGACGACGTGGTCGAGATCGTCCGCCAGATTAAGGGCGGCTCGAAGCTGCCCTACACCATCCTGGTCTCCAACTGGTCTCTGATGACTGAGGAGAAGTACCTGGCGCTGCGCCAGGCCGGCATCGACCAGTTCTCGGTGAGTCTGGATTTCCCCGACGAGCGCCACGACGAATTCCGCGTCCATCCGGGCCTCTACCGGCATCTGGAAGACCTCATCCCGCGGCTGGCCAAACTGGGGCACGACGACATCGTGCTCAACAGTTGTATCACCAGCCTGAATGTGGGCGAGATCGGCGCCATCGCCGATAAAGCGCGCGCCTGGGGCGTGAACCTCTGTTACAGCGCTTATTCGGCGCGCCGCACCGGATGCCGCGATTATTTCCTCGAAACCGCCGGCCAGCTTGGCGAGCTGAACCGGAACTTGGATGCGGTGGAGGCGCGCCGCGATTCCACCAACTGGATCGTCAACGCGCCCACCACCATGGAAGCCACCCGCCGCTACTTCGAGAACAAGGGCCTGCCGGGTTGCAGCGCCGGCCTGCGCTTCCTCGTCGTGACGTCCGATGGCGCCCTGCAGCCATGCTCCATGCAGTTCCACCGCTACAAGCTCGAAGACCGCGCCCGCATGATCGAGGAATTCACGCGCCACAACCGCTGCGACGAGTGCTATGTCTCGATCCGCTCCTATCTCGATAAGAGCTTCCCGCGATTGCTCTGGGAAAACGTGAGCGGCTTCTTCTCCTTCCACACCGAACGGCAGTAGTTTCATACCGACGGCGCGGCGCCGCTATTCCAGGTGGAAATTCACGCTGATGGGCGCTTCCACTTCCACAGGTTCGCCGTTAAGGTGCGTGGGCTCATAGACCCACTGCCGGACCGCCTCCAGCGCCGCGCCGACCAGCAGCGGATGGCCTTTCAGCACCCGCAGCTCGCGCAGGCGGCCATCCACGCCGATCACGCCCACCAGCTCCACCGTGCCGGAAATGCGCGCCGCCTTCGCCAGCGCGGGATACTTGGGCGCCGGCTGATACACCGGCCGCGCCATCTTCACCACGCCGCCGACCTTCACGCGCACCGGTGCACTCGCGGCCGCCCGGTGCACCACGGGCGCCTCCGCGACCACCGCGGGCGTTCGTATGCCGCTCAGGATGCCATCCAGCCACTGACCCGCCGTGGCGTTCCGGTAGCTGTCGAGCGATCCACTTTCCACCGTCCAGGCGGCCGTGGCGGCCTCGGGCGGGTCCACCAGAATCGCAATCTTGTCCGGAATCCTGCGCGGCTCGAACATCCACTCCGGCAGGTTGCGCGTGGGACGAACCGGCGCGTGCATCGCCTGCGCCCTCTCCGGGCTGGCCGGTTGCGCCGCCAGGGGCACCGGCGGAAGCAGCCAGCTCATCACCGTCTGCGCGCGCGGCAGAGCCTGCGGCCAGACCATCGGGGCCAGCGCCGCCAAGCCCAATAACATCGCCTCGCCGGTAACTCCCATACAAGTGGTCCAGACGCGCTTACCCGCCGGACCATATGTCAATACCGCCGTTTCGAACATAGTGCTGCCTCCTTTTCATGCGCACACACGTCTCCCCCGGCGCGCCAAAGCGCGCCATCCGCCGCTGGATTTTCGGGGATTCAGTCGATGTGGCGCCGGAATGCTGACATGTGGGTCAACCTCCACCACCATAGACACCACGCGTGCCGCAAAGTTCCAACGCCAGTGCGGGCCTGTGCTACAAGGTAGGTGACAGTGCAGTTGCCGTCACACATCCGCGAGGCCATCGAGGCGCGCGCGCACCAGGTCGGGTTTGCCGCCCTGCGCGGCGCCGCGGCAGCCATGTCGGATGCCTACCGCCAGGGCGATTTATCCGCGCTGGCGCGCCTGCCGGCCGCGGACCGGATGGCCGCCTACCTGGTCACGCGCATGCCGGCCACTTATGCCGCGGCTTATGCCGTGCTCGGTGAAGTAGCGCGGCGCTTCGGCGGCGCCATCGGCAGCATCCTCGATATCGGCGCGGGCGCGGGCGCGGCCTCCCTCGCCGCGCAACACTGGTTTCCGCAAGCGTCCATCGCCATGATCGAGCGCGATGCCGCCATGGCTCAGGCGGCGCGCGAGTGGCTGCCGGATGCCCGATCGATCGTCGATGACGTCACGCGCATCCCGCTTCTGCCGCCGCACGACCTGGTGATGGCCGCCTACTCGCTGGGCGAATTCGCGACGGACCAGGCGCCCCGCATATGGCAGGCCGCCCGCGCCGCCATGGTGGCCATCGAGCCCGGCACGCCCGCAGGCTTCGCGCTGGTGCGCGACATCCGCTCCATGCTGCTAGCCTCCGGCGCGCACATGCTGGCGCCCTGCCCCGGCGGCATGGAGTGCCCCATCGAGGCGCCCGATTGGTGCCACTTCTCGGCGCGCGTCGAACGCTCCGCGCTTCACCGGCGCCTGAAGGCCGCCGAGCTGAATTACGAGGACGAGAAATTCAGTTACATCGCGGTAACGCGAGAACCGGTCGAAACGGCCCACGCGCGCATAGTCCGCCGGCCCGAGCATCGCCCGGGGCTGATCTTACTCGCGACCTGCACGCCCGCGGGCCTGGCGGAGGCGCGCGTCACCAGGCGCGACCGCGAGAGTTTCCGCGCCGCCCGGCAAGCCTCCTGGGGCGACGCCTGGTCCGGTTGATACCGACAGCCGCAGGACCCAGCGGCGCGGTTTCAGGCGGCCTGGCTAGAATGCCAGTGTTCTCACGACGCCGTCTATACCCGCCTGATCCGCGCGCGGCTGGTCGAATCCGATCTCGATCCGGGCGGGCCTCTTCTGCGGTCCGCAGGCCATATCCACCGGGCCATTGCTCCCGGACGTAATGGCCACTTTTCCGGCATCCTCGATGAGAAACACCTTCCGCCCGGCCTCGGTCTCAATCACCATGCGCGCCTGCTCGCCCCGGCAGTCGAGTTCGAGAAACCGGCCCGTGGCCGACGCGCGCTCCGGCCGAGCCTCGCTGGGGCGCTGCTTCAATTCAGCCTGCACCTCCGCGCGCCGCAAAGTGGGTCTGCCTCCGGGCTCGAACTCAACCGGGCCATTTTCGGGCGTCCGCGTGCGAACCGATGCCTGATCGATGAGCAGGTCGGCCGCGGTTCGATCCTCATCGGTCTTGGCGACCTCCTTGAAATGCCGGGCCACTACTTCCGCGCTCTTAAAGTCGCCATTTCGAAGGTGCGCGTAAACTGCAATCTTGAAGTACCGGGACGCATCCGCCGGTGGTATATTGCGGATCGGCTTGAGCGTCTCGAGCGCCGCCGCGGCGTGTTCGCCGCGTAACTGCGCTTCCGCCAGTTCCAGCCGGATGTCCATTCGCTCCCCGCCTTGCGATAGCGCTTCGGACAGCACCCGGATGGCCTCTTCCCCGTGCTCCCTCTCGAGCAACCGGCCGTAGTCCCACAGCAGCGTTGGATCGCGGTCGCCGCGATCAAAGGCTTTGCCGAACTGCGCCACGGCCTCCTCGGTTCGCCCGGCTTGCCAGGCCAGATAACCGAGGTTGCGGTATGGCTCCGGCCGCTTGGGATCCTGCTCGACGAGCTTCTCCAACGCCGCTTGTCGCACGGCCTCTTTTCCGGGCCGGTAGGCCAGGTCGTTGAGCATCAGGCCGGTATCGAACTCCGTCAGAGCCTCAACGGGAATCTCACCGGATTGTTTATCGAGCTTGGCCGAGATCAGAAAACCCTGGAACGTACTTCCCCGCAGGTATGCCTGAAGGTCCTTTTCGATCTGCGCGACCGAGCGCCCGTACAACCGCGTGAGCACGGCCGCCGAATCCTTGCTCCCCGAAATGCCGCTCAGCAATCGGCCGAACTGCTCCCGGTACTCGGGACGAAAACAGAGCATGTGCGTCAGCGCCCAACCTTCGTTGTACAGGCTGCCGGCTTTGTCTTTCTCGTTGTAATACGGCGAATGCTGGTCGGCCGCGAGGATCTCCGCCAGCGGAACCCACCTCTCTTCAAGCAGCGCACGATGCCGCGCGGGGATCAGATCTCCCACCAGAATCTTGTCCGCGATCGGCCGCAGCGTGGAATATAGCTCGGCCACTCCCTCATTCAGCCACGGCGGCAAATCGAGCCCCGAATGTCTGCTGAGCAGGTGGACGTACTCGTGCACCGCGATCGGAAATTCGTCGGCGCCGCCATGCCCCATCACGATATAATCGCGCCCGGCCGTCTGATGGTAGTAAGCCGCGGCGAACTCGTTGGGCCGGCACGCTTCGAACTCCTTGAACGACCCGAACAGCACCAGCCGCACCGGCAGCGGCTTCGCCGGCGACCCGTGCAGCGCCTGCATAAAGAAACTCCGGACCTGCTCGAATTTGCGGAATGTGTCGCGCGCGCTCCGCGGGCTGGCGCTGCTGTACATCTCGAAGTTATCCGATTGCAGACGGATCCACCGGCTCTCGGCGCCATGGAGCGTAGGTGAAGCGACCAGCAGAGTGACAAAGGCGATTTCGAGAGCCGAACATCCCGAATTCCATCGCATGCCGAAAATTGTAAAACATAATTTCTGTCCAAGGGGGCCGTTCAACCGGCCGTCTCCCGCCCTTCAGAACTGAAACCTCACCGACCCCTGCAGCGTTCTCGGGCCGCCGGTTTGCAGAATCGGCGCCAGGCCGCTGCCCGGCGTGCCCGTCCCCAGCATCATGTTGAGCATCGAGGTCGATTGGCCGAACACGGGGCTGTTCAGATAGCGCACCGGATCGGCGAAGTTGGGCTGGTTGAGCGCGTTGAAGGCTTCCAGGCGGATTTGCAGCCGCTTCTGCTCGCGCAGCCGGAATTCGCGGCGCAGCGCCAGGTCCAGTTGCGACATTCCGAAACCGGTGAGAACGTTGCGGCCCAGGTTGCCTTGCTGCTCGTAGGGCGCAGCCGAGAACGCCGCCGGGTTCAGCCGCCGGTGCCCCGGCGCGTTGGGGTCGGAAATCCACACCGGCTGCCCGGCCACCAGGTTGGGACGGAACGCGTTCATGAGCGTAATCCCCATGAATTCGTCGGCCTCCAGCACGGTCGTGGGAAAGCCGCTGCGCGCGCGCAGAATGGCATCGAGCGCCCAGCCGTTAGCCACCCGCGCCAGGCCATGCGCGCCGTCGCGCGCCGTATATCCGTACGTCAGGGCAGCGGTCAGCGAGTGGCGCACATCGAAATCCGAGGAGCCGCGATCCTGCGCGCCCGGGCCGGCCCACACCAGGAAGGCGTCGCTCGAATCGTTGTCGATGGAATGCGACCACGCGTAGGACGCCCGGGCTTCCAGGCCCTCCGCCAGATTGCGCCGGTACTCCACCTGGAGGGCGTTGTAATCGGATTGGCCGTTATTGGTGGTCAGCGCGACCCAGTCGGTCAGGGTGTATCCCTCGCCGCCCACCTCGCGGCGGATCAGGCTGTGCCCCGCCGATCCCAGGTAGCCCACCGAAACCACGTCGTGTCCCGTCCAGGCGCGCTCCAGCGAGACGTTCCATTGCTCCACCTGCGGCAGTTTCAGATTCGGCTCGAAACCGAAGCTCAGCACCGAGGGGAAGATGCCGCCGATCGCGCCGCCGAACTGGCTAATGCCCAGCGGGCCGCTGTTGATGGTATCGGTGGCGATGCTCAGGCTGGAGTTATAGTACAACCCTCCGCCGGCGCGCAGAACCGTCCGCCCGTCGCCCGTCAGCCGGTACGCAATGCCCAGGCGCGGGGCGAAATTGCGATACGAATTGGGCCACAGAGTGCGGCGCTCGGAGACCACCTCGCCGCTCACCGGATCGTAAAAATTGCTGGGGCTATCCGGCAGCGGGGCGGGGCTGAACTCCCATCGCAGGCCCGCCGCCACGGTGAGACCGGGGAAGGGCTGCCAGGCGTCCTGCGCCCATAACGAAAGCTCCTGAACCGGAATGGAAAGGCGGATGGCGTCCGATTTGGCCAGCCACAGGCTGCTGCTGTCGAGCAAACTGTCCATGCTGTCGGCGATCACTCCCAGCGTCCCCGTATCGTCGCGCCGCACCGCCAGGATGTGCCGGTAATCGGCGCCGAACTTCAGCGTGTGCGGTCCGCGCGCCAGGGACGCGGTCCCCAGAACCTGCACCTGCCGCTGCCGCCGGTCTCCCTCGCGACCCGAAACCAACTGCCCCACTCCGCCGATCGTGAAGCGCACCATGTAATCGCACGGCACATTGGGGCCGAGAAACTGCTCGGCCAGCGCCTGCAGCCCGCATCCCGGAGCGTCCGACCCATCGCCGGCGGTCCACACCGAGTGGGCGTCCGCCTGGGAGACATTGGCGCGCACGTCGAACACCGTCCGTTCCGAACGGCGCGCGTTCAGCCCCAGGGTGAGGCTGCGCAGCCGCAGGTCGAGCTGATTCACCTGGATGCTGCCGAATTGATTGCTCGAGGGCGAATCGCTGTAGCGGCCGAAGAGCGTGACGCGCGACGTCAGCGCGTGATCCACTCGGGCGCTTCCCGCATCCAGGCCGGCGGGCCGGTTGTCGCGCCCTACCCATTCTCCGATTCCGCCCGCCAGCGTGCCGGCATTGGGCATGGGAAACAGGTTCACCGCGGCCTGCGCCCATGTCGCCACCGTCTGGCGGGCATCGGCCGATGGCACTGGCTGCACCCACACGTAGGGCTGGCTCATCGACATGCGCTCGAACGAGAGAAAGAAGAACGTGCGGTCGCGCCGCACCGGTCCGCCCAGGGTCCCGCTGGTATCTTCCATGCGCAGCGGCGCGCGCCCGTAACCGTTCTGGTTGCCGAACCAGTCGTTCGCTCCCAGCAGTTCGTTGCGCAGGCGAAAAGATGCCGATCCATGGAACGCGGCGCTGCCCGAGCGGCTGGTGATGGCCACACTGGCGCCCGGCAGGCGCCCGAATTCGGCGGCTTCGGTAGAGGTCTGCACGCGGAAATCTTCGATGGCCTCCGTGGCGATCACCGAATCCAGGCTGCCGAAGGCGCTCAGCCCAGGCAGCACGCCGCCGGTGGATTGCGCGGGAATGCCGCCCGCGGCCACGCCCGTATTGGCGCTGACACCATCCACGGTGAAGTAGTTGGTGTTGGGCCTCTGTCCGCTGGCGGTGAACTGCCCCGCTTCGCCGCGCGTGGCGGGAATCACGTTGGTGCCCGGAACCAGCTCCAGCATGGTAAGCAGACCGCGGCCGTTGAGGGGCAAATGATCCAGGTCCTGGCGTTCGAAGCGGCTGCTCGCGGAGGCGTCCTGTTCCTGGGCGATCAGCGGTGCGCTGCCCGTCACCGTGATGCTTTCCTCGATGCTGCCCACCGGCAGGATGAAATCGGCGCGCGCGGGGCTGCCCTCGGCCAGCCGCACGCCAAAACGGATGACGGTGCGGAAACCGGGTTTGCGGGCCGTGATCTTGTAGACCCCCGGATCGAGCGAGCCGATCGCATAGGTGCCGCTCAATTCCGATTCCACGGTACGCCGGAAGCCGGTGTCCTCGTTAACGACGGTGATGACGGCGGCCGGTATGCCGGCTTCGGAGGTATCCAGGATTCGCCCCGAAAGCGCCGCGGAGGGCTGGGCTTCGCCCGTGGCCGCGCCGAGGTAACCAAATACCAACAGCGCAACCAGGGAGCCCGAATGCATGTATCTATCCTAACCTCCGGCGTTGCGCGAGAGCAGGCGCTGGCAATCCTCCAATTCGGCTTTCAATTGTTGCAACGCGGTGAGCAGGGCGGATGGCAAGTCCGCAGAGGCGGTATCTCCAGGCGTGGCTCCCCACACCACCGATAGCAACACCTCCACGCGGCGCGCCGCGCGGTAGACGTTTTCGGCGCTCGTCTGCCATGTGTCATCCCGCGTGCCGGCATGGGCCGGGGCAGCCGAGCCGCCCAAGGCGGAAAGCATAGGGCTCATGGCGCCGTCGATGGCTTCCACGTGGCGCAGCATGGCCGCCGCGTGCTCGCGGGCCATCTCGTTGAGCGTGTCGCGGCCGGAGGGTTGCAGAGAGGCCTCGGCCCCCGCCGGAAAACGCTCGGCCAGCGAACGCAGCGCGTAGGCGCGCGCCATGGCGCTTTCGTTCCAATCCAAGATCTGCGTGCCGATGCGCTCCATCTCCGCGCGGCCGCCCACCTGGCGTTCCAGACGCGCCTGCACACTGCCCACGGCCGTGGGATTGGCGGGCGGCACGATGTGCGCTCCCGCATCCGGCTCGGCTGGCGCCGCCACCGCGCGAGGATCGGCAAATTGCAGCTCCACACGCGGCATGGCTGCCAGCAGCTCGTGAATCTGTTTTTGGCGCCGCGGCGGAATGCCCACACCGCTCACAAGCACCCGCCCGCCCGAGCGGGTCACATCCACCGGATCGCCCAGGTCGGCCCCGATTTGGTGCAGCGCATTCATAACCTGCAACTCATCGGAAATCGAGGCCGGTTCTCTGGGCGTCGCGGCGGCCGGCAGGCTTGGATCAGCCGGCCGCACGGGAACCTCGAGATGCTCGTTAAATGGTATGCCGCTCATCGATGGTTCCGGTATCTCGGTCAACTCCACCCATTCCCGGTCGCGAAACTCCAGGCGGCTCCCGATGGGGTGGAGATCGGTGGCGCGGAGCGTCAGGCTGGCATCCGCCAGCTCGCCCGATTCCGCGACCGTTTGAATCTTATAGCAGCTCTCCGACGGCCGTTCGGGATCGGCCACCGTGGTGACTTCGTCGCGCTTGTTCGGCAGGCCGTCGCGCCAGGCCTGAAACGACCGCGCGCTGAGCGGATCGTTCCAATCGTAGTGCGCCGCCGCGAACAGCGCCTCGATCGCGGGCGCGTCGGCACCCTGGTGCGCCGATTGGAGATTGCCACCATCGATCAGCCGCGCGATCTGGTGTGTGCGGGTGCGTATGCGGATATGCCGCGCCGCTTTGGGTTGGGCATCCGCAATGGCTACGGCCTTCTTGAGCAGCTCGGCAGCGTGCACCGAGGGCGCTTTGCGGAATTCGAGGTACACGGCGCACAGAATTGCGGCGGTGGCCAGCGTGGCGGCCGCCCAACGCCAGTTCCTCGGGGCGGCGAAGATCCGCGCCAGGCGTTTTGCCCATCCCACCTCAGCCTCGGCGGCATCCACACGGGCGAATTCCTCGTACAGATCGGCCCACGGACGCGGCGGCGGAGGCAGGTAGCGATCCAGCACCGTCTGCCGGTAGTGAACGCAATCGGCCACGGTCTTGCGCAGCTCATCGAGCGCCGCCCGGCATTGCCAGCAGGCTTCCAGATGGCGCTCTACGCGGCGCGCTTCACGGGACCGCAGTTCGCCATCGTTATATTGCAGCAGGCAGCCTTCACCGGGATGGCCGGTTTCGTACTTACTCATGGCCCGCTTTCCTCAAATGGGAGACGGCCCGCCGCAGGAACTCTCCCACGGCCGACGCGCTGATCCCCAGCGTGGACCCGATCTCAGGGTACCGAAGACCTTCCAACCTCAAGAAAACACAACGTTTCTGCTGTTCCGACAGACCCTCTATGGCGCGCTGGAAGCGAGTCATGCGCTCGCGCTCCAGGAGGCTCTCTTCGGGGTCTTGACCGGTCGCCACGAGGCGGCTTTCGATAGCCGGGTCGAACGGTTCCTCGGAAGCGTAGCGGGCGCGCACCTTGAGCCCGTGATTGTGCGCCACGCGGAACACCCAACCTCTTGGATTTTCAATGGATTCGCCACTTTTGAGGGTGCTATAGAGACGCAGAAAAACCTCCTGCACCGCCTCTTGCGCGCGCGGAGGAGGCAGTCCCAGGGTCAGCAGGTACCGGTAAACGTCCTGTCGCGACTCCTCAAACAACTTCGCCACCTGGTCTTGCAACGCCGGGTGCGCCCGTTCTTGCCGGAGAATTCCCACCACCGCATTACCAATCGAAGGGCCCGACATCGTTACAAGCCATACCAAAGACCCGCGACCCCTGCATTTACATTACAGCTTCCGGAAATATTTTTACGCTGGCCGCCCAACCTATATAGGTGTCCGCACACTCGGCACAGGAATTCGCATAATCCGCGGCCTTCAGTGTAGTTGAAGTGGCCCCTCCAAGGGTCTTTGCATCGGAACCCGAAAACGTGCCAAACTCCTCGGTTTGCGTAACCGTTGTAACTTTCAACAGCGCGGGGTATATCCGACGCTGCCTGGAAGCCGTTCTCGCGCAGGAAGGCGTGCCTCTGGAGGTCGTGGTCGTGGACAACGCCTCTCAGGATGGAACGCGAGCCATTCTGGCCGGGTTCGCCGGCCGCATCCGCATGATTCTGAATGCGTGCAACAACGGGTTCGCGGAAGGCCAGAACCAGGCCATCCGCGCCGCCGAGAGCGAATGGGTGCTGGCCCTCAATCCGGACGCCCTGCTGCCCCCCCGGTTCGTGAAGACATTGGTGGATGCGGGCGCCGCCGATCCGCAAGCCGGAACGGTCTGCGGCAAGCTGCTTTCGATCGGGCCGGGCTTCCAGCCCCTGCCCGAGCCGCGCATCGATTCTACCGGCATCTACTTCACCCCGGCACTGCGGCATTTCGACCGCGGCTGGCACGAGCCGGACGACGGCCGCTTCGATACCACGGAGTACGTCTTCGGAGCCAGCGCCGCGGCAGCCCTTTACCGCCGCGAAATGATCGACGACATCTCCGTAAGCGGCGCATTCTTCGATCCCGATTTCTTCGCCTACCGCGAGGATGCCGACGTGGCCTGGCGCGCCCAGTTGCTGGGCTGGCGCTGCCTGTATACGCCCGCGGCGGTGGCTTACCACGTGCGTGGGGTGGTGCCCGGCGATCGACGCTCGGTGGCCCCCGCGGTCAATATGCACTCGGTCAAGAACCGCTTCCTGATGCGCATCAAGAACGCCACCCCGGATCTCTACCGGCGCTTCTGGGCGCCCATGACGGCCCGCGACCTGCTGGTTTTGGGCGGCATCCTGGTAGCCGAGCCGCGTTCCCTGGGCGCGCTCTGGCGGCTGGCCGCCTGCCTGCCCCGGATCGTACGCAACCGGCGCATCATTATGAGCCGCCGCGTGGCCAGCGATGAGGCTATCGCCCGCTGGTTCAGCTTCGCGCCCACCGCCAGTGCCTTGCGGCCGGCGATGCCCGAACCGGGTTTGAACGCCGGCGGAATCGCCGTTCCGACCACCTGAGTACGGCGTATTCTGCCTCCGGTAATTCCCTTAGGGTTATTTATTTTCGGGTGTGGTAGTCTCTTTTAGCATGAGAGAGCGCCGACGCGGATCCCCCACCCCATTTGCGCGCATCCTGGCCGGCAGCCGTTTTGTACCCCTGGTGTTGGCCGGCCTTCTCGCCTTCCAGACGGCCTCGGCGGCCCGTATGAATCCGGCCGAGAAACAAACCCTCGAACTGACGCCCGCCGTCGTGCTGGTAGCGGTCACCTACCAGGTAACGGCAACGTTCCAGGTCAAGGAGCAGCCCCAGCCACAAAAAATCGAGCTTTCCTACACCGTCACCGGAACCGGTTTCATTTACCGCCCCGACGGTTACGTCATCACCAACGGCCACGTCGTGGCGGCCGCCAATACGAAGGACCCCCAGGCGCAGGCGGAACTGGCCCGCAGTATACGCCATGACGTCCTCATCGAGCGGCTGGTACCGGCGTTCGAGCGCATCACCAAAAAGGACTTCGCCGGGCACGAGGATGAACTGGCCCAAGCCATCGGCTTGCGCATGAGCTACAGCGTGCCCGAGTTGAGGATCTATCTGGCTAATCGCAGCTCTTTCAACGGCGAAATCAAGGCCTACAGCGATCCCGTCACCGAGGGCGGCAAGGACGTGGCAATCGTGAAGATCGACGCCAATAACCTGCCCACCGTGCGGCTGGGGGATTCCGAGAAGGTCCACATCCAGGAGGCCATGCGCGTCATCGGCTACCCGGGTGCGGCGTCGCCTCTGAACCTGAAGCTGATCGCCATGGACTCGGTCTTCGTGCCCACCGTAACCAACGGGCACGTTTCGGCGGTGAAGGTGAATTTCAAGGGCAGTCCGGTGATCCAGTCCGATGCGGCCATCACGCACGGCAACAGCGGAGGTCCGGCATTTAACGAAACCGGCGAAGTGATCGGCATCGCCACGTTCGGCCCGGAGGTAGCGGGCTTCAACTTCTTCGTGCCCATCAACACGGCCATGGAGTTCGTGAAATCGGTGGGCGCCGCACCCGAGTCCGGTCTCTTCGATAATTTGTGGCAGGAAGCTCTCGATACGTTCGATGCCGGCAAGTTCGAAACCGCCAAGAAGAAGCTCGACGACGTGCTTCGCATCATGCCTAACGAGCCGGATGCCACACGCCTGTTCGCAGCCGCCGAATTGGGCGCCGCGCAGGAAGGCGCGCTGGGCCGGATGATGGAAAACTCCGGCTGGATGATAAGCGGCATGGCCGGCCTGCTGGTGGTGCTGGCGGTGGCCCTGGTCGTGATGCGCCACAGGCAAACCGTTCCGGCTCCGGCCATGGCGGGCGCGGCTGTGGCGGGCTCCGGCGGAGGCGCGAAAGTCGTTTTTCAGCCTCAGCCCGCGCTTCCACAGGCCGCCGACCAATCCTACGGCAGTATCCAGGTGACCGGCGGTTCGCTCTCGGGGCGCCGCTTCCCCCTCACGAAAGCCGGCCTGCTGCTGGGCCGCGACAGCGCCAAGTGCCAGGTGGTGTTTACAGAGGACGTGGTCTCCGGCGAGCATGCCTGGATCGTCCCTCTGGATAACGGCGTGGCGGTCATCGACCGCGGATCGAGCAACGGAACTTTCATCAACTCCGTGGATTCCCCGCGCGTCAGCAAAGTCGGTCTGCAAAATGGCGACCGCGTCTACCTGGGCAAAAAGGGTTCCGTGGTGGTAACTTACTTCGCGTCCTGAAAAGGCCGAGGAGGCTCCAATGGCGAAGTTCTGCGTGAATGGACATCAGATGGAAGATTCCTGGCAGGTTTGTCCGTACTGCCAGCGGACCGGCTTTCAGGTGGTCGGCGGCTCCGCGGCCACCGAAACGGCCAAGACGCGGCTCGAATCCGCGCCTGCGCCGCAGGGCGCAGGCGCGGCTGCTCCAGCCGCCGGACGCAAGACGGTTCTGTTGTCGGAGGTGCGGAAGGCTCCCGTGGTGGGCTGGTTCGTGGCCCTCAACGGCGAGCAGAAGGGCGAGGATTTTCGCGTGCGCGACGGGCAGAACACCCTCGGCTCGGCGGCCGATTGCGATATCGTTATCCGCGAGGCGACGGTTTCCAGCCACCATGCCAGCATCCGCCACAAGGATGACAAGTTCATCCTCAGCGACCTCGATTCCACCAACGGAACGTTCCTGAACGATGGCGCCACCGCCATCGCACGCGAGGATCTCAAGGACAACGACAAGATCCGCGTGGGCGACGTGCTGCTGAAATTCAAGTGCCTGTAGGCGGGCATGGTCGTACGTCCCGGCTTCGAACTGGCTAACCTGACCGACAGCGGTTGTGTGCGCGAGCGCAACGAGGATTATTACTGCTACTTCGAGCCCGATGACGACCGCGAGTTTCGCGCGCGCGGCCGCCTGCTGGTGGTGGCCGATGGAATGGGCGGCCATGAAGGCGGACAGGTGGCCAGCGGCATCGCCGTCGAAGTCGTGCGGCGTACATGGTCCACGGGAAGCGGCCATCCCTCCGATATTCTGATCGCGGCGATTGCGGACGCCCAGAATGCGATCCTGGATTACGCCCGCGAGCACTCCCAGCTGGCCGGCATGGGCACCACCTGCACCGCCGCGGCTGTGCTGGGCGACCGCTTGTACTACGCCCACGTGGGCGACAGCCGCCTGTACCTGATCCGCGACGGCGAAATCCGCCTCCTGACCCACGATCAGTCCCTGGTCCAGCGCCTGGTGGACCGCGGTGTCATCACCCCGGAAGAGGCGGCCGATCACCCCGACCGCAACGTGCTGGTTTCGGCGTTGGGCATGCGCGGCAGCGTGTCGGCGGATGTCTCCGCGGAAGGCATCCCCCTCAAGAGCGGCGATGTTCTGCTGCTGTGCACGGACGGCCTGCACGGTTTGGTTAACGACGCCGAACTGCTCGACGCGGCGACGCGCCTCGATCCCCGCCAGGCTTGCATCGAGTTGGTGCGGCTGGCCCGGGAGCGCGGCGGCCCGGACAACATCACCTTGCAGATTGCGCGCCTGACCGGCGTGTTAGAAGAGGCCCCGGCGTGTTTGAAAAAAACACGGCCGGAGTTCTCAGAGGCCCAGCCATGATTGGAACAACGATCGCAGGCTATCGGATCATCGAGAAACTCGGCGAGGGCGGCATGGGGGTGGTCTACAAGGCCGTCGATCTCTCGCTCGATCGCGTAGTGGCCCTCAAGGCGCTCAACGCAGAGCTGGCCAAGAACCCGGAGCTGGAGCAGCGCTTTCGCGCCGAAGCCAAGGCGCAGGCCAGCCTGAACCACGTGAATCTCGCCACGCTCTACGCCTTCCTGGTGGAAAGCGGCATGGCCTGGATGGTAATGGAGTTCATCGAGGGCGAAAGCTTTGCCGGCATGATTCAGCGGCGCGGCCCCATTCCCAGCGAGGAGACGCTGCCGCTTTTCCGCCAGGCGCTGCTGGGACTCGGCTATGCGCACCGCATGGGTATCGTGCATCGCGACATCAAGCCCGGCAACATCATGCTGAACCGCCAGGGCATCGTCAAGGTGATGGATTTCGGCATTGCCAAGGTGCTGGGCGGGCGCAGCATGACGCGCACGGGCACGCAGATGGGCACGGCCTGGTACATGGCTCCCGAGCAGGTCGTGAACCGGGGAGTGGACATCCGCTCGGACATTTACGCGCTGGGCGT
>Ga0181517_10002178_pt1 | contig 20422 bp, 12 predicted proteins | sample PEATcosm2014_Bin_31_FD_119748 | JGI IMG/M metagenome (GOLD analysis project Ga0181517, IMG submission 119748) | Peatland microbial communities from MTU Mesocosm Facility, Houghton, MI, USA - PEATcosm2014_Bin01_30_metaG | ecosystem: Environmental > Terrestrial > Soil > Wetlands > Peat | place... | reverse complement strand
TCAACCAATGAAGAGAAATGCGCATGATCGTCCTTACCTGCTGCGTACTGGTGGATAGGACACCAATTGCGCGTCGATGTCGCGGTGACATAGCTTCCGGCGCTGGCCGGCGCCTAACGCTGCGCGCGATGCAACGCGATTTGCACGGGCCCCGGCGGACGGAACAACGGACTGCGAGAAGGATCCGAGCCATCGGGCGGTGGACCGACTGCCGGGCGCGAGGCCTCGGACTCGGGCGCAGGCCGCGGCGAACGCTGACCGAAGTTTGGCGTTCGCTCGAGTTCGATCGTTTCTCCGTTCGTGTGGCCAGAATACGTGCCATTTCCGGCCTTGAAGCTGACATTTGCGCCATCGACCTGGCCGTCTGTAATCGGGGTGGACGCGCCGCTGCCGCCTGCGCCTTCCACAGTTCCCGTCAGCGTGCTGCCGTCCTGAACTAAAACGAAGAGCTGCGTGCCGCCGTCCTGCACGGGCCTCCACAGACCGGTAATGCCCGCGCCCCTGGGAACTTCGGGTTCCCACACGGCCACCTGTGGACGCAGTTCGACCTTTCCTGCCCAAATAGTTGCCTGCGCCGGAGTCAGACCCGGCGACGTGGCTTCGACTGTGATGCTATCTGACGACTTCGCGGATTGAACGATGGCCATGCACAAGCCACTGAACGCCTTGCGCGATGTGCCCTTGTCGGATTCCTGATTGGTAGGATCGCCGTTGCCAACGCCAATCAGCTTTCCCGCACCGATGACCTTGAATGCAACCAGGTTGTCGGTGATGGGCACAACGCGGCCCCGTGCATCGCGCACTTCCACGGCGAACATGGCGACATCTTCGCCATCGGCGGAAATCTCCGCACGGTCGGCATAGATGGCGAGGGCGGCGGGAGCGCCCGTGGTTTCGCGCCGGGTTGTCATCACCAGCTCGCCATCTTTGAAGCCGCGCGCTTCGATGACTCCGGGTGCGTAGGGCACGTTCCAGGCGAGGTGCGAGTCCTTCTTCATCTCCTGCGCGCCCAGGCTTTTGCCGTTCAGGAAGAGTTCGACCTTCTCGATGTTCGAGTGCACCCAGACGGCGATTTCCTTGCCTTCCATGCCCGGCCAATTCCAGTGCGGGAAGAGATGCAGAACGGGTCTCTCAGTCCACCACGCTTGGTAGTAGTAAAAGGTGTCCTTGGGAAACCCGCAGATGTCGATGATGCCGTACTGCGAGCTGATGTTGGGCCAGCCATTCGGCGAGGGCTCGCCGCGATAGTCGAAGCCGGTCCACACAAAGCCGCCTGCCAGCCAGGGGCGCGCGTCGCAAAAGCTCCACCAACCCTCGGCCGAAGCGCGGCCGGTTGTGGTGTAGGGATCGTAGGAGCCGACGTAGCCCTTGTCGTAGTCGGTGACGTAGATGCCGCGCGTGCACACGGCGCTCACTGTTTCCGTGCCGATGACAGGCTTGCCGGGATGCGCGTTGTGATAAACCTCGGCGCCGGGATCCGCGTAGTTGTAGCCGATGACATCACAAACCGCGAGGCCGCCGGTGCCGATGGCGCCCGTGGGTGCAATGGAGACGGGGCGCGATCCATCGTGCCGATTGGCGACCTCCTTCATTGCCGTGAGAATGAGCACGCCGCGATCGGTGTTGGCTGCGCCCTCCTCGTTGCCCATCGACCACATGAAGACGCTGGGATGGTTGCGGTCGCGGCGGACGAGATTTTCAAACTGGCTCAGCCCCTCGGGATTCGACGACATCATGCGCGTCTCGTCAAAGACCAGAATGCCCAGATCGTCGCAGGCGTCGAGCAGCGCCGGCGTGGGCGGATTGTGCGAGGTCCTCAATCCATTGGACCCCATTTCGATGAGCTTCTTCATGCGGTAGGTCTGCACCGCGTCGGGCAGCGCCGCGCCCAAGCCCGCATGGTCCTGGTGATTGCAGGTGCCTTTCACTTTGACCGGCTTGCCGTTGAGCAACAGGCCTTCTTGAGCATCGACCTTGATGGAGCGAATGCCAAAAATCGTTTCGTAGCGATCGACTACATCGCCGCCCACGCGCACTTCTGTGACCAGCAGGTACAGGTTCCGGTCCTCCAGCGACCAGAGCTTCGGCTGGCCGACGGTCATCTTCTGTTCGTAGGTCTGCTCCGAGCCGGCGGGAATGGCAACCGTTGCCGTCACCATTTTGCCTGCGGTCTTGTTCCTGGGATCGAGAACGGTAGAAACCACGCGCGCACTGGCGTTGGAATGGCCGTGGTTGTTCAATTCTGTGCGGATAGAGAGTGTAGCCGAGCCGGGCCTGACTTCAGACGCGACGAAAGTTCCCCATTGCTTCACGTGGACGGGATCGGTTTTGACTAGCCAAACATGGCGATAAATTCCCGCACCCTCGTAAAACCAGCCGTCACTCTCGGTTGCGTCCACGCGCACCAGGAGGACATTTTTTCCACCGGGATTGGCGAAATCAGTGACATCGAAACGGAAAGGATCGTAGCCGCCGCTGTGCTGGCCAATGTAGAAACCGTTGAAGACCACCGTGGTCTCGCGATAGGCGCCGTCGAATTCGAGAGAAATCCGCTTGCCTGCGTCCGCTGCAGGTATTTCGAAGACGCGCCGGTACCAGCCGATGCTGGTGGAAGGGTAATTGCGGCCCAGAGGATAGAAGCCTTTGCTGAGCAGCGCAGGATCGTTGGTAAACGGCAACTCGATGGCCCAATCGTGCGGCAGATCGAGCGCTTTCCAGTCGCTGTCGTCGAAGGCGAGGGAACTGGCGGCGAGAAAACCGCCCGTCTTTTGAAAGTTGCCGGCTCTGCCGCTGCCGAAGCCGAAGTCTTTGGTCGCATCGCACGCGTCGCCGAGATGAAAGCGCCATCCGAAATCGAGCAGCAGACGTTCGCGCGCCGAATTGGGCTGCGCCGGTTTCTGCGCAGCGCCCGATTTGTCCGCAGGAAGGGGACCGGCAGTTTCCGTGGCAGCGTGCATCGCGGCTGCAACTGGGTTCATACCGCTGGCCGCGGCGGCAACGGCCGGCGCCAGCAGGCTGCCTTTGAGCATTTCCCGGCGTGAAAAGGCTTTCATCCCACCCTCCTAAGAATCGGGGCTGCGAGAGAATTCTAGTCGATTCCGAGGGGTGCTACCCTTTGCGGCCGCGCACCGCTTCCTTGGCCTGGACTTCGCCCCCTGCTGGAACCTCGGGCACTTCGGCCTTGGCGGCGCCAATGCCGAGTTGCTTCCGCAGCTCAGCGTCCATCTTGGCGAAGACTTCCTTGTTTTCTTTGAGGTATGTCCGGGTGTTTTCGCGCCCTTGTCCAATGCGTTCGCCGCTATAGCTGTACCATGCGCCGGACTTCTCCACGATATTGTGGGTCACGGCCAGGTCGAGCACGTCGCCCTCTTTGCTGATGCCCTCGCCGTAAAGTATGTCGAACTCGGCCTCGCGGAAAGGGGCGGCCACCTTGTTCTTCACAATTTTGACTTTGGTGTGCGAGCCGACCACGACGTCGCCTTCTTTAACAGCGGCGATGCGCCGGATATCGATGCGCACCGAGGAGTAGAACTTGAGCGCGCGGCCGCCGGTGGTGGTTTCGGGGTTGCCGAACATCACGCCAATCTTTTCGCGGATCTGGTTAATAAAAATGAGTGCGGTACGCGACTTGGAAACCGTGCCGGTGAGCTTGCGCAGCGCCTGCGACATCAGTCGAGCCTGCAGGCCCATATGGCTGTCACCCATCTCGCCGTCGAGCTCGGCCTTGGGAACCAGCGCGGCGACGGAATCCACGACCAGCACGTCGATCGCGCCGGAGCGGACCAGGGCTTCGGTGATTTCCAGGGCCTGTTCGCCGCTATCGGGTTGCGAGACCAGCAGATTGTCGACATCGACGCCGAGTTTCTTGGCGTATCCGGGATCGAGCGCATGTTCCGCGTCGACAAACGCCGCCAGACCGCCCGCTTTTTGTGCTTCGGCGATGATCTGCAGGCAGATGGTTGTCTTGCCCGAGGACTCGGGACCGAAAACCTCTGAAACGCGGCCTCTCGGGACGCCGCCTACGCCCAACGCGGCGTCAAAACTGATGGAGCCGGTGGAGATTACGGCAATCGGCAGCAACGCCTCACGGGAGCCGAGACGGACAATCGACCCCTTTCCGAACTGTTTCTCAATCTGTGCCAGGGCTAGTTCTACGGCTTTGGCGCGGTCGTCGACGATGGCCATTGGGAGGGCTCCTCAAGAATGCTCGCCCTGCGCATCTCGTGCTTTCTCTGCAGGAAACGGCGAGGGGCTTAATTTGGATTTCGATGGGATTGTAGCAGGATGGGACACGGAAGAATAGGAGAAAGTGGCGAAGAAATGGAGAAAACTACAACTTGTGAAAAATGTGCTATTTAGCCGGATTGGCATGCAATTCCATGAATCTGTTCGTGTCCGCCGATGAGGTTAAACGGTGTATGCGCCCACGCGGGTTTCTCGGCCGGTGAGGGCATCGCACTGGCGGTCCAGAACCTCATATTCGCTGTCGTGATCCTTGCGAAAGGCGCGAAAAGCCTCCTCGCTGGTCCAGCGGTCAATGGTGAGGTAACTACCTGGAATATAAGCATCTCGGAGCAACTCGGTACCCTTGTAGTCGGGCGACGTGTGGAAAAGCTTTGCCCAGGCGCCTTCGGGCCCATATGCGGCCTCGAAACCGGCCACTCTATCCTCAGTAATCTCAAACTGCCAGACCACCACAAACATTGGGAACCCCAATCTTGTCTTTATGGTAGCGCAAAGGCGGCAAGCCGCGAAAACATGCGTCTTACTGAGTCCACCCGGCATCCAATCCGTGTACCGAATTGTGAAACTCCGTCTCTATACAGGGCGCATACTTAGGATGGCTGTACGTGCGAGGAGTAACCTTCCCCTTAGGTCGCCCGATCGCCGCTCCGGCCGTTCTGAAAAATCTGATCAGGGCTTTCTATCGGGCTGCTGAAGCACGAGCAGACACGCACAGCACATCTTTCGGCGGGGAAACCGGATACGGATGCGAGGCACTTTCCACCTCCGCGCTCCGGCGTACGCAACGAGTTCTTAAGACTTCGAAACACGGTTCACTGTGAGGGATCTATGAAGGCTGCTCGATATCCTGGCATCCGCGTCACCGCCAACGGAAATCAACTGGTTGCGTATCACACCGAAACTCGCATTGCCGACGCCGGTGTGTTCTATCCCATTACGCCTTCCACTGAAGGCGGCGAGCTTTTCCAGCAGGCGTATGCGGAAGGCAAGCTGAACGTCTTCGGTGGCAACACGATTGCCATTGAGACGGAAGGCGAGCACGCGGCCCAGGGCGGCGCCATTGCGCACTCGGTGTGCGGCAAGCGCGTGGTCAACTTCACTTCAGGCCAGGGAGTGGTCTACGGCGTGGAGCAGTACTACCACGCGCCGGGCAAGGGATCGACCATGGTGCTTGAGGTGGGCGCGCGCGCGTTGACCAAGCATGCACTCAACGTCCATTGCGGCCACGACGATATTTATGGAGCCCTCGACACCGGCTGGATCATGATTTTCGGCAAGGATGCGCAGCAAGCCGCCGACCAGGCACTGATTCTGCGCCGCGTGACGGAACTTGCGCTCACGCCCGGCATGAACATCATGGACGGGTTCCTGACCACGCACCTGGAGCGCACCTTCTACAAGCACGAGTCCGAGTTGATCCGCGAGTACCTGGGCGCGCCCGACGACATTATTGACTGCCCCACTGAAGCGCAGCGTGTTCTGTTTGGCGCTACGCGCCGCCGCGTTCCCAAGATGATGGATCTGACCAATCCCATCCTGCTGGGCCCGGTGCAGAACCAGGAACACTACATGCAGGGCATCATCGCGCGGAGAAACAACTTCGCCGAGCCGATTTTGCAATTCCTGGAAGATGCGTACGAAAAGTTTGCCGAGCTTACGGGCCGGCGTTACGGGCTCATCACCGAATACAAGACTGCGGACGCCGACACCGTCTTCGTTTCGCTTGGCTCGGCAGCCGAGAACATCGAAGCTGCGGTTGATTATCTGCGCCAGACGCGCAACTCGAGCGTGGGATCGGTTCACGTGAACGTGATCCGGCCCTTCCCTGAGGCTGCGCTGGTGAACGCGCTCAAGGGCAAGAAGAACGTCATCATTCTGGAGCGCACCGACGAGGCGCTGGCCGGCGACAATCCACTTGGCCGCGACATCCGCACCGCGTTTTCAAAGGCAGTGCAGGGAACAGATGGTTTGCCCAAGGTTGAGCTGGCTGAAGTGCCGATGTTCATTGGCGGCAGCTACGGCCTTGGCTCGCGCGACTTCCGTCCCGAGCACATCATCGGCGCATTTGAATATGCGACCGCGGGCCGCAAACGCCAGGATGGCAAGAGCGCGGCAGAGGGTGCAAACTTCATCGTTCTCGGGATCGACCATCCCTATTCGGTAGTCGCCGACGAAATGCCGTCGTTGCTGCCGGAAGGCGCGGTGGCCGTGCGTTTCCACTCCATCGGCGGATGGGGCGCGATCACCACGGGCAAGAATCTGGGCGCGATTCTCGGCGATCTGAACGATCTGCTCTTCGAGCGCGATCACGAAGTGGATGCGCTGGGCAATCCAAAGGAAGTGATTCACGTCAGCGCCAATCCGAAATATGGATCTGAAAAGAAGGGCGCACCGACAAGCTACTTCATGGTCGCGGCCAAGGATCGTATTCGCGTCAACTGCGATCTGCGCCACGTGACCGTGGTGCTGTGCTGCGATCCCAAGGCCTTTACGCACACCAACCCGCTCGACGGCATGCAGGAGGGCGGTTGCCTGGTGTGGGAGTCGGATGTGGATGGCGAGAAAGCCTGGCAGAATCTGCCGATCTGGGCGCGCAAGCAAATTATCGAAAAGAAGATTCGCGTCTTCACGCTGCCCGGTTTTGACATCGCGCGCAAGGCCACGGACCGCGCCGACCTGCAACTGCGGATGCAGGGCAATGCATTCCTGGGCGCATTTTTCGCGGTCAGCCCCATGTTGCAGGAGTTTGGCATCACGGCGGAGCAGTTCCGCGAAGTCGTCTACAAGCAGTACGTGAAGAAATTCGGCAAGCTGGGCGAAGCCGTTGTGAAGTCGAACATGGAAGTGATGACGCAGGGCTTTGAACTCGTGAAGGAGATTGCGATCGGCGCGATTGCGGATGCCGATCACTCCAGCCTCCGCGGCCTGGCGTTGCTGCCGATCTTTGAAGAGGTTGCGATTCCGGAATTCGCAGGAGCGGCCTGCAGTACCGGCGCCGGTTGCCGTTCGCACGCCGTGCCCGAGGGGCAAGGCCCTCGCACTCCGATTTCCAGCGTCACCGCATTCGATGCAGAGTTCCGCTCGCACTACGGCTACGACCAGCCGGCCACGCCGCTCTCCGCTATGGGCGTGATTGCCGCGGCCACGGGCGACACTGCGTCCAAGTATGTCGCGCGTCGTGAAACCCCGCTCTACATTCCTGAGAATTGCACGCAGTGCATGGAGTGCATCTCGGTTTGCCCGGATACGGCGCTGCCCAACTGCTCGCAGGATTTGGGAACGCTTCTTGGCACCGCGGTGACGCGCTACGTCGCCGATCCTGCCGAGCGCCGCAAGATGCTCGACAAGCTGCCTGAGATCGAAAAGCTCACGCGCCAGCGCATGGTGGCTGAGATCAAGACGGGAACACCGCTGCCCCAGATCGTTCGCGAGGTCACCGAGTCCGTGAACGGATTCTCGGCCCAAGCCAAGGCGCAGTTCTTCAGCATTATCGACAAGGTGCCGATGGCCTACCAGAAGGTGAATGCCATCTTCTCGTCGCCGGAGCGCAAAGCTCCCGGCACTGGCGGCATCTTTTCAATATTTGTGAGCGACCTGTGCAAGGGTTGCGCAGCTTGCGTCACGGCTTGCGGAGATCACCAGGCGCTCAAAATGGTACAGGAGACTACGGACGTGAATGCCGAGCACGAAACCGGCACGGCGTTCCTGGATCTGCTGCCCGATACGTCACAGAAGTATCTGGGTCTCTACAACGGCGCGAATCCCGCGGACTCAAAGACTGCGACCCTGCGCAACATGCTCATGGTGCGGACAAACTACGACGCACTGGTTGCCGGTGACGGCGCCTGCGCGGGTTGCGGCGAAAAGAGCGTGCTGCGCTCCATTGCCGCTGTCACCGAGGCGTACATGCGCCCGCTGTACCACGCCAAGAGCGATCGCTTCATTGCCAAGGCAGGCGAGTTGGAAAAGACCGGTGCGGCCAAATTGACCGCGCTGAAAGCGGCCAACGAAGAGGACTACACGCGGCTGCGTCAGGCCATCGCCCACATGATCATGGGCCTTGGCGGCGAAACCACTGCTGACACCAAGTCACGCATTGCGGCGTATGAGCAGGAGCACGGCACAATCACCGATGCGCAGCTTGCCGAGGCCATTGCCGCGGTGCTGCTCACCGAAGCGTTCAATCACAAGAACCTGCAGCCCGTCGACGGACGTCTGGCCAACGGCATGAGCGTGATGGCCATGGCCGCGCACACCGGATGCAACACGGTGTACGGCTCAACCGCGCCCAACAATCCGCATCCTTATCCGTGGATGAACTCGCTCTTCCAGGACGGTGTTACGGTTGGCTGGCTCATGGGCGAAAGCTTCATGGTGGATCACGGGCGCCGTTCAGTGATTCCCGAGCGTCTTGCGGACATCGTTCTCACGCGCGAAGGCACGGGCCTGTGCGAGGAAGAGTACTACCACTTCACGCACTTCACTGATGCGCTGATGACCGACGACGAGATCAAGGAACTGCCCAAGGTCTGGGTGGTGGGCGGCGATGGCGGTATGGGCGACATCGGCTACCAGAACATGTCGAAGGTGATCCTGCAAAACCGGCCCAACGTGAAGGCGTTGATGCTCGATACGCAGGTTTATTCGAATACCGGCGGTCAGAACTCCGACTCGACCCCGATGCTGGGCGGCGGCGACATGAACACCTTCGGCGCGGCCACACAGGGCAAGAACACGGAGAAGAAGACCGTGGCTGAGACCTTCCTCGCCGGGCACGGATCGCCGTTCGTAGCGCAGGTTTCCATGGCCAATGCGCCCAAGCTTTACCGGGCGATTCTCGACGGCCTGGAATACCGCGGCACCATGTTCCTGCAGTGCTTTACCACCTGCCAGCCGGAGCACGGCGTGGCCGACGACATGGCTCTGCACCAGGCGCAGCGCGTGCGCGACTCGCGCGGCGTACCGGAGTTCGTCTTCAACCCGCGGCTGGGCGAGACCTACCAGGAAACACTCGACGTGAAGGGCAACCCGTCGATTGATTTGGATTGGTACGAGACCAAGTCGAAGGCGACCGGCGACACCTATCGCTACACTGTGGCGCACTGGTGCACGACCGAGGCGCGCTTCCGCAATCACCTCAAGAAAATCAAGCCGGAGCAGGCGGAGAAGATGATTTCGCTCGAGAACATGCTGGTGCGCATCACGCAGCAGGATATTGTCTATCGCTACTACTTGCTGCCCGAACACCGCAGTTTCATTCCCGACTTCGGCGTGTACATTCAAATGGATCAAGACGGAAAGAATGTTTACTACGCGCTCTCGCGGCAACTCGTGATGTTCTGCACGGAGCGGCGTAAGGCGTGGCGCATGCTGCAGTCGAAGGCCGGCATCGTCAACCGCGAGTACCTGGCGCAGAAGGCAATTCTGGCCGATCTCGAAGCGGGCAAGATCGCGAAGGACGAGTTCTTCGCCCACGCTCACGAGATGGTGGCGGAAAAGCTGGGAAAACCGGTGCTGGCAAAGGCGTAGCAGCGCCTCATCAAGCAACCATCGCTCAAAAAAGCGGCCCACAGTTTCCTTAAGGAGCTGTGGGCTTCGCTTTTTGGGCTAGCTTCGCGCCCAGGTCCTAGTTATCCGTGCACAGCACGTCGTAGTAATAGTTGATGATGAACCGCTTGATCGGCGCGGGAAGCTTGGGCAATTGAAAGTTCTGATCGACGGTGGAATCTCCGTGCGCGACGATCAGGCCCATGCGCATGATCTTGCCGTCGGCCAGTTCCATGTAGAGCGGCACCGCGTTCACGAATTTCGCATCCACGCCGGACTGCACCAGCTTGAAGTGAACCTTCCATCCGTCGCCGCTCGGCGCAAAGTCGCTTTCAAAGTGATAGGCGGGAAGATCGGTGCCGTAGACGTACTCGCGGAAGAACCAGTCCATGGTGTGATTGCCTTCGAGGTCCATGCCGGGAAGCATGTGTTTCTCCACGATGGCCTTGAAGTCTTCCGTGGTTGCGGCCTGCAGGCGGTAGGTGTCCACGAAGTCGTGCATCATGGCTTTAAAGTGCGCGTCGCCTTCCTTGGGCGTCCACATCATCATGCGGATCATGTGCAGAATATAAGCGCCCTTGGGATAGACAAGATTCTGGTAGATGTCATAGCCGGCCTTGGGAGTACTGAGCCGAAAGCCCATCGTGACCGGGCCCACGTCGATGGGCCGGAAGCCGAATTCATTCTTTTCGGTAATCAACTGATGCTGCAATTTCCAAAAGTGGATGAAGTCGTCGGGCTTGGGCCGCGTGAGCTGAAGAAAAATGGACGCCGAAGTTTGCGCGAAGCCTTCGCTCATCCATTGATCGCGGTAGCCACGGAAGCCAACGGTATGTCCCCACCACTGGTGCGACACTTCGTGAGGCGTCACGACGTCCCAATACGTGGCCGCATTGAAGTCGCTGAGTCCAAGAAAATGCCGCTGCGTGCTGTCGAAGAAGCCGCAAATGGGCAGGTAGACCAGCATGGGCCAGCTTTGTCCGTAGTTGCATGCCGATTGCTGCGTAAGAGAGATGTGCGGGAAGGAAAGCGGGCCGAAGTAGTCCGTGTAGATTTGCGCGGCCGCCTGTCCCTGGCTCAGCTCGCTGGCCAGCATGGGGGTGGTGTCCAGCGAGCCGAGGGCTGCCCCCTCGGCTGGTCCCGCATCGGAAAGCTGCTGAACGAACGAAGAGACGAAATCGGGGCGCTCCTTGTTGGCGTAGGCATCGACAGTCAATTGTCCGGCAAGAGGCGTTCCGATTTTGGTTTCCTTGCTTTGAAAGTCGCCCAGGCTGAAACCGACCACTGGCAGCGGCGTCTCTGTCTTCCATTCGGAGGTTGTGATTTTGCCTTCGTTGGTCTCGTTCAACTTGGTTCCTGTGGCAATGATCTGCAGCCCTTTGGGCACATGAAAGAGCATGTGGTAGGTGGCGTAGTCGCCAAAGCCCTGGTTGGAGTTGGGAAACCAGTTTTCGCGAGCCACGGGGTAGTAATTGTTGCCGCCCATGCTGAGCACCACATCCTTGCCGCCATAGGTGATCTTGATCGTGGTGGTTTCGCCTTTCTTGATCGGCGCAGCCAGGACGACGCCGAAATCGGGATCGAGATCCTTGCTCTCCTGCACCCAGTCGAGGGCGTCGCCTTTGCCGGTGGTGACCTGGCTGACGCGTAACGTGGGATATAGATTGAGCGGAACCACGGCGACGCCATCCTCCTCCGCTCGCACTTCGGCAGTGGCCACGCTCGAGAGGAAGCCGTTTTTCTCGATGGTCACGTCGAGATCCTGGTGGAGAATCTTGTAGGCCGCGTTGTGCTCATTGCCACTGGCCGTGGCATTTGTGTATTCCGCCACGCGGTGGAAGGCGAGGGGGATGGTCTCTGTCTCGTTCATCGAGTCCCAGCGGATGAGCGCGACCTCTTCCGGGGCCACCTCGTCGACGCCGTGCGGGTCAAGGATGAAGTAAAGATGGCTGTCTTTGCTGCCGTGCACGGCGGCCAGGAAATAGCCGCCCGGAGCGGGGCTCAGAACATCTTCCAGCAGGCGCAGATCGACGTTGCCGTAGAACTCCTTGAAGTAGTATGTGCCGCCCTGGCCGATATGCGAGATTTCGGCATGATGGCGCAGAAAGGTTTGCAGTTCCTGCGCAGCTCTCGCGTAGGAGCTGTCGGACTGGCCAACGCCGGTTGAGGCCTTGCGCAACTCGTCGGCGGTGGAATCGGTGAAGCGCAGCACCACTTCATCGAAGTCCTCGTCGAACTGCTCCGTGTGCGTGAGGATGGAGAGGTTGTGCCGCTCTTCGGGCGTGGGAGGCGTGATGTGGATGTGGCCCTCGCCGCGAAAAACCGCTCCCGTGACTTTGCCGTTGACCTGGCCGTAGAACGCGACGCTGCCACTGTGGAAGGTGAAGGTGGCGGCATCGCGCTGGAGCACGAAATCCTTAACAGTGATGACTTCGCCGCCCGGGAGCAAACCGCGCAACTGCTGGTAATACGCGTTGGCGTTGGGAGCGTGTTGCGCGGAGAGCGGATGGATGCAGGCAGCGAAAACGAGGAGAAGGACACAAAAAGACGGACGAATACAGAAGTTCATAGAGCGAGCCCCAAGCAGAATTACGCTGTGCGACCAATATAGTGCAGAACTCGGATTTGCGCAGGATGAAAATTGGCCTGCGTCGTTACTACCGGAATCGCGCGAGCAGGTGTCAGGGAATATAGAGGTCGACGTATTCGTTCACGGGCATGGATTCGAGGCGCGTGCGATCGAGCGAGGCCGTGAGGATGCGCTCCTGCTGCGGAGCGGGAAAGCGGCGGCGGAGGTTGGTTTTGAATTTTTCCACCAGCAGAGGCAGGCCTTCACTGCGGCGGCGGCGATGGCCGAGAGGGTATTCAACGGTTTCCTCGAGGATTTCGCCGTTGTCCAGTTCCACGCGAAGTGAGTTGGCGATGGATCGTTTATCTGGATCGTGGTAGTCGCGCGTGAATTGCGGCTCTTCGACGCATTCGATGCGCGCGCGGAGTTCGTCGATACGCGGATCGGATGCGACCGCTTCTTCATAGTCGGCAGCAGTGAGGCGGCCGAAAATGAGCGGCACAGCGATCATGTATTGCACGCAATGATCGCGATCGGCAGGGTTCGAGAGCGTGCCTTTCTTGTCGATGATGCGCAGGCAGGCCTCATGCGTGCGCACCGTTATTTTTCTGATTTTGGAAGAAGGATTCGCTGGACCCAGCCGTGCGTGCAGCTTCATGGCAGCTTCGACGGCGGTCTGTGCGTGAAATTCGGCTGGGTAGCTGATTTTGAAGAGCACATTCTCCATGACATACGAACCATAAGGCCGCTGAAACTTGAACTCCTTCCCGCCAAACGATACGTCGTAGAAGCCCCATGTTTTGGCGGTGAGAGCGGAGGGGTAGCCCATCTCGCCGGCGCGGGCCATCAAAGCTAATCGAACGGCGCGGCTGGTGGCGTCGCCCGCGGCCCAGCTCTTGCGCGAGCCGGTGTTGGGCGCATGGCGATACGTGCGCAGGCTCTGGCCGTCGACCCATGCATTGGAGATGGCATTGATGGTTTGGTCGAGGGTGAGGCCGAGCAATTGGCAGACAACTGCCGTGGAGGCGACCTTGACGAGGACAACGTGATCGAGACCGACTTTATTGAAGGAGTTCTCGAGCGCGATGCATCCCTGGATCTCGTGGGCCTTGATCATGGCCGTGAGTACATCTCGCATCTTCACCGAAGGGCTGCCGCCCGCAGGGCAACGCGAGAGCCAATCGGCGACGGCGAGGATGGCACCGAGATTGTCTGAAGGGTGGCCCCATTCGGCGGCGAGCCAGGTGTCATTGAAGTCGAGCCAGCGGATCATCGCCCCAACATTGAAGGCGGCCTGCACGGGATCGAGCACGAAATTGGTGCCGGGAACGCGCGCGCCGTTGGGAACCACGGTGCCGGGCACAATGGGCCCGAGAAGCTTGGTGCAGGCGGGATATTCGAGGGCTTCGAGTCCGCAACCGAGCGTGTCAATGAGGCAATGCTGCGCGGTGGTGTAGGCGAGATCGCTGGTGATCGTGTAGCTCAGCGCGTAATCGGCGATGTCGGCGAGGACCTGATCCGGCGCGGGACGTTCATTGCTGATGTGCGAGGACAAACGAACTCCTTGCGGTCTAGGTTCGCGCCTCAATCGGCACAAACTTCAAATTCTCTGGGCCAGTATAGACGGCGGAGGGGCGGATAATCTTGCCGTCCTGGCGCTGTTCAATGATGTGTGCGGCCCAGCCGGCGGTTCGCGCCATCACGAAGATCGGCGTGAAGAGTTCAACGGGAATGCCCATGAGGTGGTAGGCGACGGCCGAGAACCAGTCGAGGTTGGGGAACATGCGCTTGGCATCGTGCATGGTGCTCTCGATGCGCTCGGCGATGGAGAACAGACGCCGGCCGTCGTCGTCCACTGCCAGCGCGCGCGCCAGTTTCTTAATGACATCGCTGCGCGGATCGCTGATGGTGTAGACCGGATGGCCGAAGCCGATAACGACCTCGCGCTGATCGACGCGGCGGCGAATGTCTGCCTCTGCTTCGTCGGCAGTTTTGTAACGTTGCTGGATAACGAGGGCCACTTCGTTGGCTCCGCCGTGCTTGGGCCCTTTGAGCGCGCCGATGGCGCCGCAGATACAGGAATAAAGATCGGAGCCGGTACCGGCGATGACGCGCGCGGTGAAGGTGGAGGCGTTGAACTCGTGCTCCGCATAGAGGATCAACGAAACCTGCATCGCATGGGTCCACGCGGCGCTGGGCGGTCGCCCATGCAACAAATGGAGAAAATGCGCGGCCAGTGGTTCGCTGTCGGCGTCCGTCGCGATGCGCTTGCCGTGGTGCGCGTAGTGGTGCCAGTAGAGGAGCATCGACGGTTGCGAGGCGAGGAGCGCATCGGCAATGTCGCGCGCGCCGGCTTCATTGTGGTCCTCCGCTTCAGGCCGTATGCAGCCCAGAACGGAGACGCCGGTGCGCAAAACATCCATGGGATGCGCGGAGGCGGGTAGTTGCTCGAGGGCGTGCTTCACTTCCGGCGGCAAACTGCGCAGGCCGAGCAAGCGCGTCTTATATGCGGCCAGTTCCGCGGCGGTGGGCAGCTTGCCGTGGATCAGCAGGTACGCCACTTCGGCAAATTCGCAGTGCTCCGCCAAATCGGCGATATCGTAGCCGCGATAATGCAGGTCGTTGCCGCTTTGGCCGACGGTGCAGACAGCGGTGTTGCCGGCGGGCGTGCCCGACAGTGCAACGGACTTCTTGGGTTTGAAAGCGGCGGGCGCGTTGCTCGCCTCTTGAATGCTCATTTCGACCCCCGGAGAGCACTAAATTATCGGATGAAAGCAGGGAATGTCTACTCGGGCTTCTCGCCTTTGGCGAACAAATCGTCGAGCTTCTGTTCATAGGCGAGGTAATCGAGATATTTGTACAGTTCGTCGCGGGTTTGCATCAGCGGCAGCACGCTTTTTTGCGTACCCTCCGTGCGGATGGTCTCGTACACCTTGAGTGCGGCGGAGTTCATAGCGCGGTAGGCGGCGCAGCAATACAAAACGATGTCGACGCCTGCGGCACCGAGTTCTTCGCGCGTGAAGAGCGGGGTCTTGCCGAACTCGGTGATGTTGGCGAGGATGGGCACGCCGAGGCCTTCGCGAAACTGCCGATACTGGCCGAGCTCCGTGACGGCTTCGGCAAAGATCATGTCGGCGCCTGCGGCTACGTAAGCCTGTGCGCGTTCAACGGCGCGAGCCAGGCCCTCGTTGGCCAACGCGTCAGTACGCGCCATGATGACGAATTCCGGATCGGTCCGCGCGTCCACAGCTGCCTTGATGCGATCGGCCATCTCTTCCGTGGCAACCAGTTCCTTGCCGGGACGGTGGCCGCAACGCTTGGCGCCCACCTGGTCTTCAATATGCACGGCGGCTGCACCGGCCCTGATCATCTGACGGATGGTGCGCGCAATGTTGAAGGCTCCGCCCCAGCCGGTATCGATATCGACGAGCAAGGGCAAGGGGCAGGCATCGGTGATGCGGCGGACGTCGGTGAGGACGTCCTCCATGGTGCTGATACCCAGGTCGGGAATGCCGAGGGAATTGGCGGCCACGCCCCCGCCGGAGAGATAAATGGCGCGAAAACCCGTGGCCTGGGCGAGCCTGGCCGCGTAGGCGTTGATGGCGCCCACCGCCTGCAGCGGTTTTTCTGCCGCGAGCGCCGCGCGAAAACGCGCGCCGGGTGAATTGTGAATGGGATTGTCCGCCATGCTATTTCCTTGGCGCATCATAACAGGGTTTTCATCTGAAAGGCTTCCGTAAGTAGGGCGCGTGATGCGACAATTCTCCCGTCGGGGCCATCCCTGAAAGAAACGGCTCTGCCCGGAGGAGAAGCATCGCATGAAACGTGTTTTGATCTGTACGGGATTGCTCTTTGCCGCAACTACGCTTTTCGCCCAGCAAAAGGCTCCGCCCAAGAGTCCGCCGGCCACGTGCACAGCGACCATCGGCGGCAAGAACATCGCCGTTACCTACAGCTCGCCACGCGTGAATGGCCGCGAGGGCAAGATCTTCACATCGGACGGCCTCATCAAGCAGACCCACAAGTCTTACCCCGTTTGGCGAGCCGGAGCCAATTCAGCCACCACGCTCAAAACCGACGGCGACATCATGATCGGTGATCTGATGGTTCCCGCGGGGACGTACACATTGTTCGTCGATATCTCCGACCCGGCGAATTGGGTGCTGATTGTGAGCAAGGCGACCGGCGAATGGGGACTTTCCTACGATCCCACAAAGGACCTGGGCAAGACGCCGATGATGACGTCGAAGCCGCCGGCGATGGTGGAGGATTTGACCTACACCCTGACCGACGACGGCGGCGGCAAGGGCACACTGACGCTGGCGTGGGAAGACGTGAGCGCGTCGGTGCACATTATGGTGCATTGAGGAAGCTCCTTCTCGGGGTCTCCGGAATCCAAAGAGAAGGCGGCTCTAGCTGAAAAAGTGCCGCCTTCTCGATAGAATTGAAAGCAGCGGGAGATTCCTGCCGGAGAGGTAAAGAGCTTGCCCTTATATCCATATCGCTGCAAGGAATGCGGCCATCGTTTTGAAAAAATCCAGAAATTCGGCGCCAAGCAGGAAAAAGTGTGCCCCAAGTGCGGGGGCGTACTGGAGCGCACCCTCACGGCACCAAGCCTAAACTTCAAGGGCGCAGGGTGGTACGTGAACGATTACGCGGCCAAGGGCAGTTCCTCTCAAGGGAGCAGCTCTGGCACAGAGTCCTCGTCGGCGGAAAAGAAGAGTGGGGCCGATGCCAAGACCGACTCCGGGGCCAAGACCGAATCGAAGTCCGAGTCGAAGGCGCCGAGCAGCGGCGACTCTGGTTCGTCGAGTTCCACGACGTCGGCTCCCGCCAAGGCCTCCGGTACTTCGGACAAATAACGCTCAGTCGCGCCGCCATAGGATAATGGAGACCTTACACCGCAAGGCTCCGGCATGAATTCCAAACTTCCGCAAGAAACTGCAATGGCTCCCGGCAAAGCTGGGCCGGCGCGCGCCTTTCCGTTGGCGCTTCGAGTACTTGCTGCGGCGGCCCTGGTGTTGTTTGCGGCGGGCGTTGTGGCTGGCGCGTTGCATGTCCGCGCGGACGTTGCAACCATCTTGCGCTGGGTGGGCCTGGCGCTTTTCATCCCTGTGGCCGTGAATCGACGTTCGCTGCTGGTGTGGACATTTTTCGCCATGGTTGCCGGAGCCGAACTCGGCGTGGACGCGCCGCATTTCGCCGTGCAAACCCGATTCCTCAGCGACATCTTCCTGCGCCTCATCCGCATGATCGTGGCGCCGCTCATCTTTGGCGGGCTGGTGACGGGAATCGCCGGCCACGGAGAACTACGCGGAGTAGGCCGCGTGGCCGTCAAGGCGCTGATCTTTTTTGAGGTGGTCACCACATTCGGCATCTTTCTTGGCGCCATTGCCATCAATCTTTCCGGAGCGGGATGGGGCGTTGTGCTGCCCGCGGCGGCACAGGTAGCTGCGACGCCCGCGCATGCGCCGGTATGGCAGGACGTCATCCTCAACGTATTTCCCGAGAACATAGCGCAGGCCGTGGCGCAGAACCAGGTGCTGCAGGTGGCAGTGTTCGCACTGCTCTTTGGCGTGGCGCTGGCCATGCTGCCCGAGCCGCGCCGCACACCGCTGGTCACGGTCCTGCAGTCCCTCACCGATGTGATGTTTCGCATCACGAAGATCGTGATGCTGATGGCGCCAGTGGCCGCGGGAGCGGCGCTGGCCTATGCGGTGGGCAGCATGGGACTGGCGACGCTGGTCCCGCTGGCGAAGCTGGTGGGAACGTACTACACGGCGCTGGGATTGTTCGTGCTCCTGGTGCTGGTGCCGATCATTTTTCTTGCGCGCATCCCTCTGGGCCGGTTCTGCGCCGCAGTGGGGGAGCCTGCGGCCATTGGATTTGCCACGACCACCTCAGAGGCCGCATTGCCGTTGGCCATGGAGCGCATGGAAGAGTTCGGCGTGCCGCGCTGGATTGTTTCCTTCGTGATCCCGACCGGCTACAGCTTCAATATGACTGGATCGAGCCTGTATCTTTCCATGGCCGCGATCTTTGCCGCACAGGCCGCCGGCATGCACCTGAGCGTGGGCGAGCAACTGATCATGGTGTTCACGCTGATGCTGACCAGCAAAGGCGTGGCCGGCGTGCCGCGCTCGGTGATGGTGATTCTAATGGGCACCGCGGCTTCGTTCCACATTCCCACGGCCGCGATCCTGTTGCTTCTCGGCGTGGATACGTTGATAGATATGGGCCGCGCCTCGATGAACGTTGTGGGCAACTGCATGGCCAGCGCAGTGGTGGCGCAGTGGGAAGGGCTGCTGCAGAAGAGCGGGGAATAGGGAGTCGATATGCTGGAACACATCGGGCCAGAACGCATTGGAATTGTGGCGTGTTCTGCCGAGGGCGCGGCGCTTTGCTACCGCACCATCTGCGCAGAAGGTGCGGAGCTTCTCGGGCCGCACGCGCATCCTGAGATCACCATGCACACGCCTTCGTTCGCCGGATATATGGAGTTCATCGACCGCGGTGACTGGCAGGGTGTGGGCGAAATGATGCTTGCATCGGCGCACGTCCTGGCGGGAGCAGGAGCCGATTTCCTCATCTGCCCCGACAATACGATCCACCAGGCATTGCCGTTGATTGAGCAGCGATCGCCGCTGCCGTGGCTGCACATTGCGCAGGTGGTTGCCGAGACGGCGGCCGAACGCGGCTACCGGCGACTGGCGATTACCGGGACGCGCTGGCTGGTCGAGAGCGAGGTCTATCCGGAAAAGCTTGCGGCTCGCGGCATCGAAGCCGTGCGCCCAAACGCCGCTGAGCGCGAAGAAATCAACCGCATCATTATGAATGAGCTCACGTACGGCGTTTTCAAACCTGAGGCTGTCGCCGGGTTTCAACGCATCATTGGCCGCATGAAGGAGGAGGGATGCGACGCCGTGGTGCTGGGCTGCACCGAGATTCCGCTGCTAATGAACGATGCCAACTCGCCACTGCCTACGCTCGACTCCACTCGGCTGCTGGCGCGTGCGGCGCTGCGCAGGGCCACGCGAGGCACGGCTGTGCAAACTGCGCGGTGACCGCATCACACACACTCCACACTAGCCCGAACCGCTACCATAGTTCGTGAAGATGCTTCTCGATCCCATTCCGTTTCCAGTGCAACATGCCGACTATGCCGCTCTTGAGTGGGAGCCGCTGCTCGTGCAGGTTGCGGGGTACGCCGCGTCGCCCGTGGGCAGCGAGGCGATTCTTGCGTTGCAGCCATCGACAGATGAGGAGTGGATCGAGAAGCAGCATCGGCTGGTGAGCGAGGTGCGGCTGCTGCTCGAGGAGCAGGTTTCGATTCCGCTCGGCGGCCTGCTCGATCCAACGCAACTGGCAGCCAAGGCGCAGATTGCCGGCGCGGCGCTGGAAGCGGCAGAGCTGCAAAGTGTGGCGCGGCTGGCAAACGACGTGGCCTCGTGGCAGGCGCTGCTGCGCGAGCCGCCCATGCGGCTGGTCGGTAAGCTGCCGGGGCTCTCGGAGCTGTCGGCAGCGCTGAGTACGAGTCTGCGTCCGCTCGCGGAGTCGATCGAGCGCACGATTCAGCCCGACGGCTCGCTCGCCGACGATGCGTCGCCGGAACTGAGTCGCATCCGCCGCGAGCAGGAGCGTCAGCAGAGATTGATTGAGGCGAGCCTGCGCGCTGCGCTGCGAAAACTTACCGGCGAAGGCACGACGCAGGAAGATCTGATTACGATTCGCGGTGAGCGTTTCGTGATCCCCGTTCGCGCGGAGCTCAAGCGGCGCGTGACGGGCGTGATTCATGGAGCCAGTTCTTCGGGGCAGACGGTGTACGTGGAACCGCTTGAGACCATCGACCAGAACAACGAATTGGTGCGGCTCATCGAGGAGGAGCAGGCGGAGATTCACCGCATTTTTGTGGCGCTCACGCGACAGGTAGCCGGCTACGCGAACAGCCTGGTTGAGGGCGCTCGGGTGTTAGCGCTGGTAGATAGTTTACTGGCGCGAGCGCGCTTCGCTCGTGCCTTTGGCTGCGCCACGCCGACCTTTGGAGCAGAGTTGTTGTCTATC
>Ga0181517_10002175_pt1 | contig 20436 bp, 13 predicted proteins | sample PEATcosm2014_Bin_31_FD_119748 | JGI IMG/M metagenome (GOLD analysis project Ga0181517, IMG submission 119748) | Peatland microbial communities from MTU Mesocosm Facility, Houghton, MI, USA - PEATcosm2014_Bin01_30_metaG | ecosystem: Environmental > Terrestrial > Soil > Wetlands > Peat | place... | reverse complement strand
CCGGCGAATCGGGATCGCGGCCGATGTTGTTGGGGGGCACGGCGAAGGCCGCCTTGTTAATCCACAGGCTCTGGCTTTGAACCGCCGGATACAGCGGCACACCGGAGACGATATCGGCGCGCCCGCTGCCCGCGCCGCCCCCTCCGCTGCCAATGCTGTTGTCGAAATTATTTCCCGCGGGATCGGCACCGGGCACAGTCACGGTCAGGAACGGCCCGGTCTGGAAGAGCAGAACTCCGGCCAGTTCCCAACCGCCCACGATGCCATCGAGCGCCCGGTTGGCATGACCCAGCAGGGTGCGGCCTTTCCCGAACGGCAGGTCATACAGGACGTTCGCCTCGAACCGGTCGCGGCGCGTGAACGCCACGTTGCCGTAATCCAGGTTGATGTTGTAGCGGTCGGTAACACTTCCGCCGTTCTCACCCGTGAACGCCGACGGGTTGTATCCCGCCTCGTTCGAGAGGTTCTTGGCGTAGACGTAGGCGGCGTATACCTGAAGTCCGCGCGAAAAACGCCGGTTCGCTACCACCGTGAAGGCATCGTAGTTGCTGCGCGCCCCGTTGATGTTCAGCTTTACATAGGACCACGACGGGTACGGTCTGTATGCGGCCACCGCGTTGTATCCGACGGTGTTTGCCGGCACTTGGTTGCCATCTATGTAATAACCCAACTGCGATCCGTGGCTGCCATCGTAGGACGCACGCACGCCGGTGCTGAATCCAAGGTCGCGTTCGATGGTGAAATTCCATTGCTGCACGTAAGGGTCTTTGTAATTGCTATCGATGCCCGCCAGGAACTGCGCCGTCCCGGGCGCGGCTGCGAGACTGGAGGGGAACGGATACGGGAAGGCCAGAGTCGGTTTGCCGTTGACGAAGCTGTTGGTGAACTGACCGTTGTAACTGGTCGGGACGCCCCATTGCGAAAACATTGCGTTGCCCAGAAGAGTCTCAATGTACTTGCCGTAGCCTCCGCGGATCACGGTCTGGTCGTTGCCCAACGGACGCCAGGCAAACCCGAACCGCGGGGCGAAATCGGTCTTTTGGGAGTTGCGCAGGGTTTGCGGCAGTCCCACCTGGCTGGCGGTCACGAACGGCGTGGGGGCCACCGACTGTACCAGGTCCTCATCCAACCCGTTGATGCGCGCGTCCGGAACTACCACCGCGCCGCGCACCAGGACTCCGTTGACGACTGACTCGTAGTCGGGTAGAAAAGTGGCGGTGTTGTGCAGGGAGTCGCTGAACATGGGATGGTATTCATAGCGGAGGCCGAAATTCAGCGTCAGGCTCGGGCTGACCTTCCAATCGTCTTGCACGAAGGCGGCATAATGTTGCGCGTGGGCATCGGCATCGGTGGCGGTAACGGTGGCCACGCTGTCCGAGTCCGGAATCCCGAGCAGGAAAGCCCCAAAGGGATTTCCAATGGTCGAAGCGGTAACCGAGTTGTTGAAGTTAAACTGTCCCATGCGCGTGGAGGCGAAGTTGCCGTTGTAGTAACCGGTCAGGTAACGGTAGTCTCCGCCCATCTTGAGCGTGTGGCCGCCGCGGGTAAAGGTGACGTTATCGATCAACTGCCGCGTGGCCGTGCGCGAGAATTGGGTGTAGGTCGCGCTGGTAGCGGTGAAGCCGGAGATATTGAAATTGGGGACGGCCGCTCCCGGAGGCGGCGGACCCGGAAGCTGCAACCCGAGCTCGCTCTGGATCGTGCTGGCGCTCAGGCCGAAATCCGTGGAAGAGTTCGAGCCGGTGTACCCGGCGCGTAGCTCGTTCACCAGGTGCGGCGTAACGACGTAGTTATAAGCGCCCGATACCGAAAAGTCGTTCTCCGGTTGGGAAATCGGGCCCGTCATCACTGTCCCGGTCGGGGCGATCTCGACGGCCCGCCGTTTGTAAGTCACGCGGGCGAAGGCCGTCTGCTTGGAGTCGATGTTCTGGTCCAGGCGAAAATCCCCCTGGTTGCTCGAGATCGGCGTCGGAATATTGGATGCCCAATTGTTGGCGATGGCGCCGGGCGCCCCGGAATTCGGAAGCGGAAACAGGTATTGGAGGGCGGCGGCCGAAAGCGGCGCGACGCGCGTGGCGGGAATCTGATTGTTCTGAAACGGAGTGCCCCCCGCCGCGGGGTCCAGCACCGCCTTGGAATATGCGGAAAGATTCCCGGCGCGCAGAGCCACCGATGGCACGCTGATGACCAGCGGCGATTCGCGCGGCAGACGGAGACCCTCGTAGCTGCCGAAGAAGAACGTCCGGTTGTGTCCGTTATAGAGTTTCGGGATCGAGACCGGCCCGCCGCCGAACACGCCGAAATCGTTCATCACCAGCTTGGCCTTGGCGGCGACGAAGGGGCTTCTGGCATCGTAGGCGGCGGCTTGATTGTTCTCGAACAGGCCGCCGTGCAAATCGTTGCTGCCACCCCGGGAAATGGTGGTGATGTCGCTGATACCGCCGAACTCGGCGGAGTTATTGACCTCGCTCACGCGAATCTCGGCGATGGCATTAAAAGAAGGGAACAACTCGGCAATCGGGACATAGCTCCGCGGACTCATGCTGCTGATTCCATCGATGCTCACCGATAGCATGGCGGGCTTGCTGCCGGCCACCGAAAGGTTGCCGCTGTTATCGATCAATACTCCCGGCTGCGTGGTCAGCGTGGTGATGGCGCTGGTCGATCCGCTGGCCCGCGAGGCGATCGCCACAGGCAAATCCACCAGTTCTCTGCCGGTCTTGGTTTCTGCGAGATTGGAAACATCGGTGTTCAAGACGGCCGCGGTTTCCTCCACGCTGATGGCCTGAATCTTGGTTCCGATAGTCAGGGCGCCATCGACGCGAATCGTCTGCCGTGCCTGAAGCACCAAGTCCTTGTAAGTGATGGCCTGGAAGCCCTCAGCCTCTATCTTGATCTCGTAGTTGCCGGGTTCCAGATTGACGACCACATAGGATCCGCTCTGATCGGTGGTAGCGGTTCGCACCAGCGACGTGCCCAGGTTTTGAATTTGCACGCCGGCGTTGGCTACAACACCGCCGGAGGGATCGCGCACCGTGCCCACGAAAGAGCCGAACGTGGACTGGGACCAGCCGGTGCCGGCTGAAACCAGCAGACAGAGCGGGAACAGGAACGTCGAAAGAATTTTGAAAACGATCCTAGGGTTGGTGCGGCTACCCGCTTGTCCGTGCCTCGCCAAACGCCGTTGTCGGGACACGCAATCCTCGGTTGTTCGATTGGTTTCCATGGTTTTTCCTGTTCGTTCTTTGGTCAAAGCAACGCACTTCAGCCCCGCTCGCCTTGTTCCGAAGTAGCATTGCGAAATCTCGGCCCAACCGGACCGCTGGTCGAAGTGCCCGTTCTCCGGCAGCTCGAGCCTGATGCTACCTGTGTCCAGCGACTTCCATTGATGCCGCGTGCGATTCCGCGTGGAACCTGGGTTTCTCGGCGTGGAGAACTCAATTCCTCGCCCCGGTCATCGAGCGCGGCGGCGCGTGCTAGCTGCGGGGGCTTCTGGAAGCGATTGAGAGGACTAACAACAGCAGCGACAACCCGAGAGGGAGCGGTTGTCCGTCTTGAGCGTGATGCCGGCGTCCAACATTATGAAGCGAGTATAAGAGATGAATATCCGATAAGTCAATAGGAAAGATAGGAAATAGTTGCCAGACGGGCTTTAAATTTGACAGTGTGCACCCTATAGAACTAGTCTAGAAATAGAGTTTAAGATCTGAGAAGCGAAATTCGCCCCGGAGCCTCTCCGAATGCCCACACCAAATGCCACTCCGACCCGACGCGCGGTTCTGGCCGCTACTGGAGCCGCGGGTGTCGCCTCCGCTTTTCTCGGCGGCGGGACCTCGGCCGCGGCCGAGCCCGCCGTTGCCACTGCCGAAAAGGCTATCCCGACCTTGTGCGCGATGTGCGGCCCCAGCGCCGGGTGTGGAATCCTCGCCATTGTTCGCGATGGCAAGTTCGTGAGAGTCGAAAGCTGGAAAGATGCGCCGCTCAATCACGGCAAGAACTGTCCCAAGGCGCACGCGGCGCCGCAATGGGTGTACTCCGAGCAGCGGCTCAAGTATCCGCTGAAGAGGGTCGGAGCCAAAGGTGAGGGCCGGTTCCAGCGCATCGGTTGGAACGAGGCGCTCGACACGATTGCGGCGAAGCTCAAAGAGCAGAAGGCGAAGTATGGTCCGGAATCGCTGGCGATCCTGTCGCCCGCCCACAGAACCTACAGCAATTACCTGTACCGGTTTCTGACGGCACACGGGAGCCCGAACTACGGCCACAGCGGGATCTGCGCGGTGCAGAAGGCATTCACGTTCTCCTATACGCTGGGAGCGCAACCTCGGCCGGACATCGAACGTACCAGCCTCCTCATGGTTTGGGGCAAGCAGCCCGTGTACGCTGGCAGTTCGAAGGGCAGCGTGAAGGAACTGCTCGACGCAAAGACGCGCGGCGTCAAAGTCATTGCCATTAAGCCGACCATGGAACCCGACGTGGCGCTCGCCGATATCTGGGTTCCGATTCGCCCCGGAACGGACGCGGCCCTCGCCTTGGCATTCCTGCACGTCATCGTCGACGAAAAACTCTACGACGCCGCGTTCGTCGAGAAATGGACGTACGGCTTCGACAAGCTGGCCGACCACGTCCGGAAGCACACGCCGGAGTGGGCCGAGCCAATTACGGGGGTGCCGGCTAAGCAGATTCGCGATGTCGCGCGCCTCTACGCCACCACAAAACCGGCCTGCATCGATCATGGCAATGGCTTTGAACACGCGCCGGGCTGCAACAGCGCAATCCGCGCGGTGGCGATCCTGATGGCCATCACCGGCAACCTCGACAGACCCGGCGGCGATGTCTTCAGCGGAGGAGGACGGGGCGGAGGAAGACGCGGCGGTGGGGGGCGCGGCGGTGGCGGAGCGGAGCCGCTGGGGCTGCAGGATCGCTACACCAAGGAGTGGGTGGATAAGCTGGTCGGACCGGAGTTTCCGAGGGCGCTGCAGCCGGGCGGCGAGGGCACTTCCTCCGCTTACTACCGGATCTTTGAGAGCGTCCTCACGGGCAAGCCGTATCCGGTGCGGACGATCATCGCTCCGGGTACGCAGCCGACGGTCAGCACGCGCGGCACGCGCAACGTGATCGAGGCGCTGAAGAAGTTGGATTTCTACGTGGTGATCGACGTCACGCAGACGGCCGAGATGGCCTTCGCCGATATCGTCATTCCGGTCGCTTCAATGTACGAAACCGATCATCCATTCGAAACCGGAGAGGGCTGGGTGCTGGCGCGCAACAAGGTGATCGAACCGCTCGGCGACTACAAGTCCGATTACGAGTTCTGGATCGATCTCGGCGTGCGCATGGGCTACGGCAAGGACTTTTGGAACGGAAGCATCGCCGAATGCATGAATGAGCAACTCAAGCCGTACGGCGTCACCCTCGCGGAACTTCGCGCCAAGCCGGCCGGCATCGCGCTGCCCAAGCGCGAGCCCGTGTATGAGAAATACGAGCAGGTGTTCAATTCGCCCAGTACACGGCTCTCCAAGGCGCCCTACCTGCCTCAAGGCAAAGTGGCGATCTACAACACCACTTTCGAAGAGAATGGATTCAGTCCGCTGCCTGTGTGGGTAGAGCCACCCGAAAGTCCAACTGCGACTCCGGAGCTGCTTGCCAAGTATCCATTGACGTTTTCCGACTTCCACACATCCAAAGTTTACAACGCTGGGTGGTTGCGCAACGTGCCCTATCTGCGCGAAGTCATGCCGGATCCGACGCTGCAAATCCATCCCGATTCCGCGGGATCGCGCGGGATCGCGGACGGCGACTGGGTGATCGTCGAATCGCCGCACGGCCAACTCAAGGTGAAGGCCGAGGTTAGCCCGGGCATCCGGCCGGATACGGTGATGATGCTGCACGGGTGGTGGCAGGGTTGCAGCGAATTGGGCAAACCGTATTATCCGCTGCTCCGCGGAGGCGCGAACGCCAACACTATGTACAGCACGGATCCCAAGAAAGCCTACGACCCGGTGGTCACGGCAATGACGAGCCAGACTCTAGTCCAGGTGAGGAAGGCATAGACATGGCGAAGCAACTTGGCTTCTTCATCAACGCGGGGCGATGCGTGCAGTGCCAGGCCTGCGAAGTCGCCTGTAAGGCGACGAACAGCATCGAACTCGGTCCGAAATGGCGCCGGGTGGCGACTCACTGGGAGGGACGGTTCCCGGACGTGACGAATATCGCGGCGTCGAAGGCGTGCATGCACTGCGCCAAACCATCTTGTATTGATGCGTGCCCGGTCGAGGCGATTTCAAAGCGCGCAGAAGACGGCATCGTAGTGGTCGACCAGGAAAAGTGCATCAGCTGCAAAAGCTGTGGCAGCGCGTGCCCGTACGGCGCGCCGCAGTACGGCAAATCCGGCAAAATGCAAAAATGCATCCTGTGCTACTCGCGGATCGAGAAGGGTAAGCAGCCGGCTTGTGTATCGACGTGCCCGGGAGAAGCGCTGGGCTTCGGACCCATCGACGAACTGGTGAAGCTCGAAGGAGCCATTCAGCCCGGCGGCGCGAATCGGCCGTCGTTTGTCATTGTGCCCGCGTATCGCGGCGTGAAGGCCGAACACTACGCGGAGGTGTTCTTCCCGCGCTGACGGCGGTTCCCGGTCATGATTCCAACATCCCTGTCGTTGCACAACATCTACATCTCGGACGGCCACCAGTTCTTCGGCCGCCACGGCCTCGGTGCGGATCCGCATCCGATCCGCGAGGTGGAGGAGGTCGAGTGCGTCGCTCATCATGGTCTGCGTGGCGACCGGTTCTTCGGATCGCCGAAGTATCCGCTGGGTCAGGTAACGCTGTTCTCTCGCGAAGTTCTTGCGGCCATGCGGCGCGAGCTGGGGATCGGGGCCGATCCATCGGCTTTGCGCCGCAACCTGGTGGTGAGCGGAGCGGACCTGAACATGCTGATCGGGGGGGAGTTCGAACTACAGACTGTCGTCTTACGCGGCGTGGAAGAATGCCGCCCCTGTTATTGGATGGATCGAGCGCTTGGCCCCGGCGCGGAACAGTGGTTGCGCGGCCGTGGTGGGCTGCGATGCCAGGTTCTCACCTCGGGGTGGCTGCGCGCGGAGCGGCAATTGATCGCGCCGGCCGGCTTCGAAACGGTTCAGGTGGCTGGATGAAGACCGGCCTGCTGCGCCTCTCCGTCACAGACCGGTGCAATTTCCGCTGCCGCTACTGCATGCCGGCGGGCGGGATCCACAATTCCGCTCACTTGCCCATGGACGAACTCGCGGACCTCGCGAGGTGGCTGGCACTGCGGTTCGGCATCGAACGCGTCAAGCTGACCGGCGGCGAACCGCTCGTGCGCAAAGGCATCGAACGCCTGGTGGAGCGATTGGCCGTAACAATGGGCATCCGAGAGGTGTCGTTGACGACAAACGGCTCCCTCCTACAACGCCTGGCCATACCGCTCAGGTCCGCCGGTCTTGCACGCGTGAACGTATCGCTCGACTCGCTGGATCCGGAGCGATTCACCCGGTTGACGCGCGGTGCGCGGCTGGAGGATACACTAGCCGGCATCGACGAAGCGCTCACGGCGGGATTGGTGCCGCTCAAACTCAACGCCGCTCTGCAGCGTTCGACTTGGATAGATGATGTGCCTTTGCTACTCGACTACGCGGCTGCTCGCGGCCTGGAACTGCGCTTCATCGAACTGATGCGCACCGGAACCGAGCGCGCGTGGTCGGATGCCGAGTTTGTTCCGGTAAGCGAAGTGCGCCGCTGGATCGCCGTCCGTGCATCTTCGCTGCCGATGGTGACGCCGGCCGGCGATCCGGCGCGCCGGTTGCGCGTCGATTGGCACGGAACTCCGCTCACTTTGGGCTGGATTACGCCGCGTTCCCACCCCTTCTGCGCCAATTGCGAGCGGGTTCGACTAGACGCACGCGGCCGCCTGCGGCGCTGTCTGATGGATCCGCTGCTTTTCGATCTCGCCGGAGCGCGTCGAGACCGAGGAGACCGATCAGCCTGGACCGAGCTCTCGGACTACCTGGCCGGTAAGCATATCCCCAGGGCCATGGATAGCCTGTTCTCGATGAGTGCCATTGGGGGGTAACCGCCCTACTTCCTCGCTGTAACGGTGACTTCGATAGGTGCCGCTGGCACAGCTAACTTGGTGACCCCGGCGGTGGTCCGACTAAGTCGCGGGTCCTTGAAGAATGGGGGTGTAGACGCTATTCGTGCGGGGCGAATATACCGGTTCCATCCACGAGGATCGCGGGGCTGTAGTTCGCGTCGGCGGGGATCTCGGGCGGCGATGGCAAAATCCCGCCGGGTAAAGGAATGACGTCGGCGTCCGCACTGAGGGACACTGAAACTATTCTTGCTGTCCGAGAAAGCCGTGTTTTCCCGATTTGCTGATGCCGGCGCAATGCAGCGTTCGTATTTCGGCAGGTTGGAGCGCTGCGCTCGTCGGCCGACCCAGTCTCTTGCGATTTATTCGAGCGTCGGCCAGGCCCGCCCGAGGCCGTTACAACTCGCGGATTCCCGGCGGACGGTGCGCAAGCTGTGCGCGCTGGATGAATTGGCGCCCCGCACCTGCGGGCACGACGATCTGATGGTATAGGATTGACAAGGGAGAGTGGAGGATGCGGCGACATGACTGGACGGGGTACGTGCGCTCGGTGCTACGTAGCATAGCCGGATTAACGTTTACGCTGCATGGCTTACAAAAGCTGTTCGGCATGTTTGGAGGCATTGGCGGTCATGGCGCCACGGCCCATATGTGGTCCCAGTTCTGGGTGGCGGGTGTGCTCGAAGCTTTCGGTGGCGCTCTGCTCTTTCTCGGCGTGTTTACGCGGCCGATCGCGTTTCTTCTCTGCGGCGAAATGGCCGTCGCCTACTTTAGTTCACATTTTCCCCGCGCCTTCTGGCCGATTCAAAACGGCGGTGAACTGGCGGTGTTGTACTGTTTCATTTTTCTGTATCTCGCAGCGGCCGGCGGTGGTCCCCTCAGCCTTGATCGAGCGGTTCGACACAAGTGACGGCCTGCGCTGCAATGGCGGCAGCGTTTTCGGCGCGTTGACTGCGTGACATCTGTGCCGTGGGATTTCCGGCTGACCAATTGGGACGCGCTGGAATTGGCGGAAATGGTGAAGCCCGGCACCGAGAGTCCATGATCTCGAGAGCACGCTGTATAGGTCGCTGCGCTCACACACCTGATTTCATTCGGGAGGGTTTGTTCCAATCTCTTCCCAGGCCTGAGATATCGGCTTGGCGCCCCAATACCGGAGATAGTTCTCTTGAGTGGAGAAGGACCGCGATTTCATTCGGTCGAGATACAAAACGCCGTTCAGGTGATCGATTTCATGCTGGACAATTCTGGCGTACCACCCTTCCGCGGAGATCGACACGGATTCGGCGCGTTCGTTGAGGCACTCGACCCGAACGCGTTTGGCGCGCGGGACGATCGCCGCAAAGAGCACAACACTCAGGCAGCCCTCGAAGAACTCGACGGTCTCGTTGCTCTCGATGAAGAGTTTCGGGTTGATCACCACGTGGAACGCCACGGGCTTGCGTTCTCGTTCCAATGCCTGCTGCGGCGAAAGCTTCTGAATCAGCTCAGGCGGGTCTTCGATCACCAGGAGCTGTATCGACACACCGACCTGAGGCGCGGCCAGGCCGACGCCGGGAGCATCGTGCATCGTCTCGCGCATCGATCCGATCAGATCCTGAATCTGAGGACTGACGATTTCGCCTGGAGTTAGAGGCTTGGCTTTTTGGCGAAGGAGAGCTTCTCCGGCTTGCCACAGTTTGAGTTTCACGCGTAATCTCCTGGACACCGATTATCCACTAGTGAAGTGTCCCGATCATTTCGTTCACTCTCTGCCGGAGGCCCGGTATCAGCCGGCGGTCGGCCGCTTGAGCCCCGGTTTCTTAATTTTGTAAATCAAAACCGCATAGTCGATGTGGAGCAGTTTGGCCGCGTCCCTGCGGTTCCAACTGATGGCGTTCCGGTCAGCTTCGAGTTTGGCCTTGGCGGCCTGCTCCAGGACGCTGTGGGCTTCTTGCGGATCCAGCATCGCTTGGGCGGCGGCCACGGCGGCGAATGCCTTGGGCCGAGGTTCGCTCTCCGGGATGGCGGGCGGAGGAGGAGTTGCTTCGCTCGCAAGCCTCTGTCCCACAATGCGGACTCACTGGCGAATGGGCGGGCAACCTCGATCGCGTCGCTCTCGTAGCGGCGGAGATCACGCGGGGACGTGCGCAACGCCACGGCTTTTGGTCCGACAACTCGGCCGAGTGCGCAGACGCGCTGCGGGCACTGCACTGAACGCCCCATGACCGGGGCCGCGGGCCGCGGCGCGATGTGCGAGAGCCGAACCGCCGACATCCCTTCGCGAGCGCCAGCCGGCAAGCCACTGCGCTGCTCGCGGCGACTGAATAAGCGGGCCTGAACGCTTCGCCGGTCGTCTCGGGCCGCTGAGCGCGCGAAGCAGGCCGTTGATCCCATAAGCGGTCCGTTATTGCACGCCGGAAGCTTGCAGCGTCACCGAGTTCGGGCTGGACGTCCCTTGCGCGTTGGTGGCGGTGGCCGCCACAGCCTGGATGGCGGCCACGTCGCCAGCGACGTTGAAGGTCACCGAGACAGTGAACTGTCCGCCAAAGCTGTGGCTGAGCGTACTGCTGAACCAAGTGTTGAAAGCGGCCGAGACGTCGGCGGTCAAAGTGGTAGTGGCGAGAGAGCTGTTGCCGGCGGGAGTGAGCGTGAAAGCAAGCAGGGTGAGCGAGCGGCCGGTAGACAGTCCCGTGAGCAATAGGGTGAAACCCGAGGTATCCATTGAGCCGATCTGGAGCGACAGAATCTGGGGCGCCGCTTCGGGAATCGTGATGTTCTGCGTCACCGGCGTGGAGCCGGTCACCACATAACTGCCCAGCGTGAAAGAGGCCGCCAGGGTGATGACTCCCGCGGTGGATCCGGTTTGCAGCATGACGCCGGTAGCAGTGGTGCCGAATACGGCGTCGGTCGCGCCAGCCGGGAGCGTGAAATCGATATAGCGCTGGCCGTTCAGGAATTGGATGGAGGGATCGTCGACCAGCGAATCGGCAGTGAAGGTCAGGCTCAGCGTGCCCGCCAGATCGTACGGATATGCGGAAGCCAGATGGATGCCAATCGATGGCTGCGCCAAAGGCTGCATCTGGGCGCTGGCGTTGGTGAAGGTGACGGCGGGCAGCGCTGGGGGCGCGGTCGCAGCCACCGTGATGTTGGTGGTCTGAGCATTGATTTGAAGGTAGCCGCCGGTGATGCCGAGCACCGCGGGAGCGAACGACGCATTGAGCTGGATGGAGTCGCCGGGCGCCAGGGTTGCCGGCAGCGAGGGTGCGCTGACGACGGAGAAGCCCGTTCCCCCGATGGTGAAGTTCTGAACCGTGCCGGGCTGGTTTCCGGTGTTGGTGACCTGCACGGTGAAGGGAAGCTGGTCTCCGAGCGAGGTTGGCGGCAGCGTAATCGTGGAGGCGCCGCAGGGAGATGCCGCCTGGCCCCGAGGTGTCACCGTGCAGCTCAATTGCGCGCCCAATCCACCCCCGGAAAGCACAAAAGTCGCGTTGCCGATGGTCAGCACGCCGGTGGTGTTGCCGGGGCTTTGCGGAACGAACGCCAGGCCCACGGTTGCCGAAGCGCCGGCGGGAATGGTGAGCGGCAGAGCAGGCGCGTTCTGAAGCTGGAAAACGGACGGGCTGGCGCTGAGCGTCGAAATCACTGCGGAGGCCGTGCCGCTGTTGCCGATTTGAATGCTCAGCATGGTGGGCGTGCCCACGCCGGTCGAAGGGAGGGCAATCGTAGCGCCGGGTTGTAGGGTTTGCGGCGTGCCGCCGGCGATCGTGAATTGGAGCGACGAAGCCGCCGCCACACCGGAGAGCGAGACGCTATGCGAGGCGCCCGAGACCGCATAAGTGAGGCTCCCGCTGAAGCTTCCCGCCTGACTCGGTGAAAATACGATCCCGACGGAGATCTGGCTGCCCGACGCCACGGCAACCGGCATCAGCGGCAGACCCGTGAGGTGAAAGGCCGTTCCGGAGAGCAATAGCGAATCGATGGAAACTGAGGCGGAGCTGCGATTCGAAATGGTGAAGGTGGCGGAGGCTTGCGCGCCGGGCGCCGTGGCGGGGAAGGGGATGGTCCCACCGTCGGGCAGCGGCGTCTGGTTTCCGTCCGAAGCGAACGCAAAGCTGGCCACAACGCCATCCACAGCCTGCGCCGAGAGCGTGAACCGCGCCACCTGGGATCCGCCGGATGCCCCGGTGAGAATGACGCTCATGGTCGCGCCGGCCGAGCCGGCCGCCTGTGGAGTGAACGTGACGCCGATGGCGCTCGAAGCACCGGCAGCCAGTTGGGCCGAAGCGGGCGACACCGTGAACAGCGGGTTATTTACGGCCGCCGACAGGCTGTAAGACGACTGCGACTGATTGGAGCAGTAGATGGTGACGAGCGACGCCGAGCCGGCGGCGACTACGGGATAGACGATGGTGCCGCCGGAAGCCAGTGGAGCCGCGGCGGTTGCGCCGGAAACCTGATAGGTAAACGTCACGCCCGCCTGCGCAAACAGCGCCAGAGGTGCCAGTGTGAGCAATGCAATCTTATGCAGCATGGGACGGGTCTCAATTCATCGGGACGAAAAACGCGCTGTAGTTCTGCTGGGTGTCCACCAGCAGGAGCGGCGAATCGACCAGGGCGTTCAGCACCAGGATCGAAGGTGTATCGAGAGCGTCGAGTTGGCTGGGCGCGATAGGCAGCGGCACCGTGCGCGGCGGCAGGGAGCCATCCGTGCGCGCCACCATCAAAACTCCGCACCCACACCGCTCGTGCCCGCTTCGTGGCATTGTGCGTTCCCGATCGCCGGTTAAGGCGACGGCCAATGTGGACGAATCGAGCGCCGTCACCCCGATGGGCGAATCGATGCCGCTGGATTGATCCATCAGGACCGTGGGCGCGCTGCCATCCAGATTTGCGAAGAGCAGCACCTGGTTCGAAGCGGCGTCGGCAACGGCGGCGCTGCGGCTATCGAGCCACGCGACGGCGGTAGGATGAAAGGCGTCGCGGTCGAAGATAGGAATGACAACCCCGGGCTGGGAGGCGCAGACTTCCACCACCTGTCCACCCGAATGAGTGTCGGCGCCAGCCGCCAAAGCGCAGCCGGAGCTGGAGACCGCCACGGCCGTGATGTTCCCGCGCAGTGCCAGCGGGACCGCGCTCGATACGGCCGGCGCGGATGCCAGGTTGGTAACCACCTGGAGTTGTTGCTGCGCACTCGAGACGATGGCCGCCGCGGAGCCATCGCCGCTCAGGAAGACGCGGTCACTATCCGGCAGGGTCCCGTCGAGCGGGACAACGGACACGATTCCGGCCAGATTGTGCAGGACGTAGGCGCGCCGCGGTTGTTCGTTGGAAATCGCCACGGCCACGTCGCGGCTGCCACGGACTCCGGCGGCAGTGACGCCCCACGGCAGAGCCAGTGCGGTGCCGAGATAGGCCGCGCCGGGCACGCCGAGCACGGGTCGGATCGTGGCGGACCGCCCGTCCAGAACATAACCGGATACTACGCCGCCAAGGCTTATTTGGGCGCAGCAAACCGAGCAAGACGCGATGAACGCCAGCGCGCGTACGAGCATTAGTGCAGGCCTCCGACGGTGATCGAGCCGATTCCCACGGTGGTTGCGGTGGTGCCTGTGGCGCTGCCCGTCCCGGCACCGGCGCCGGCGGCCGCGGCAGACGGCGAACCGCCGTGTCCTTTAGCCGCAAGCACACCCGCAAGGCCCGCGGCTGCCCCCACCGCCAGAATGGTGACCAGCTTTTTCGAACTGCCGCGACTCACGGAGGCCGCTTCGGGGTTGCGCGCGGATGCCAGCGTGGTGCGATCCGCGGTGCCTATCGCGGTACTTTGCGGGGACGCGTTGCCACCGGTAAGCGCGCTTGCGGACGTCGTGGCCGGCTGATCGGCGCCATCGTCCGCCGCGGCAGCGCCCTGTGGAGCGGCATTCATCGCGGGAAGCACGCTGGCGGACTGGGGGGCCGGCGCCAGTTTGGCCGCTGAAGGTGCGCTGGGAGTTACGGTGGCCGGTCGGTCGGCAACAGTCTGCGATGCGGCCATCGCCGCCGGAAGCACGCTAGCCGATTTTGCGGCCTGCGGCAGCGGAATGGCTGAAACAGCCGAGACCTGCCGCGGCTGTCCTTTGACCGCGACGTTTACCGGCGCGGCGGTATAAGCCGTCACCAGCTTTCCGGCGGGAATCTGGATGGCTTTGCCGTATCGAAACATGGTGAAGGGGAGCGCGGGGAGCGCGCCCAGGCTATCGGAGGTGCCGTCGGAAGGCTCCCCCGGGGCCGGATGGTTAGCGGAAGCACGCAGCCGCACGCTGGCGCCATCGGCCAGTGCAACCGATTCGATATCCACCGCCAGGCGCCCGCTGCGCATCAGCCGGCCGACCGGCGCGGCATCGGAGACTCGGCCCCAGGCCGTGCTTCCTTTCGGAATGACGACCATGCCGGCGGCGCTGACCTCCTCCACCACTTCGAACTCCACTCGGTCGTTGACGCGCGCGGTTTCCGAAGAGCGCGCCTGCTTCAAACGAAGCTGGACGGGCACATCGCGCTCGAGACGAACCGAGGGAGCCGCGCCGAAAAGTGCCGGCGCCCCGCACAGCGCCAGCGCCAGCAGTGAATATCTGGTGTTCATAATTGCTTCTCCGGTTTCTGCAGGAATGCGGTGCCCCAGGCGGCCGGATCTTCCTGCCCGAGGCGCCATGCGGAAATGCCGCGCAGGCCGTACTTCGAGGCCAGAGCGGTGCGCCGCGAGAGCGAATCCGCGGTCTCCAGCCAGACCACGTGATCGCCTTGAGAATCCGAGTACTGGAAGGTGGCTTCCTGGTGGGTGGCATCGAGCCGGATTTCGGACTTGGCCGCCAATGCCAGGGCGGCGGCCGCGGCGTAGGGGCCCTCGCTCACTTTCTTAGCCGCCCAGTGCCGGTGATAGAGCGGCACGCCCAGCATGACCTTGGCGGCGGGGGTCCAGTCGAGCGTCTGGCGCACGCAGGCCTCCACCCAGGCGAGACCGGCCACCGGGCCGGGTTCTTCAGGCGAAGTGTATTCGTCGTAAGCCATGAGGGAGACGAAATCGGCGGCGCGCCCCAGCCGCTCGTAGTCGAAGGCCGCGCTCTGCTCGCTGGCTTTCCACAGCGTCTCCGCCGAATCGGGGGGCATTGCCGCGGCCAGCGGCGCCGGTACAGCGACGCTAAGCTGCATACCCCGGCGATGCAGCGCGGCCGCGAGCCGCTCGGCGAACTCGGCATAGCTCGCGCGGTCGGCCGGCCGCAATCCTTCGAAATCGAGCTGGAGGCCGCAGAAACGGTGCCGGCGGGCGGTCTCGATCAGGGCCGCGATCAGCCTTTCGCGCGCAGCTCCTGTGCCGGCGGCCGCGGTCTCCGGGAGAAATCCGCGATTGACCACCACAGGCATGACGCGGATGTCGTTGGCCGCCGCCCAGGCCGCCGTCCGCTTGTCGATGGTGGTGACGAGGTTGCCATCCTTATCCACTTCCAGCCAGACGGGCGAGAGCAGCCCGATCTGCCGGTAATGGGCCCTCAGGGAATCGTCCGCCAGGCGGTCGTTCCAGTAGTAGAAGTGCATGACGAGGGGCGCCGGGCGCGCCTCCGGCCCCGCCTGCACAAAATGTGAAGGCGCCGCGGCCGCGGCCAGCTTCGGAAAATCGAGCCGCAGCACGCCATCGCGGCTGACTTCGTAGTGCGGAATTCCGCTGCCCAGCAGCGCCGGAATCACGCGCAAGCGGGCGGGAACGCCCGGCAGGAAGACATACACGCTGGTATCGGAGATTGCGCGGCTGCCGCTGTTGCTGACGGCCAGGCGGATGCGGCGATCGTTGACCTGACGAACGTCTGTGCGAACGCGCTCGTGACGGATCCACCACTCGGCCAGTTCGCTGCCGGTAGCCATCCAAGCTCCGCGTTCTTTGATTTTGCGCAGCAGGGCCTGGAGCGCGGGGGCGTTTTCCGGAGCGCCGAGAAGGTCGGTACGAAAAGAGAGAGTGTAGGCTCCGCCGAGGCTCTCGACGATCCGGAAATCGTTCCAGAGTCGGTCGGTGGGAGCGTCCGAGGGCGATTCCGCCATGGCTTCGAAATCGTCCGCGAAAGGAGCTTCGAGCCGCGCCAGAGGCACCTGGCGGACCGGCAGGAAGGAGACGGCGGGAGCGGCAATCAGCTCCGGGACCGCGCGGGTGGCACCCACGCGATCCACATAATAGGCGAAACCGGCGTCGCGCAGCGCGCTGACCGTGCGATTGTCCCAAAGACTGTCGGGAGGCGCGAAGCCGGCCAGGCTCAAGCCGCTGTCATTTTGCAAACGACGGCGGGCATCGGCCAGGCGAGCGGTCTGGCGGGAAGCCGTTTGGTCCGCAAAGCTGTCCGGCGTGTCGCAGGAAGATGCGATCTCGCCCATACCGGCGAGCGATCGCACCAGCTCGGGAGCCTGCGCGGCCGTCTTGGCATCCAGGAAAAACGTCGCGCGGACCCGGGCATCGCGCAGTGCCGCGATGGTGGATTGCGCGGTCTTCGGATCGGCCACGCGAGCAGCAACCACCACCGCGGAAGGCGCAGCCTTAGGCCAGTTCGCAACCGCCGCCACGGGCTGCCGCCCGGCCCAGCGAACTGCCGAAAGCAGATAGGCATTCAGGACCCCTCTGCCCGATTCGTCTTTCATCGGCATCGTTTCGGGGAAACCGAACCACACGAAGCGTCCGCGTCCGCGGATGCCGTGCAGCGCCAGAGTGCCGCCGGGCGCGGCCTCCAGGGGGTGCAGGCGATAATCGGCGGCGTAGACATCCGGTTTGGCCGCCGCGCCCATGACGACTTCCTGATTGGCGAGCGAAAGCTGGTATCCCGCGGGCACCGATCCGGAATAGAAGTTCCCGCCGGTATAAGCGCCCAGAAGCGGCGCCGGAGCGGAACTGGCGGACGGGTTCCTCAGCCCGGTGAGGCGGCTCAGCGAATCCCACCCCTTCCAGGAACAATCCGCATTGCGCACGCCTGTGGCGCCGGAGAGCACCAGCCCGTTTCCGGACTCAACGTAGGATTGGATCGCGTTGCGTTGCGCGTCATCGAGGCACATGGCCCACGGCAGCACCAGCACATCGGCGGATTTGGCCAGACCCCGGGCAATTTCCTTGTCGTTAATGACGCGGTAGGATACGTGCGCTTCGCCGAGAATCGACTCCCACTGTTTTGCTAAATCGAAATACAATTCCGGATGTTCGCGATTCAGCTTCGCGCCGGCGTCACTGCGCAAGATCGCCACACGCAAGGCGGTTCGGCCGGCGGGCGCGCCACCCAGCCAGCTCGACGAGCCGACCGTGCGGTCCAGAATGGCGTAATAAATGACAGCCTGCGCCGCCACAACCGCCGCCACCGCGATCGCCAACTTCATCGTCAAGCCTCTCCGGCGAGGTTCCATTCCGGTCTCTTTTTGCGTTCCCATGGCTACCGTGTCATTTCGTAACGGCGGAAAAACTGGGGTGCCGGTACGGCGGGGGCTGCAACCACGGGAATCTTGCGCCGCCTGCGCACCTGGAAGACCGTATAGGTCACCAGCGTAAAGAAACCCGTCAGCACGGTGGCGATCAGGATCGCCGCGGCGACAACCGAATAGAGTTCGAATTCCATGGATTCTCCTTGTGGGGATGCTTCTAGATTCTTCCGACACGCTCGGCCCGCATCCAGGACATGGGCACGGAAAACAGCTCGTCCACCCAGGCTAGGGCCCGCACGACATCGACGAAGGGAACGAAGAAGACGCGGTAGACGACCACCTGGAAGAGCAGCCGCAGGTCCTCTCCTTCGGAGGCCAGGCAATATGCGGCGATCACCGCATCGACCACGGTCAACTGCGCCCACCACAGCACCACCAGCGACGACATCCCCCCGCCGCTCAGCGTCGTGAACAGGAAGAAGGCGAGGCCAGCGAGGTTCATCATCGGCATGGCGAGGCTCTCAAATACGAACAGCCACAGCGAGAGCCATGTCATGAAACCGGGAAACGGTCGCGACAGCCATTGCTTGTGTTTCAGAATGGCCTGCAGGATACCGCGCGACCAGCGATACCGCTGCTTGATGAGGGTGAAAGGACTCTCGGGAGCTTCGGTCCAAGCGATGACGTCCATGTCGTACTTGATCTGGCCGCCATGCAGCATAATTTGCAGCGTGATGTCGCAATCCTCCGCGAAGGTGTTGGTGGCGTAGCCGCCGACCGCCTCCAGCACGCTCTTGCGGAAGATGCCGACGGGGCCGGGAATCACGGTCACTTTTCGCAGTGCGCCCTGGGCCATGCGCACCAGGTTCAGGCCCTGTATGTATTCCAGAGCTTGCAGGCGCGTGAGGACATTTAAGCGGTTGGCCACCTTCACATTGCCGGCCACGGCGCTTACGGACGGGTCGGCAAAATGGGAAACCGCCTTGCGCAAGACATTTTTGTCCAGCCGGCAATCGGCGTCGGTGCACAGGACCAGTTCGCCGCGCGCGTAACGGATTCCGGCGTTGAGCGCCGAGCCTTTGCCGCTGTTGGCTTTGCTGAAGACGCGCAAGCGACGCGTTCCGTAGCGCGCGGAAAGGGCCGCGGCCTTCTCGTAGGTGTCGTCGGTCGAACCATCGTCCACCACGATGACCTCGAAATTCGGATAATTCAGCGACATGGCTCCCTCGATGGACGCCTCGATTACGGGCCCTTCGTTGTAGGCCGGAATGATCACGGAAAACGAGGGGTACTCCACAGGTGTCGTTCGCTCGGCGGTGTGCCGGATGTGTTCGAAAAGGGAAATGGTAGTGAGAATCACGCATCGCAGCACCAGCAGCGCCAGGAAACCGACCAGCACGGTGGTCGTTCCGGACATGAACACGTCGGTGATCTCGAGGCGTCCGCCGAAGAAGTACAGGAACAAGGACGCCACGGCGCACGTTGCGAACAGCACGACGAGGGCGACGAACAGGATCTGAGCCAGGCGGCGCGTCATGAGTTTGCTCCTATTGAAGATCCAGCCGCGCCGGATTCACGCGGTTGACGGGCGGCATGAACGAACCTTCCAGCCGGAAGTCGATCGAGCCGGTGCTGTACACGGGAGAGCCGAACGCGCTGCTGCGGCCGCGGCCGTAGCGGTAGCCGAGCAGCAGGTTGAGATCGGGACGGACCTTCCATTCCAGGGCCGGATAGAGCATGATCTCAAGCGTGCTCACGCTCGGATCGGAGAAGCGGTTGATGCCGCCATAACCCAGCTCGCCATCCAGGCGCAGCTTGAGTGCGGTCGAGAGCGGCTTCCGCCGGGCGTAGGCAAAGCCGTAGGTCCCATAGTACGAGGGGCTGAAGAAGAGCGGACTGGCCTGCGAGAAAGTCGTCCCGCGCGCATAATATCCAGCCGTGAATTCGGGAGTTACGGCGTAATCCAGCCGCGCTCCGAACTGCCGCTGGGCGATTGAGGGCGAGGCGCCGCTGGCGCTGCTGGTGTACTCCGAAAGACCGCTCATAACCCAGAGACGCCATCGTTGGGAGAGCGGCTGCTGATAGCTCAAATAGGCATGGCGCCCGCGGACGGCGTCGAACAACGATGCGACCGTATTGACGTCGTAAACGGCATCCCGGTCGATGAAAGAGAGGGTCAAGGCGCGGCCGGCACCCTGGAAGACGGCATCCGCACGATACTGCGCACTCGTGCGGCCGGTATCGAAGTGGGTCTGGTACACTTCGGCGGACAGCGAGAAGTGGCTGGAGGGCGCCAGCTCGATGCGCCCGCCGGCGCCCGCGCCGTGAACCGTGCCGCTGGCGGAGCAGATCCGGTTATCGAGCGTCTTCAGCAATGCATTGGCTTCCGCCGAACCGCAGGCCGTTCCGCCAACCTGCAAGTCCTGGCTGAAGTAGTCGTAGCCGAACATCGGCATCAGCTTCAAACCGCCGCGCATCGGGAAGGCCCCTTCGAAACGGTTCACGGAGCGGGCGAAGCTGTCGGAATCGGTGAAGCTGGTCTGCTGGTACGAGAGCGACGGGGAAACCTGCGGCCCCAGTTCCTCCAGCCGCTCCCCGGCGGCCGGGTTGGCGGAATCCTGCACCAGGGCGCTGCGGTAGGCCTTGGCCACTTCAAAGCGGTCGCTGCCGCGATAGTCGGAGACTTGGGCGAGTCCCAGCAGGGCCTCCGCATTGTTGGGGTCGCGCCTCAGCACCGCGTGGTAAGAACTCTCCGCAGCATTATATTCGCCGGACCATTTCTGAACGCCGGCGAGCTCCAGCCGCGCTTGGGTATCCTCGCCGTAGCGCTGCAAATATTCCAGATAGCCGTGCTCCGCGGTGCTGTAATCCTTGCTCCAGCTATACACGCGGCAGATGGCGATATCGATCTCGCGGTCGGTTCCGAATTTGGTG
>Ga0181517_10002172_pt1 | contig 20475 bp, 20 predicted proteins | sample PEATcosm2014_Bin_31_FD_119748 | JGI IMG/M metagenome (GOLD analysis project Ga0181517, IMG submission 119748) | Peatland microbial communities from MTU Mesocosm Facility, Houghton, MI, USA - PEATcosm2014_Bin01_30_metaG | ecosystem: Environmental > Terrestrial > Soil > Wetlands > Peat | place... | reverse complement strand
TGCGGCTGGGCATCGCTGGCGATAGCGACCTCGATGGTCTTGGCGCGGTCGAAGGCGCTGACGCCGGTGGTAACGCCAAAGCGCGGATGGGCATCGACGGTAACGGTAAACGCCGTGCCCAGCCGGGCGGTGTTGAATTCTGTTTGCGCGTGCAGGTGCAGGCGGTCGCAGGTTTCGTTGGTCAGGCTCAGGCAGATCAGCCCGCGGGCGTTCTTCAGCATGAAATTGACGACGTCCGGCGTGCATTTTTCTGCCGGGATGACCAGATCGCCCTCGTTCTCGCGGTCCTCGTCATCGACCAGCACGATCATGCGGCCGGCCTTCAGTTCTTCGATAATGTCGGGAATGGGTGTAAATGGCATAAAGATATCGCTGGTGCGATTATACACTTTTTGGGCCGCGCTGCGCGATATGGGCCAAACGATCAGGGCGCCGTCGTCGGACGCGTCGTGGTGAAATCGGTGACGACGCCGAAGAAACCGGCCGCATTGTTGTTCTGGACGAAGATCAGATACTGAACGGCTGTCGGGGGCGAGGTTGCGGCGACAATACCCATCAGGCGGTCGATGTCCGCGGCCGACTGGACTGTCGCCCGGACCGAAAGGCAGCCCCCGTTCGACGTGACGTCGTGAACTTGGATGTCGCTGAATCGCGAATCGGTCGCGAGCGCCTTTTCGACCACGGGAATATGCCCATGGGCCATCGCCATGTTGCGGCGCTGCATAGCCGCGAAGCTGTGGGGATAGTAGATCGCAAAGCCGATGACGAGGATCGCGACGACGATGAGAAAGTCTTTTCGGCGCTTGATGACTTGGGCGAGTTGAGCGGTCCAAGGTTGCATAGGCTGAAGGAAGTATCCTACTCAATGATGGACAGCACCACTATCAGCGGCTCCGCGCGACCACATAGATTCGCGGGCGGCGAGCATTGAGCGGCCGTGCTACCGTACTATGCGTTTAGTCGTACCAAACGCATAGTACGATATACAAACGGTGGCAACAGCATACAAGATCTATGCACAAATGCTCTTCACACACCCGCCATGGCCGGATCGAAGAGGCTTGGGGCGGCCGGGATGTCGCGGAGCATGTGCAGGGCGGCGCGGTCGTGGCCGTAATAGTCGGGCAGGGTTCCAATGCGGCCAAAGCCGGCAGATTCGTACAGTGCGGTGGCGGCGCGATTAGCCGGCTCGACCTCCAGATACACGCGGCGCGCACCGCGGGTGCGCAGAGCGTCGAGCATGGCGGCCAACAGGTCGCGGCCGATGTGCCGGCCGCGGTGGTCCTCCCGGACGGCCACGCTGTAGATGCGGCCGGTGATTCCCCTGGCGTGCTGGCGAAGCAGTGCGATGCCCTCGCCGACGACGTGGCCGTCGCACTCGGCAACCAGCACGACGGCGCTTCTGCGCTGCACGAGATAGTGAAGCTGTCGCTTGTTGACGCCCAGTGTGGACCGGCAGCAGTGCTCGAGTTGTGCGATTTCCGGCAGATCGCCGCGCGCGGCTTCGCGGATGACCATCAGCGGCGGCGGCGGCGGGGCAACGTCTATGGCAATATCGGCCGCCGGCGCGACGGGTTGCGCGGCCGGGACGGCAATGCGTATCGACGGCTGTTTGGCGACCACATACTTCTGCATCAGTTGAACGGGGCGGTAACTCTGCTTGGTCCAGGCGAGAGTTTCCAGGCCCCAGTCATCGCCGACGTTGACCAGCGGACGGTCGGCCCAGGCGCCGGCGCAGAACTCACTGAAGATGTATTGCGCCAGACCCTTGCACGCGAGATCGGTTTTTTCGATGACGATGCTGCTCTGGTCGCGGCCCAGCGGCTCGCCGAAGGTGAATCCGCGGATGGGAAGTTCATCGGCCGGCGCGCCGGCCGGGGCGGCGCGGACGATCATGCCGCGCAGTTCGAGATCGCGTGCGGAGCGGAGTGCCAGTTCGGTGGCGACGGCTTCCTTCTGTCGCTTGATGGCGGTGATGCCGGGTTCGTCGTTGTGCTGGGCATCCTGGCGGCAGCGCCATTCTCCCAGAAGCAGGCGGCAGGGATCGAGATGTTTGTCCAGATCGTATGATTCGGTGCGGAACGCATGATTGCGCATGAAGCGGCTCTTGGCCTGACGTTTGGAGGCCAGGTCGCCGCCGACAAGGTCGATCATGCGCTGCGTGTCGTAGACATAATCCGCGCCCATCGAGCGGACGTGGAGACCCTGGGTATCAAAGCGATGGAGAAGTTCATCGGAAACGTATTCGACGCGGCTGCGGCCGGGAACCCCGTGCGCGGCGTTGTAGTCATCCATCAATTCGAAGGCTTCGCGCAGTGCGGGAGTGGAATTGCCCTGGCCGATCGGCGGCATGAGAAGTGTGAGATCGCCGGTGCCGTTGGCGAAGATGCACAGATGGGAGTGGACCATGCTCCAGAGGATGCGCAGGCTGTTTCGCCAGGTGTAAATCTGGCTGAAGGTATAGTCCGAGAGGGGATGTTCGAGCGAGGCGAGGAAAGGCGTAAAAGTGGCTTTGTCGGCGAGTTCGACCGGTTTTAAGCCCCAGTCCGAGAATGGGTCTTCGTCCATAAAAGTGACGGTTTCCTCCAAAAGGTCAATTTGGCCCATCAAAACATATCAGGGCCTGGCGGCCGCGGGGACAAGGTGTCCAATTTCCGCGTTAACGACCGCCGTACGCGAGGGCGTAATAGTCGTGCCATCGCGTTGCGGCTAGCTTATATCGACAACCGGCCGCGTCAAAGGTTACGACGCATTAAAACAGATTATGCACCCAACAATCAAGCTCCTTCCGGACGGGCCTGCTTGGCGGGCAGGCCGATCCTGTAACGGCCTTCCAGAACCGCCCCCGCCCCGACGGCCAGACGCGGGGCGGTGACATTGCCGCGGATTTCGGCCTCCGGGCCCACGAGAACGGGGCCACGGCAGATGATTTCCCCCTTCAGCTTCCCCCGTACCACCAGCCCGCCGCACTGGATCGTCTCGCTGAGAACCTGGCCTTTCTTTTCGATGGTGATGACGCCGACGGTCTCGATGGTCCGGCGGGCGTGGTAGTCCTTGACGCGAATATCCTCGATACGCAACGACTTGCCGCAGAACTTGCACGTCAGCGAAATCGCGTGTTTCGAGACCGGCTGCGGCTTTTCGCAATGCAGACAGACGACCATAATGCGGTCATCGCCGGGAGGAAGATTGGTTGGAGGCGTACTCATGGTCGAAAACAGACGACCAGCATCATAATAGAAACCGGCGGGCCCGACTTCGAACTCCTAGCCATCACCCGTTCCGCCGCCCGGTGACGCGGATTGACGCGGCACAAGAAACCCCATATTTCCACGACAACGGCCGTATCGGCGCATCATCATGGTTATTATCGGACCGTCGCCGCTTGGCTGGCCGGAATTCCGCCTGCAGCACCGGTCGGGCGAACGTTGGCCTTGTTCTTGATCGCGTCGGGTCCAACCGAAACCTGTCCGGAGAAGACGGCGCCCTCATCGACAACCAGCTTGGTGGTGCGAAGGTCACCTTCATAATGGGCGGTCTGCTTGAGTTCGATCCGATCGCTGGCCGTCAGATTGCCGTGGACATCGCCCTCGACAATGATCGCGCCAGCCTCGACCTCGGCGTGCATCTTGGCCTCCTTGGCAATGTGCAGACGACCGGGCGTGGTGATTTTGCCCTCGAACTTGCCTTGCAGGCGCATTCCCTTTTCGAACGTCAATTGACCATTGAAGGAGGCATCCGGCCCCAGGATGGTCGGAAATTCCTGATTTCCAGCTTCTGCCATGAAAATACTCCCAACCGAATTGGACTTGGCATCTCACGGGCTCCAACCCGCGACAATCGGGGCATTATACCGAAGTTGGCCCAATAAGTTGTGAAATAATAGGAAATTTCCACAACATAATGTGGAAACACGTGCCCGCCACCCTCTTAGCCGCCGACAATGACCAATGCGGCCGTCCAGACGGCGGCGGCGATGCCGGTCGCCAAGAGCACAGCGTTAAGATGGGTCATTGCGCGATCAAAGCCGGCAGCGGCACGGCTATCGCTGTCGGTTCGGCTCAAGAACGCGATTCGCGTCGCGATACTGCCGTGACACCAGCTTCGCGCACATATCGGCATGTTATTGACCATAGCCGTGCGGCGAAGGGCACTGGACATGATGGCAGCCCCGGTTTGCGTAATTGTCCCGCCACCTGTTGGAAACAAATCGACGTTCTTCAATGATTCGCTGAATACCGCACGCCCGGAATCGGCCAGCGCCATCGCTGGGGCCGGGAAACTTAGCGGCGATTCCGACAAGGCGGCCGCCAGTGCCGCCAGCGGCATTCCCGCTTCAGCCCCGCGCGATGCCCGCGACGGCAAGTATGTGGCCGGGGCCGCAACGACGACCTGGCGGCTGAGGAGTGCCCGCGCCGCAAACAAGTCCGCCTGTCGCTCGAAATGCCGCAGCACATATCCGAACGTCGCGAAAAACGCCCCGCCGAACACCAGCCATTGCGCCAGGTCCACCGCCCAGTTGTCCGGCATGCCGCCTCGCGCCAGCACGTTGTGCAGCGTCGTGGCCGGCCCCATCATGATGAGCATCAGCATCCCCATGAACATCGCCAGACGCGGGATGTGCCGATGCCGCACGTGTCCCAGCTCGTGCGCGAAAACTGCCTCAATCTGCTGATCCGACAGCGTCTCGATGAGCAGATCGGAGATGATCACGTAACGCAGATTGGCACGCAGACCCATCACCATCGCGTTGGCCACCTGTGAGCCGGTGTCCCATAGCAGAATATCGCGATAACCGATCCCGCAACGCCCGGCCATACCCGCCAGCCGCTGACGCAGCGGCCCGTCCGCCAACGGCCGGGTCTTCACCACGCGACGCAGTATCTCCGGCCCCCAAATCAGCACGGCCGCGACCGATGCCAGCGACGATCCCAGTTCCAACCCATCGCCGTTCACGCGAATCGGCAGTCCGTGAACCGCCAGTGCGACCAGATCGTGAATCAGCAGCATGAGCAGCAGCGGCGCCACCGTCATCAGAATCTGCATGCGCAGTTGAAGTTGGAAGTAGTCGCCTAACGACGGCCCCGGCCGGGCAATCGGGCCTGAACCCGCCTGGGATAGTCTGGCGTCCAAATCCCGCTCGCGCAAATTGTGATCGACCGGATATTGCGCCCACCAGAGCCCCATCCATGCCAACATCGCCGGCGCCGTCCCAAGGATCAAACTGGGCAGGTGAATCCCCCACCGATCAACCGGCCCCACGGCCGCAGCGACAATCCTCGGCCAGCCCAGCGCCATCACCCCGGCCGTGTACCAGATACATATTGCGATGCGAGCGATATCCAGGCCCAGATGAAACCGCCCCATCTCGCGCTCGCCGCCGCCGGATATCCGGCCAGCCATGCGTTGTCCCCAGATTCCCATGAAAACCGAGATCGCCGCCAGCCCGCCCAGCAACAACGCCGCCCCGGCCGCCGGCGATACCAGCGCCGCTGCCGGCATGCTCTCGCCCCAGGCCATCCAGACGAAAAAAACAACCAGGAGCAAAAGTCTGGCCATACAAAAACCCGCCCGGCCGCAACACACGCCGGTCCGCAGTCAATGTACATCAAAACCGGTTCGGGTCCATCGGGAGAAATGCCAGCGCCAGCGGGAGGTGGCGGGCGACGGCAGGTCCGATAAAAATGTCAAACCGCCAAGATCACTATGACGCAACGAAGAGCCGTGGGAATTGCCCACCCTACGGCGAGAGATCCTCATGGCGGTGAATGCCAAGTTGGATGAGGCCGATCGCGATCACCATGCAGCGGCGTGCCGCGTCAGCGGCTATGAATCGCGGGCGGCCGGGGAGCACCAAGCCATCCGCGCCGCCGGAACCGGGGCGGGATCGAGTTACGCGCAGAAGGCGGGGAATAGGCCCGGCAATCGCGCGTATGCTATAATGAGTCTATCGAGTTGATTCTCATGGAGGTGCAAGTGACAAGCCGCATCGAAGCCGTCTATGAGGGCGGGTTCTTCCGTCCCACAGAAAAGGTCGCTCTGACGGAGGGGACGCGCGTGACCGTCCTTGTTCCGCAATCGGCACGCCCGCGCGATCCAAAGGTCGTCGCAGCCCGGCTGGCTCAGATCGCGGGTCAGCCTTCCCGCGGTGAAGAGCCGGAAACCACCAGCGTGGATCACGACCGGATTCTCTACGGCGGGGAATCCCAACCATGATTTTCGTCGATACCGGCGCATGGTACGCCAGCGCCGTTCCCAACGATGTCAACCATCAAGCTGCGAACGGATGGCTTGAGGGTAACGTCGCGCCCTTGGTGACGACCGATTATGTGCTTGATGAGACGCTGACGCTGCTCAAGATGCGGGGGCATTTGGCGCGGGCATTGCAAGTTGGTGAGATGTTGTTTGCCGGCGAGTTGGCCGAGGTTGTGCTCGTGACGGATGACGACATTCAGCAGGCATGGCGGACTTTCCGTCGGTTTCAGGACAAAGGTTGGAGCTTCACGGATTGCACCAGCCTTGTCGTCATGGATCGCCTGCATATCGCCCATGCGTTTTCGTTTGACCGTCACTTCCGCCAATTTGGATCCGTTACCGTGGTGCCGTAACTGGCGAAATGGTGCCCGATTCGTCGGCGCACCATTTTTTCCAGACGGCGCGATAAGCCGCTTCAACGTCCCGTGCAAAGGACGGAGCGTCCATCAGCGGCGAGGCGGACATTCTTGCCCGCAGGCCGGCGCGGATTTCTGATAGCCTTGGCAGATCGCTCGCCAGCCGGGCGGCGATCTCGATGTATTGCTCGGGCGTTTGCGCAATCAGGTCTGCAAGGCCGACGCTGCTCAGCAGACTCACGCCGACGCGGCAGACGTGGGATATGCCGACAAGGGTCACGACCGGCACGCCCATCCACAGCGCCTCGCACGTCGTCGTTGTTCCGTGATACGGAAACGTATCCAAAGCGATGTCGATTTCTCCGTACGTGGCCAGGTGCTCGATGGGATTGAGCAACCGGCCGCGAAGGTCCAACCGGCCGGGCGCGACGCCAAGGTCGGCAAAACGTCCCACGACTTCTCGGCGAACGCTTTCACCGGCCAATGCCTTGGCTTTGAGCAACAGCCGCGAATTGGGGATGGCGCAAAGCAGCGTGGCCCATGATTGGAACGTGGCTTTGCTAACCTTCGCGAAATTGTTCAGCGAGCCGAAGCAGACTTGGCGCGGCGATTGGTTCTGCTCGGCCACCGCCAGGGAGGGCACGCGACCGACCGGCGGGGCATCAACCAGCGGCGCGTAACACCAATTGCTGCGCGGCAGACGAAGCAACGTCTCGCTGAAATGAGTTTCCGTCATGCCGGGCGGATCGGCCAGAGCGTCGGTCAGCCGGTAATCAATCGCGGCCACGCCGGTTGTGCCCGGATAACCAAGGTACGTCATTTGAATCGGCGCCGGCCGGAGTGCAAAGAGAGGCAGCCGGCTCTGCGCCGTGTGGCCGCCCAGGTCCACCAGGATGTCGATGCCGTCCTGGCGGATCAATTCCGACGCGCGATCGTCGGGCATGCCGAGAATATCGCGCCAAGCATCGGCTGTCTGACGCATAATTGCCGTAATGCGATCGGGGGCGCGCAGATTCGAATAGCAGATGATCTCAAACCGCTGGTGATCGTGACATTTCAAGAGCGGCAGCAGGAACGAACCGACCGAATGCTGGCAGAAATCCGCTGAGACATAGCCGATCTTCAGCCGGCGATCCGGATCGCGTTGGTTGGTGTGTGCGCGAACATGGGATGATAACGGATCGGCAAACCGCCCGGCCCACCGCCGGCTTTCCGCCAGCGTTTCCAGCGGATCAAATTCATCGCGATAGTGAAGATCGTAAAGCAGATTGGCGTGACATTTGGCCAGGTTGGGATTGAGCGCCAGCGCCTCTCGATAGGCCGCAATCGCTTCGTCGAGCCGGCCGACATCCTTTAGCGCATTGCCCAGGTTGCTGCGTGACTCGGCATATTGTGGATCGAGCGACAGTGCCATGCGGTATTCCGCGATGGCTTCATCAACCCGATCCTGTTTGTTGAGCGCATTGCCCAGGTTGTTGTGTGCGGCCGCGAAGTCGGGCTTCAAGGCGATGGCCCGACGGCAGGCATCGGCCGCCTCGCGCGGGCGATTCAGTTCGCGCAAGACGTTTCCCAGATTATTGAATGCGACAAAGAAATCGGGCCTGGCCTCGACCGCCCGCCGATATGCGGCGACGGCCGCTTCCAGTTGTCCCATCTCGCGCAGCGCATTGCCCAGGTAATTCAGAACCGGGGCAAATCGCGGCCGCAGCGCGACGGATTGCCCAAAAGCCCCGGCCGCTTCCTTCCACTGGCGGCGATCGGAATAGATCAATCCCAGATTGGCGTGATATTCCGGCGCCGACGGATTCAGCGCGATCGCCCGTCGCACCAGTTCGATCGCCTTATCGCTGTCCTGCCCGGATTGGTGGAGCACAACGCCCAGCAGATGAAGCGCATCGGCATGGGCCGGATCGAGGACAAGAATCTTCTCATAGCCCGCCCGCGCTTCGGTCAATCGGTTGGCGCGGTGATGCTCGGTGGCGACTGCAAACAGAGATTGGGTCTGGGCGTTGTCCATTGCGGGCTATCCATTGTCGCGCATTCTACATGGCGCACCGATTGAAACCGCGCGTCAACCGGCGAGGTTGACTCGGTCGATTACCCCGGTCGTTCGCAGGATCAATACCGTTTGGGGTCGCGCCGCGAACGTCTCTTTCAATACCCTTGGCCAGTATTTGATCAGTTTCCACGCGTACGTTTCCCAGGGCGTGTTTGTCCACCCGGATGCCAAATGTACGTAGATGCACTGCGACTCCCGAAGCAACTGGCGCTGTACGCGGTTGGTTAGAATTCTGCCGTCGCCGCCGACAATGACCGGCCTTGGGTTCCAGCCGCCGACCTGTGGAATCCATTGCTCGTCGGGAGTGCTTCTTCGGAAATAGTTGAGGAACGGGCGCACCTCGTGGCGATCATCGAACGCCATGAGCATCAACGCGGCCTTGTGGATGAAATTCTCGTCGGTGAAGAAGATCACGCCGCTTTTTGATGTTTCAGGCCGCTTTCGAACCGAACGGCGTTCCTGACATCGGCGACCTTGAGATTGAACAATCCCGCAACCCTCGCGGCGTCATTGCCGTTGGCACGGTATTGATTGGCCACAACGTAGGTTGCGATGCCAGTGCCTTTGATGACCGGCCTGCCAAAGCCGACATCCGGACGAATGATGACGCCCCTGGCGATGTTCCACTCCTGTGCCAGTCGCGTGGCCTTTGCATAGACGACGCCCTTGAGGCGGTCGCGCATCTGGGAAAACCACATTTGCCTGGACACCACGTCCACCAGAGCGAGATTTCGCTCCGCGTCAAGCTTCTGGCGGATGATGCGGTCGCCGTCGGTACGGAGATCGGCATGCGCGAACGGATGAGGCGTGTGCAATTCCGCCTGCAAGATCACGTAAGCCCGGCGAATCATCGCGGGCGATACCCCCTGCTCGCGCAGGAACCCCGCCACACAGGCGTCGATCAGGTTCAGAAAACTGACCGCGTAATCCCCGCCGATCGTCTGGAAATCCGATTGAAACAGTGGGCCGCGCCCGTTCTTGCCGGCTCGCCATTTGAACCAGGCACGCACCGTCGACGCCGGCAATCCCGTGTATTGGATGACCTCACTGAGGCGATAGACCCCTTGTCCAAGCATCGTCATCGGCCGGACCTCCAGATATCGTATCGTAATCAATGGCTGCGTGTGGTCAACGTGAAAGCCGCTTGCTGAGGGCAATCCCGCACTTACATCTTCCTTCGCCCCTCAATGGCATCCGCGAGGATGTTCCGGTTGGCGTATTCGATATTGGTTCCGGCGGGGAGGCCGCGGGCGAGGCGGGTGATGGCGATCTGGGGGAATCGGGCGGCGACCAGGTTCTGGATATGCAGGGCCGTCACATCGCCGTCGACTGTCGGGTTGGTCGCCATGATGAGCTCGCGAATCGTGCCGGATTCGAGGCGCTTGGTCAGGGCGTCGAGAGTCAGATCGCCGGGGGCGGAATCCTCCAGTGGGGCGATCCGGCCAAGAAGGACGTGGTAGACGCCCTTGAACAGGCCGGTGGCTTCCAGCGACAGCAGATCCTTGGGTTGCTCGACGATACAGACGATCGACTGATCTCGAGACGGATCGGAGCAGATGTTGCACGGGTCGGATTCGGTCAAATTGTAACAGACGCTGCAATGGCGGATGCGGGTCTTCACGTCGCGGATGGCATCGGCCAGCTTAAGGGCCTCGGCCGGATTTTGCTTGAGAAGATGGAACGCGATCCGCTCGGCCGAGCGCACGCCGATGCCGGGAAGTTGCGATAATTCGGTTATCAGGTTTTGCAGGCTCTGCGTGTAATTGCTCATCACCGGATCAGACACTCATCCGGCGACTTTGGCAACAGCGCGACGGGTTTGTTCGGCGACGATGCCCATGTTGCGGAACTTGGCGTAGCGGCGTTCCAGGAGGTTTTCGATCTTGCAGCGTTTGAGGTCGCGCAGGTTCTTGGCGATGTATTGTTCGAGGCTGTGGGCCATGGTGTGAGGATCGCGATGGGCGCCGCCCAGTGGTTCGGGGATGATCTGATCGATCACGCCCAGCCGTAAAAGGTGTTTGCTGGTGAGCTTGAGGCTTTCGGCCAGTTGTGCGGCGGCTTCGTTGCCCTTGAACAGGATGGCGGAACATGCTTCGGGGCTGATGACCGAATACCACGCGAATTCCATCATGGCAACGCGATCGGCCACGGCGATTCCCAATGCCCCGCCGCTGCCACCTTCGCCGCAGACGATCGTCAATATCGGCGTGCGAAGCCGTGACATCTCCATCATATTGCGGGCGATGCTCTCCGCCTGGCCGCGTTCTTCGGCCCCGATGCCGGGATAGGCGCCGGGCGTATCGACCAGCGTCACAACCGGCAGGGAGAACTTCTCGGCCAGTTTCATGCACCGCAGGGCTTTGCGATAACCTTCGGGATGGGCCAGGCCAAAATAGCACTGCACGCGTTCCTTGGTGTCGCGGCCCTTGTGATGGCCGATCAGCATGACCTTGTGCCCGCCCAGGCGGGCCAGGCCGCAGCGGATCGCCTGGTCATCGCCGAAGCAGCGGTCGCCGTGGATCTCGCGGTATTCGCGACAGATCATCTCGACATAGTCGCGGAAGAGCGGGCGCTGCGGATGCCGGGCCACCTGCACGGTTTCCCAGGCGGTGAGGTTGTCGTATATCTTTCGCAGCAGGGCGGTATAGTTGGAGCGGAGCTTACGGATCTCTTTGGAGTAGTCGCTCTGACGAGTATCCTGGATCGCTTCGAGTTCCTGAATCTGCTGTTCGAGCTTGGAGAGTGGTTTCTCGAATTCCAGGACGTGCCGCGACGCCGGCCGGGCTGCGGCAGAACCATTTGAGTTCGATGTGGATTCGGTAACGGTTTCGGTGGTATCGGGCATAGGAAGGTTGATAGGGTACGTATCCATGGCTCGCGAATCAAGAAACCGGGCAACCGATGACGATCCGGATAGGGATCGTGACATTGTAACCGGGCGCGTCAGGCACCCATAACGGCAATTATCGGACCATGCGACCAACTCACTTGAGCATTCTGGGAGTGGGCCTGCTGGGCGGTTCGATCGGCCTGGCAGCCAAATCGGTCCTAACCAATTGCAAAATAACAGGTTACGCGCACAGAATGCAAACCCGCAACCTGGCTTTGCAGGTGGGCGCCATCGATCAGGCCGCCAGCAGCATCCCCGAGGCCATCGACGGCGCGGATCTGGTCATTCTCTGCACGCCGGTCGGCCTGTTCGAGTCGTTTCTGAGTGAAATCGCACCGGCATTGGCCAAGGGCACCATTGTGACGGATGTGGGGAGCACCAAGCGATCGATAGTCCGGGCGGCCAACCGGTTGCTCGGTCGGAAACACCGGTTCGTTGGCAGTCATCCGATGGCCGGGAGCGAAAAACGCGGCGTCGAGTTCGCCCGGGCCGATCTGTTTCGCAATGCCCTGTGCCTGTTGACTCCCGACAAGCGCACGGACGCCGGCGCGCTGGCAGAAGTTGCCGCATTCTGGAAGCTTCTGGGCATGCGCACCACGCAACTGTCCCCGGACAAGCACGACCGCATACTGGCGACGATCTCCCATCTGCCTCATCTGGCCGCGGCCGTGCTGGTCGCGATGCAAGACCCGGCCGCCATGAACTTGGCCGGCAAGGGCTTCCTGGACACCACCCGCATCGCCAGCGGTGACGGCGCGTTATGGCGTGACATCCTGCTGGACAACCGCGACAGTATGCTGGCCGGTATTGGTAAGATGGAGAAATTGCTGAAACAAGCCCGCGGGTGGTTGAAAAATGGGGATGGAGAAGCTATCCGCGCCTTTCTCGACGAGGCCGCTCAGCGCCGGGATCAACTCCTAAAGGCCAAGCTGCGCGAGATCAATCAGGATTGACGGCCGGGATCAGAACGACCACCACACGTTCAGGCTGCCGCCGTAATCGCGGTAACGATGGCCGACATTGCCATCGTAACTGAGCCGGTATCCGGAATTGGGTGTGATATGGGCACCGACTCCGGCGGTAACGGTCAGGTAGTCCGTAACCCGAGCCAGATCAAGCACATCGGTGTAGGATACCCCTGCATCAACGTAATATCCCTTGCCGAAATTGTATGTCAGTTTGCCGCCGTTGGTGACCAGTTCCTGATTGGCGGACGTGTCGAAATGGTACTGGGCAAAATGAAACGGAAGGCCGCTCTGGTACGACCATTGATCGGCCAAAGTCCAGACGAGGAAGCCGGTGCGCACATTGAATGAGCTGGTTGCGCCGCCGCCACCCACCAGACCGCCAATGGATTGGTCCGGAGAATAATCGCTTTCGATGGTGCCCCAGGGGGTTAACTGCCAGAAGGGGCCGTTCCCGGCCTTGTCGGGGAGAATCGTGATTGGCAGACCGGCCTGAAAGCCCACCATGTAGCTGGCCGCGCCGTCGTCATTGCGGAATTCCATCGGCAGGGCGAGCTGAAGAGCGAGATTATTCGTGAAGCGGAACCCGCCGTAAATATCAGCCGCTGCGTAAGATGCGCTGCCGGCGGTGGTCGAAATGCGCCCGCCGTCGAAATCGACGCCGATCTGGACCTTATCCCCGGTGGCCTTGGGCTCAAGGCCGAAGTCGGGGCTCATGCCATAGCGGTTGTAGGCGTCCATCGAGAATGTCTCTGCCATCGCCCCCGGATTGCCGGCGATCATGCTCAAAGGCGATTCCTGGTTCAGCGTGTGCATAAGCTGTGCAAACGCCGCTGGGTCGCCCTTTTCGACAAACTGTTTGATCTGGGTCTCGACATCCTGCCGGTCGTAACCGGTGAAGGTCTGGGAAAACCCGGTCTTGGGCATGGTCACGGTGACAACCGTGCCGGAGGCATTGGACGTCAGTACCATGGCGTTTGGCACGCCGCCCCAAGTCAATCCCGCCGTGTAAGCCTGACCCGCCAAGGCGCTGAAGCCGTTCTGGGCGTTCAGAGCGTCATAGGTCAGGTCCAGGAGATGGTTGTTGGCGACGGACACGCTCTGGGGCGTTGTGCCCGTTGTCTGGGCCGTCATCGTAAAGAAACTCTGGCCCAGCGCCGCGGATGATGCGCACGTCAAGCCCGCCAATACCGCCAGCCATAGTCGATTTCGTAGCACCGTGAGTCCTCCAATCGGATTAAAAAGCGAACTCAGCAAGTGTTAATACACCCGCGTTGCCATCGCCGTTGATTCGACCGCCCGCCGACAGTTCGATTTGTGGGACAGCCTACCCGCTTGCCGACATACCGGTCAACGCCGCAAACGCCCGGCGCCAGTAGATAAAAGGGCTTCCCGGCCCCGGTTCAGGCGTTGCACGGCCTAGAACGAGAACCACAGGTCGAGGCTTCCGCCGTTGTCGCGATAGCTGTGGCCGTAATCGCCCACGTAGTTGAGGCTGATGCCGGAGTGCGGGCCAAAATGGGCCCCGACGCCGGCCGTGGCGGTGATGTAATTCTCGACCTTCGCCCGTTCCAGGACATTGGTATAGGCCGCGCCGGCATCCACAAAGAACGTACTGGAGAAGTTGTACGTGGCCTTGGCGCCATTGGTGACCAATCCCTGGTTGGCGGAAGTGTCGTAGTGGTAGTCCTGATAGGTGATGGGAAGACCGGTTTGCCGGGAAAACTGGTCGGCCAGCGTGAAGACCAGGCTCCCCAGCCGGTAATTGGCCGAGCTGGTCACGCCGCCGCCTTCGAGCAGGCCGCCGGCCGCCAGGTCGGGCGAGAAACCGCCCTCGACCGTTCCCCACGGCGTCACCTGCCAAAAAAAGCCGTCGGAGCCTCCGTCGGGAAGGATGGTGATCGGCAGGCCGGCCTGAAGGCCCAGCATATAGGTGGCCGAGCCGTTGTTGTCCCGATATTCGACCGGGAGGGCCAGCGCCAAGGCAATGTTGGAGGTGAAGCGGTATCCGCTGTAGATATCCGCCATGTAATACGATTCGCCCCCCGCCGACGTCGATGCGTGCCCGCCGTCCAGGTCCACGCCAATCTGAAAGCTGTTACTGCCTGACTTGGGCTCGGCCGCGAACGTCGATTGCAGGCCGTATCGGTCAAACGCCGCCATCGAGTAGATTTCCGTGATCGCCTGCGGATTGCCGGAAACCACAGCCAGCGGAGTGGATTCGTCCAGCTTATGAAGGAACTGGGCGAAGACATTCGGGCCGCCTTTTTCAATGAACGTCTTGATATCCGTCTCGACGTCCGACCGGTTGTCGTCGGTGAAGGTCTTGGTGAACCCGGTTTGTGGCAGCGAGAGCGTGAACGACGTGCCGGCCCCATTGTTGGCCGTGAACACCATTGCGTTCTTCACCCCGCCCCAAGTCAGGCCGGCCGTGAACGCCTGTCCCGACAGACTGGCGAACTGGTTCTTGGCGTCGATCACGTTCTTGGCCAGATCGAGCAAGCTGTTGCCGTTGACAACGATGGGTGTTCCGCCGGTCGGCGTGGCCGACAACGAAAAGACCGCTTGCCCCATCGCCGCCGGCAAGCCGCACAACACGCCCACAACCACCACCAGCCAAAGTTGTTTTCGCAGCACGATATGTCCTCCTGTCCAGCAAGAAATGCGAACCCGGCAAGGGTTCATGTACCTGCGCGGTCGATGCCATTTTTCCGGCCGCTGCGCAAGTTGCCCGATCAGCGACGAAGCCTAATCGTCGATCGCACCGCGGTCAAAACGCCCGCACTCACGCGACAGATAACGGCCCAGAACCCGCCGCCCCCAACGCCGTTCTCTCCCGCCGTCTTCAAGACGACGGTAAGATGCCCGCGTGCGCCGACTTCGCAAAATACTCTGGGCGGTCGTCATCGGGTATTTGTGTATCGCCAACGCCTGGTGGATAACCTGCATGACTTGCAAAGGCCCCTTTGGTTGGGGCACGATCTCGCAGCGAAATACCCACGCACACGCCACGACCCCGGTTACCGGATGGCGGCTTGACATTATTCCTAGCTCGCCGCCCGGCAACGCTATCGACGACACTGAAGTCGCGATATGGCAGTCACTTTCCCTCGAATCCCCGCGGGCCGTCAGTCCAGGGGTGCAACGCATTGCCAACCCCTTCGGCTTTGCCGAGCGGTCGATCGCCCAGAGCCGGACCGCCAATGGCCTGGTCTACCGTTGGGAGTCGACCGAGTATTACATCGACGGCGTTTTTCATGTCGTCCTGTGGGAGACGTTCCCGTTAACGTGCTTGGCAATATGGTTGTGGATTCGTCGGCCCGTCAACCAGTGGTGGCTGCGGATTACCCGGCCGGTCAGCGAATGGTGGCAGGGTAAGCGGCCGTCCCGCGCCCAGCGCCGCCTTGCCGCCGGCCTTTGCCCCGTCTGCGCCTACGACCTCCGCGCCACCCCCAATCGCTGTCCGGAATGTGGAACACTCATCCACCCTCCGGCCGCCACGAATCCAACCGAACCCCCGGTCATCGCCCCGTGACGGTTACCGGCGATTTGAGCGCAAGCTCTGAATCTCCCGCGCCAAGGCCTTCCGTGATTCCCATGGCATTTCCCTCCGCACGGTATAATGCCCCGCGTGCTCCGACTTCGCAAAACGCTTTGGGTCATCTACTTGACGATATTGTCCATCGTACTGGTCTATTTCTTGACCGACACTTTCTGCAGCGGAGTGCTCAGCGGAATTTCATTCAAACTCGGCAAACCTGCCGACGTTATTTGTAACATCAACAACCCCGCATGGTCGCCCGGATGGTCTATCGAGATTCGAATGACCCACCCGCAAGACCGCGATGACCCCTTTGGCTTGCCCTCGATCGCCTTCTACACGCTCACGTCCGAATCTCCACGACCTTTCACTTTTGGCGGCACCGGTCCCAATTTCGGCTGCATTCAGCAGCGATATCTGGATGGCTGGATCGTTAATGGCCACACCTACCGCTTTGTAACGACCTACATTTATGCCGGTTATCTCGACAACCTACTATATTTCGCTACTTGCTGGCTCTTGCCGATCATAACATTGCCCCTCTATCTGCGTGTTCGGCCGTTCATACTCCCATATCTGCTGCCCCTCGACGGGCCAAGTCGCGCCGAGCGCCGCCTTGCCGCCGGCCTTTGCCCCATCTGCGCCTACGACCTCCGCGCCACCCCCAATCGCTGTCCCGAATGCGGAACCGCCATCCGCCCGCCGGCCGCGGAAAACCCAACCGGCCCGCCATCCACAACCGCGTGACACTGTCCGCCGCATCACGGATCAATCGGCCGGCATCGGCCGCCGCGCGGGGCAAATCCATCGGTTCGTCGCAGATGCAACACGCCGCTAATCGGATGCAAGGAGCGATGAATTCAAATGCGTCAAAGGCCAAGGGCAAACCGAAGCGCCGTTGCCACCTTGGCCAGTTTGGGCGGCGAAAGGGTGCATACTTGTTGCACCAGACTTCGCCTCATTCCCACCGCTCCGGTGGAATCGGCAAATGAGGAAGCATCGCTTCGACGTCGGCGATATCTTCCGGAATCCGCTCGTATCCCTGCTGGTATTGATTATCCTGCGCCGACAGCTCGCCTTGAGCAGTCGAATCCGCCCTCAAAGCTGCTTCCAAATCGGGCGCAAGGCCTTGGATGAGTTTGAGCTTGTCCAATGGCGACAGTCGTCTGGCCAATTCCATGATCCGGTCTATGGGCATTGCAGGCTGCATATCCATCCTCAGACAGCAATTCTATGCCGCGACCATTCCCCATGATAGAGCGCGCCGGCCGGATTGCGGCGATTGTTCGCACGGCCGCAAAATCGGAACCGTTATCCACCCGCCGGCCGCCGAGAATCCAACCGGCCCGCCAACCAAAGCCTCGTAACGTTCTCTGTTGTATCTCGTATCAACTGCTCGGCATCGGCCGTCGCTTTCGCCAAATCCATCGGCTCGTCGCAGATGCCAAACCCGGCCGTCAATCCTTCGTCCAGCATTTTCGTCCACCCCGGCCCCAGCGATCCGGCCAGTGCCACGCACGGCACGCCGGCCGCTTTGCATCGCCGCAAAACCCCCGCGACGGCTTTGCCCCTGGCGGTCTGCTCATCGAGCCGGCCTTCGCCCGTGATGCACAAATCCGCCCCCGCCAATCGCCGCGATAATCCCATCGCATCAGCCACCACGTCGATCCCCGGCTCCAATGTCGCTCCGAAAAACGCCGCCAGTGCGAATCCCAATCCCCCGGCCGCTCCCGCGCCTCCCAGCATGGCCTCCGCCTCATGCCCGCATCGCCTTGCCAGCCGCGATAACGCATCGTCAAACCACGCCACTTGTTTCGCCGACGCCCCCTTTTGCGGCCCGAACAGCACCGCCGACCCGTGCTGGCCGCACAACGGCACATTCACATCGCACGCCGCGCGAATGCGAATTCGATCCAGCTTCGCGGAGATGCCGCCCCGACCGCGTTTGATCAGCACCACCCGATCCAGATCGCCCCCGACCAGCGGCTCATTGGCCGCCAGCGGTTCGCCGCCTTCCAGAATCACCGGCAGCCCGCACGCCTGACAGCATCCGATCCCGCCGTCAATCGTCGCGCTCCCGCCCAGACCGACGATGATCTCGCTCACCCCCAACTCCGCCGCCGCTGCGATCAATTCACCTGTTCCAAACGTCGTCGTGCAATACGGATCACGCCGATCGACTGGCAGCAGCGCCACCCCGCTGGCCGACGCCATCTCAATCACGGCCGTCCGCCCATCATTCACAATCCCAATCGGCGCTGAAACCGACATATCCACGCGCGGCCCGGTGACGGTTCGCATCTCGATTCGCCCGCCCATCGCCGCCACCAGTGCCGCGACAGTTCCTTCCCCGCCGTCTGCCACAGGACAGATCTCCACGTCGATTGCCCCTCCGCAAGCCCGCGCCACCCCATCGCGCACCGCCCGCGCCACCCCCGCGGCATCCAGCGAACCCTTGAACTTGTCCGGTGCAATGACAATCCGCATGGCCGGTGCGATGATAACGCAAGGATGCCGGCGCCGCAGGTAGCGGCCTTGAATTGCCCGTGTGCGGACCAGCAGCCGCGGCTGGCGAGAATTTCGTTTTGCGTGGCGGCCGCGTATGATGCGGCGATGCGGACACGGCGGGCAATCCAGCACGTGACGCACGATCGGATTATGAAAAAGACCAAGCCCGGAATTGCGGGGATTCATGACGCCGGACATCTCTTTCGGTCCGCGGCGCTGGCGCGGCATCGGCATCTGATCCTCCCGAGATTCTTAAACGACAAAGCCGAAAGGCGGCCGAAAGAGGATCCGGATCTCGAAGAAGCGCACAAAATCCTGATCAAGTGGGCCGACCTTGAAAGCAACGGCTATCTGGCAAAAAAGGAAATCTCGCTCGATTCGCAGTTCCTCGACGAGGTCTTCGGGGATGCTCTGCACTATCTGCCGTCAGCGAAGAAACCAGACGCGTATCAGCTCGAGCACAAGTTTACAGTGCCCGGCGTTGGAATCGCTGACGGTGCACTCGGGAACTTCCCGCCGGACACGCCAGCCAACGCCCGCGCAGTGATCGAGTTGAAGGATGCGACGACCGATCTCGATTACAGCAAGATCAATGGCCGAACCCCCGTTCAGCAATGTTGGGATTACCTCAACAGCCTGCCGGAATGCCCCTGGGGAATCGTCAGCAACTTCGTTTCGTTCCGGCTTTACCACCGCGACAAGACTCCGCAGGCCTTTGAGTATTTCGAACTGCAGAAACTGCGCAGCATCGACGAGTTCCGCCGGTTTTATGTCATCTTCGAGCGCGCAGGATTGCTGGCGAACCACGTCATCAGGATTCCGTGGGCCTTGGATTTGATGCAGAAGAGTGAGAACGTACAGCGCGAAGTCGGCGACGCGCTCTACGACTATTACAGCGAACAACGCAATCTCCTGATTGAAGAGCTTGTTCGCACGCACGGCCGTACACAGGACCAGGCCATCCGCATCGCCCAAAAGCTGCTGGACCGCATCATTTTCATTGCCTTCTGTGAGGACCGGGGCCTGCTGCCGCCGAAATTGCTGGAGAACACCTGGAAGAGCGTTCCGCCACTGCCGCGTCCGGGCGTGCGCTGGGGAAATTTTCGCGATGTGTTTCATTTCGTCGACAAGGGTCACGAGAACCTGGACCTGCCGACGGGCTACAACGGCGGGCTTTTCGCTCCCGACGAGGACATCGACAATCTCGACCTTTCCGATCGCTGGACCGAGATATTCAAGAACATCGGCGCGTTCGATTTCGCGGAGGATGTGAACGTCGACGTTCTAGGCCACATCTTCGAAAAGTCGATCACCGAACTGGAGAAACTGCGCACAACCGGGTTCTACGCCGCGCAGACGGCCGCCGCGGCTCCCGCCATGCCCAAGAGCGCCGAGCGCAAGCGCTTCGGCATCTATTACACGCCGCCCGCCTTCACTGCTTTTATCGTGCGCCAGACCATCGGCGCGCTGATCGATGAGCGGCTGGCCGAGCTGGCCAAAACGCATAACGTGGACCCCGATCAATCGCTCAAGGGCCCGCGCTCCCCCGCGTTTGCCACCTATTGGCAGGCCGCTCTGGACGCGGTGCGCCAGATCGCCGTCGTCGATCCCGCCTGCGGCAGCGGCGCGTTCCTCATTCAAGCGTACGAACTTCTCGAAGAGCGTTACGGCGCGATCGTCGATCACCTCGCCTACCACACCAACAAGCCCACGAGCACGTGGTCCTCGGCCATTCCCGAAATGATCCTTGCCGAAAACCTGCACGGCGTGGACCTTTCCCCGCAGGCCGTGGAGATCACACAGCTTGCCCTGTGGATTCGCTCCGCCCGCCGGGGCCGGCAACTTGATGACCTGTCGCACAACATCATCTGCCGCAACAGCCTTGTCGCCGACAAGGCCGT
>Ga0181517_10002171_pt1 | contig 20476 bp, 16 predicted proteins | sample PEATcosm2014_Bin_31_FD_119748 | JGI IMG/M metagenome (GOLD analysis project Ga0181517, IMG submission 119748) | Peatland microbial communities from MTU Mesocosm Facility, Houghton, MI, USA - PEATcosm2014_Bin01_30_metaG | ecosystem: Environmental > Terrestrial > Soil > Wetlands > Peat | place... | reverse complement strand
GGAGAGGCACAGTTCTTATTGGACCTGTATTGGACCTGCGCTCAATGCTCTCAATTCCTCGTAACTAATTAATTTTATTGGTTGCGGGGGCTGGATTTGAACCAGCGACCTTTGGGTTATGAGCCCAACGAGCTACCGGGCTGCTCCACCCCGCATATACAGTTTAGCAACTGCCTGACTAGGGGTCAAATGGCTCCTGCACCGCAGGATAGCCCAATCCGTTACACTGCTTGCAGCCGGTCCCGCCAGCGAGGAAGCCCGCAGATGCCTCAACTCTATGCTTTTGTTCTGGCTGCCATTGTGGTCGCATTGCTGGCGGTCGCCCTCTATCGCACCTCCCAAGTTAAAACCAAAGCTGACTATCTGGTGGCCGGCCGTTCGCTCCCCGCGATCGTGTTGGTGCTCACCCTGCTCACCTCCTGGATCGGCGCCGGTTCGCTCTTCGCCGGAGCCGAGAACGCCTACAAAAACGGCTTTGCCGCGCTGTGGCAGCCGGCCGGCGGGTGGCTGGGCCTGCTGCTCATCTACTTCATCGCCCCCCGTGCACGCAAATTCGCGCAATTTACGCTGCCCGACCTCCTTGAAGCCCGCTACAACCAGACCGCGCGTGTGCTGGGCACCGTGGCTATCCTCTTTGCCTACGTAGGCATCACCAGCTACCAATTCAAGGGCGGCGGCGACGTGTTGCACCTTATTTTTCCTTCGACCGTCACTCCCGAGTTGGGAACCTACCTCATTGCCACATTTGTCATCGTCACCACGGCCATGGCCGGCATGTCGTCAGTGGCCTACATGGATGTTGCCATTGGTTCTCTGGTTACTGTGATCTGTATCGTGGCTGCGCCCATGCTTTTCTTTAAGGCGGGTGGTTGGACGGGCCTTCATTCTGCGTTGCCCGCCGAATACTTCCAGGCGCTCGGCAACTACCGCCTTGACGCGCATGGCGTGCGGCAATCTGTGGGGATGGGTATCCTCCGTGGTCTTGAGTTCCTTCTGCCCGTCCTTCTTCTCATGCTTGGCAACCAGGTCATGTATCAGAAGTTCTTCTCCGCAAAGTCCGAAAAAGCTGCGCGCAACTCGGTTGTCGGGTGGATCCTGGGGACCATCGTCCTCGAAACGCTCATTGTGGCCATTGCTGTCTTTGGCCGTGCTCTTTACCCCACCGGCGAAGTGGCGCTGCATCCACGTGAAATCATCCCCTACACCGCGCGTCATGGCCTGCCCGCGATCATGGGTGCGCTGCTGCTGGGCGCAGTCTTCGCCAAAGTCATCTCCACCGCCTCCAACTACCTGTTTTCCCCGGCCACAAATCTGGTCAACGATGTCTTTGTGCGCTACATTGCGCCCGGAGCTTCAAACAAGCGCGTCCTGATCGTATCTCGGCTTGCCGTGGTGCTCCTGGGTTGCTGGGCACTCTATCAGGCGGTTTACGCCGAGAGCATTCTCAAGAAGATGCTTTGGGCCTACACCATCTACTCTGCGGCGCTTACGCCGGTGGTTCTGGCGGCGTTCTTCTCCAAGCGTGTCACTGCCTGGGGAGCGGTTTCCGCCATCGGCGCTGGCACCGCGGTCACCATGCTGTGGGATGTTCCCGCGGTGAAGGCCATCTTCCCGCCCATCCTGGCCGAGCGTGACGCCATCTTCCCGGCGCTCTTTTTGGCCGTTGCCGCCATGGTTGTGGTCAGCTTTTTCACCCCCAAACCCGCGCCTGAACAACTGGCAAAATTTTCAGATTAGACCCGCACCCCTGCATTGAACCTCGGCGCTGCAGTGAATGAAGTGGCGATCCTCTACCGGCCTCGCTTGGAGTTGCGTCTCAGGTCATGCCGTAAACTAGGGGTTGGACAGCCTGATGCCAACGCGCCCCTGCTGGGTTGAAATCCGCAGCCACTCCCTTGAAAGCAATTACCAGTTTCTCGCCAGTCTGGCAGCTCCAGATGCTGAGTTGCTCGCCATTGTCAAAGCCGACGCCTACGGGCACTCGCTTGCCGCTTGCGCCCCCGCTGCCATGCGCGCCGGAGCCCGTTGGCTGGGCGTCACCAGCGTGGAAGAGGGTGTGGCCGCCCGAGCCCTTTGTCCTCGCGCCATCATCCTGGTCATCGGCGGCGTCTTTACCGGCCAGGCAGAGGATGTCGTGCGCCACGGTTTAACCGCCGTAGTCTGGGAGCCCTGGCAACTCGACGAGTTGGAAGCCGCCGCACGCGCGGCGAGTGTCGTCTCCCTGCCGGTGCACCTCGAAATCGATACGGGTATGAGCCGTCAGGGCGCCGATCCCCAGGGACTCGCTCCCCTTTTGGCGCGGTTTAGTGCAGGGTCCCCGCTTCAGCTCGCGGGAGTAATGACCCACCTTTTCGCCGCCGATGAGGCCGATGGCCGGGTGACCGGCAACCAGCTTGCCTGTATGGATAAAGTACTAAGCCATGTGAGGGCCGCAGGTCTTTGTCCCGAGTGGCTCAACGTGGGCAGCTCAGCCGCCCTGCTAGCTGAGCAGACAAGCGCCATCGCTGCTCTAGCCGCGCGTCATGGCATGCACGGTTTGATGCGGCCGGGTCTGGTCCTCTATGGTTTGGTCCCACACTACGACCCTAAGTTCGAGCCCGAAGAGCCTTCAACCCTGGTTCGCGCCCGCTGTCACCTCCAGCCGGTACTCAGTTGGAAGTCCCAGGTGGTCAGCGTGCGTTCAGTTCCCGCCGGCGCGGTCGTGGGTTACAACGGCACCTTTGTGGCCACTGAGCCCATGCGGCTTGCCTTGGTCGCCGTGGGCTACGGCGACGGCCTCGACCGGCGGCTCGGCAACCGCTTCAGCCTCCTGGTTCACGGCCAGCGCGCGCCCATTGCAGGCCGCATCAGCATGGACCAGACCGTGCTCGACGTCACCGAAATCCCCGAGGTCAAGACTGGCGACGAAGTGGTGATCCTGGGTACTCAGGGCGGCGAAACCATTACCGCATTCGACCACGCCAACGCCACCGGGACCATTCCCTGGGAGATTTTCACCCGCATCGCTGCGCGCGTTCCTCGAATCCCCGTTTAGCAAGATGCTCCGGTAGGACCAACTTCACCGCGAACAGTTTCCTGCTCGGCGTGCTTCAAACCCGCCGCTCCCTCGGTGGCCGCCATCATGGCCTCGATTCCCATGGCCGAGTTCAACAACATGTGGTAAAGTCCGCGCGCACACCATTCCTGCTGGTAGAACTTGCGAATGACGGCGGCACGCCGCTTGTCGAATGCCGCCAGCAGCTGGTCGGCCTGTTGCGCCTGGTTAGGGAAGGCATGCGTGAACCAGTCGCGTTTGGCCTTAGCCGTGGCGTATACAAACACATGAAAGCAGCCCGGTTGGCAGGCCAGCGCACAGGCTGCGCCCCGGCCCACCAGCACGCAATTCCCCACCTTCGCCGCATCCACAATCTCCTGCCGAATCAGCGACAACATGCGTTCCGAATCAAATACCTGCTCATCCGAAATCCCGGTCATCGGGAGCACCGAGTCGTGCCAGAAAATCTTGCCGTAGCGGTAGTACCAGGGATCGAGCCGCTCGTCGAACTTGGCCGCCAGCTCCGGCGCCACCCCGGCAATTCTGGCCGCCGCCGTCACCAGTTCCGAGTCCAGCAGTCGCCATCCCAGCCGTCCTGCCAATTCGTGGGCAAACTCTCCGCCGCGCGAGCCGTATTCCCGCTCCACCGTGATGACATTTACAGGCTTATGGCCCATGCCGATAATTCCCCCGCCAGTGGAGAATACAACGGAACTGGGCATCAGGAGCAAGAGGGTTGAGTTCCGAGCCGCACACCGGTGGCCGCCAGACCTCCTCCTGCATACCTTGACAGTCTACACAACGATGTTGTAGATAATCTAGGTATGGGTAAGCCAAACGATCTCGTACAAGGCACTCTCGACCTGCTCATCCTCAAAACGCTCTTGCCCGAAGCCATGCACGGATGGGCTATCGCCAAACGCATTCAACAGGTTTCCGGCGAAGTTTTGCAAGTGCAGCAAGGCTCGCTTTACCCCGCCCTGCACCGCCTGGAGCAGCAGGCGTGGATCAAGGCAAAATGGGCTGAGAGCGAAACCGGCCGCCAGGCCAAGTTCTATTCGCTCACCGCCGCTGGCCGCAAACAGCTCGAGGCGGAAACCGCCAACTGGGCCCGGCTCTCGACCGCCATCAATTTGATTCTGACCGAAGCCTGAAATAACGCGCTGGGTGGGAGATCAGTCAGAGCCCGGAGGCAGCAATGCGATGGTTCCATAAACTGGCAATGAAAGCACGAATGCTCTTCGGGCGCAGCAAGGCCGCCGTCCAACTCGACGACGAATTGCGCTTCCACATCGAGCGCCAGACCGCAGAAAATCTAGCCGTAGGCATGAGCGCGGAAGAGGCTCGCTATGCCGCCCTGCGCAGCTTCGGCAATCCAGCTCTTCTGCGCGAGCAGGCCCGTGCCACATGGAGCTGGAGCTGGCTTGAATCCCTCGTTCGCGACCTCCGTTACGGAGTGCGAACCCTCCGCCGCACTCCAGGATTCTCTCTCATCGCAATCGCTGTAATGGCCTTGTGCATTGGCGCGGCCACCTCGCTCTTCACCATCGTGCGTTCCGTCCTGCTCCGGCCTTTGCCTTTCCGCGATCCTGACCGGCTGGTGATTGTGCATGAGCACTTTCGAGGGGCCTGGGCAAACACGCCGGATTTCAGCTACAACCCGGTTGCACCGGCAGATTTTTACGATTGGCGCTCGAAGACCAACGGTTTTGAAGACATGGCAATCATGGATTACGCCGGGTACAACCTGACCGGTGAGCGGGGCGAACTACCGGAGGCTGTCCGTGCAGCCGCGGGCTCATGGAATTTGTTTCCGCTTCTGGGAGTGCAGCCGGCATTCGGCCGGACATTTACTGAGTCGGAGGACCAACTCGGCAGCACCGTTGTCATGCTCTCCTGGAGCGTGTTCCAGAGGCGGTTTGCCGGTGATGCCAAGATTGTGGGTCGCCAGATTCATCTCGATGGCAAACCCTTCACTGTAGTCGGCGTGCTGCCTTCGTGGTTCACTTATCCCGATGCCGGCATCCTGTTGTGGGTTCCGTATAAGGCGAATGCCACGCCGGAGTTCTTGCAGCATCACGACTGGCACCAGAGCCAGGTGGTGGCGCGGTTGCGCCCTGATGTGAGCCTTGCGAATGCCCTGGCGCAGGTAGGAGCAGTACAGTACCAGCTCCACCTGCAATACCCAAACGATCCCGTAGCCGAAGATGTTGTTCCACGTTCGCTGAATGAGGATCTCGCCGGAAACGTGAAGAAGCCGCTGAATGTAATGATGAGTGCCGTCGGCTGCATGCTGCTGATCGGCTGCCTCAACGTCTCCAATCTGCTGGTTGCCCGGGGCGCAGCACGGCAGAAAGAAGTAGCCATTCGCAGTGCTCTCGGGGCGCAGCGTGTCACCTTGATTCGCGAGCAGTTGACCGAGAGTGTGCTGATCTGCGCGGCCGGTGGCTTGGGCGGCATTCTGCTGTCGGTACTTGCTACGCGGTCGCTCGCGCGTGCGTGGAAAGACCTGCCCACCGCGCAAAGTATCCACCTCGATGGTGCAGTGATTGCGTTTGCCTGCATGCTGATGTTCGCGGCAGCGCTGCTTGCCGGCTTGCTGCCCGCGCTCTCCACAACGGGCAAAAGCATGCTGAAAGCCCTCCAGACTTCCGCGCGCACAGGAGCCAGCAGCGTTTCGCGCACGGCGCTGCGGAAGTCACTCCTCGCGGCGGAGATTGGAATCACTGTGGTCTTGCTGGTTGCTGCGGGACTGCTGCTCAAGAGCTTTCTGCGGCTGCGCTCAGCCGATGTGGGCTGCGTTACCGAAAACACACTCACACTGCAGTACAGCCTGCCGCCAAAGAATTACGACACTCCGGAGAAGGTGAACGCATTCAATGAAGCATTGCTGGAGCGAGTGAGAACCATTCCAGGGGTTCGCGCTGCTGCACTGGGAAATACTCTTCCGGCCGCGGGATATTGGGGGGACGACGTATTCACCGTGAAGGAGCATCCTCCGCTCAAACTCGGCGAAGACCTGCCCGACGCGCTGACGCGCTGGGCCGATCCAGGCTATTTCAGCGCCCTCGGGATTCCGCTTGTGAGTGGCCGGTTCTTTACCAGCGACGAACGTGTTGCTCGATCATACAAGGTGATTGTGAGTCGTCAACTTGTCCGGCAATTCCTCTCCGGTGACAATCCCATAGGCAAGCACCTGCACGTTCCGGCGCATGCCCATGCTGGAGCGCCCGGCAACGTCGATTACGAAATCGTGGGCGTGGTCGGCGACACCTTGTACCGGGTCGGTAAAGAGCCGAAGGCGACCATGTATTTCCCCATCCTTGAAGGCGGCTCCTATGGCCAGATGCTCGCTGTTCACACCGCGTCAGATCCGTTGCAGTTCTCGGTGACGGTGCAAAAGCAAATTGCGTCTCTCGATCCCGGTCTTCCGGTTTCGGATGTGCGCACCATGAACCAGGTGATCGGCGCCTCGCTGGTAAATGCAAGCCTGAGCGCGACCCTCGTTCTTGCCTTTGCGATTTTGTCGCTGCTTCTTGCCTCGGTGGGATTGTACGGCGTGCTGTCCTACCTGACCACTCAGCGGACTACGGAACTGGGAATCCGCATGGCGCTCGGCGCGCAACGAGATCAGCTCTTGAAGTTGATTCTGGTCGATGGCCTGCAGCCGGCGCTATTCGGCCTCGGGCTCGGCTTGGTGTTAAGCTTCGCGGCGACACGCATCTTCCAGTCAATGCTCTATGGAACCCAGCCCCTCGACCCGGCAGTCTTTGCCGCGGTCACGGCAACTTTACTTTCGGTCGCCGCATTGGCATGTTTCGTTCCCGCGTGGCGCGCCTCCCGGCTGGACCCCATGCAAGCGCTCCGGACAGAATAGGCGCGGAAGGTGTGTCCTTCCGCGCCCATTCGTGTCGCTTGGTTTTTCAGTGCCTACTGCGTTACCGGCTGCTCAGCCGTTCCCTTCGGAGCCTTCAGGTGGGGCGCGTTCGGCGCGGCAGCAGGTGTTGGAGGCGTGGGTGGTGCGCTCGTCAATTCCGAACCGCGCTTAATGCGAATGTCCCCATTCTCCGCGCTCAGGTAGACTTTCGGCCCACCGGAACCGATGCGTCCACTCACCGCCTTGTTTTCGTCGCCGCTCACGTTCAGCGAGAAGTCCGTCACAATATCGCCATTGTGCGTGTTGCCCTCCACGTTGACCTTGGCATTCGACGCCAGCGTCACTTCCACGTCGCCTTTTTGATTTTTGGCCTCAACGCTGAAGTTGCCCGCCGGTTCCACGGCGATGCGCCCATCGCGGTTCTCCACGCTCGTGTCGCCATAAATCTGGCTCAGGTCCACATCCTTTGAGTGCGTCACTACCCGCACCTGGCCCTTCGCGTCGGTCACTCGCAGATCGTCGGAGTTCAACGTCAGATCGCCAGGCAGCTCCGCCAGGTCCAAATCGGTCACCGAGGTGTGCAGATGTACCTGTCCCGCGATGTTTTCCATGTGCACATCGCCAAAAATCTCGCCGTTGAGCGTCACCTTGCCCTTGATCTCAGAGAAGGTCAGGTCGTTGCAGTTGCCGTCGGCAGTCAGATCGCCATTCACCTGGTGCGCTGAAAAGTCTCCCCTGTCGCTCGAGAAATGCACCTGTACCGAGCCTTGAATCGTGTTCAAATGAACGTCGCCATGGCTCGCGGAAATGTTCGCCCCTGCGCCCAATCCAGCCGCGGTTACATCGCCATGCCCAGACTTCACCGTCACCTGCGCTGTCTTGGGAACCGTTACAGTAAAGTTCGTCCGGCCGCTGTTGTTGCTCTCCGACTTCACCAGTACGGCAGTCCCGCTGACGGTTACGTGCGCGGCCTCGGCGTCAAAGATCTTTTTTGCGTCCGTGTCCGAGCCCGCAAACGCCACCTCATGCGATTGCACCTCAATGTTGGGGCCGTCTCCCGCGGTCACACTCACATCGCCGCGAGGATTCTGGATCTCCACCACCGCGTTCGCAGGAATCTGCACGCTTAGCACCTGCTGGTCAAGGTCGTGCTCGGGCTGGCCAAAGAAGTTGAAGAAATCATCGCCGTGGTCGCCCCAATCGCCGTGGAATTGACCCCACCGGTCCCATCCTGAAGCAAAAGCTCCCAGAATCGCCAGCAGAATCAGAATCCCCACAAAACCACCGCTGCGGCGCACCGGGGTGGCGCGGCGCAAATCCAGCGCCCACTCACCCAGCAGCGCCAGTCCAGCGCCGATCAGCAGCAACGGCCACCAGTGCCCATACCATGCCCAGAAGCTGGCTGCGGCGATGCGGCCGCTGTACATCAGCAACCCCACGATGCCCACCGCCACCAGGATGATCGGGCCAACCACAGAAGGAACGCGCGGGCCGTAGGCTCCCGCATAGCCTGCCTTCATTGCATACCGCTGCGCCTTCCAGGCATCTCGCTGGGCGCGCCACGCGGCTCTCTGCTGTTCACGGTAGATCCGCCACTGCGTATGCGGGTCGTAAGGGGGCGGCATTCCGCCCGGCGGTGTGGATGGAGGCACGCTGCTCATGACTGTCCTCCCTCTGAGGTCTTTTCCAGGTCATGCGATTGCGCAGGGACAATGGCCGTGCCCTGCGTGGCTGCGGTCTGCCCAGCGCTTCCCGAAGGATTGGCGCCGGTGTACGGATAGGCTGCGCCGGGATAACCGCCCGGTGGCGGGGGAACATCGCCTGCCGCGGCCAGCGCCGCGCGCTCGGCCAGTTTCAGCACCCCAATCAAAATCAGCAGCAGCGGAACAAACAGGTTCCAGCTCACCAGGTCCGCCTGGTGCAACAGCGCGATAGTTCCAATCAGCAGCAGAATGGCCGGACCTGTCAATCGGCGAATCAGAATGTAGCGGTTCATTGGGCGCCTCCCTTCGAGTCACCAATCCGGCGCACGATTAGCCATACGCCAAGGGCAATAAAAATCAATGGCCACAGATAGTGGACTATGCGTTCGGTTACATAGCCCATCTGGTTCAGCAACAGAATCAGCCCAAAGCCGATCAGGATCATTGCGCCGATTGGCTCTTTGCGCCGCCAGTACACAGGCGGCACCGGAGGAACAGGCGGTACTGCCGGATCGACATATTCAGCGCCCGGCGTATACGGCGTCGTGTACGGTGTCTGGTAAGAAGGCCCTGTGTAGGGTGCTTGATACCCGCTCCCTGCTGGACCCGAAGCAACCGGTCCCGGCGCTCCCGCTTGCGGCTGAGGCGGATACTGCGTACGCCCCAGGTTGAGCCAGTTGCCCACTTCATTCAGGCCCAGCGGATCGGGCAAAGGCGTCCCGTCGCGCCGCGCTACCGCCGTGTGGTAGGCCTCAAACGACTGGTAAAGGATCCACGCTGCAATGAACAGCCCGAAAATTCCGTAGTGATCCGCAAGATTCACCAGCACCGCGAAGATCACCACGTGAATCAGCCCTTTGAAAAACTGCCCGTTGTACATGGCGCCCACGCCGGGTATCAATCCCAGCACAGCGGCTGCCACAGGATTCGGCCCGCCCGTAGGAGGCGCCATAAACGGCTGCTGCATGTTTTGCCATGCCATTGAGCACGGTTCGCACAGCACCTGCCCTCCCGCCGCACTGCGAACGCACGTTGCGCAGAGCGCCTTGCCGCAGTTCTGGCAGTAGGCCGTTGCATTCGTTCCACTGTGATTTACGCAGTCCATACTGTGCTCCTTTCCCGTATTGCCAAAGCGGAGCCGCCACCAGCAAAATCAGGGCTGCCGTTTGTGAGATTGATGCTCTTAAGTGGTTCAATCATGTGGGATGAATCACCGTGCACGTTTTCAGCGATTGCGCAGGTGCTCTCGTTTTGCTCAGAGTGCGCGGGTCGGTCTTGCAGTCGAATGACCGTTTCCAGGTAGTCGATTGAGTCTCGCGGCGCCGGGGTTACCGACTGTTGCGGAGGGTCCACGCGAGAGCCTCCGTCCTTGCGCGTGGGGGCCTCCTTTGACTCACCGGGTGCCGTCGGCTGGGTTCCATTCTGCTGGGTCTGGTTGTCGGTGCCTTCGCCCTGTGTCGTCCGGCGCAACTCCCGCATCCGCGACTGCACTTCGTACACCAGCCTCAGGTGGTCGTAATACCGGATAATCGGCGTCGAAGCCATGGTCAACCGCCGCTCCATAAACGAGCGCACCGCGCTGGGCCGCAGATTCGCCAGGCGCAAGTCGCTCAGCCGCACCCCGGTCAAATTCAGTGTCAATGCGATGGAGAAGAACGCCATGGCTGCCGTCATCAGCAACCGCGGCTCGGCAAAGCGGTGGATGCGTGCCACCACTCCCGGCCGCTGCCATGCCGGCTGCATCGGCGGAATGTTGTTGTCGCCCGTCACCAGCCCGTATCCGGCCACTTGTCCAGGACCGGTCTGCGCCAGAATCTTGTCCAGAAGCCCCTCTGGAACCTCCGGCTCCGGTGACAGGAACTCCAGCCACTCCCGCCCTCGCCGGGCTTCCTCGAACATGGCCGTGCAGTGCGGGCAAACCGCCATATGCGACGCAAATGTCGTCTCGTCCTCGGGACGAAGCAGCCCGTCCAGCGCATCGGCCAGCAGCGTCTCCCACTGCCCGCAGGCTGGAGAGTTCGGAATGTGCGCTCGCTCTGCCATGGTTACATCACCTCCCGCTTATTACGTTCCAGCAGCCGTGCAAGTTCCGCACGCCCTCTGCTGATGCGGGACTTTACAGTCCCTTCGGGTATTCCCAGCACCTGGGCGATCTCCTTGTAATCCATATCCTGCAAATCTCTTAGAATCACGGCCTCACGCAGCTCCGGCGACACGCGGGTCAGGGCATTCTGCACCATCTTCGCCAGTTCCTTCTTAGCCGCCGATTCGTGCGGCGAAGGACCACCGGCCATCAGCCTGTCCACCGGCCGCAATTCATCCGTAGCGTCCCAGCCATCGTCCAAAGAACTGGTAGCGCGCTGGTTACGCGTGCGCCGGAAGTTATCTACCAGCAGGTTGCGGGTCATCGTGGTGATCCACACCTGCAGGCTGCCCCGCGTGGTATCGAAGCTGGAAAGGTTTGAATAGACTTTTAAGAAAACATCCTGGGTCATGTCTTCGGCGTCGGCCGTGTTGCCCGTAAAGCGGTAGCACAACCCGTAGACACGCCTATGATGCGTGCGGACCAGTTCGGCCCATGCGCCGGAATCCCCGTCCATGCAGCGGCGGACAACCTGGGACCAGTCGATCTCCAGCGGTCTTACCTCCTCGCGCATCGCGCGAGCGCCGGTCGCCACACTTGCGGCGCTGGCACGGTTGCCCCTGCCCTGCGGCAGCGGAGCGCCTGCCTCGCTGGGCTGAAGATGGCGCCGCGCAGGTTTGGCCGGCGCCTCCAGCCCCATCACGCTCCAGCTTAATGTACCCACGCATTGCATAGGGGGCTATACGCACGATTTTGCAGGATGGTTCCACGACCCGTCACCTGAAGCCAATTTTGCTGCCCAACCACCCCCGCCGCCGCTCCACGCCGCCCAATCCGCCCCAAAAAATCCAGAAGGAGCAATATCCGGATCGCCCACAATCACCCGGAATTCGAAGCAAGAGCTCGCTAAGCGCGTTGGGCTGTTATCGTCAATCGAGAATCGCCCCAACACAAATCAGCGGACCTGGCCGACTTTCGGGGAGTAATCCTGAGGAGGACCTGTAACGGGCAGAAAGCATTACTGTTATTCGGATTCTTGTTCTACGGTATGTACTGGATGCGGAATTCTGACAGAAGTGAGTTCTGCCGCACGGCAGGGCGAATTGCCACTATCAACACCATCGCCGTGGCCCACTTACCGTGCGCTGGTTGACTGGCTTGAGGCGAGGGCGGCGACTCTGCCCGCCGCTGCGTAAAGGTTGAGGCGGGAGTACACGCCGAAGGACGATCCATTGTCCAGGAAGCCGCCGCCCGGGCCTTCGGTCTCGGTGAGGATCCGGTCTGCCTGCTCCAAGCTCAGCGAGGGGAAGGCTGCCACCAAAAGATATCCGGCCTCAGGAGCGAGCTTGCCGATGTCTTCGAGGGCGTAGGCGTTTTGGAGATAGACGGCGGGGAGATTGTAGGTTTGCGTGGAGGCATAAAAGGCCTCGTCTGCCGCTGGACTGCTGAGGCGGCCGATGTCTTCCCGCGCGCAATCCTTAATCGATTTGCCGCAGGCTGCCTGCAATACTGCAGTCATGTCTGCGCGTGCCGTTCTGATGGCCGCCTGAAAATCCTTGATGACGGGAGCGCCACGGTAGGTGTGTCCCACGTAAGCGGGGTCATTGGCCAGTAGGTGCGCCATATCGTAGTAGGCGAGGGTGCGGCCGGCCAGCACATCCATTGTGTAATGCGCTCCGATAAGTATCCGGTCATTGCCGTACTCAGCGCCGCGGACAATCATCTGCTGGTAGCGCTCCGGGACCAGGACGGCGAGCAGCACTGCTCCCGTGTAGCCATACGTTGTGTGGCCGCTGGGATAGGAAGGGCTGGTGACCACATTCATGACCGGGCCGCGGCTGTACACGACGCTATCAACAGGATAGCCGAGGTAGTCCAGTCCAACGATCTGTGTGGTGCTGGGCTCGGTTTGATACGGACGCGAGTTGCCGTAGGGGTTGGCCCCCGTGGCACCTGCCGGGAGGCTATAGTTCTTGCCAAATACGTCGGTTACGCCGCCGATCTCCTTGAGAACCGCTATGCCCTCAGCGGAGACAGGGGTCTTTCCTTCCGTGGTCGCGTTAGCGAAGAAATACTTGCCGGCGTTTGAATTCGTGCCAGAAGTGATGTCGGCGTAGGCAATGACGTCGGCGACCGATTGGGAGACGCTGGTGTAGTGCGTCTGATCGATGTAGTGAGCGCGGGCAATGTAGCTGGCGCCGAGAGTGGTGCCGAGTCCGTCGGCAAGCTCCGCCAGGTTGCCGCCGGTAATAAAGGCATCGCTTAGGGCTTGCTGCTGCTGCTCGGCAAAGGGCAGAAGCGTGGGCTGCCGGATGGTGCCGTTCTGAATGCCGCCCGTAATTGCGTAGTTTGCCCCGAGAGCCGCTCTACCCTCTTGCGTACTTGCAAGCACGGTGACAGGCGCGAGTCCCTTGAACGCGGTCAAATCGGTAGCCGTTTGCCCTTCAGCTTGGAAAGACATCAGCGCGGCGAGCGTTGCAATTGCCCACAACGTCTTGGTTTTCATTCTTTTACCCTCAATGTTGCTAGCAGCACTTTTGTCTTTCACAATGTACCACTGAGAACTGAATGGGCTCAGCGCTTTCGATGTCTGGGTTAGAGCGAAGTGCAGTGGACTACGATGCGACGGTGACTTCGCCCCACGAGTGAAAGTCCCCTGCGCATCGAGGTGTGTGTGTACTGCCGACGTGGTGCAGGGTTGCAAATTCTCAGCGAAGCGCCAGGATCGATACCGAAATACGCCGATGTAGCCGGGGAGATTCTCGGTTCGCGCAAAATTGCCAAAGCGCGTTTCGAGGTTTCGCCGTCGTTGGAAACGTGTATCAGGTGGGAGCATCGGATGATGGCGTTTGGCAGAATTGATTTCATTCAACATCCACCGAGGTTATGAACGATAAAGGACATTTACATCAACAATCCCGGCTCTCATTCTATCGATTATGGGATTCGATGCCATCAGGGGCGGTGCCCGCTCACTGAGTGTCAGTGAGCAGCAAACCATCGAAGTGTGCAGAATTGAACATCGTTATGGTTTTTTTGGCTGTATGATTTAGCGGTTTGTAACTACTTCTTTGCGAAGCAACGAAAAGAGGCTGGAGAAATAGCGTCTTCCCCGCTCGCGATGATGAGAACCTGTACGAAATCATCGCTCCTGTTCTTGATGGCCTTGCTTGAAAAGCAACAAACCAAGAGACCAGACGCACGAGAACTGCAATTCGAAATGGACCTATCCTCTTGAACACCAAGCCTGTCCCGCCAAATCGAATACCCCGCGAAGCTCATGTGGAGAAACAAACACAGCTTCCACTATTCATTCGCTATTGGGGGAACCCTATACTTACTCAGCGTGACTGGCCTTACTCAATAAACAGTGTCTTCAATGCGGCAGCGGTAAAACTTATCAATGGTGATACATTGCTGCTTTGCCGCGCAGAAGATAGGCGGGGACTGTCGCACCTGTGCGCAGCGCGCTCAGCGAATGGGATAGATGGCTGGCGAATTGATAGCCTGCCAACGTTGGCGGCAAACCCTCGCGAGTATCCCGAGGAGATTTGGGGTATAGAGGATCCGCGCATAACCTATGTTCCGGAGCTCGAGCAATACGCTGTGGTGTACACATCCTTCGCGCGAGGAGGTCCTGGAGTATCTCTTGCTTTGACCAAAGACTTCAAGAGCTTTGAGCGATACGGCTTGATCATGCAACCAGAGGACAAGGACGCTGCCCTGCTGCCCAGGAGATTCGGCGGTCTTTGGGCCCTCATTCATCGGCCGGTGACCACGGTTGGGGCGCACATGTGGATTTCCTACTCGCCGGATCTGCACTACTGGGGCGATCACAAGATCATGCTCGAGGCGCGTCGCGGTGGATGGTGGGACGCGAACAAGATCGGGCTGTGCTCTCCACCGATTGAAACAGCTAAGGGGTGGCTGGTAATTTATCACGGTGTGCGGCAAACGGCATCCGGAAGCATCTATCGCCTTGGGCTGGCGCTGTTTGACCTGGAGAATCCAGAAGTTTGTTTGCGGCGGGGAAGCTCCTGGATGTTCGGGCCAGAGGCCGCGTATGAGCGGGTCGGCGACGTCAATGATGTCGTATTCCCGTGCGGACAGACAATCGGGGCGGACGGGGACAGCATTAACCTTTATTACGGTGTAGCGGACTCGGCGGTTGCGCTGGCCACCGGAAGCATACGTTCCCTGCTATCGTGGCTGGATTTGAACTCCGGAGAAGAAGAGAGAATGACTCGAGTCAGTGACCGCGGCCATGTCTCAAAGGTGGATTTGCCGCCCGGAACGGAAGAGGGAAAAACTCGGGTCTGTGACCGTGGTCGTGGCGCAAGGATAGATGACTAGAACTGACATTCGGACGTTTAGTTTGGTTAGACGAAGTCACGTGTTCAGTTCCATGACATCCTTTACACTTCCCCGCAAACGCCGTAGCCGCCCGGGGTGATTCTCGATTCATGCATAATCGCCAATGCACTCATCCAGCACTGCCACCCGAAACGCCGCGGCTTCGAAATTCCGCCTGAGTCGCGAGCCACCCGAACATAATTCCACGACGATGGTAATACAGGTTTTTCGGATCAGGATTGTAGAAACCCAACCTGGGCGGGTCATCCCCAGGGCACACAAGAACCAGATCGCAGAGCCTCGGTCGGCAATCCGGAGGACTGCATCCCCGCCGCGAGGCTTCCCACCCCCCCTTGCAGAAAATAACGGTCTACTGGCGCACACTGAGATTGGAGAAGGAGCGGGAAGACTCACCTTCAGCCGGGCCTTCCGGTTGAAAAAGCGATACCCCACCCCCCTCCCCCCTGCACGAGACGGTGGGACTCAACCTAACTGTAGCCTTATCAACAGCATTCGCAGAAATCACAGCATCTGGGAACCCGAAATCATGGCCTGAAACGCCCGAATTTGCCTCTTTTTACCCCGAAAAACCGGGATAAATGCCTCATCCGAACGTGAATCTATCCACCGCTTTCTGGCAGCAAACGGCGCTTCCGCTCAATACCGCTCCAGGAACTCCGGATCGACGGGGCTCTCAAACAGGGAGGCATCGCGGGTCACAATCGTCAGCCCCGAAGGGGTAACGAAGTAGCGCCGCTTGTCCTCCACCGGATCGTAACCAATCACCGTACCTTCCGGGATATGCACGTCGCGGTCAATGATGGCCCGGCGGATGCGGCAGTGCCGCCCGATATTGACGTGCGAAAAAATAATGCTCGCGTCCACATCGGAGTAGGAGTTGACGCGCACGTCCTGCGACAGCACCGAGTTCGAAACCGAGGCGCCTGAGATGATCACGCCGGCCGTGATGATCGAGTTCATCGCCATGCCCGTGCGCCCCGGCTCGCCAAACACAAACTTGGCCGGCGGATATTGGCGCACTCGCGTTCGCATCGGCCAGCTCTTGTCGTAGAGGTTGAACGTAGGCGAAACCGAGCACAAATCCATGTTTGCGTCGTAGTAGGAGTCGAGTGTGCCCACGTCGCGCCAATAGAGCGCCTGTTGCTTGTTTTCATCCACAAAGCTGTAGGCGATCATCTTTTTCTTGCCCAGCAGATTCGGCAGGATGTTGTGGCCAAAGTCATGCTTCGAATTGGGATCTTCGGCGTCGGCAATCAGCGCCTTCAGCAGAACCTCGGTGTTGAAGATGTAGATTCCCATCGAAGCGTCCACCGCATTGGCGTTGAACGGAGACCGGAAGCTGGTGGAGGCTGGCTTTTCCTGGAAGCCAAGAATCTCGCCTGTGTGGCCCACCTCCACCACCCCGAAGCGCGGAACCTCATCGGGCGGAATGGGCAGCGTGGCCAGCGTCACCTCTGCCTTGCTCTCCTTGTGATGGGCGAGCATGCGGCTGTAGTCCATCTTGTAGATATGGTCTCCGCCGAGGATGATCATGTGCTTCGGCTGCTCACTGCCGATCGAGTAAATGTTCTGATACACAGCGTCTGCGGTGCCCATGTACCAATTAGCTCCGGTACGCTGCATCGGCGGCAGCAGCTCAAAGAACTCGCCCAGTTCCTGGGCCACAATACCCGTCCACCCCTCGCGAATGTGCCGGTTCAGCGACAACGCCTTGTACTGCGTGAGGATGAAGACCTTGCGCAGACCTGAGTTGATGCAGTTGGAGAGCGTAATGTCGATAATCCTGTAGTGCCCGCCAAAGGGCACGGCCGGTTTGGCGCGATCACGGGTTAGCGGGAAGAGCCGCTCGCCGGCGCCACCCGCCAGCAATACTCCCAAGGTATCTTTCATATCCGTATGACCCTGCCTCCTTAAGCTCGCCGGTCCGGGACCACCGGCTTGAATCCTCTGCTGTCACAATCCGGTACCGCGTCTCTTCGGTGACACCGCTCTTTCAAGTGGCACTGAACGGTGGAGAATACCACACCGAGATAAAGCTCGCAGCCTATCTGCTTTAGACCGTCATCGCCCCTGAGAAGCAACAAAAAAAACGGAGCTCCCGGCGACATGCCTCAGCCACCGTCAGCTCCGGTCGAACACGAATGCCTCCCGCCGCGATTTCCTACCTCTTTTTCTTGAATCTGTACTCCACCCCAACCGATATGGCGAAATTCACGTCGAACTGGTTGCTCTTCTGTCCAGAGGCGGCTGTGCTGTAGTAGTGGGTCATTACGGCATCGGGAGTGATGCGGAAGACCCAGCGCGCCGATCGGTTCAGGTCCATATGGCCACCGATGATCGCTGCCGGAGACACCTGGTCGTTATAGAAGCCCACCACGTAGGGAGGATTTCCTCGCAGGTCCTTCTCAAACTTGCCGTAGGCTCCGCCGAACAGGGCGTGCGCAATCAGCGCGCCGTGCTTGTTGTGCGGCCCAAGCCACTCAGGACCCGCGACAAACAGATACTGTGCCACAAATGGCCCGTTGATCTGCGCGGGGTTGGGCGCGGCGCCGCTGGTGCCCAAGTAGGCGCGTCCACTGCCCTCAACGCCCCAGTGCTTGGCGAACCAGTAGGTGCCGGAAAGATCCAGGCCGCCGAGGTTCGATCCCTGCAGCAGGTTGGGGCCGGCCTTGATATGGTCATACGCCATTCCCAGCGAGGCGTCGTAGCGGTTGTCATAGCGCACATTGGCCAGCGGATCGACAGCAACGTAGGTGCCATTGCCGGCGGTCGGGGATGCAGTGCTCTGGCCCTGAGCCTGGGCGCGGGGCGTGGCGCACAGTGCCAGGGCGGCAAAGGCGGTAAGTGCAAAGGAATAGCTTACTGGAAGACGCATCACCACTCAGCTTACAGGACTACGCCGAAGACGGACAACGGCCCGGCACTTCAGTGAATTGGCGGACCTCGTCTACGGTAGTCTGTGCGCCGTCGCCGAAACGCTCACGGCTCGCAGCGCTCCGCCCAGTCGGCATAAGCCAGGTAGCGCATCGTCTTCAGAATCTCCATCGCCGCAGCCGAGGTTGAAGCGGCCGCTGATTCCGGTTCGAGTGGAGGTGCGGCATGTACCCGCCACTCCACGGGCAGCCGGTTGAAGATCATCGCCGCGCGAGGCAGGTGACTGGCACTGGAAACGACCTCGGCCGACCGCCAGCCATGTGCTTTCATGATCCGTACGGCGTAGCAGGCGTTCTGAATCGTGTCCCTGGCCTCCGGCTCCACAAGAATGCCGGCCTCCGGAACCCCCTGTGCCTCAGCCACCCTCGCCATTACCCTTGCTTCCACAGAGCGGTTGTAAGCCGCGCCTCCTGTGAAGATGAGCCGGGGGGCCATACCGCGCTCGTACTCACGCACACCCTCGGTAACGCGAGCAAGCTGCTTCGGCGTGGGGTTACCATCCGAATCGGCCGGAGCTCCTAGCACGATGATTGCGTCGAACCGGGCAAGGTTTGTGTTGGAGACAGGCGCAAATTGGCGGGCCAGGATGGCCCAAGCCAAAAGGCCCACAATCAGCGCGGCAGCGGCCACAATGCTACGGCCGCGCCAGCCTGTCCTCGTGCGCCGCAACGGTGTACTCCGATGCCCCGGCCTGCGGACAGGCGCATAGTTGCGTTTTTTGCGAGGTGATGGTCGACCGGTCAAGCGGATCCCTTCAGCATCCACTGTAACGCGGCGGTCGGAGTCGCGGTCTTGCTATCCGCGAACTCAAATCAGGATAAGAGTTAGCCGAGATTCGCCGCCTCACCCCAAGCGGATAGGACAATCTCACTCAAGGGCTTGCGGGTGCGGGGCGCGATCTCGTTCGTGCGGAACTGATCGTTGGGCAGCACGGATGGCTCACCCTGATAGCCCAGGGCTATAGCCGATCCGAAGGCGTAAGCCTCTGGAATCTCAAAGACTTGGCGGGCCTTGGCCTGGTCGAAGCCGGCCATCTGGTGAGTGCTCAGGCCTAGGAACGCGGCCTGGAGTGTAAGCAGTGCGGACGCGGCTCCGAGATCAAAGACTGCATAGCCATTCGGGGAATCATTATGGCTGAATCGAGTCTTGGCCACACCGAGGATCAGCACCGCAGCCTTCGACGCCCAAGCCTGGTTGAAGGGCACTAGAACCGACTCTATTTTATTGAAAGTGTTGGAGTTGCGCACTCCAACGATAAAGCGCCAAGGCTGCTCGTTGAACGAAGATGGCGCCCATCGAACCGCCTCAAAGATCTTCTTTAGGTCGGCAGGGCTGACATCGCGATCGGCAAAGGCGCGTGGGCTCCAGCGATGGTGAATGATAGGAAGCACGCCCTCGACCGCGGGAGCAATCTTCAAGTTGTTGACTTCAATGGCAGATAAGGTCATGATTCACAACTCCTAAAGGTTCTGAATGCATTCCTTTGATTGCACAGGAGTGGTGAAGGATGCCCTTTCTCAATCAAAAAGTCGTTGCAACGGATAAATGCGGCTCTCTGCCAGGCTGGCAATGCGCCCGTGAATGCTCATCTCGGTTGCTTGCAAAGTGATTCCCGCAAGTAGCCGTGCGGACATCTGTTTCCAGATTGCGCAACGGCCCATGGCCTGAAAGCCGCCAACTACGGGTAGATGCGGTGCAGCGTACGGGCAAAAGGAATGGTCTCCCGCACATGGTCGAGGGCGCAGACCCAGGCAACCAGGCGCTCAATTCCCATGCCGAAGCCGGAGTGAGGCACGCTGCCGTAGCGGCGCAGATCCAGATACCACTGGAACGCTTCCTTGGGAAGCTGATGCTGTTCAATCCGCGCATTGAGGAGTTCGTAACTCGAGACGCGCTGCGAGCCGCCGATGATCTCGCCGTAGCCCTCGGGTGCCAGGACGTCGGCGCAAAGTGCGAAGCGCGGATCGAGTGGATCGGGCTCCATATAGAAGGCTTTGACGTCGGCAGGGTAGCGGTGGACCATAACTGGGCGATCAAACTGCGAGCTAAGCCAGGTTTCGTCGGGCGAGCCGAAGTCATTGCCGAATTCGAAGGGCTGTTCGAGTTCGCCTTTCTTGTGAGCTTCGTTGAGCATGGCGGCGGCTTCATCGTAGCGAAGGCGGGGGAAGGGCGGCAGAATGTTCGCGAGCTTGGCGGGGTCGCGGCCGATGACGGTCAGCTCTGAGGCACGATTCTTCAGCACGCTCTGGACGATGTGAGAGACGAAGTTCTCGGCCAGTTCGAGCAGGCCGTCGAGGTCGCAGTAGGCGACTTCGGGCTCGATCATCCAGAACTCAGTGAGGTGACGCCGAGTCTTGGATTTTTCGGCGCGGAAGGTGGGGCCGAAGCTGTAAACCTTGCCCAGTGCAAGTGCGGTGGACTCGATATAAAGCTGGCCGGATTGGGTGAGGTAGGCGGGGTCTCCGAAGTAG
>Ga0181517_10002170_pt1 | contig 20500 bp, 16 predicted proteins | sample PEATcosm2014_Bin_31_FD_119748 | JGI IMG/M metagenome (GOLD analysis project Ga0181517, IMG submission 119748) | Peatland microbial communities from MTU Mesocosm Facility, Houghton, MI, USA - PEATcosm2014_Bin01_30_metaG | ecosystem: Environmental > Terrestrial > Soil > Wetlands > Peat | place... | reverse complement strand
TGTAACAGGGCATGGCTTTAGCCGTGCCGATAAAGCCAATCAAATGAGCTGGGCTTTAGCCCCTGCTAAAGCTCATTCCTGCTCTTCACTCGCATTCGGGCCTTTTTCCGCAGCCTGTATAGCCATGCCGTGCGGCCCAATAAAATGCGCCGGGCGTCAGCCCTTGCAAAAGTCCCATCCCTGCCTCAATGAGAATTGGGCAAAGATGGGAGAGTTCGCAACAAGCAACCCTTTAATGCTTCACGTCAGCGAGTTTCTTGTTGATGTACTTATCCAGCATGGCGGGAATCTCAGCGTTCATGCGCTCCACCAACCGGTCTTCGGTGGATTTCATTTTGGCATCCATACCGGCGACCATCTGTTCCTGGGCCGCACGCATCTTTCCGTCGATGCCATCCATGCGCTTTTCGAAGACAGCCAGGCGTGCGTCCAGCGAGGGAGTGAATTGTCCGACCGCCGTCTGTGCCTGAACGCGCATTTCGCGCAGGTCTTGCCGGGTCTGCGTCAACTGCTGATTGAGCTGGAAGATCCATCCGATCAGGGCGACGAGGATCACTGTGTTGACCAGCAGGATTACGCGCATTCCCTTGAGCTTGCTTTCCAGCATCTGCATATCCTCATCATCGGTGCTGCGTCCCAGGGGGGACGGTTGAGTCTGGGAAATCGGCTGGGGGCGGAGATCTTGAACGCGGGATTGACCCGGTGTCGAGCCGCTGGCCGCTCCACCCGCGTTGGCGGAGAAATCCGGATGCCGTTGCGCAGGAATCTGGGCGGTGCGCGAAGGGGGTGCATGATTGACCGGACCCCTGGGGGCGGGTTCAGAAGAATAGCCCTGCCGCCCAATCGAACCTGCGGGAGGTAGAGGCGAAACAACCGTAGGAGTGGAAGAGGACATCACACGGGTTGCCTCGGGAATGACTCGCGTCGCCTCGACAGACATGACCCGGGTTGCTTCGTGCGGAATCGAACCCGGCTCCTGCATGACGCGCGTCGCTTCATACCCGGAGGGCGAAGTGCGGGCGGGCTCCATCAGCCGAATACGCAGTTCCGGCCCACCGGCGCCGAGCCGGAGCACATCGCCGGAGCGAATCACAAACCCTTCGCCCGCTGGGTTATCGTTCAGGAAAGCCGGCGCGCCGCCTAGGCCGAACACCTTGACGGAGCCATTTGTCACATCGAGCGTGACATGTTCGCTGGCAACGGTTGGATACCGTCCTCCCGCAAGGCAGACTTCGCACTTCACATCCCGTCCGATGCGGATTCTGGGTTGATTCAACACCCATCGCGATGACTCGCCGATGACGATAATTTCAATTTCCATGGCTGATCCTTGCTCTTTGGAAGTTTCGATCACAACACTCGCAGTGGGCTGCAGTGCCCGCTTGCAACCCGGTCCACAAGCCCGGATTTGAGTCCGCACCAGCCGGCCAATTTTCATTGGACCCGCGGCTACAGGAATTCATTGCAAGCAGAGTATCATTGCGAGTTTCCTTCGGGGAGCCTTCTTTTTCCTTTTCCCTCCTTTGAATCCGCTTTCGCCGCGAGTTCAAAGTGCGAAAGGCAAACAACATGAAGGAGGGCAACGGCCCGCACATCGCAGCAACGCCCTGCGCAATCGGGAACCCGCACTCCACTTGCCTGGGGTACACTTTGGCCTATGCGGGTATTTGGAATCGATTGCGGCACTGAGATCACAGGCTTCGGGGTGGTGGAGTCGGATGACCTCAGCTTGCAGCCGCGCTTGACCATGGTTGCGATGGGTGCCATCCGGCTGTCGAAGAGCAAGACGCTGCCGGTGCGATTGGAGCAGGTGTTTCGGGAACTCTCCACGGAACTGGTGCGCTGGAAGCCGGACGCAGTCGCCATCGAGGAGGTCTTCTACTCTGTGAACGCAAAATCGGCTTTAAAGCTGGGTCAGGTCCGGGGGGTAGCATTGCTTTCGGCGGCCGTGCAGGGGCTTCCGATAGCTGAGTATGCGCCCCTCAAGATCAAGTCAAGCGTGGTGGGATACGGTTTGGCCAAGAAGGAGCAGGTACAGTTCATGGTGGCCCGGCTGCTGGGATTGGCCGAACCGCCGGAGCCGGCCGATGTCGCCGACGCGCTGGCAATTGCCATTTGTCATATCCATACGATGCAAACGTTGACGCATCAAGGAGTGAATCGATGAGGACGGCGCTGCTCGCCTCTGCGCTGGCGGTGTGCTCGCTGCGGATGTGCGCCCAGGCTCCCCTGCCGGCCGATCCGGAGATCCGGATTGAATTTGAGCATCCTGGCGAATTGCCCGCCCACTGGACCTTGATCATTCACCCGGATGGAAGCGGACATTTTCATACCGTGCCGGAAGACCCTGCTCATCCGCGCCAAAACGACGAAGACCAGCGAATTCCGGATCTTCCCGATATCGATCGCGACGTCCAATTGAGCGCTCGTTACGCGCGGCGCGCCTTCGAAACGGCGCGGCGGCACAAGTATTTCAATGAGGAATGCGAGAGTCGTCAGAAGGTCGCATTTACTGGGTGGAAGAAGCTCAGCTACCAGGGACAGGACGGTTCGGGTTCCTGCCGGTTCAGTTTTGCCTCGGACAAGGAGATCAGAGCGCTCTCCGATTCACTTCGTTCTGTCGTGGAAACCATCGTTTCTGGCGAGCGGATCAAACTGTTCCTGCAATATGACCGCCTTGGGCTCGATAAAGAGATGGAGAGCCTCTGGTCCGATTTAGAGGAATCGCGCGCCGCGCAGATCGGTTCGATCCGCGAAATTCTCGATCGGCTGTGTGACGACCCGCGGGTTCTGGAGCGGGTGAAGAAGCGGGCCCGGATGATGCTGGCGCGGATCGACGATGAATAGGACAACGATTTTGGTGAAGTTCTGCGCGACTTTTCCGGTCGAACAGGGGTCAACAAGGTGTCGGGTTGCAGCGAAGGCAGAAACGATTCGCAGCCGCACACTGAAAGGCAGGAAAACCATGAAACCCCGAGGGTGGTACGGACGTTGGGCAGTTGCAGTTGCGACGGCGTTTGCTTCGCTGTCGATGGGCCTGCCAGCGCAGGTTGCCGGGCAGGCCGCGCGTTTAAGCAGCGTGGACGGGAAAGTGCGCATCCTGCAGGGCGATCAGGTGCTGGCCGACTCCGCGCTGGTGAATACACCACTCTTCGAGGGAACCCAGTTGGCGTCTGCAGAGGATGGCCGAGCCGAGGTTCAGTTCGACGACGGGAGCCTGGCGCGCATCTCTCCAGACAGTTCGATGACCTTGAAGACGCTGCGGAAATCCGGCGGAGGAAGTGAAGCGGAGATCAACTTGGACAGTGGTCTCGGCTATTTCGAGCTGCAGGGTACGGGTCAGCCCGGGAGTTTCCGCGTCCGCTTTGCAGACATCCTGGTGACGGCGTCGGGCTATACCGTAATCCGTGTCAACCTGGACAATCCTCCTGGGGAGTTGGCGGTATTTGCAGGCAATGCCCACCTGGAAATCGGAAATGCAGCGCCCGGGGGAATGCCGCTTGATCTGCACGAAGGAGAAAGCGTCGCGTTGAATGCGACCGATCCATCAAGGTACCGGCTAGCCGAGGCGATTGAGCCGGACTCATGGGACACCTGGAACGCAGACCGGGATCAGGCGCTGGCGAATGAGAGTGGCGGCCGGACTCCCGCGACGAGCAGCCTGAGTGGCAGCAGCGCCAGCCCTGGCTGGAGCGAACTGGACGCCAATGGAAACTGGTATGACGTTCCCGGGCAGGGATACGTGTGGTCTCCGTATGATTCCGCCGCCTCTGGGTGGGATCCATACGGAAATGGCAACTGGATGTGGACGCCGGGGTATGGTTACATCTGGGTTTCGGGATTTTCCTGGGGCTATTTGCCCTTTCAGTGCGGGGCATGGAATTTCTATGACGGCTTTGGCTGGGGTTGGGCGCCCGGGATGGGCGGCTGCTCTCCGTGGTGGAATGCAGGCTACTACGGAATGAATATCGGCTATGCGCCGGGTGGATATTTCCCTCCGCGGCGTCCGCGCGGTCCCATTTCCCCGCCCGGGCGGGGAGGCAGGCCATGGCCTCATCCGCTGATTTCCGTGTCGAGGCAGCCGGTTGCTGGAAGCTGGTCGATGGGGGCGCGGGAGAAGAATGCGCCGCTGTTGATCGGCGGGAAGCAAATTCAGCCCCTGGCTCAGTTGCCGCAGCGCGCGCAAGGCGGCGCAGTCCATTCCGGCTTCATGAACGCTTCCAGGCCGGTTTACTCGCCAACCGCACCTGCGGCGAGTGCATCTGGTGGGAGTAATGCGCGTTCCGCCTACGCGACACACGGCGTTGGACAATCCAGTGGGCGAGTCTATGCCGGAAGCGGCCCAGGCGGCGGGCGAACTTCCTCAGGCGCAAGCTCGTTCAGCAGCGCGTCGCACGCTAGTTCCGGTAGCGGTTCGCATAGCAGCGGCGGCGGTGGCGCAAGTTCCGGTGGTGGTTCCCATGGCGGCGGCGGGTCCAGTGGCGGCGGCGGGGGCGGCGGTTCACACAGCGGTGGTGGTGGATCGAGTTCCGGCGGCGGCTCGCACAAATAGCCTGCCAAGGCTGGTGGAGTCGAGCTACCAATCAAGCGATCGGTTTTCTATCCATACCGCAAGAACGTTGTTTGGGCGCACTGGGAAATGTCAGAATTGACGCCCGGATGATTCAGGATTGAGCGACGGCTGCCGCGTCCGGCGAGGCAGCCGTCGCAGTTTGCAGGCAGCGCCACAGGGCAGCGAGCGATTCAATGGAAAGGGCTTCCGCGCGTGCCTGAGCGGGGATCTCCGCGTTTGCCAGGGCGGCCGAGACGGCCGCGGCAGGGAAGGCGGCGGCGCGTAGATTATTCGCCAGCGTCTTGCGCTTCTGGGCAAAAGCCTGGCGCAGGAACCGCGTAAATGTGGTCTCTTCCACCTGGAGTTCGGCAAATCGAGGGGCAAAGCGCCAGCGAAAGACGGTAGAAAATACTTTGGGCGGGGGCGCGAAGGCCGAGGGAGGAAGCGTGAAGAGATTCTGCGCTGGGCCGTACATCTGTGCCGTCACCGACAGCAATCCGTAATCCCGCGAACCGGGCTCCGCGGTGACCCGGTCGGCTACTTCACGCTGCACCATGAGGACGGCGCGGTCGATGAAAGCGTGGTTTTCCGCCAGTTTGAGCAAAATCGGAGAAGTGATGTAGTAGGGAAGATTCCCGACGACGAGAAGGCGGCTGGAACCGATCTCCGCAGCGTTTGGGAAATTCTCGGCGATTGCGGCGAAGTCAAATCTGAGTACATCCTGGCCGGCCACGGTGACCTTTTCGGCGGGGAACTGCGCGCGGATGACGGCTGCCATTTCCGGATCCAATTCAACGGCGACGACGTGGCGGGCATTGGCGGCGAGCGCGCCGGTGATGGCGCCTCGACCGGGACCAATTTCAATCACCGTGCGGCCGGCAAGGTCGCCGAGCGAGGCGGCGATGCGCTGAATTGCCTGGGAATCGTGGAGGAAATTCTGGCCGAGCTTTGGTTTTACCGTCATGATCTCTCTTCTTTGATGGTAGCCGAAGAGACCCACAGCGGTTCCAGATCTGCCGTCTTCAGGAGCCGCCGATCTAAAGTGGCCTTTTCCTCAAGAAAAAGCTACTTGTCGAAGAACTACAAAGGGCACGCGAATTGTGGGACCGCTCTCACGTAGTAGACTTGCCCTTTGGCCGGGTAATCAGCGAATTCCTGTAGCTGAAAACGCGGGCACGGAGATCGACACATGCATATCGTTTTTGCTGCCTCAGAGTGCGTACCTTATGCAAAGACCGGCGGGTTGGCGGACGTGGTGGGCGCGCTTCCGCCGGAATTGGTGAAGCTGGGCCACAGGGTCACTGTTTATTTGCCCCTGTACGCCGGCGTTCGGCGTCATATCCACGACGAGCTGAAATACGCGGTGAAATCGATCACGATTCCGTTTGAGTATTACAACCGCTTTGCGGGGATCGTGGATGGGGGCAAGCGGGCCGGGGTGCAGTACTACTTTGTGGACTGCCCGGAGCTCTTCGACCGCAAAGAACTTTATGGACCGAAGGGCGGGGAGTTTCCCAACAACTGGGAGAGATTCGGGCTCTTTTGCAGGGCCGTCCTTGAGGCCACCAAGCAGCTTGGCGTGCCCGAGGTCTTCCATGTGCACGATTGGCAGGCAGCGCTGATTCCGGTTTACCTGCGCACCACCTATGCGCACGATCCCCAGTTGAGCCGCTGTGGCGCGGTGCTGACCATTCACAATGTCGGCTACCAGGGCTGGTTTCCTCCCCAAACAACGCAGCGCCTGCTCTTTCCCTGGGACGTGTTCACCAAGGACCGGATGGAACACTTCGATACTTTCAACTTCCTCAAGGGGGGCATGGTCTACTCCGACATTCTGACCACTGTGAGCCGAAAATATGCGGAGGAGATTCAGACCGAGGAGTTCGGCTATCGGCTGGACGGCGTTCTGAAAGGGCGGGCGGAGGATCTGCGCGGAATCCTGAACGGCGTTGACTATGGGCACTGGGATCCCGCAAAGGACGGGAATCTCGCTTCGCATTACACGCCGGATCATCTGGACGGCAAGAAGATGTGCCGCACCGACCTGCTTCATACTTTCGGACTCGAAAACGTGCCGGACACGGTTCCGGTCATCGGAATTGTCTCTCGATTCGCGAGCCAGAAAGGTTTCGACCTGGTGGAGCAGATTGCCGACCGATTGACGGAGCGCGAAGTGGCAGTCGTGGCCCTGGGAACGGGTGAGCCGCACTTCGAGCGATTCTTCCGCGAGTGGGCGTTCCGGCACCCGGCGCAAGTCGGCGTGCAGATCCGTTATGACGATGCGTTGGCGCACAAGGTGGAAGCGGGCGCGGACATTTTCCTGATGCCTTCGCGCTATGAACCGTGCGGATTGAACCAGATTTATTCGATGAAGTACGGAACCGTGCCCGTGGTGCATGCAACCGGCGGGCTGGACGATACGGTCGATGAGTTCAAGCCTGCACAGGGAACCGGGACGGGTTTCAAATTCGACGGATATAGCGCGGAAAAGCTGTTGAGCGCGATCGACCGGTCGCTGATGGCTTTCCAGTACAAGGAAGCGTGGAAGCGCCTGATGCGGAATGGCATGGCGCGTAACTTCAGTTGGGAGCAGCCGGCCAGGGAATACGCCGCGGTCTACCAGGAAGTTGCCAGCCGAAGGCCGTAAAGACAAGCGGGAGCGGAGAATCCTGATGAAGGCATTGGTCAAGAGCAGGGCGGAAAAGGGACTCTGGCTGGAAGATGTTCCGGAGCCAGCGGTCGGCATCAACGATGTCCTGGTGCGCGTGACGCAAACCGGAATCTGTGGCACTGACGTACACATTTACCAGTGGGACGAATGGGCGCAGAAGACCATCCGGGTGCCGATGACGATCGGGCACGAATTTGTGGGCGAAATCGTTGCGGTGGGCTCGAACGTCAGCGGGTTCTTTCCGGGGGATATCGTCAGCGGCGAGGGACACGTGGTATGCGGTCGGTGCCGGAACTGCCTGGCCGGACGGCGGCACCTGTGCGCTTCAACGCAGGGCGTTGGTGTGAATCGAGCGGGTGCGTTTGCCGAGTTGATTTCGTTGCCGATGACCAATATCTGGCGGCACAATCCAGGCATCGATCAGGCAGTGGCGGCGATCTTCGACCCCTTCGGCAATGCCGTGCATACGGCGCTTTCGTTCCCGGTGCTTGGCGAAGACGTGCTGATTACCGGCGCCGGTCCCATTGGGATGATGGCGATTCCGGTTTTGCGGCAGGCCGGAGCACGGCACGTGGTAATCACCGATATGAATCCGTTCCGGCTGGAACTGGCTCGGAAAATGGGCGCGACTGTGGCCGTGAACACCAGCGATCAATCATTGCCTGAAGTCGTAAAGCAGCTGGGAATGCTGGAGGGCTTCGACGTCGGGCTGGAAATGTCGGGCAACTCCGCTGCCCTGCGAGAGATGATTGCCAACATGAGCCACGGCGGCAAGATTGCAATTCTTGGCATCCCCTCCAAAGACAGCACCATGGATTGGCGGCAGGTGATCTTCAACATGCTGACGATCAAGGGCATCTATGGGCGCGAGATGTACGAGACCTGGTACAAGATGTCGGTACTGCTGGAGATGGGTGTGGACATTTCCCCCGTGATCACGCATCGCTTTGCATATAACGAGTTCGAGCAAGGCTTTGCGGCGATGGTCTCTGGACAGGCCGGGAAAGTGGTGCTCGATTGGACGAGCCTGCGGGGAAGAAATTAACTCGCACAGGCTCAACGACTGCGGGTTCAAGACGTCAGGTTTGGCAATCAGAATCGATGCGGAGCCAGGCGAACCGTCGGCTGGCGCCAACACATTTTTTGGCAGCGTGATGGCCTGATGAACCTTTGGAACTGGGGCCGACCTGTATACGGTTTTCATCGATGCCGCCAGATGTGTATACAAAAAGTTGCAGGCGTCAACCGCGTCGTTCGTTAAAGTGTTGATTCCTAATACAACAATTGGGGCATTGAATTGGCGTGGGGCGTGCTATAAAAAAGGGGTAGCCCAGCCTCGGCTGGAAGAACAACCCGAAAGGATAAACCCACACATGAACAACGCTCTCCTCAAGCTTTTCGTTAAGATCCAGATTGCAGCAATGCGCGAAGAAGGTCAGGATCTCGTTGAGTACGCTCTCATCACCGGCCTGCTGGCCGTAGCAGCCGTAGCCACACTGAAGTCCACGGCTACCGCGATTACCAGCATTTTCACCTCGATCAATACCACTCTCGGCACCGCCTAATCTTCGTTTGCGTTAGATGGGGCTAGTGGATATCTGATCGTTGGTTGCTCTTCGAGGAGACGCGTTGCGAGGCTGCGATTGCGCAGCGCGTCACTCCAGCAGCGGTCAGCATCAAAGGTATGTCTTTTGACTTGCCGGCAGTGGAGCGTTGAAAATTCGATTTCGACAGGGCACGGCAACTGCACTGGAGCAGATCCACATGGGCTCGCGAAGACCTCCTGCCCGTTATGGAAGAGATCCTGTATCCCCTTGAATACCTCAATAATTTGAAATGCCTTGCTCGATATTCAGAAAATCAGCGTACCCTCGGATCATGCGCAAGGCTCTGTCATCTCAAAAAGAGATTGATGGGTGCAGTGTGAAGACGGTCAGAACCTGGTTGAATATGGATTGATTGTCTGCCCGGTATCGATGGCTGCGGTTGCGGTTCTTCGTTCAGTGGCAGCTCCGGTCAATTCTCTGCTTGCCAATGTGTCCTCGGTTCTTAATGGAGCCTTAAGGCCCCGCGCGACGGATGCGGATGTTGACGCACGGCCTGCCGCCGACTGAATCAGTGCTTGCCAAAATGAAGAGAATGTCGTTTTTCGGGGGATCGCTGGGACGCTCATTCTTCGCTCCGAAGCTTGATTCCGAGCCGATTCAGGATAAAAACCGGCAGCCATTACCCGTCTATTCGAGTTATCTGACCTTCTTACTACTTGCAAGCCTTTATCTTCTTCCCTTCATGCGCATTCTTCTCCCCTGGACAAACGAGGGCACGCTTGCTTCCGGAGCTGTAAGGGTTTTGCACGGCCAAGTGTTTTCGCGAGATTTCTTTGAGGTAATGGGCCCCGGCACATTCTATTGGCTGGCCGCCTTCTTCAAGACTTTTGGTGTAACCTTTCTCGCAATGCGCATCTGCCTGTTCTTTACATCCCTCGGGACAGGTCTGCTGATGTATTTTTTGGCGCGCAGGGTCTGCCGCGAGTTCATGTTTCTCCCTTGCATACTCTTGGCCGGCACTTGCTATGGTCTCCAATGGCCCGGCATTAGCCATCATGTGGACAGCAACTTCTTTGCTCTTTTGGCCGTGGCTTGTATGGTCCTGTGGAAGGAGAGGCGCCGGCTCGGTTTCGTTGTCGCATCGGGTATTCTTGCAGGATTGACCACGTGCATTCACCAGCCCAAAGGACTTTATCTCTTTATAGCGCTCACTTGCTGGCTCTTGGTTCAAATGAGACAGCGGGAAGCGCCGGCTTCAGCGTTGCTTGCGCTGACCTCCTCTTACATTGGTGTCGGCGTTATGGCGCTCTCGTACTTCTGGTCGCAGGGCGCGCTGAAGAGTCTTGTTTACGCAAATCTTGTTTGGCCATCTCAGCACTATGAGGCCGTCAACCGGATTCCCTATGCGCTCGGAGTCTTCGATCAGTACTGGCCGGAATTCGCCTCAGCGGGAGGACACTCCCTCGGATCGATCGCACTTGCGTGCATTCTGATCACACCGTTTCTTATGATTGCCGGGCTGCCGCTGCTGACGCTTGCAGCCGGCCTACGGTACAAATGGAAGGCCGCGTCGACGACGACGGTTCTTTTCGCACTCTGTGGAATCGCGATCTGGCTGTCCGAGTTTCACCGCAGGGATATCTATCATCTTGTCTTTGGCTCGCCACTGCTCTTGATCCTGCTGTGCAGCATGTTGATTGAGGAACGGACGAAGATATCCAGGATTGCGCTGACGGTGGTAACGGTGACGGCAAGCTGCCTGGCAATATTCAATCTGTTTCTGGTGCTGACGGCGCATTCCGTATCGACCCGTGTTGGCACAATCGCTCTCTACAAAGACATCCCATCGCTTGAATTGTTGGACGTGCATACAGAACCGGGGGAGGAGATCTTCGCTTACCCGTATTGCCCGATTTATTATTTTCTTTCCGGAACAACAAACCCCACCCGGTATCTAACTCTAACTTATAACTACAACACGGAAGACGAATTCAAGGACGCGATTCGAACTCTGGAGGAACACAAGGTCCGGATCGTGCTCTGGGATGCGAACTTTCTCGAAAAGACCGCGCCTGTAGTCTTCTCCGATGCGGCGCGCAGGCCGTCTTTCGGGTTCCTGATGGAGGACTATCTGACCTCCCATTACCGAACCGTGAATGAAACAAATGGAATCCGCATCATGGAGCGCAAAGAGGCAAGTGTTGCTCCCTGATTGCGACTTCGCGCTCTGAGTTTTCGAGCAGGTCATGTTACCGATGCCAATCGGCGGTGCGGCGAATGGCTTCTCGCAGCCCGACATATTGTCGCAGACCCATGCTTGCGGCTCTTGTTATATCCGGCACATACTGCGAAGTGGGAGCGCCCTGAACGGGCTCACAGCCGATCTGGATTTCCCGCACCGGGCACAGTTCGCGCGCGACCTCGCGGGCCAGATCTGCAATCGAAACTGCTTCGCCCGAACCTACATTTACGGCCATTGGAATGGGCGACGAGGGCCTGTCCTGAAGCAGCAGCGTCCAAAGCCAAATGGCAAGATCGGCGGCATATAAATAGGACCGAATGGGCGTTCCGTCTCCATGGACGGTAATGGGTCTTCCGGCCAAAGCATCGCGGATGAAATTCCCAATTGCGAAATGCCCATCCAGCGGCAGATGCGGACCGGTAAAAGAAAAGCAGCGCGCGATCGAGAACCTTGTCTCCGACTCGCAAGCGAACGCCGCGCACATGCACTCCGCTGCGCGCTTGCCTTCCGCGTACGCTGCTTCTGGGGCAATCCAGTCGGGACTGCCCAGATAATCTTCCCGCATGTGACTCATATGCGCAGGCTGTTTTCCGTATACCGCGCCAGAGCTGACAAGCAGAAAGTTTTTCACCTCGCGCGCCCGGGAGAATTCGAGAACTCTTCTTGTGCCGTCAACAATGGTGCTGAACAAGTCATCGGGGCTTTGTGCGGCAATGGCGGAACTGGAGGCTGCGCCGTGAATTATGAAGTCGAAAGTCCCGACTGGAAACTCGAAGGTACGAGCGTCTCCGCGATGCATCAGGATGCAAGGTTCTGCGGCGATGTGCGGCATGCGCGCGGCAAATGCGTCAGGGTTGCGGCTCAGCACGGCAGCGCTAAGGTCGAGGCCCAATCTCTGGTTGCAATAGACAAGGCTTTCCAGCAGCCAGACGCCAAAGAAGCCGGTGCAGCCGGTGAGAAACATGCGCCTTCCGCGCGCCCGCTCCCAGAGGGGATGCGTATGCCGAAGGATATGCTCGAGGTCTTCACTTGCCAACGGTTTCACGCAACCAGCATAAACCTCAGTACGCGGCACTGCGAAATGTATGGATGACAGTAACCTGAATGTCAAAACGCCGAAGAGTCTTCGCAGACTTCCATATAATGGGAAGAAAACCGCCGCGGCGAGCACGAGCAAGGCGAAGAGCGCCGATGGCCGGACGGGAAAGCGAGAGTCACGTGCCATCCATCACCGCGGGACAGATTGTAAGCGCCGCTCTGGCAATTCCAGCCTTTCTGCCTTCGATGGTGTGCACGGGTTACATCGTTGCATGGGCCACCAATCTCCATCGTTTCCGCGAGCGCACTCTGGTTGACAGAATCTTTTGGAGTATTCCCCTCTCTTTGGCGGTATCCACAAGCTCTATTGCGCTCTTGGGCAGGCTCTCCTTGAATACAGCTGTGCTGTTTCTCTGGGCGAGCACGGCGCTGTGCGTGATTTCTCTGTGCTGGGAACAAATGCAGCTGCGGCGACAGCAGGGAAAGCGAATGTCATTTGGCCTGCGGCCCATGGGAGGTATCGCCCTGGGATTGGCGCTGCTGTGGGCTGTTGTCGCGGTCTTGTCTCTGGTCGACATTGAAAGCAATCGTCAGCTCTTCACGAGTGTTCCAATGCTCGATCAAGCGTATCGGATCAATTGGACCGAGAGCGTTCTGCATACCGGGATTCCGCCGGCCAACTCTCTTTACTTTTACAAGCACGCAGCGCCGATGCGTAACTACTATTTCTGGTATGCCCTGTGCGCCGTCGTGGCGAAGATGTCGCATCTTCCTGTTCGTGCCGTCATAACCGCAGGTTGCGTATGGGCTGGATTTGTGGTGGCAGCTCTGAATGGGCTTTGCTTGAAATATCTTCTTGAAGTCGGTCACCGTTTGCGACGCCAGTTCCTCTGCTCTGTCGGGTTACTGATGGTCACGGGGCTCGATATCTGCGTCATTTTCTGGAACGTTCTTTACGCGCATCTTCCGCTCAGTTCCAATCCGGAAGACTGGTCGAAAAGCCCCATCATCAGCTGGCTCGATACACTTTTGTGGTCCCCGCATCATATTGCAAGTATGGCCTGCTGTATCTTCGCGTTCCTGCTCGCCTGGCTGGGGCGAAAGGAGCGTTTGTCGCGTTCTTGTACAAGTGTGATTCTCATCGGATTCGCACTGGCAAGCGGGTTTGGCCTGTCGATTTACGTGATGTTTTCATTCTTCCTGGTTATGCTCCTCTGGGCAGTGTGGCAAATAACAATCGAAAGGTCCGTCCGTCCTGTGATTCTACTGTTTGCGGGTGGAACAGGCGCGGCAGTCATGCTGATCCCGTATTTGTTGGAATTGACGCGTAGCTCGACGGGAGCGGCGGGCGGAGGCTCGACCTTCGAGTTTTCTGTGCGCGAAATGATTCCAGCCGGCGGTTTGATGGCTTCCAGCCTCTTTCAACATTTCGGGTTCTCGCACACCTTCGTGAAGTTTCTGCTTTTGCCGCCCGGTTACGCTCTTGAACTTGGGTTCTATCTGGTTGTTCTGTGCATCTATCTGGTTCCTTCGTGGCGTGGCTGGCGGCGCTTGACGCACTCGGAGCGCTCGCTGGTGTTCATTGCCGTGTTCACACTCCCGCTGATGTCATTCTTGCGTTCTTCGGTGATCTCCATCAACGACTTCGGAATGAGATCGGCGCTGCTTCTCCAGTTCCCCTTGCTTCTTTTGGGGGCAGGGTTGATTGCAGGATGGAAGGCGCCAAACGGGCAGACGACTGCGTCAACGGAGGGAGCGAGCGTTGCGGGGGCGACTCCGAAATGGGTGCGAGGGATCGCCTCAATCGCTCTGGTTCTAGGTGCGGCCGGGACGCTTTACCAGGCGCTCATGTTTCGCTTCGCCCTTCCCATTGCGGCCGCGGCTCAGAGTGCGGCTCACGACCCGAAGGTTCGAGATCTCGCCCACAACGCTTACATCTCGTCGAGAGGGTATGCCCGGATGAATGCAGTTGTGCGGCCCGATGCGATTGTGCAATACAATCCAGCGGGACCTACGATCTATTGGGACAGCGCGGATTTGCTCGGGGTCAACCATCAGACTGTAATGAGCACAGACCGCGGGTTATGCGGAGCCGAACTGGGAGGCGATGCGAGCGGATGCGGGGCAATGTCTGTGACCATGGATGCTTTGTTCAAGGGCGCTTCCGCAGAGGCAGCTGAGCAAGCGTGCCACCAGTTCGGCATTCAGTTCCTGATTGCCCGGGTTTACGATCCCGCCTGGAGCGACAGGCGCAGTTGGGTATGGACCTTGAAGCCGGTTGTTGTGGACGAAGAGTTTCGTGTGCTCGCCTGCGGATCGAAATGAAATAAGTAAGGAATGTGATTCAATTGCCAATCCGACGCTGGTCAGCCAGCCTGGTTTGCTTTGCGGCGTATCGTGAGGTAGATCGGATAATGGCCTTGCGCCAAAACGATCAGGCGTCCAATCCAATTGCCAACATTCAGAAACTGCACGAAGCGGATGATCCCGGTCAGAGTGTGAGCTGTGCGCTCCATTTCAAATTCGAAAGGGCGCGCCAATCGTTGCAGGAATTCTTCTTCGCCGAGTGAAAGCAGTTCGACTGGATAGGCCGTGTCGATTTGCCGAACGGCACGTCTGCACCAGATTGGATTGATCTCTGTGCGCATGGTGTGTGCAAACGCAGGATCGCGCCCCAGCAGGCGCACCCAGAGCGGCAGCATCCAACCGAATACCAGCGGCGGCTGCGGAACCATATAGTGCCCTTCGAAGTAAGAAAGATAATTTGGAACCTCGGCATGCAGGATTCCGCCGGGGCGCAAGACTCGCACTGCTTCCTGCAGTACCTGCAAGGGATCTTCAGTGTGCTCCAGGACGTTGCCCGCGTAGACGATGTCAAAGGACGCGTCGACGAAGGGCAGGGTATTACCCTCAACGCCGATGATACGTTCCGGATCGAGACCGTTCGCCGCGAAGAGTTCACGAGAGGCGCCGAATGAGCTTGAAAACCCTACCGCGTCTCTTTCCGTCCCATAACCATCAAGTTGATAGAGCTTTATCCACGTTGCAAGGTTAATACCAAAGCCGGAACCTATTTCGAGGAGCTTTTTACCTTGCAAAGAGGTGTACGTCTCGAGCAACCGGCCTGCCCTGATCGGTCTTTCCAGATCGAGATGATCGCGCGCGCTGACATCCGCAGGCATTTTCGAAACAGTCGCGAAGAATACGCCGACTGAGTTTTCAGCGGCGACTCGAACGGACTCGGGAACGGCAATCAGCGTGTTCGGCATATCGGCAATTATAACTTTGCGTGTAGCCGTGCTCACGCTGAGCAATTGCCAAACCTGATCAGGCAAAACCCGCAGCCGCCGCCAAAGGCCGGCCCGGAGGCGCTAGTGACGGCATATACTGGACTCTAAACGTGATCCGGCTATGACGTTGCGGTCACAATTCACATGAACACTGCCATGCGGCGGAGCGAGCGGAATGACCAGAAAACTGATCACCATCATGACCCCCTGCTACAACGAAGTGCTCAACGTGCGGGAACTGCATCGGCGCGTGCTGGCGATGGCTTCTGAAGTACCGGAATACCGCTTCGAGCATCTGTTCATCGACAACGCCTCAACGGATGGCACCGTTGAGGTCCTGCGCGAGATGGCCGCAGAAGACCCCAGCGTGAAAGTGATTCTCAATATGCGCAATTTTGGCCATCTTCGCTCGCCGTTTTATGGGTTTCTGCAAGCGGAGGGGGATGCGGTTGGTAGTCTTTGTGCTGACCTGCAGGATCCGCCCGAACTCTTTGTCGAGATGATCCGTGAGTGGGAGAAAGGGATTCCGATTGTTGCCGCTATCAAGAGTTCGAGCGATGAGAGCGGGATCATGTACCGCATCCGGACGGCCTACTATCGGCTTGTCGCCCGGTTGACCAATGTTGAGGTGATCGAGCACTTCACCGGTTTCGGGCTCTACGATCGTTCCGTAGTTGAAGAGATAAGGGCTAACTTTCACGATCCAGAACCTTACGTTCGCGGGATGCTTGCAGAGTTGGGACTGCCCTATACCAAGGTCTACTATACCCAGAGACGCCGAGCGCGCGGAATCACGAAGAACAATTTTTATACGCTATACGATAACGCGATGTTGGGCATCACAAACCTGTCCAAGGTTCCCCTTCGCCTCGTGGTTTTAAGTGGCTTTGTTTCCGCACTGGTCAGCTTCATTGCCGGTATTTTCTATCTGGCATACAAGCTCGTATTCTGGAACAGTTTTTCGGTGGGCCAGGCTCCTATGGTGCTGGGGTTGTTCTTTCTTGGATCCGTACAATTGATCGCGCTGGGTATCATCGGAGAGTATGTCGGTTCGATTCACACCCACGTTTTGAATCGCCCTCATGTGTTGGAGAAAGAGAGAATCAACTTCGGGGCGGACGAGCCCAAGTGAGAACCACGAGTAAAGATTCGGCCACGGAGTTCGTTCGCTATCTTCTGGTAGGCGGATTCAATACCGTCTTCGGATATGGCTTGTTCGCGTTGCTCAACTGGGCCTTGACGGGGCTTGGTTCCTACGGCTACCTGTATGCGGCAATGATCGCGAATCCGATTTCGATCACCGTGGCCTTTCTGGGATACAAATGGTTCGTTTTCCGGACACGGGGAAACTATCTTGCCGAATGGATACGATGTGTCAGTGTCTATGGGACCACCATGTTAGTTGGCCTTACAGGACTGTCCATTCTGGTCCCAATATTACGACGGGTTCTTGCTCACCCAGTGCAGGCACCTTACATTGCAGCAGCCGTCCTGACGGTAGTCACCGTGGTGGGCAGTTTCGTTGGGCACAGAAGCTTTTCGTTCCGCAGAAAGGGGCATTAGGTCATTCATTCGCTGGACTGTAACCGGGTGGTGAGCGAACTGAGAATGATGTTCAGTTGTGTGGCAGAACGCGGTGCGGCGGGACTGCATAGAATACAGTTTGGAATCCGTCTCCTTCATATGCTCGCAAGAACAGCTTGTGCTGAGGGAGCATCTCGCGAACCAGTAGTGGGATACGCCAAATATCGTGTTGTTCATGATAGACGCAGATGGCAAGGATGGGCTGGTCGCGCTGAATGACCTTCATTCCTCCGCTCAATGCGTCAAATTCCGCCCCTTCGATGTCCATTTTGATCATTGTGAAAGGGGTGGTCGAGAACATCTCATCGAGTGGGACGCATTCCACTTCTACGCCATCTTCTGTGCAGATTTTTGAGTCAACCGTGCCACTGGTCTCGAACCTTACCAAGCCGCGCACAGCACCTACTGCGCATGGATGAATATGAATCCTGCTTTGTATTTCCGAACAAAGATGCGTAATGCCTCGATTGAGATTTTGGAGAGACAGCGGGTCAGCCTCGATTGCATGGAGTGACCCAAACGCACAGTTCACCCTATCCGTGAACTGGCGGATGGTATCGCCGTCGAACGCTCCACAGTCAACAAAAACTTCCTGCGGCGAGATCGAAAAAATGTCCGCAGGGAAATAGCTATTCTCGTCGGGCCGTCCGGGCATATGAGAGGCGTCGCCAGTCGCATACCAACGGATATGGGCTCTGTAGGTGTCGAGAGATGCTTGGTCGAACCAGAGAGTCTCCGCATCCAATACGTTCTTCCTGTCTTCATAGACTTTATGCGGGAGATCATTTAGTAACTGGGGAAGGAAAGTGCTTGCAAATCTCCAATAAATTGGTGAATAAGTGGAGATGTACTTACATCCCAAAGCCTGCAGTTGCGCTAAAGTCTCAACATACCAGTGGGCAGCGTTCCAGATCGTCACGATAAAAAGTGAATCTGCGCCATAAAGGCGAGCGCCATCCGCGGGTGACAGCAGCGGAAGGTCCTCGAAGGTTGTGCCCCAACGCTCCCGTTGATTGTCGCAAATGCAAAGCGGCACAACGGCGATCCCACGGAGCTCTGCTATTGCACGACGGCAAAGGCTGCCCCCTCCAAAGAGAACGACGCGACCGTGCGACTCTTGTATCAAAGAGCCCAATGCGTTCTTCTCGCGCTCCATGACCGATAATACCGATTCCTGCAACAGCTCCCGAAGGGGCAGCATTCGAGGCTCCTTTCGTTTCGATCCCTGATTCTCCAGCGATGCTTCAAGCCTATTCGTCCAAAGGCTTCACGATCATGTTGGCCAGAAACTCCTCGCGGGGCAGGAAGGGAAACATGTCTTCCAGCGGCCTGGAGACAAACGAACCGTCTGGCCTTTGGTACGACTGGAGCCGCGGCGCGCGCATCTCGTCGGGGATCACATGCACATCGACCAGCACAGGTCCATCCATGGCGAGGATGCGTTTGACGTCTTCGCGAAGACTTTGTTGGTTCGCAATTACCGCCGACCCAATGCCATAAGCCGAAGCTATTCGTCCGAGGTCCGGAATGGTGATCCCAGTGCCCTTATCGCAGCCAATATTTGGCTTGCCAAAGTAACCCGTCTGCGAGGCGCGGATCGAGGCGTAGCCGTCATTGTTCAGTACGAAGAATTTAACGGGAAGATGCAGGCGAGCAGCGGTCTCGAGTTCCTGAATATTGAATTGGAAGCCGCCGTCGCCGTCGACCAGTATGGTGCGTCTGCGGCCGCCTGCAATGCAGACTGCCAGAGACATGGGTAATCCGTATCCCATGGCGCCTAGGCCGGCCGTGTGGTAGATCCGCTGCCCGTTGCGCGTAGGACACGCGAGCAGAAAGATCTCGATTCCAGCGCCGGAACTGCCGGACACAAGCAAATCGTCGGGCTGCGATTCCGCACCGATCACTTCGGCAAGGTGAAAGATGCTGACCTTACTATCGGGGATGCGGTGCTCGGCAGTTACAACGGGATAGCGTGTTTTCCAGTCGGCGCAGCGCGCATTCCACGGGGAAAAATCTTTGAGACGAATCGATTCGGACTGACGAAGCAACTCGGCGAAGAATAACTTTGCATCGGCGCATATTGGCTGTTGAAGGTGTGGGTGAAGCTTTTTCAGTTCAGCGGGATCGATGTCGACAGCGATCTTGTGCGCTTCGCGCGCAAGGTTCTGTGGCGCATAGCCCGTAATCGCAAAGTCGAGGCGCGCGCCAATCGCGAGGAGAAAGTCGGAATTTTGCAGTGCGAAGTTTGCGCCGCGGGCAGCGACCGATCCAGGCCGCCCAACGAAGGTCGGATCGCTGCTTGGCACCATGTCCGCAGCGCACCACGTGGCAACGGTGGGAATTGCCAGTAATCCACGCAGCCGTTCAAACTCGTGCTCTGCGTGCGCCAGACGAATACCGTTTCCGGCAAAGAGCAAGGGGCGTTCCGCCTGGTTCAGTTTTTCGATCAGGCTAGCGACTTCCTGCTCAAGATTCACGGATCCGGTTTGAGAATCGAATTCCGCGCCGTCGAAGGAGCGAAGAGAAGTGATGTCGTCGAGCGGGCACGCCTGCACATCGAGCGGAATATCGATCCACACCGGTCCGGGGCGGCTGTTGAGAGCGAGATAAACGGCCTTCTCCAGGTGATAACGGATGTCGAGTGGTTCGAGAACGGTGACCGCATATTTTGTGATGGGGCGGACGATCGAGACAATGTCGACCTCCTGAACGCCAAGTTGGCGCACGCCGAGCGGTTGCCCCTCAGAATCGAACATCCGGTCAGGACGTTTGACCTGTCCGGAGATGAAGAGCGTGGGAGTCGAGTCGAGCCATGCTCCCGCGACTCCAGTTACAGCGTTGGTGCCGCCTGGCCCCGTAGTGACCATGCAAACGCCGAGATGATTGGTGGCCTTTGCGTAAGCTTCCGCGCAAAACGCACTGGCCTGTTCATGCGAGTTGCAGATCGCTTCAATCGCAGGTTCCGCGCCGAGCGACTGGTTCAAATGCATGGCTCCGCCGCCCGTTACCAGGAATACGTGCTTAACGCCCTGCTGAACGATAAATCGGACGACATAGTCAGATAGCTTCATTTGGTTTACCGTAACTCGATTTCAGAGTAACTATGGATGGTTAAGGTTGAGCGAAGACTTCCGCCACCGTCAAACCACGGGCCGTCAGCAGCGTTTCAATCAATTCTCTGACAGCGCCGTTACCGCCTATTTGGGTTGAGACAAAATCTACCTTCTCCAGCACGCAACGCGCCGCATTCTCGGGAGCGGCAGACAGTCCGGCAATTTGCATTGCCGCAAGATCGTTCACGTCGTCTCCCATGAAAGCAATTTCTTTGAGTTCGACTCCCGACGCTGTGGCGAAATCGTGCAGGGCCGCGGCCTTGTCCCGGCATCCTTTCACTACGTGGAGGATATGCAACTTCTCCGCATAACGATCGACAAGCGGACTGTCTTCACCAGTGATCAGCGCCAGCGCAAGTCCTGCGCGGCGCGCCAGAGAAATGCCCATGATGTCGGCGAAACAGAAGCGCTTCCACTCCGCGCCGTCAGGTCCCCACCAGAGGCCGCCATCGGTCAAAGTTCC
>Ga0181517_10002169_pt1 | contig 20507 bp, 9 predicted proteins | sample PEATcosm2014_Bin_31_FD_119748 | JGI IMG/M metagenome (GOLD analysis project Ga0181517, IMG submission 119748) | Peatland microbial communities from MTU Mesocosm Facility, Houghton, MI, USA - PEATcosm2014_Bin01_30_metaG | ecosystem: Environmental > Terrestrial > Soil > Wetlands > Peat | place... | reverse complement strand
GCACCGCATTCCGATCAACGAGTTAGGGTTGTCTCTTGTCCGGTGCGGCCGTCGCTGCGATGTCCTTGCGGGTGAAGGGAGCCAGCACCGCGGACGTTCGCCCCACCGTTAGTTGCGGCCGCTCAGGAATCGCTGGTACTCAGGCACCGCTGCGGGATCTTGCTGCGCCTTCAACTTCTCGAACTCCAGCGTCTGCTTCTGGGCGTCCTCTTTCCTGCCCGCGCGCCGGTATGCCTGCGCCATCAGGTAATGAACCTGCGCGTTGCCGGGATCCAATCGCACCGCGGTCTCCATCTCACTCACCGCGCCTGTCGCGTTGTTGGAGGTCAGATACGCGCGCCCCATTTCGGCGTGGCAGAGCCACAGGTACCGCGAGGGCACCAGCTTCATGGCTGCGCGTAGCGACTCGACCGCCAGTTCCGGGGTCCCTTGCCGGGTGCGCAGCGTCGACATCAGGATCAACGCCGGCCAATGCGTCGGCGTATTCTTCACTTCTTTCTCGAGCTCCTCGAGCGCCGCTACCAGATCGGTCTCCATCAGGTAGAGGGCATGCGCGTAATGCACGCCCGGCGCATTCGGATACTGCTCCAGCAATTGCCGGTACGCGGCGCTCGCCTCGTCGGGTTGCTGGCTCACCAGCGCCCAGGCGGCCTTCCCCGCCAGCCGCACCAACTCGCGTTGCCCCTCGGGCAACTCCTCGAACGTGTGTGGAATCGCCAGCGCGCACAGGCCCATCGTGGCCATGATCGCCGGCGATTGCTCCGTGCCGTTGGCCAGCGGCTGCAACTGCATCATCGCCTCGTCATAAGCCTGGGCCTTGAGCAGCAAGCCCGATGCCTTCAACCGCACCGCGATCTCGAACTCGTGGTTGCCCTTAATCCCCAGGGCCTCGCCATGACGAATGTCCACCAGCGCCTGCTCCGGATCGTTCAGCTCGGACTCCGCCAGGCCCAGAAACGCCCATCCCGGGCCCATCCGCGGCGCCAGCTTCGCTTCCTGCCGGAACGCGTCGCGCGACTCCGCATACCGCTCCAGGTCGTAGAGTGAAGCCCCCAGGTAGAACCAGCCTTCCGCCCAATCCGGCCGCATCTCGACCGCTTGCCGGTACAGCTTGGCGGCTTCCGCCGGCCGCACCTGCAAGGCCGCTTGCGCGCGCTGCGCAAGGAGCTCGAAATTCTGAGCGGGCTCCGTCTGCGCGTGCGCCAATCCGGCCGCCAGCCGCAGCGCCGCCGCCAACAGCGCGCCGCGCGCAGTCCTTTTCAACCCTGCAGCCTCCATGTGGTATTACGATAGCGCAAATTCCGGCTATTCTGAAAGGGATGCGCCTCTGCGTCCTCTCGCTCTTGCTGGCCTGCGCCGCCGCCGCGCAAAACCCCGGCCCCGAACAACTTTTCCGCGATGCCGTAGCCGCCCAGCGGCGCGGGGACGACGCGACTGCCGTCCGCAACTACCAGGAGTTGCTCAAGCAGCACCCCGATCTCTTCCAGGCCCACGCTAACCTCGGCGTGGTTCTGGCTCACCAGGGCCACTTCGACGAAGCTATCCAGCAATACCTCGCCGCTCTCGCCGGCCATGAATCCAATTCCGCCCTCCGCTTCAACCTCGCCGTTGTCTATTACAAGAAGTCCGCCTTCCAGGAAGCCGCCACCCAGCTCGACATTCTGCACCGCGCCGACCTGGCGGATGCACGCGTCTCCACCCTGCTCGGCGATTGCTACGCCCATCTCGGCCAGGACGAACAGGCCCTCGCCATCCTCGGCCCCCTCGAGAACGCCAATCCGGACGACCTCGCGGTCGAGTCCTTGCTGGCGCCTATTCTCGTCCGCACCGGCCATATGCGCGAGGGCATGGAACGCTACGAGAAAATCGGCCGCCTCGGCCACAACGCCCAGGCCTACTTGCTGGCCGGCCAGACGGCCCTCAAGCTCAGCCGCTTCGAAGACGCGCGCGACTTCGCCGATGCCGCCATCAAGCTGGATCCGCACTTCCCCGGCGTCTACACTCTGCGCGGCATGGCCCTCCCGCTGCTCGGCGATTCCGAAGGCGCCGTCGCGGCCCTCAATCAGGCCCTGCGCGCCGACCCTAACGACTTCGACGCACACTTCACCTTGGGCAAGGCTCTCCGCACCGCCGACGACCTTCCCGGCGCCCGCCTCCACCTCGAACGCGCGCTGCAACTCAGGCCCGATTCCGCCGTCGCGATTTACGAAATGGCCCGCGTCGAGCGCAGCGAAGGAAAACTCGAGGCCGCCGCCAAGGATTTCGAGCGCGTCATCCGCCTCAGCCCCACCTGGGCGCAGCCTCACGTCGAGCTCTCCGCTCTTTACTTCCGCCTCAACCGCCCAGCCGATGGCGAACGCGAAAAAGCCGAGTTCGACCGCCTCAACGTCCTCCCCGGCCAACAGTAATCGCCGATTGTGGTCGCGCCGGCGGTCTTGCCGTCGGTGTCCTGCGGCCCTGGCAAAGTCGGTCCCGCCTACTGGAGCGTGACTATTCCGTCACCGTGTAACACCACGTGATTTGTATTTCCACACTAGGTGATAATTCACATGCGGGCGGCCGGTGCGGGTGTCCCGTTGCATCGATTCGACCCGGAGCAGGCATCCACCTGATTTCCGTGGTAATCCGCGGCTTAACGACGTGAAAACTGTAACAGGAGCGGCGAATCGCGCGTCTAACTCCGCCATGAGAGGAGTTTCAGTGTGTCTAAGTCGGCTTTGTTTTCACTTACTGCCATAGCCGCGATGGCGTTGGCTTTCCCGTTTCCCGCGTTATCGGATATGACCGGAACGGTAACTCTGTCAAATGCATTGAACGGTTATAGCCTGGATGCCGGTGCGACACCGGGCTGCACGGGCGACATTGTCTGGGCGGGAAATTACATCAATCTCTGGAGCCCGGCCCCTCACGTGGCCGGGATCTACAGCATACCCGGAGCCGGTGGCGTAGATGAATTCAACAGCCTCACGGAGGCGGCTTTGCAGAACCTGACTTACTCTCCTCCCGGCACAGGAGCACCCGCCACGGTGAACGGCGTTTTCGCGGTAAAAACCAACGGGGGCCATTATGCCAAGCTCCTCGTAACGGCCGTCGGCACCGACTCTTACGGCAACATCAACTCCGTCACCTTGCAGTACCTAACTTACGGAGTCAACGCCGGCACGCCCGTGGTCACCCAGGTGCAGAACAATTTCAGCTATCTCGGCGTCTCACCGGGAAGCCTGTTTATCATTGTGGGCTGTGGGCTGGCGGCACCGGGCTCCCAGGCCGTTCTGCAGGATAGCACCAAGGGCTTGCCCCTCACGCTGAACGGCGCCAGCGTCTCCGTCACCTCCGGCGGCGTGACCACCGAGGCGGCGCTCTATTATGCCACTCCCACCGCGCTCGCCGCCGTCATGCCGTCCAATATGCCTCCCGGTCCCGCTTCTGTCACAGTCACCTACAACAGCCAAAGCAATACTCCCGAGGCGTTCACGTTGGAGTGGACCAGCTTCGGCTTCGCGAGCTCCGGGTTCTTCGGTTCGGGTCAGGTGGCGTCGGCAATAGCCACCGACGCCAACTATCAGCTCCTGACGCCCACCCACTCCGCCAGCCCCGGGCAAGTCATTACTTTTTGGGGGTCGGGCCTGGGCGCCAGCACGGCGGATAGCGACACCACATATACGCCGACTCCGCATGGCATCTCGGTCGCCGAGCTTCCGCTGCAGGTTTTGATTGGAGGGATCCCAGCGCCGATTCTGTATCAGGGCCGAAACGGATATCCGGGCCTGGATCAGGTAAACGTGACCGTCCCTCCAGACGTTCCTCCTGGCTGCGCGGTTTCCGTGGTGGCGATCAATTCGAACTACCAGATCATCAGCAATTCCGTGACGCTGCCGGTTGCCGCAGGCGGCGGGGCGTGCATCGACCCCATCTTCGCCATCGGTCCGACCCAGGCCGCGTCTCTGAGCGGTAAAAGCTCTGTCAATGTTGCAATGCTATCCATTCAGGAAAGCACCGTTGACGGCATTTACTTTGGCAACTCGGGAATCGCGGAAGCCGATTTCCTCACTGAGGGTGGCGGCGCGCTCCCTTCGGACGCTACCGGCAATTGGCCCCCGGTTTCTCTCGGCAGTTGCATTGTCGGATGGCCGGCCAATTTTCTGCCCCCCGTGCCGGCCCTTTTATGGCTGGGATATTCCGCCCGATTGGATGCCGGCGCGATGACTCTTACCGGGCCTGGAGGAACGCAACCGTTCGCGGACATCTTCGGCGCTTATTCGCAGGTTTACGGCGTGTCCCTGACCCCAGGCAGCAGCGCGTTCCCCGCCACCGGCGGCTCGTTCTCCATCGCGGCTCCCGGCGGCAAGGATATTGGGGCCTTTAGTACCACTCTGAGTTTTCCCCTTCTGGAGAACTTCAACGGCCTTCAGGCAAGTGCGCCCATCGTCATCGGCAGAGGAGGGCAAACCGTTACCTGGACCGGCGGCGCCAACAATGAGTTTGTCACCATCTCCGGGACTAATGGCTATACCGGCTTCGCGTGCAATGCTCCGGCCAGCGCCGGGCAGTTCACCATTCCACCGGAAGCGCTGGTGCCGCTGGCGACAGCCAATACCACGATGTGGCCCAGCGGCTCGTCGGCCGCCTACGCCACCTTTGCCCTCCAGGTTACGACCTATCCAAAGCCATTTACCGCGTCAGGCGTGGACATCGGCTACGTATACGGCTCCGCGACGCAGTATTGGTCGAGCGAAGTCACCTACTATTGATCGCCTGTGGGGCAGGTTGATTAACCTGCGGGCCGATTGATAATCGGCCCAACCGGGCGCAAGCCCGGCTATTGGCGTCGGCTTACCGGGAGTTCCCGCGGTCATAGCGGCCCTGATCGGCAGCAGGCGAGGACCTCACTAGAAGCAGCCGGACTGATGCCGCGTCCTGTGGGGCAGGTTGCCAACCTGCGGGCCGATTGATAATCGGCCCAACCGGGCGCAAGCCCGGCTATTGGCGTCGGCTTACCGGGAGTTCCCGCGGTCATAGCGCTGATCGGCAGGAGGCGAGGACCTCACTAGAAGCAGCCGGACTGATGCCGCGTCCTGTGGGGCAGGTTGCCAACCTGCGGGCCGATTGTCAATCGGCCCAGCCGGGCGCAAGCCCGGCTATTGGCGTCCCCCGGCGTTCGTCCCACAGTGCCTTTATTGAGAGTTTTCCCGATGCAACAACCACCTTTACTGCGTGGCCACTTTCCACGTTCGCCGTCTTCCCCACTACTATTCCACCGGATGTCCCATCTTCCTCACTTGGCGTCTCGCAGGCAGCCTCCCGGCCAACCGCAGCTTCCCTTCCCACAACCTGGCCGGCAGAACGTTCCTGGTCATGGACCGATTGCTTGACGCCGCTTCCGATGGCCCGCTGTATCTGCGCCACCCGGATTTGGCCCGTATGGTAACCGAGGCTATTCGCTTCCAAGAGCGCCACCTGGAGCATTACAGCCTCCATGCTTACGTCGTCATGCCCAACCACGTGCATCTGTTGGTCAGCCCGCGCGCACCCGTTTCCCGCCTGATGCAATCACTAAAGAGATTCACGGCACGCGAAGGCAACCGCCTGCTGGATCGGACAGGCCAGCCGTTTTGGCAGGACGAGAGCTACGACCGGCTGGTTCGTGATGCGACGGAGTATGAACGCATTCTCCGCTACATCGAAATGAATCCCGTCAACGTCGGATTGGTGTCGGCTCCCGAGGACTTCCCGTGGTCCAGCGCCTTTGACCGGCGGAAGGTGGGTGCTGCGACAGAAGCAGCCGGGCTCGCGCCCGGTTGGGACGATTGACAATCGTCCCGCAGGTTGCCAACCTGCCCCACAATCTCTCACTGCGCTTCTTTCACCCGGAGTACCCGGTCGCCGGGCACGTCCTTGAGCGTTTGCACAATACCGGACGGCCAGTGGATCTCGACTAAGTCCGCCTTCGCATCCGCGCCCAGGCCGAAGTGCACCGGGCCATCGCTCGAGGAAGCGTAGCCCACGCTGGTGGTCATGTGGTTGTATTGTGCGCCGCTTTTGGTGACGATCTTGATTCTGGCGCCGATGCCTTCGCGGTTGCTCTTAGTCCCTTCGAGCGCGATGTCCAGCCAGTGCGCCGCGCCGGGGCTGCGATTCATCCAGATGCGGCCTGGGCCATTGATCTGCGTAGTCACCACGTCCACCCGCCCGTCGCCATCCAGGTCGCCGAACGCCAGGCCGCGGTAACGCCCCGGCGGCGCGGCTGTCAGTCCCGCCTCCGCCGTCAGCGCCTGCCATTTTCCATTGGCGCCCGTGTTGCGGAATACGGTGTTCGGCTGGTTGACCGTGTTACCCGGCATGGCGAGCGAAAGCACGTCGCCGCGGGTCACGAATAAGTCCTTCCAGCCATCGTTGTCGAAGTCGTAAAGCCCCACGCCAAACCCCGCCATCGGCCAGCACAACGTGCGCATGCCGCTCGAGGCCGTCACCTCTTCAAACCGTTTGCCGGCGACGTTGCGGAAGATCGGGAACGTCTGCCGCTCCAGCGCCGAGAAGAAAATGTCCGGATAGCCGTCGTTGTTGTAGTCCCGGAAATCCGAACCCATCCCCGAGATGAACACTCCGTCGTCCGGCAGCGCCACGCCCGTTGGAAACGCCACTTCTTCGAATTTCTTGCCGCCCACGTTGTGAAACAGGAAATTGGCTTGCGTGTCGTTGGGGACGAAGATGTCCGGAAAGCCGTCCAGGTCGTAGTCCGCCATCGCCGCCGACATGCCCTTGCCCGGATGCGCCCGGATGCCCCATTCCACCGACACATCCTTGAAGGTGCCGTCGCCCTGGTTCAGGTAGAGCTGGTTGGGCGTGGGGCCGTAAAGCCGTGGGTCGCAGTAATCCGGTTCCGGCTTCTGTCCATTCACCGCCAGGTTCTTGTTGCACTGCGGCTCGGTCGCGTAGTCCCACTTCATGTAATTCACCACGAACAGGTCCAGCAGCCCGTCGTTGTTGACGTCCACCCACACGGCGCCCACCGCCCACAGGGGCCCGTATTCGGGGTCCGGCGCGTTCTTGATCCCCGCCTTCACGGTGACGTCGGTGAACGTGCCGTCGCGGTTGTTGTGGTAGAGCGTGTTGTGATGCACGCCGGCCACGAAGAGATCGGGGTAACCGTCGTTGTCGTAGTCGCCCGCGGCCACCGCTTCGTCGTAGCCTACGCCCGCCAGCCCGGCCTTTTCGGTGACATCGGTGAAGACGCCGTTGCCATCGTTGCGGAACAGCCGGTTCGAATATTTCGGATCGTCCTTGCGCAATGTCGCCAGGCGCGCGCCGTTGGTGAAGAAGATGTCGGGACGTCCATCCCGGTTGTAATCGAACACCGCGACTCCGCCGGCCATGGTCGCCGGCGCCTGCCGGCGCCCCGGATCTTCGCCGTTCTCGTGCTTGAAGTTAATCGCCTGCAGCTCAAACCGGATCGGCGAAGCCGCTCCTCCCGCCAGGTGCGGCGCAATCAGCGCCACCGTGCACACAAGCGGCACCAAAAGGACTCCCCAGGGCCAGCCTATGAACCTTCCTGTCCGCATTTCCACGCTTCCTGAAAATCATCAAATCCGTGGGGCAGGATGGCATCCTGCGCGGCGTTTGGTAACCGCCGCGCGCGCCGATTGACAATCGGCGCGCAGGTTGGCAACCTGCCCCACAAGGCTGCAACATGCCTTCAAAAGACACAAAAAAAGGGGCGGCTTTTGGCCGCCCCTTTTTGGCTAGGTAAGCCTCACACTGCGAGACTTAGAAGTTATACTTTGCCGCAAACTCGATTACGCGGCGTACCACGTTGGAATCAAACAGCGGTTTTCCGTCGGTGTTGGCGTTCTGGTTCGTCAAGGTAAGCAGACCAGACGAATTCGCGAAGTTCAGGTTCACATCGTTGGCCCCGCCCATCCCGAACTGCGGCAGCGGGTGATTCAGGAAGTTGAACGCCGAGAAGCGCAGTTCCACTCTCTGATGTTCCTTGAATGCAAACCGTTTGTAAATCGCCAAATCGCTGTTGAAGAACGCCGGACCGTGGATGTAGGGCCAAATGATGTCGCCCTCTGTTCCCGGAGGCGGAGGAGTGAAGCAACTCGCGTTGAAGTACTGCTTCGAGGCGAGACCCTTCCGCGGATCGCAGGTCAACAACGGCATAAGAGTCGGCGTGTTGCTGCCGAGTTCGATGGAGTTGGTGTAGCTGCCGGGCCAGTTCACGTTCAGAGTTTCGCCCGTGTTCGGCTGGAGCGGAGCACCCGACTGCATCTGGGTGATGCCGGAAAGTACCCAGCCATTGACCACGCCGCCAGCAAGCGCGTTGCCCTTGATCGGGCTCGGCAGGTTGAAGACGTATGCGGCGTTGAAGATGTGGGTGTGATCCCAGCTCAGCAGGCCGTAGTTGGCAGCCAGACTGTAGGGCCACGCCGTCGGGCCATCGCCCGGGCCGTTGTCAGACTCACCGTCGCGAACGCCCAACACCTTGCTGAATGTATAGTTGGTGGTGAACGTTATGCGGCCCGTCTGCTTCTGCCACGAAATGACGAAGGCGTTGTAGTTGGAGTAGCTGCCATGCGTTACCAGCGTCATTCCGGTGTAGAAATGCAGCGGGTAGTAGTCGTTGGTCGGGAAGTTTTGGAAACTGGCCGAGTTATTCACATAGCCATTCACCACGCCCGTCAACGGATCCGCCTGGAAGAATGAGCCCAGCGGAATATTGTCGAGGTTCGACAACGAGCTGTGCAGCATCTCATCCTTGGATTTGTTACCGGTGTACTGCAGTTCGAGTACGCTACGACCTGGCAGCCGTTGATCGACTGTCACGTTGTAGGTCCAGGTGTAAGGAGTCCGCTCGTCGCCCATCTGCAGGAGGCCGCTGGGACCGGAGCCGGAACCCGCCACACCGCTCGAAGGCGAGAACGCCGAGAAGTTGTTCCAGCCCACGCAGCAGGACCATGTCGATGACAGGCCTTCCACGCCGACCGGATCGTTGAACGCCGCGCCGCTGACGCTGTTATAAGCGAGCTGATAGCGGTACAGGCCGATGCCGCCGCGGACCACCGTTTTGCCGTCGCCGAAGATGTCATACGCGGCACCGACGCGAGGCAGCGGGAAGACCGACTTCGAGGGGAAGCCCGAAGTCGGGATCGCGGAGTTCATCGCATGCCACTGCGCACCGTCGAACGGAATGGTGCTGCTGGCCGAATTGACGTATGTGGCCGGATCCCAAACCGCGAGACCGGGGCACGGCGAAGTCTGTGAGGTGCCAACCGGGTAACCCGGGCAGCTCGGAGCGGTCCATTCGCCAAGGTGGTCGAGCCGGACACCCAAAGTCAGGGTAAGCCGCCGGCCGGCCTTCCACGAATCGTTCACGTACCACCCGTAGGTGTAGTACTTGAAGTTGTTCGTCACACCGCCGTTGGTTTGGGTGAACTGAGTCGCGTGACCGATAATCTGATCCGCCAGCGGGTTGCCGGTGGTGGTCGAACCCCAGTTCTCGTAGTCGGCTTCGCCCATTACGGATCCAACGCCCGTCGAGCTCTGATAGTTCTGGGCGTAGTCCCAATAGAAGCCGGCCTTCAGGGTGTGCTTTCCGACCACGTAGTTGAGGTTGTCGGAAATATTCGGCGTGGCTGAATCCTTGCCGAACGTGTTGTTCAAACCCTTAAACACGGAACCGTACTGTTCGGTATAGAACCCATTGATAATGTTGTTCCAACCGTAAAGGTCCGGGATCTGCGGCGTGTAGGGATCCTTGAAGAAGCCCGTATAGCTGAAGCCAACCTTGGCCGGATTCACGGCGTCGGGATTGCCGAGAACGACGGGGTTGTCAAAGATGGCATCCGCGAATACGAATTCATTGGTCAGCGTGGGGCTGAACACATGAACCAGGTTCGCGCTATACACTTGGGCTAGCTGCGTCGCTGTCTGGGACGACGGATAGGGCAGGGTCGAGGGCGATCCCCACCACCAAACGTAGAACGGGTTCTGGTCGATTTCATGCTGGTGATTCCAGCTGAAATACAACTTCGTCTTGTCGCTGATGTTGTAATCGCCACGGAGACGGAGTTCCCAGCGGTTTACGGGCGGCCCGAGGAAGAAGTCATAGTTGCTGCCCGAAGCGTTGGCGGCCGGATTCTCAGTCGCGGCCGGATACAGCTTCAAATAAGCCATCGAATTCGGATCGAACAAGCTCTGCGGGATCATGCCGCCAACGATGTTGGTGAGGCTGCCGCAGCCGTTTCCGGTGCTGGTGCCGGCCACGCAGGGGATCACAGCGCCGTTGTTACGGCCATTGGCATAACCGCTGCCTAGGCTGGCGATGTAAGCCGGGCTGAAGTTGCCCGACAGCATCTGGGAGGTCGGAACGAAGAACTGATACGACGTGCCAGCCGGCTGCTGTTTCATGTACTCGAAAGCGCCGTAGAAGAACAGCTTGTCGCGGTTGCGATTGAACTTGGAACCGGGGATCAGCACCGGGCCGCCGAAATCGCCGCCTGGATAATAGAAACTGTCGCTGATCGGCTTCAAGCCCTGCGATTTGTCGTAAGAGTCAATCGCATTGAACTTGCCGTTGCGGGTATAGAGATAAGCTTGCCCGTGGAACTGGGCGCTGCCGCTCTTGCCGTATGCCTGGAACGTCACCGGTCCTTTGGAGAACGATGCATCATAGGCCGATGTCAGGACCGATACTTCCGCCACCTGGTTCTGGTTGACGTTGGCGGTCTGCGTTCCCTGGTTGCCCGGATCCAGCAGGTTCGCGCCGTCCGAGGTCATGGTCACAGCGCCGTTCGGCTGCGTGCCATTGGCGGAAAACGCGCCGATGGGGCCCGTGTTGATCTGGGTCGTGTAGCTGTTCCACATGCCCTGACCCAAACCTTGCGTCATCGCCATGCCAGGCATGATCTTCATCAGTTCGGCCGCGTCGCGGCCGACGATCGAAAGATCCGTGATCATGGTCTGATTCAAAGTCTGGCTGACTTGCGGGGAATCGACGGGGACTGCCGATTCGCCGGATGCCACGATTTCAATCTGTTCCTTGGTGGTGGCAACCTGCAACGTGATGGTCGGGATGCCGACCGCCGCGCCCTGCGTTACGACGATGTGCTGCATCTCATAGGTCTGGAGACCCGGCGCGGAAACCGTCACCGAGTAACTGCCAGGCAGAATCGTCGGAAAGCTGAAGATGCCGGAGCCGTTGGTGGAGCCATCGAACGCGCTGTTGTTGGCTTCGTTCTTGACGACCACTTTCGCGCCTGGAATGACAGCGCCCGACTTGTCGGCTACGGTGCCGGCGATTGAACCGGCCGCGTGCTGTGCGAGTGCCGGCAATTGACAAAGGATGAGGACTGCGACGAGCAGCCCAAATAAAATGAGGTTCGTGGCCCGACCCCTACACCCCTGTAGGACCGGACCCCTTGCCTTTGGATTATACGTGTAACCCATTTAGCGAGATCTCCTCTTGTTTTTGCTTCATCACCAAACCAACGCTAGTTTCGCGCTCCTGCACGACGGCAGGACGAGACTCTAACGCTCTAATACGTGAAAACCCTGTCCGCAGCAGAATAAAACGTTTCACCGACACTGTCAAGGATCTTAATCCTATGAAAAAACGGGCCGAGGCGCTTCCTTAGCCCCAAATGACGGGCTCCTGCGCGATCCATACGGAAATTGGTATAAAGCCGGTTGCGTTCGGGGTTAAAGGTTCCATTTCACGGAAATCTAGCCTCTGGAGGGTCAAAATGAGGTCTTGGGGTCCCATCCGGCCTGACCTGCGCAATCATTAAATTTACATAATCAACGAAATCCGCCGGCCGGTGACGGGAACCGCCGTATGCCGGGAGTTTAATCCCCAAATGTCTTGAAATCAATCACCTGGGTGTCTTAGTAGCGAATTCCGCTGAGAAACGGGGAGAACAGCCGCCTACTTGGCGGCCTCGGACTCGAAGTACGCAACCATACCTGTCAGCTCCTGGACGAGGTCGCGGTTGTTCTGCCGGCGCGCCTCAACCAAGGCACGGCGGGCGGCGTCGGCGGCCTCGCGAAACTGGCGGACTTCGCCGTACGCCCCGGCGAGCACATCGAGAATGACCGGCTCGCGCCCGCCCGTCAGGTCCGATGCGGCTTTCAAGTGCGGAATCGCATCGCCGAATCTGCGCGCCGCAGCCAGAACGCGGCCGAAATTGAACTGATAGTCCACCGAGTCGGGCGCCACGGCGACGGCGGCTTCGAGGTGGGTGATCGCCTGGTCGAGATCGCCTTTGCCAGCCAGCACAATGGCGAGGGCGTTGTGGGCGTCGCCGTTCTGCGGGTCCTCGGCCAGAGCCGCCTTGCACTGTTCGACACCTTCGTCGGTGCGGCCGTCTTCGAGCAGCGCGACAGCCAGGTTACTGCGCACTTTGGCGTTATGCGAGTCGATCTCGAGGGACTTGCGATAGGCCTCGATCGCCTCGGCGCGCTTTCCCTGGCCCTGCAGGGCGATCGCGAGGTTGGTATACGTAGGGGCGGAACTGGGCTCGATCCGCATGGCCTTGCGGTACTCGGCGATCTCTTCATCAACCTGGCCCAGCTCTCCCAGCGCGAGGCCGAGCTGGAAATGCGGGCGCGCTTCCTCGGCGTTCAGTTCAATCGCCTTGCGCCATTCGGGGATGGCGTCGGCATAGCGCTTCTGCTCGGCCAGATCGAAGGCGTGGTCGAAGACGCGGTAGTAGTCGGTCGCGGGGTGATCGATTCTGTCGAGACCGTCCGGCGGGACGTTGACGAACTCGGGGATGTTGACGGCGCGGTTGGCAGCGGTCGCATTCTCGATCAGGACCGGCGGACTGTCGTTGCCGTTCTTATCGATGTGGGTCAGGTACATCTGGGTATACGGCGAGCGGGCCTTGGAGGAGAACACCATCCAGCGGCCGTTGGGCGAGAAGCTGTGCCAGGAGTTCATCAGCGGTGTGTTGCACTTCATCAGGCGCGCCTGGCCGCCCTGGAACGGCACCATAAAGAGCCGGCTGTCGGGGCGCATCAGCAGGCCGTTGCGGGCCTGGACGAAAACGATCCAGCGGCCGTCGGGCGTGACCTTGGGAAAACTGTTGCTGAAACCGTTCCCGGAGGCGCCGGCGATGGGTTCGGCGACTCCGCCCCGTCCGCCATTGAAGGGGATGCGATACAGGTCGTACTGAATCTGCGTCTCGTTCGGATCGTTGGCGAATAGCGCCAGCTTCGAACCCTCGGGGAAAGGCTCTTTCGCCTCGGCGCGCGAGAAGATCAGGTACTTGCCGTCGGGACTCCAGAAGGCGCCGCACTGGACGTAACGTGGATCGTTGGCTCCGGGCAGGGTATGGAATTCGCGGGTTTCGCGATCGTACCAGGCGAGCACGCCGCGCGTCGGATAGAACACCTGCCCGAACCGGAAATCCTTGAAGTTGGCGACGTAGATTCGTTCCTGCGGCCGCATGCCCGGCCCGGTCTGCCTGGCGCCGGGATCGTTGATCATATTCACGACGTAGCGGCCGTTGGGCGAGACCTGCGACATGAAAGAGACGCGGATGTTCACGCTCTTTTGAAAGGGGAGGTAGGCGCTCCACTTGATCACGTCCTGGTTGCGGATCGTGGTGTCCTTGACGAGCGGAACCAGTGCGTAGAGCCCCTTGTCGTTCTGCGGGCCATCGACGTCGAGGCCCATGGTCCCTCCGTCGCGCGCGAAGGAATGGCAGTTGGCGCAGGTGGGGAGGCCTTCCATCATGGTCTTGCTCTCGGTCTCTCCAACGCTGCGCAGCCTCCACTTGATGTAGCCGAGGGCGCCTTTGGGCAGCGGGCTGATTACGCCTTTTTCGCCGACGCTTGGGATCAGCGGCACGTCGCGGTAAAAGATGGGCGCGCCGACGGGATCCTTCGAGGTTTGGAATGTGGACTGGCCCTGCGAGACCGGCTGGGTCGAGTTCTCATCGCCGAGTCCGCTAATCGTCAGCGTGGCCGGGCGCCGCACCGACTGCCTCTTGATCGCCGCCCATGTTTCCGGATCCGGCTTCCACGAATGGGCCGCGGCCTCCTGCGGAGTGAGCCGCGGGAGTTCGTTCTGCGGCGAGACGCACTGCGGGTCGATCTCTCCGACGCCGAGACGCTCGCCCTTCACGTTTACGCGAAGCGGGGGAATGCCGCGCCCGAAGGAGACTTCGACGCGCCAAAGCGTGGCTCGCTCGCTTTCGTCGCGCCAGAGGAAGGTGGGCGCCACCATGTCGGGCGGGTAGATCGTCCCGGCGACAGGCAAATCCACCGTGATGCGGGCCAGGTCATGCGCCTCTTGCGCGCCAGCCGCGGCGGAGCCGGCAGCGAGAGGAGCGCGCTTCGCGGCGACATGCTGGACCAGCAATCCCGAGCAGAGCGACATCGCGACGGCGAGCAGCCAGCGCGGCGCCCGCCGGACGGGCAGGCAGCCAGCCGTAGTTCTCCAGCGGGACGTCCCGAAAAAACCGATCGCTTGCATTGCGCCCCTCAGACCTAGTCTTCATTTTGCCACAAGGCTTAGGGAACTTATAGACCCGATCCCATGCCGATCCCGCGAGAAGACCAGTGACGGGCGGGACGGTTTCGCCATGTGATATGCTCGGAGAAAGCCGGGCGCCAAAATGGAACTTCAGGCCCCAAACTCAGGATTGCCAGCATCCGAAATCCGCCCATCACGGGAACGTTGGATCTCCGAGAATTCACGCGCATGAAGATTCTGCGTTACGTCTTATCGCTACTGGCTTTCGCTCCACTCGCCGCCGGGCAGACTGCCGGCATGTCATTCACTTACAAGGTTGGCGGCTTTGTGCCTCCTCCCCAAACCGTGGATCTCACGATTGCCGATGGTTCAGTCCCCAACCTGGTCGCGCAGGTGGTTCACGGCGATTCATGGATCGTGGCGGTCTTGAACGGCGCGCAGAGCCCTTGCTATCTGACCGTCTCGGTAGATCCGTCGAACCTGGCGCCGGGAACCTATTCCGGCACGGTTGTAATAACGTCCGCGGCGGGATTTTCGTGGCTCGGCCCCAGCCTGGTCATCGTATCCCTGACTGTCGAACCGCCAGTTCTCATCACTAATGTGGCGAACGCGGCTTTTCCGGCCTTGGACTTAGCGCCCAATACGGTCAGCCTTGCACCCCGCAGCATGGCGACAATCTATGGAACCAACTTAGCGGATAGCGCGGCTTCCTCGGCGCCCCCCTGGGTTAATACGCTGGGTGAAACCGAAGTTCATCTGGCAAGCGCCACCTGCACCGATCCTTCGTGCGATCTCATTGCAGGCCTCATCTACGCGAGCCCCTCCCAGATCAACTTCCTGGTCCCTGATACAGCGGATACCGGGCCAATACTCTACCGAATCGTCCTCCTGCGGGATGGTGAGCGGATTGACAATCTTTATATGGGTCCTGGTCCGGGGCGTGTCATCATCGATCCATCCGGCACGGCGGATTACAACGTGGTCTTTCAAACCGGCTATGATTGCCTTTTCTCCGCCAGCCTGAGCGATCCGGCCTCCTGTGGTCTCTCGTGGACTGGTGGTGAAGATCGAGCGCCTGTGGGAGCCGTAACCGATGCGCTCTCCGGGCAGTTAATTTCCACTCAGAATCCGATTTACCAGGGACGCCTCGTTACGTTATGGATGACGGCTCTGTATGGTGGAGTGACTTTGAGTAGCGCGACCGGACTGCGAACCGCAAACACAATCGCTCCTGTCGCGTTCGGCGTGGCAGAGTCAGGTAAAGATCTGACTACCAGCTTCATGAGTCCAATGCCGCTGTGGGCGGGCGAATCGCCCCAGTTTATCGGCTTGGATCAAATGAACGTGGAGTTTCCGACTTGCACCAATGCGCCGCTCGCCACAACCGAGAAACGATACGATGCGTTCCTCACGTACACGAGCCATGAGACAGGCTCGACGGCGAGGATTTACCTGCCATTCAGCGTCAGACCCGGCGATCCGGATTGTTCCTGGTAGATGGCAAGGAAGCCGCGGTTTGCAGCAAACCGGAAAACAGGAAAAGCCTGAGCCAGGGGCGGGCGCGTTTTGGCCCGCGGCCGGGCAGGGTTGCCCGGCCAGCTTGAAACTGCGCTCCGATTGGTCCATGATGAACACGGGTTATGCGATTCCTTTTGGTTACATCTTTAACATTCTTGACGGCGTTTGCGGCGGCGTCGCAGACGACTACCACCGGCTGGCAGCTCGTGTGGAGCGATGAGTTCAACGGACCGGCCGGCTCTCCGCCGGATCCCACCAAGTGGGACTACGATATCGGGCACGGCAACCCGTATGGATGGGGCAACGGTGAGCTCGAAGATTACACCAACGCAACCGCCAACGCCTTTCAAGATGGCAACGGCAACCTGGTCATCCGCGCCATCCGCGATTCCAGCGGCAATTTCACATCCGCGCGCCTGCAGACCGGCAGCCCCGGCGCTTCCACGCAGACTGCGGACAACAAGTGGCAATACGGCTTGATCGAAGCCAGAATCAAGCTTCCCCCCACCAACCATGGCGTGTGGCCCGCCTTTTGGATGCTGGGTGAAAACAACGGGTGGCCCTGGTGTGGCGAACTCGACATCATGGAAAACTTCGGGACCTACAGCAATGTCAATGATGCGTCCATCAACAACGGCACCGCGCACGGACCGTTGGCGCCACTCGGCTCGGGCAATTACAGCGACTACAGCGCCGGTGGAAGGTACACGCTGCCGCTGGGTGAAACGGTCTATGACGACTATCACATCTATGCCATTCAATGGTCGGTGGGTTCGGTGGCGTTCTATGTCGATGGAGCTCTCTATTACACCGCTACGCCGTCTGCGGTTCCTTCGGGTGAGTGGGTTTTCGACAACGGTCCAGCCTACATTCTGCTGAACCTGGCGATCGGGGGCTCCAGCACGTTTCTCGGCACGCCCGATCCCAACTCGCCGTTTCCGAACGCGGACATGCTGGTGGATTACGTCCGGGTCTATCAGCCGGTCGCCGTAAGCGCGACTACGCCGGTCATTACGCCCTCGGGGATCCTGAATGCCGCGTCGTTCCTGGGAGACATTGCGCCCGGCAGCCTGGTTTCCCTGTTCGGCAACAATCTGGCCGATAACACCTACTCGGGCTCACAGGTGCTCGACAGCAACAACCACTTCCTGAAGTCTGTGGCCGGCGTCAGCGTGAGCGTGAATGGCGTGAGTGCGCCGCTCACTTACGTCAGCCCGGGACAGATTAATTTCCAGGTGCCTTGGGAAACCGCACCCGGCCTGGCGGTGAATGTGCAAGTGACACGCGCCAGCGCGGGAAGCAATGTGGAAGCAATTACGATCGCGTCCATGGCTTCGCCATCCATGTTTCTGAACAACCTCACAACCGGCGTGGCGTGGGTGACCGGAACCGCGGCGGAGGGTTGCTATTACTCGCAGTGCGCACCGCAGGCGGGCAACACGTATGAACTTTGGGCCAACGGGCTGGGCCCGAAAAACCTGGCCCAGCAGGATGGCGTGGGCGACGGCGCGACCAACTTGAACGATCTTTCGGTGGTGGGTGGGACGGCGAGTTGCCAGTTGACGATTGGCGGCATCGCGGCCACGGTGGCTTACTGCGGCGCCGCGCCGGGGTTGATCAGCGACCAGTTGAACTTCACGTATCCGGCCGGCATTCCATCGGGCCCGCCGGTCGAGGCGGTGCTCACCATCAACGGCGCCACCGGCCGATTCTGGCTGCCGGCGCCAACGCCGCCGACCGCGGCGCAACAGGCGGCGCAGATGCTGGCGAAAATGACGCAGGCTCAGAAACTGCAACTGGTGGCCGGCGCGCTGGGGCCCGTCACCAACATCTTCAACCCGCCGAATGGCGCGGGCGGCTATATCCCCGGCATTCCGGAGCTGGGCATTCCGGCTCTCTACTTTGTCGACGGCAGCCTGGGAGTGGCCGATGGCGCGGCGAAGTCGACGGTGCTGCCTTCCTCGATCGCCAGCGCCGCCACCTGGGATACGAACCTCGCATATCAAAACACGAACCTGGCGTACCAGTTCGGATCGGTGATCGGCTCCGAGATATACGCTTGGGGGATGAATGTGAACCTGGGCGGCAATACCAATATGATCGGCCGCGAGCCGCGCGACGGCCGCACCTTCGAGACCAAGGGTGAAGATCCCATCCTGGCGGGCAAGATCGCCGCGCAACACGTAAAGGCCGTGCAGGACCAGCACGTGATCGCAGGCGTCAAACACTATGCGTTCAACGACCAGGAGACGGGCCGCAATTATAGCAACGTCATCATGGACGACCGCGGCGGGCGCGAAAGCGACCTGCTGGCGTTTGAGATCGGCGTCAAGGACGGCGGCGTGCAGTCGGTGATGTGCTCTTATAACCTGCTCAACGGCACCTGGGCCTGCGAGGACCCCTACTTACTCACCCAGGTGCTGAAGAACGATTGGGGCTTTACCGGATTCGTCATGTCGGACTGGTGGGCGCTGCCCGCCTCAGGGCCCGCCTCGCAGACCGTAACGGCGGCGAATGCGGGGCTCGATCAGGAGCAGCCGGACAATCAATTCTTCAACGCGAGCGCCCTCGAAGCGGCCATAGCGTCGGGGCAGGTGCCGCAATCGCGCATCGATGACATGGCGACGCGGATTCTGCACGCTATGTATCAGGTGGATGTTTTCAACCAGCCGGCCGCCGTCACAGCGCTATCGCCATCCATGGTCGCCGCCGACGAGGCCATCGCGCAAAAGGTGGAAGAGCAGGGCGCGGTGCTGCTGAAGAACGCGAATGGGCAATTGCCGCTGAACGCGGCGAAGCTCAATTCGATCGCGGTAATCGGCTCGCATGCGGATATCGGCGTGCTCACCGGCGGCGGCTCGGCGCAGGTGTATCCGACCGAGGGCGTGGTGCTCTACGAAGGCTATCCCGCGGTACCCGGATGGTCGCAGGTGATCTGGATCCCGTCTTCGCCGGTCAATGCCATCCGCGCCGCGGCGCCCAATGCGACCGTGCTGTACAACGATGGAACCAATGCTACAGCGGCAGCCTCGCTGGCCGCTTCCACCAGCGTGGCGATCGTGTTTGTCAGCCAATGGACCAGCGAAGGGATGGACATGCCGAGCCTGAATTTCACCGACGTGATTCACTCGACGCCCATCAATCAGGACGCGCTGGTAGCGGCAGTGGCAGCAGCCAATCCGCACACCATCGTGGTGATGGAAAATGGCGGCGCGCAAGTCCTGCCGTGGCTGGGCAGCGTTGGCGCGGTGTTGGAGGCGTGGTTTCCCGGCATACGCGGCGGGCAGGCGATCGCCAATATTCTGTTCGGCAGCGTGAACCCCTCGGGCAAGCTGCCGGTCACGTTTCCCGCGAGCGTGAGCCAGTTGCCGCGCCCAGTGATTCCCGGATCGAACTCCACGAGCACGCCCTTTACGACCGACTTCACCATCGAAGGCCTGAACGTTGGCTATAAGTGGTATGACTCCAAAGGCTACACTCCGGCGTTTCCTTTCGGCTTCGGACTGTCGTACACCACTTTCCAGTTTTCCAACGTGGCACTGGTGAACAACCTGACCGCGAGTAATCCCAACATCCAGGTGACGTTCAACCTGACGAACACGGGCGCGGTGACGGGCGCCGAAGTGGCGCAGGTTTACCTGGCGCTGCCGGCCAGCACGAACGAGCCGCCCAAGCGCCTGGTGGGATGGCAGAAGGTTTCACTCACGCCCGGCCAGCAGCAGAGCGTGACGGTGGAAGTGGATGAGAACGATTCTTCGCATCCGCTGTCGTATTGGGACACAACGTCGGGCAGTTGGCTGACCGCTCCCGGCACTTATACCGTGTATCTCGGCAACTGCTCGGCGCAGACCACACAGACCATCCTGCAGACGGTAGGAACCTTCCAGATAAACTCATAGGCCCTTTTTGTGGGGCAGGATGGCATCCTGCGCGGCGATTGACTATCGCCGCGCGGGCCGATTGGCAATCGGCCCGCAGCTTACCAAGCTGCCCCACAAAATCCAAACGCTCTCACGCAGGCGCGGGCTGCAAAATACGAGGCGCGGAATTACGATATCCTGTGTTCCTATGAGACCGCTGGGCTTGTTATTGTCCGCGCTGCTGGTGGCGCCGGCGTTCGTCACGGCGGCTGACCCGGCCGCTGAGAGCGCCATTCATCCCCAAGTGAAAAAGATCGTGGAGGAGATCTCCGCGGAGCGCATTCGCGCCACGATTGAAAAGCTGGTGAGCTTCGGCACGCGCCACACTCTGTCGGCGCAGGACGACCCGCAACACGGGATCGGCGCGGCGCGGAAGTGGATCTTCGCCGAGTTTCAGAGTTACAGCCCGCGCCTGCAGGTGCGCTACGACCACTGGCGGGTAAAGAAGACCGGGCGCGTTTTCAAAGACACCGACCTGTATAACGTGATCGCGGTGCTGCCGGGCAAGACCATGCCGGAGGTCGAGGTGGTGGTAAGCGCGCACTACGATTCGCTCAACATAGGCAAGCCGCCGGCACAACCGGCCGCGGGCG
>Ga0181517_10002158_pt1 | contig 20588 bp, 25 predicted proteins | sample PEATcosm2014_Bin_31_FD_119748 | JGI IMG/M metagenome (GOLD analysis project Ga0181517, IMG submission 119748) | Peatland microbial communities from MTU Mesocosm Facility, Houghton, MI, USA - PEATcosm2014_Bin01_30_metaG | ecosystem: Environmental > Terrestrial > Soil > Wetlands > Peat | place... | reverse complement strand
CGCCCACCAGCCGCCTTCGCGCGGGGTGTGCGGATCGCCTTCCTTGTCGCTGAGCTGGTGATGCACGCGATGCGTGGAGACCCAGAAGATGGGCCCGCCCTCAAGCGACATCGTAGCGAACACAGTCATGACATATTCGAGCCACTTGGGCACCTGATAGCCACGATGTGTGAGCAGGCGGTGATAGCACATGCCGATACCCACGTTAATGGCCAGAACATAGAGCACAGCCATGACCACGAGACGCTGCCAGGTGAAGAGGAACAGCGCGGCGATCGCACCCACGTGAAAGAGCACCATCACAAGGACCATTGGCCAGCTGATGCCGTCGTTGACGGCTTTGGCACGGCCCATGCGCACGTGACGCCATGCAGCGCCCGGTTGCGACTCGCTGGGGGCGGCTGTTTCAGCTACTGCTGGAGTCAGTGGGATCGGAGTGACAGTAACGACTTCGCTCGACGGGGCTGTAATGACAGATGCCATGCGATGGGGAATCCTTGAAAAGTGTCGATGTGCCCACTTGTTTCTATTCTCCATTGTATAGGAGATGTGAGCGGAATCACACTTTGAGAGTACCTCTTTTGGGGCAATTGTTTATGAGCAGAATTGACCACTTTTGGGGGCCGTTACTTGGGAGCGTTATTCGCCGGCCGGAACAGCGATTTCGGCGACGTTGCTCATGAAAATGCGGGTTGCATCGCCGCGCAGCACGCGGTAGAGGACGAACTGGCGTTGGGTTGATCCGCGCAGCTCGAAGAGAAGGTCGCCGCGGTTGTCGGCCAGGGCATCGACCGCGTCCACGAGGCGCATGCGCGGCGTGTCGTCGAGGTGCACCGCATCCGTCACATTCTTAATGAGAACCGCGACGTTCCCGTAGAGATCGGGCTGCGCGACCAGGGTGACGAACTTCTCCTGCGCGCCCGAGCCATCGGTATGCGCGGAGAGCACCATGGTGGCTCCCGAGCCGTAGGCCAGCTCAAAAACGCGAAATTGCTCATCGAGAAGCGGCGCGGGCTCTGGCGGCGGAGTGAGTTGCTTTGGTTTGTGGGCCGTGGAAGTGGTTTTGGCCTTAGGCGCGGGCTTGGCGGGAACCGGAGGCGGATTGAGTCCCAGCGCGGTGCGCGCAACATCCTCCATCGCGGCCTTCATCTTGGCTTCGTCATCGGGGTTGGCCCAGGTGTAATCCCACACGTGCTCGGGCCGGTCGGTCATGTCGGAGACGGCGACCTCCTGATGCATGTCGGGCGGCAGGCCACGCAGACTGGGCGTGACCGGCCCATCAAAGCCCAGGGACTTGCCGCGAAACAGATGCGGGCGGTCAGGATCGCTCGACTTGTCGACACTGTTCACGTAGCTCGAGTCTTCGTCGCTCTTCTTCCTTTTGAGCTTGGGTTGGCTGGAGTCGCTTGGGGCCGAGCTGTCGGGCATGCGATGAAGTTGAGGTTGGTTGGAACCCGACCCGGAGCTGGAACCCGAGCCGGAACTCGAGGTGTCGCCGCTGTTGGAGCTGGAGGCATCCCCACCGCGATGCAGCGTGGGACTGCCAGAATTCGTGCTCGAGCTGTCACCCGAGTTGCCGGCTGAAGCGTCGCCGCCCTTGTGGAGCGTGGGGCGGTCGGGATCGGGAGCCGGCGCGTTTGGATCGGGGCCCGAACCGCTTGATGAACCACCGGAAGAATCACCGCTCCCCGAGCTCGCGTCACCGGCATGATGCTTGCGGTGCAGGATGGGCGTGTCGCTTTGCGAATCGTCCTCTGCGTCGATCTTGGCCACCTGTTTGGGTGCGGGCTTCGCCACCGGGTTTGGCAGGCGCTTGCCGTAGCCGACCCAGGATCCATGCTCGCGCGCGGCAGTTTTAATGTCGAAGAGACCCAACGGACTGCCATCCCGCATCAATTGATACTCGACGTCACTCGAGAGGGCGAGTGGAAATGGGCGGGCGAGATAGATATCCGCGTCCTGCAGCTGCTGGCCGTCATAAATGCAGACTGGCACGAGGCGGCCGGTCTTGGGTTTAGCCTCGTCGCCCGTCCACTCAAAGACCGCGACGGCGCGCATGATGGGGGTGTGATCGTCAGGCTTCGTGATCTGGCCCGGGTATTGCGCTATTGCGGGAATCACGGACGCGATCAGCAGCAGGGCCGCCCACCCCGCTGCCGTTATCCACAACCGACTCGCCGTCCGCGATGACATTTTCCGCACCCGTCGATATTCATCAAACATGGAATAATCAAACCTGAAACAATCAAGCCTGGCGGCCATCCAGCGGCCCGCACCGTCTATAGCGAGGATATTCCCCATGGAGCTCAATAAGAAAGTCCCCAACTTCACGCTGCAGACCGACGAGGACAAAACCGTAAGCCTTTCGGATTATGCCGGCAAGCCCGTGATCCTCTTCTTCTATCCCAGGGCCGATACCCCGGGCTGCACCATTGAGGCCTGCGGCTTTCGCGACACCTTTAAAAAGCTGCAGGCGGCGGGCGCGGTGGTTCTGGGCATCAGCCGCGACACGCCGAAGGATCAGGCCAAGTTCCGCGCGAAGTACGACCTCCCGTACACACTCCTTGCTGATGTAGACGAGAAAGTGTGCAAACAGTTTGACGTATTGAAAGAAAAGAACATGTACGGCAAAAAAGTGATGGGGATTGTGCGGACAACGTTCGTCATCGGGCCGGACCAGACGCTGCTGCACGTTTTCCTCCAGGTCAAGCCGGAAGGCCACGCCGAAGAGGTGCTGGCGCTCATCAAGGACTCGAAGCGGAGTTAACGGGGTTGGCGGCGTGGGGCTGAGCGAAAAGAAAGAACTGCCGGGCAAGCTGCTACAGCGAGCCTTCTTTGAGGCGCCGCCGGAGCGCGTGGCGCGGCGGTTGCTGGGCAAAATACTCGCGCGCCGGAGTCGTGCCGGATGGTTGGCCGGGCGCATCGTTGAAGTCGAGGCCTATCTCGGACCGCACGAGCAAACGGCTGATCCGGCGGCGCACTCGTTTCGCGGACCCACGCCGAGAAACCAGGTGCTGTTCGGACCCGCAGGCCATGCGTATGTCTATTTCATTTATGGGATGTACTTTTGCATGAACATCTCGTGTGAGCGCAAGGGCCACGGAGGAGGCGTGCTGATTCGCGCCCTGGAGCCGGTGATTGGGATCAAGCAGATGGCGCGAAATCGCGGCCTGGATGACTTCCCATCCTTTTCGCGACAAGCGCGAAAAGGATGGGGCACGGCGGCAGAATGCGGCAAGCTGAAAGAACTGACAAGCGGCCCCGGCCGTCTTTGCCAGGCGTTGGGAATTACGCGGAGCGCGGACAACGGGTTGGATTTGCTGGACCCTAAATCGCCGCTGCAAATGCGCGACGATGGAACGCCCGCCGGGCGCGTAGTGGTGACGCCGCGCATCGGCATCCGCTACGCCGCGGAACTGCCTTTGCGTTTTGTCATTGCCGGGAACGGCTGTGTTTCCGGACCGAAATCAATGGATAGAGCATCTTTCCGCGTTCGCATTCCGTCACTAAAATGAACCCGAACCATCTCCCCGAGTCTGCTCAAAAACTCTGAAAGGATTCCCTTCCCGTGAAGATTACTTCCCTGCTTCCTCCTGCTGCCGCGGTCGCACTGCTCGCCGCGGCGATTTTTGCTGTAACCACCGGGGCGCAGGCGCCGCAAGCTGCGCCGCAACCACAAACTGATCAGACTGCTCCGGGAGCCACTCAACAGGGGCCTCCGCCGCAGGGCGCACAGGGCGGGCGGCCGATGCGCAATTATCCGCCGCCTACCAACCTGCAGGTGCTTCCCAAGGAACTGACCGGTCGCCAGGTGCGCGACATCATGGAGACGTGGGCGGGCTCGCTGGGGGTGAAATGCGAATTCTGCCACGCGGCCGACCCGAAAAATATTGGCCCCAACGGCCGCCCGCGCACGAACTTCGCCGATGACTCCAAGCCGGACAAGAAAATTGCGCGGATCATGTATTCCATGACGCAGCAGATCAACAAGGACACCATCAGCAAGGCGATGGACCTGGACCCAGACGGAATGGGTTCGCCTGTGACCTGCGGAACCTGCCATCGCGGACACGAGATGCCTGAAGTTTTCGTGGTTCCGCGCGAGGAGCACCCAGGGGGTCCGGGCGCAGGTCCGGGAACGCCACCGCCCGCAGCTGGCGCGCCACCGGCATCGAATTGATTTTGGCCGCGGGGCCCGAATTACACTGGCTCGGTATGCGGTTGTTCCTGGGAATTGCTCTGGCAGATGCGGTAGTGAGCGAACTCGAGATTGTGGTGGCGCGGCTGCGGTCAAATGACAGCGGTTTACGCTGGACCGAACCCGGTACTTGGCACATTACCCTGCAGTTCCTGGGATACACAGCGCCCGAGCAGTACGACTGCCTGATGGCACGGCTCGGCGAGGTACAGAGCGCACCGGTTCCCGTGCAGCTTGGGTCGCTGGACTGTTTCGACCGGGAGGGCGTGTTCTTTGCCGATGTCGCGGCGACGCCGGATCTGGCCGCGCTCGCCACGCGCGTGGTAGCGGCCACAAGCCAGTGCGGATTTGCCGGGGTGATGCGGCCGTTTCGTCCGCACATCACGCTGGCGCGGGCCAAGGGGCAGGGTCGTGACGCGGAACTGCGCGCGCTAGCAGGCCGGATGCGCAGCGAGTCGTCCTTTACGCCGTTCACGGCGCGGGAGTTTCTGCTGTATGAGAGCCATTTGGGCGCCGAAGGCGCGCAACACCGGGTACGGAGGCGGTTCCCGCTCATCGGCCCCTGAGGCATAGCCGAGACGCGCCAAGCACTGGTATACTGAAGATTCGGCAGGGCGAGGACGCGGGAATCCGGGTGTGCGCCTGACCGGATTAGGAATTTACGTGAGAGATTTGAGGGCGTGCAGGGTGCCGTTTTCTTGAGGAAAACGGCACTTGAGAGCATCAACTGTTCCCACACCAATTCCTAATCCGGTGTACCGCTAGGGCGGCGCCGAAAGTCCTTGAAAAATCTGGAGTTTAACCATGGCACAAGTTTGCGATATCTGCGGCAAGGGGCCGCGCTTCGGCAATAACATTTCACATGCGCACAACGTGACGCGCCGGCGCTGGAACGTCAACCTGCAGTCGGTCAAAGCGCTGGTCAATGGCGCCGCCAAGCGGATGCGCGTGTGCGCAACCTGCATCAAGAGCGGTAAGGTCGCCAAGGCGTAGACGGCGCTCCGCGCTATCAGGTTTTGGTCAGGCATCTCAAGACCCCGTTCCGCAAGGACGGGGTTTTGTTGTGCGCGAAAAACGAGAAACGCGTCCGGGCGAATTTACTTATCCGCGTGGGTGAAGTTGAGCGACGCGGAGTTGATGCAATAGCGCAGTCCGGTGGGATGCGGGCCATCGGGGAAGACATGGCCGAGATGACCTCCGCAACGGGCGCATGTGACCTCGACGCGCCGCATGCCGAAGCTCGTGTCCTCATGCTCCACCACGGCTTTTGAATCGGCGGGGATCATGAAGCTGGGCCAGCCGCAACCCGAGTCGAACTTGGCGCCGCTCAAGAAGAGCAGTGCGCCGCATCCGGCGCAGTGGTAGTTGCCGGTCTCGTGGTTTTCAGTGAGCGTGCCGGTGAACGGGCGTTCCGTTCCCTTCTCGCGCAGCACGCGATACTGCTCCGGCGTCAGCCGGGCGCGCCATTCGGCGTCGCTGTGGACAACTTTATCCTGAGCATCGCTCAAGGCAGACCTCCCAAAGCTCGTGAACCGTGGGTCGTGATTCGTGGTCCGTGTGCGCCGCACGACCCTCGACCCTGGTTCACGGTCCACGGTTCACGAGCCACGAGTTAGACCTCGGCAACGACTTCGATTTCGACCAGCATGTTACGCGGCAGTCGCGCGGCTTCGACCGTGGTGCGCGCGGGAAGAGTGTCGGAGTCGTTCGCAAAAAACGACGCGTACACCGTATTCATGGCCGCGAAATCGTTCATGTCCTTGAGAAAGACGGTGGCTTTGACAACCTGGCCCAGGCTGCTGCCTCCGGCTTCAAGAACAGCTTTCAGGTTTCGGATGGTTCGCTCCGTCTGTTCCTTGATGCCGCCGGGAACAACCTGCCCGGCGACGGGATCGATCCCACCCTGTCCAGCGGTGAAGATGAGGTTGCCGACACGGACACCCTGCGCATAAGGGCCGATGGCGGCCGGCGCACCATCGGTTGTGATGATTGATCGTGCCATAAGAAGATTTTAGGGCATCTCCCCGTCCAGGGCCTGTTCAAACCACCGGGGTGGGTGGCGTTTTAAATAGCCCCTGACGTGAAGAGGCAATTCCCCTGAAGGGAATTGCCCCTTGAATGTTTCGCGCCACGTGCGCGGCAGAGCGGTGCCGTAGTCTAGTGGAATGCCGCCAGGATCGCGCCACCAACAGCCATCGCGATCAGCCAATATGCAGCGTTGATAGCCAGGAGATTGGCGCGCCGTTTCTCAAAGATGTGCTGTATGAAGAGCGGCGGCGCCATCAAGCCGAACCAGCAGACTACGGCGATTGAAGCACCATCGGTGGCGGTAATCGACCCCGCCCAGCCCAAAATATGCGCCAGCACAAACGAGATTATGAAGCAGCCTATAAAAGCGGCCACCATTTCGAAGATTTGGTATTTCGGATTACGGTCTTCGGAGAGCCCGACGAGCGTCATCCAGGATTTCTTGAAAATCATTCCATACCAGAGGGCTCCAAGAAAACATTGCACTGCGGCCGAAATGACTACCACGGTCAGCAGATGCATAGTCACTGGCGCCATAAACATCAGCGCGAGGGAATTTACCAAGGGCATTTGTGAATCCTCCACAACAGGATCGATGTCGGATCTGCCACACGGAGCACCGATGGGCCAGAATCATCGCTGGCAGGCCTGACAGGGATCGTTTGATTCACTCTGCGCGTGGCGAACAAACCATGTCAAGGAGATTTGAGCCTGTGACGCACTAATAGTAATAGGCTTGCACCCCTTTGAGACGCGCGATGGAGTGCGTGCGAACGAAGCGGGGCAACGCGTGGTTGTGAAGGGAACGTTGAGGATTTACGGAACCCAACGCGACGCTGCCATGGCACTCGGCGCGCGCTGCCTACTTATATCTACGTAAAGGGGCAATTCCCCTGAGGGGAATTGCCTCGTGATCGTTTCGAGCCACCTGCGCCCCGGAGCGGAGCCGTGGTTTAGTGGAATGCAGCCAGGATGGCGCCGCCGAAGGCCATGGCCAGCAACCAATATGCAGCATTGATGGCGAATAGGTTGGCGCGGCGACCTTCCCAGATGTGCTGCGCGAAGAGCGGCGGGGCCATGAAGCCCAACCAGCAGACGACGCCCAGCATAAAGCCCTGGGTAAAGACACGTGCTCCCGCCATTTCAATGACGTGTGCCAAAACAAATGAAAGAAGCAGATTGGCAAGGAGCGAGGCAGCCATGGCGAAGACTGCATTCTTGGGCTTCTCTCCATCGGCCAAACCGACAAGCTTATGCCATGATTTTTTGAAGATCAGCCCGTACCAGAGAGCTCCCAGTAGCCACATTATTACCGCGGCAACCACAATCCAAAGGTAACTGACATGCATTCTTAGTTCCTCCAAAATGGAGTTGATTTACGGCTCCCGCTCACAAGCACCAGGAGATGGGGGTGACGGATCGCTGGCCCCGCCTGAAAGGAGTCGCCGCAACCACTCTGCGGGAGGTACGGACGCTATGTCAAGGCAAATCAAGGGATATGACGCAGAAGTGTTACTTGCTGGTTACCCGGATTTAACGCACATTTTCGCGCGCTGATCAGCGGCGTTTGAGGGCTTCCAACTCATCCAGCGTCCGCGGCCAGTCGGAGCCGAGCAGCCGCGATAGGCTGCGGTCGGCAAGGAGCTTGCCGCCGGTCTGGCAGGCGGGGCAATAGTTGGTTTCGTTATCGGCGTAACGAATGCGCTGGATGGACGAGCCACAGCGCGGGCAGGGCTGGCCGAAGCGGCCGTGAACGGCCATTTCTGGACGGAATGCCGTGACGCCCTCTGGGAATTTCTTCCCTGCCTCTGCCGAGAGGCGGTCGGTCCATGAAGAAAGCGTGAAGCACGTGGCCGCGTAAAGGCGCCCCCATTCTTCCGGCTTGAGCTTGTGCGTGAGCGCGATGGGCGAAAGCTGAGCGGCGTGAAGAATTTCGTCGGAGTAGGCGTTGCCCACGCCGCTGATGATCCGAGGATCGGTGAGGGCGCGCTTGAGGGTGCGATTCTCGGCGGTGAGTGCCGCACGAAATGCGTCCGGATCTGAGGAAAAAACTTCGAGGCCGCCGGGATCGATGTCGCGCAGGGCCTGCTCCCCGCGGAGAACGTGCAGCGAGGCGCGGCGCTTGGAGCCGGCCTCCGTCAGGACTAAGGCGCCGTCTGAAAAATCGAGTGCGAGGAGCGATTGACGGCCGGAGAGCTTGGCTTGTGGCGGTCGCCAGTGCAAGCGGCCGGCAATCATGAGATGGATCACGAGCCAGATCAGCCCGGGGTCCCCAACGACGGGTCTTTGTCGTTGGGGTGGCAGATCGCCTTCGACGCCGATGGCGATGCGTTTGCCGATGCGGCGCAGCTCGCGAACGGTGCAGCCCTCGACGGCCGTGATGGGAGGGTCCGCCGTGCGCAGGACAAAAACGCTCTGCAGGCGCACGTGCTCCAGTGTTCGCCCGAGAATGCGCGGTTCGAGCGCGGCTAGATACGCGGTGATGTCGGGCAGTTCCGGCACTGCTTCAAGATTGCGGCTAAAACGCGCGGGTACGCAACGGATTTTTTCCGTTGCTCAGGACAGAATCGTATTGTCGATGAGCCGCGTGGAACCGACCCAGGCCGCGACGGCAAAGAGCGTGCCGGGTACAGCTGTCTCAACCGGCTCGAGCGTGGCCGCGTCCACGAGGACGATGTAGTCAATGCGCACATCGGGCTCGGTGGCAAACACGCCGTGCGCAGAGGCGAGAAGCATGGACGCGCGGCGCTCGCCGCCGGCGACAAGCGACTCCACGTGATGAGTGGCGCGGCTGAGCGTGAGGGCATGGCTGCGTTGCTGCGGTGTGAGGTACGCGTTGCGCGAGCTGAGCGCAAGGCCGTCGGCGTCGCGCACGATGGGGCAGACGACGATTTCGGTGGCGAGCAGCAGATCGGCGGTCATGCGGCGGAGCACCGCAACCTGCGCCGCGTCTTTTTGGCCAAAGAAGGCACGGTCCGGCTCGGCAGCGATGAGCAGCTTGGCGACAACGGTGGCTACGCCGCGAAAGTGGCCGGGGCGGGATTGGCCGTCGAGAAGTTCGCTCAGGCTGGGAACTTCGACGAATGTCGAAGTGGGGCCGTTGGGATAAAGTTCTTCGACCGTGGGAGCGAAGAGAACATCGGCGCCTTCTGCAGCAGCCAGCGCGCGGTCGGTCTCAAAGGCACGGGGGTAGCGCGCGAAGTCCTCGTTGGGACCGAATTGCGTGGGGTTGACGAAGAGGCTGACGGCAACATGCGTGCAGGAGGCGCGCGCGGCGCGGATGAGCGAGGCGTGGCCTGCGTGCAAAGCGCCCATGGTGGGAACGAGGCCGAGAGTGTTGCCGCCGGCCGCGCGCAAAGTGCGGGACCAATCGCGCAGTTCTGTTACGGTGCGGAAGATCTGCATCAGGCCCGGTTCACTTCCTCGTTCATTTCTTCTCGCGCGTCGATATTCACCACCGTATCGGGATTTACCACCGCGTCGGCGTCCTCGCGCGCGGCCGTGGCATCGGGGTCGATTGCAAACAGGCGGCGCGCGGATTCCGGCAGATGATAGCTCTCCGCATCGGAAGGAAACGCGTGATGCTCAACGTCTTCGCGGTAGCGCTCGACGGCAGAGTGGATGAGCGCGGAAGCGTCGCCGTAGCGGCGGACGAATTTAGCTGGCGGCGCAAAGGTGAGATTCACCAGATCGTGAAAGACGAGAATCTGACCATCGCAATCGGGGCCGGCGCCGATGCCGATGGTGGGAACGGGAAGGGCTGCGGTAATGGCTGCCGCGGCTTCACGAGGAATGCCTTCAAGAACGACGGCGCCGGCGCCGGCAGTGGCGAGCGCGAAGGCATCGGCCTGAAGTTGCAGGACCGAATCGATGCTGCGAGCCTGCACGCGATAGCCGCCCATGCGATGCACGCTTTGCGGCGTGAGGCCGAGATGGCCGACCACTGGAACCTCGGCTGCAACAAGTGCCCGCACTAATTCAACGCGCGGGCCTTCAATCTTGACGGCTTCCGCGCCCGCCTCCTTGAGGAAACGGACGGCATTGGCGACGCCTTCGCCGATCGTGCCGTGATAGCTGCCGAAGGGCATGTCGGCCACCACGAGGGCGCGGTGCACGCCGCGGCGCACGGCGCGCGTGTGGTGCAGCATCTCATCCACGGTGATAGCCAGAGTGTTCTCGTGGCCGAGCACGACCATGGCGAGCGAGTCCCCGACAAGGATGAGATCGATGCCCGCTTCGTCGACGAGACGCGCCGTCGCGTAGTCGTAGGCGGTAAGCGCGGAGATAGGCTTGCCCTGGCGCTTCATTTCGCTCAGTGCGGGCATGGTGACTTTGGGAAGGGAATGGCCGCCCTGCGCGAGAGGTGCGCCGGCGGAAAACTCGGTGAGGCTCATATTTGGCTCCAGTGCCGCTCCGCAAACTCAGGATGCGACCCGAACACTACAAGTATAAGATGCGCGGGCCGTGGAATGGGAATCAGGAATGCGTGGGGCAGTGGCTGGGGTGGTCCGCGTGCCAAGCGTCCTGCCTGCGTGGCCTCCTAAAGTGCTATAAGGAATGAGGAATCAGGCGCGGCGGAGGAAAGCATGGCCTACGATCTGGCGATCGTGCTGCCCACATTTAACGAGAGCGGAAACGTGGGTCCGATTGTCGATCGGCTGGAGAAGACGCTCGCCGGCATTCACTACGAAGTGATCTTTGTGGACGACGACTCGCCCGACGGGACCGCGGACGTAGTGCGGCGGCTGGCTCGCGACCGCGACAATCTGCGCGTGCTGCACCGGATCGGACGGCGCGGACTGGCCTCCGCGTGCATTGAAGGAATTCTGGCCGCGTCAGCACCGTTTGTCGCGGTGATGGACGCGGACCTGCAGCACGATGAGAGCATTCTGCCCGAGATGCTGCGGCGCATGCGCGAAGAGAATCTTGACCTGGTAGTGGGCTCGCGGAACATTGCCGGCGGCAGCATGGGCGAATTCTCCAGTTGGCGGGTGAAGCTGAGCCAACTGGGCAAACGATTGAGCCTGATGGGCGCGGAGCACGAGCTCAGCGATCCCATGAGCGGATTCTTCATGGTGCGCGTGGCGACGTTCGAGCGGTTCGCGCACCGGCTTTCAGGGATCGGCTTTAAGATTCTGCTCGACATCGTGCTTTCTGCGGGGCCGGACCTGCGCATCGGCGAGGTACCGTACCGCTTCCGACTGCGCGAGCACGGCGAAAGCAAACTCGATGTAATGGTGGGGCTCGAATACTTCGAGCTGCTGGTCGATAAGCACCTGGGCAACCTGGTGAATGTGCGCTTTGTGCTCTTCGCCATGGTGGGCGCCGTAGGCGTGGGCGTGCATCTGCTGATTCTGAGAGCCCTTTTGCACGTGGCCGGACTCAAGTTCGCCACCGGCCAAGCCGTGACCACGTTCATCGTGATGATTTTGAATTTCGTGATGAACAACTCCGTCACCTATCGCGATCGGCGTCTGCGCAGCTGGCGGTTCTGGCGTGGGCTTGTGACCTTCTGCCTGGCATGCGGTTTGGGCGTGGTGGCGAACGTCTCCATCGCCAATGAGGCGTTTCATCACGGCATGCCGTGGTGGCTGGCCGCGCTCATGGGGTTGCTGTTCACAGCGGTGTGGAACTACGCCGTGACCTCGATGACCACGTGGCGGCAGGAGCGGCGCTCGAGCGAACAACGCGCGCGGAAGCGGATTGCGGCTGCGGAAAAATCCGGGTCGAACGGCAACGGAAGCGCGCCTGCGAAGACAGCCTGAACTGTGGCGCACTTTGGCGTCATCGACCACGCAGCGTCATACTGGCAGGAAGAATGATCTCTCCTTTGGCGACCGGAATGTGCGTGGGGCTGGGCGCTGCGGCAGGCGCGGGTCTGGCGGTGGGCGCGTACGCTTACGCTTCGCTATGGCCCGGTTCGCGCATCTTCGGCGCGGCGCTGACTGCGCCGGCGCGACCGGGCGAGCTGGCGCTCACCTTCGACGACGGCCCGAATGCAACATGGACTCCGCGCCTGCTCGATATTCTTGCTGAGGACGGCGTGCGGGCGACGTTCTTTTTGCTGGGCAGCCGTGCGGCCGAGCAGTCGGAGTTGGTGCGGCGCATCGCGACAGCAGGACACACCATCGGAAATCATTCGTGGTCGCATCCCAACCTGGCGCGTACACGCGCGAGCCGCGTGCGCAAGGAGCTCCGGCAAACCAGCGAAACCCTGCAACAGATCATTGGCGCGCCGGTAAAGTTTTTCCGGCCGCCTTTTGGAGCGCGGCGGCCGGTGGTCTTCCGCGTGGCGCGCGAGCTGGGCATGGAGCCGGTGCTGTGGAACGCGATGACCTCTGACTGGAGCGAGCCGTCGGCAGATCGGATCGCGGAACAACTGATGAAAAAAATCGACGGGCTCGAGCGGAACGGACGCGCGGCGAACATCGTGCTGCATGACGGCGGACATCGCGATGTGAACGCTAACCGCGAGCCAAGCGTTACGGCTGCGAGGCTGCTCCTGGAGCGCTACGCAAAGAGCCACCGGTTTCTGACATTGGATGCGTGGGCAGGCGATGTAGCGGCCGTGCCCACGCATGGTTGATTGGATCGCGCCGGGGCCAAGCGAAGAATTCTTACACTCTTTCTGTAGAAAGCGCTTTGTCAACCTGCACCGAGAGCCGCTCCAGACTCTGTCTCCAGCCAACCTCCATACCCTTGAGATATTGCGGCGCGTTCGGCGTCGAAGTGATAACGCGTGCGGTTAGTGTGAGGATCGTTTTGCCACCGTCCTCAGCAAACGTGACGGTGTTGAGGACCTCGAACATCGGTTCTCTCGAATCGTCCAACGCAGCGCTGACAAAAACAAGCCGCTCCGGCTCAACGATCTCCTGGAACCTGCCAGACATCGGATAGATGCGGCCGTCGGGGCCTCGCATGTCGATGTGAATTTCGCCGCCGGGACGCGCATCCCACTCGCAGCGTGGATTCGTGAATCCATGCGGACCCCACCATTCGACGAGATGGCTGGAATCGGTCCAGACCTTGAAGACGAGGTTGCGCGGGGCGTCGAAAGTGCGGGTGAATACGACCTCCATTCCGAGGCCATTCTCCGCCGTGCTAATGCTTGCGTTGCTTTGAGCCACGTTGTTTCTCCTTTTTCAGCGTGCGAAGGTATTCGTCCAATCGATCGAAGCTCTCCTCCCAGAAGCGGCGATAATTTTCGAGCCAGCCTGCCACATCCTTGAGCGGTGCGGCTTGCAAGCGGCACGGCCGCCACTGTGCTTCGCGCCCGCGGGCAATCAATCCGGCGCGCTCCAGTACTTTCAAATGCTTGGAGACTGCGGGCATGCTCATCCTGAATGGCTCGGCCAGTTCAGTGACTGAGGCCTCGCGCAACGCCAAACGCGCAAGGATGGCGCGCCTTGTGGGGTCGGCGAGGGCGGCAAAAGTGGTACTGAGGGAATCATGCGTCATTTTGTATTGAACCTGTAGGTTAAATAACCTAATAGTTAAATACTATGACTGCGTAAATCTGTCAAGAGGATTTGTTCACGTAGGGGTGAAAATGCAAACGGGAGACGTTCAGCGGAAGTGATCGAGTGGATGGACCAGGGCCCTGAAGCTGAATCTTTGACAGCGCTCAAATGTTCCGTAGCGTAAATGCGACGCGGGCCGCGGTGATCGTCGCTTCAATGTCGGCATCGCTGTGCGCGGTTGAAATGAACGCCGCTTCAAACTGCGAAGGTGGCAGCCAGATTCCCTGCTCGAGCATGGCGCGGTGGAAGCGGCCGAATGCGGCCGTATCGGATTTCGCGGCCTGCTCGTAGTTTGTGACGGATCCGCCGGTGAAGAACCACGTCCACATGGCGCCGACGCGATTGGTGGTGAGAGGAATCTGCGCTCGCACGGCTTCCTGGGCGACGCCCTCAGCGACTGCGCGAGATTTTTCTTCAAGTTGGGCGTAGACTTCCGCGGCGTGCGCCTGCAAATAGCCGATCGTGGCAAGTCCGGCGGCCATGGCCAGCGGGTTGCCGCTGAGCGTTCCCGCTTGATAGACCGGCCCAAGCGGCGCCAGAAGATCCATGAACTGGCGCTTGCCGCCGAAGACGCCAACCGGCAGTCCTCCGCCCACAATTTTGCCAAGCGTCACGAGGTCGGGATCGAGTGCGTAGAGCTCGCAGGCACCGCCGAGCGCAACGCGGAAGCCGGTCATCACCTCGTCGACGATGAGCAAAGCGCCGTGACGCGCGGTGAGCTTGCGCAGGCCGGCAAGATATCCGTCGGCAGGCGGAATGCAGCCGGCGTTGCCCACTACAGGCTCGAGAATGATGGCGGCGATAGCGCCGGAATGTGCGTCGAATGCGGCTTCCACGGCGGCGAGATCGTTGTACGGCAGCGCCAGCGTCAGGTGCGCGATCTCTTCAGGAACTCCGGCCGAGCCGGGAATGCCAAAGGTGGCCACGCCGGAGCCGGCTTTGACGAGAAGTCCATCGGCGTGGCCGTGATAACAGCCCTCGAATTTGACGATGATCTTGCGGCCTGTGGCAGCGCGGGCCAGGCGGATGGCCGACATTGTGGCCTCGGTGCCGGAGCTGACGAAGCGCATTTTTTCGATGGCGGGATAGCAGGCCACGATGCGCTGGGCAAGATCGGCCTCGGCGGCTGTGGATGCGCCGAAACTGGCAGAGTTGCTTGCCGCGCGCGCAATCGCTTCCACCACCGGCGGAAACGCATGGCCCAGAATCATAGGGCCCCAGGAGCCGAAGTAGTCGATATAGCGGTTGCCGTCGGCGTCGTAAAGATACGCGCTCTCGGCGCGATCGATGAAGGGCGGCGCGCCGCCTACGGCGCGAAAGGCGCGCACGGGCGAGTTGACGCCGCCGGGAAAATAGCGCTCGGCGCGCTCCTGTAGAGCCTGGGAACGGGTGCGGTTCATGCTTGGTTCAGTATAGAAGGCTGCGCGTTTGGCCGGCTCGCTCTGAACTCCGCTCCGTTAGGAAGCGCAACGGCCGGCGCGACGCGAGGCGAAGAGATTGGCCGCGATGGAAAAGCCCATGAAGAGCCCTGTGAGCGCGTCGAGCCATCCGTGGGTCGGGCCGGTGCGGTGCCGGGCGAGGTCCAAAAGGAGAACTCCGGCAACCAGCGAGAGGTTGGCAGCGATCAGGATGGCGCGGGTTCGGGGGTCGCTGCGATGCATGGGAATGCACATGGATCTTCTTCCCTTCGGCCTTCAGGCGTTGAGCCGGTACCAGGTGAAGAGAGACATCTTAATGACCACGAAGGCGAGGGCGACGGTCATCAGATCCCAGTTCCAATAGTGATCGTGGAAAAAACGGTACTCGAAAAGGGCGATGGCCAGTAGTGCGGCTGCGATGCCCGCAACACTCGAGGAGCGGCGGCGATGGTCGAGAAAACGCTCGTCGACGAATTTGCCGAGGATCGGAATGCGACTGAGAACGGCATGGGTCATGATGGTCTCTCCAATAGAAAGATCTGATCGGTAGAACAGGAAAAAATCCGGGCGAAGGTGAGAGCCAGCTCCAGCGAGGGCACGTAGCGGTTGCGTTCGATGGAGTTGATGCTCTGCCGCGAGACTCCGGCGGCCTGGGCCAGCTGTTCCTGGGTCCAGCCCTGGGCGACGCGGAGTTCCTTGACGCAATTGGTAATGATCGGAGACATGTAAAGCTGACTTTCCAAACCAGAGTAGCTCCAAACGGATTCAATGTCAAGCCGACTTTCCATTTTCTTGAAAAGACCTCTCACCAGGGGCTAATTGGGACGCCGGGAGGGTCCCGATGCAGGCGATTCGTTTTGTGGGAAATGCCCCTGCAAATGCTGCTAGAATTCCTCTTTCCGGCTCATCCGCGCCGCGCACCTTCCACGAAATGAAGACCTCGACCGTGCCTCAGGAAGTCTCAAGCAAACCCGTAACTTACGCCGATGCCGGCGTGGACATCCGCGGCGGCGGCCAAGCCAAAGAGCGCATCAAGTACCTGGCGCAGAAGACCTTTAACCGCAATGTTTTGAGCGTGATCGGCGGCTTTGGCGCGCTGTTTCGGCTGGACCTGCAGCGCTGGAAGAACCCCATCCTGGTGAGCTCGGCCGACGGCGTGGGCACCAAGCTGAAGGTGGCCTTCGAGTTGGGGCTGCACCAGACGGTGGGCGTGGACCTGGTAAACCACTGCGTGAACGACATCGCCGTGCAAGGGGCAATACCGCTCTTTTTCCTTGATTACCTGGCCACGGGCAAGCTCGACCCTGACGTGATTGAGAGCGTGGTGAGCGGACTGGCCGATGGCTGCAAGGCCAACGGCTGCGTGCTGATCGGCGGCGAGACTGCGCAGATGCCCGGCTTCTATGCCGACGGCGAATACGACCTGGCGGGATTCATTGTGGGCGCCGTGGACCGCGACAAGATGATCACGGGCGCAGGCATCAAGCCGGGCGACGTGCTGATCGGGCTGCCCTCCACCGGGCTGCATACCAACGGCTATTCGCTGGCGCGCAAGCTGCTGTTCCAGGTGGGCGGCTACAAGCCCACGCAGTACGTGACAGCGATCAAAGAGAAGGCCGGCGCGGCGCTGATGAAGACGCACCGCAGTTATCTGCACGTGATCCAGAAGCTGGTGACGGCGGGGCTCACTACGGGCATGGCGCACATCACCGGCGGCGGCATTACGGAGAACCTGCCGCGCATTCTGCCCAAGGGTGTAACGGCGCAAGTGGAGATTGGCTCATGGCCGGTGCTGCCCATCTTCGAGCATCTCCGCGAATTGGGCAATGTGCCGCAGGAAGAGATGATGCGCACCTTCAACATGGGCATCGGGCTCATCGCGGTCATTCCCGCGGCCAAGTTTACACGCGCCAAGAATCTGCTGGACCGGGCGGAAGAGAAGTTTTACGTAGTCGGCCGCGTGGTGAAGGGCGAGCGCCGGGTACAGTACACGTGAGCAGCGGAGTTAGCGGGGTTAGCGGCGCTAGTATGCAGAATCCCGTCCGCCTTGGCATCCTGCTCTCCGGCCGCGGATCGAATTTTCTGGCCATCGCTGAGGCCATCCGTACAGGCAAACTTCCCTGCGTCGAGATTGCGATCGTCATCTCTAACGTGGCTGAGGCTGCGGGTATTGTCTCAGCGGCCGGATTAGGTCTGCCCCACGCAGTGGTTGCGTCAAAAGGCCGCAAGCGCGCGGAACACGACGCCGATGTGGCGGCTATGCTGAAAGCGCACGGCGTGGACCTGGTTTGCCTGGCCGGCTACATGCGGCTGCTCTCGCCAGAGTTCGTAGCTGCGTTTCCGCATCGCATCCTCAACATCCATCCCTCGCTGCTCCCGGCCTTCCCCGGCCTCGACGCGCAGCAGCAGGCCTTCGATTACGGCGTGAAGGTGGCGGGCTGCACCGTGCATTTTGTCGATAACGAGCTGGACCACGGCGCAATCATTTTGCAGCGCTCCATTCCGGTGCTCGATGCGGACGACGCGCACTCCCTCGCCGAGCACATTCTCGCTGAGGAGCACATCGCCTACACCGAGGCGATTGGCCGTGTGGTCGGCGGAGAGTATGAGGTTCGCGGACGGCGGTACGTAAAAACAGGGAACAGGGATTAGGGAACAGGGAACAGTCTCCGCTACGCTCCCTGCTCCCAATTCATCCCTGAAATTCTTCGCTCATCCAATTCATGTCAAGTGCCAGCACCTCGATCCATTGCCTTAAATTACTTATTTTAAATGAGTTAATCGCTTGCGGCAATTTGCATAGTATTTGCACTGAATTGCCTACTCTTATAAACAACCGAATAAACAGCGGAAGCAAAGCGTCGGGCGACGAGTTAGGCCCTCCCTCTGCGGCTCCTGGATTCGCCTGCATTTTGTCTCTGTGAGCAGGCGAATTGGCAGAGACAGAGTCGAGCCGTAGTCATGGATGGCGTCGCGGCGCACGCTCCCTGGGAAGCAGCGATGGCTTCCCAGGGAGTGCGGGACCGCTGTTGATTCGATTGGATGGCCCTCCACCGGATGCAGGACCGGAACCACGGCAACATTCGGACATTGAGGGCCACCACTGACCACGCGCAGAGCCGGTGATGGGTGCATCGCCGGGTTGCGCGGGAAAAGTTCTCGAAACAATTGCACACAACCTGATGAAGCGCGCTCGCCGCGACGAAGAGACGTGGCGCGAAGGAGTTTTGACCTATGAACCTTTTTACGAATATCTGGAATCATCCGAAGACGTCAGCGGCGGGGCTGCTGATTGCGGTGGTGAGCATTGCCGGCGTGTTGTCGCAACAAGGCATCTCGCTGGGCAAAGCAGGAACGGGCACGGTGGTCTCGCTGGCAAGTGCACTGGCCACGGCGCTGTTGGGATTGCTGGCAAAAGATCCCGAAGCAGGGAGCAAGGGAGCGAGGGAGCAAGGGAGCGCAGCAAAATTCGGCGTGTGGCTGCTGATCGCGTTGACCCTGAGCGCAACTCTGCCTACCACCGGATGCACCGCAAGCACCAGCGAACTGCAGTCCGATGCAGCTACGCTTGCCTCGGCATTGAACAATCTTGCTACCGCGATCCAGACTTCTGACGCGACCGCTGCCAACAACCTGAAGACAGCAGCGGCTGCGCTTACGGCAGCGGTGCAAAGCGGAATCACAGGGCCGGCCTGGGAACAGGTTCTGAATGCGGCGACGTCCGGGGCTGAGGTAGTGCTTTCGGCAATCCCTGTTACGGCTCCCTATGCAGCGCTGCTGGCCATTGCAGTTGCGGCAGCGGAAGCGATCATCGCAAATACGATGGGTGGCAGGACGTCGGTAAAAGCGGAGGCGGGAGGCAACAATGGCAACTTGCTCTGGTATACGCGCACCGGGCGCGGGCTCCTCAGGCACCGTTTTGGCCGCGGCCCTGCAGGCGACTTCAAGGCATCGTGGAATGCTGAAGCGGCAGCCAGTGGATTTGCCGGAGCGGCAGTCAAGTGATCTACGAAAACATCAACCCGCAGCGACTCGCGGCCATTGAAGCCAAAGCGCAACAGGCGCTTGGCATCTCCATCAGCGGCAACGAGGGAACGGCCACAAAGAACGGGATCACGATCAGTTGGGTATACGACCCTCAAGACCAAACCCTGACCGTGGGGGATATGCGCAAACCGTGGTTCGTTCCCGAGAGCAGGATCGATGAAGAATTAACGGCACTGGTCGATGCAACCGGGTCTTCACGGGAAACTCAGTGACCAGTGGCCGTTCATGCGCTGATGAAATCAGTCGGGCCGCTCGCCGCGGCGAGCGGCCCGAAATCCATCAGGGGCTAAAGCCCACGCTCATTTTGCGACGTATTCGGCACGGCTGAAGCCGTGCCCTGACACTTCTTGCTTCACGACGAGTTTTTCGGCACGCGGCCGATCCACTGGAAGGGTTCCCCTATCGTGCCCTTTTCACGAAATTAACTTCGAAACGCGCTCTACGTATTGGAGTCTCTGGCTTCGCCCAGGATCAATTTGATCGTCATGCGATGCTGGCCGCGCAGAATTGTCACGCTTACGGTGTCGCCTGCCTGGTGCTTGTCCATCAAGGCGTTGATGTCCTGCGGATCTGTGACATCCTGGCCATCGATGGCGAGAATGAGATCGCCGCCCAGCATGATGGGCGTGTTGCCTACGTAGGCCTGCTCGTTGCCGCCGCGCAGACCGGCGCGCTCTGCCGCTCCACCGGGAAGCACGCGCTGGATGAGGACGCCCGAGTCAGCCGAGAGTCCCATCTGCGAGGCCAGGTCGGGACCGATGGCAAACGAAACAATGCCCAGCGAGGGCCGCTTGACGCGCCCGTACTTTAGCAGGTCGGCCAGCACGGCCTTGGCGGTGTTGATGGGAATGGCGAATCCGATGCCCGAGCTCTGGTCGGCGCCGTTCGAAGCAATCATGGTGTTGATGCCGATGACCTCGCCGCTCGAATTCAGCAGCGGCCCGCCGGAGTTGCCGGGATTGATGGCCGCATCGGTCTGAATGGCGTCTTCAATGGGCGCGCCGTCGGCGCTGCGGATGGGCCGGATGGCGCTGATAATGCCGCGCGTCATGGTGCCGGCGAGGCCGAAGGGATTGCCGATGGCGTAGACCTTCTGGCCCACGTTGAGCTCGGACGAATCGGCCAGTGTCACCGGCTGCAAGTTCGGGGCATCGATCTGCAAAAGGGCCAGATCGTGCGTGCGGTCGGTGCCGATGACGCGCGCCGCAAATTTGCGCTTGTCGCTCAACTGCACTTCAACGCCGCGGTTGGCGCCCGCCACCGCGTGAAAATTCGTGAGGATGTGCCGGGCCTTGTCGAGAATAAAGCCCGAGCCCTGGCCCTGCTGCGGAACGGTTCCATAGAAGAAGTCGAAGACCAGCGCCGTCGAGGTGATGT
>Ga0181517_10002156_pt1 | contig 20592 bp, 21 predicted proteins | sample PEATcosm2014_Bin_31_FD_119748 | JGI IMG/M metagenome (GOLD analysis project Ga0181517, IMG submission 119748) | Peatland microbial communities from MTU Mesocosm Facility, Houghton, MI, USA - PEATcosm2014_Bin01_30_metaG | ecosystem: Environmental > Terrestrial > Soil > Wetlands > Peat | place... | reverse complement strand
TATACGGTGAGCAAGCGACTGCGCGAGCTGGGTATTCGCCTGGCGCTGGGCGCGCAGCGAAAGGAAGTGTTGCGCGCGGCGCTGGGCCGGGCATTCGTATTGCTGTCGGTGGGCTCGGTGGCAGGATTGGCACTGGGACTGATGGCTACCAAAGTGCTTTCCTACATCGTTTACCAGGCTGGCCCGAAGGACCCGCTGGTGTTGGGCGGAGTGATCCTGTCGATGCTGCTGATCGGCCTTGTGGCGGCGTGGATTCCTGCGCAAAGGGCGCTGGGCGTCGATCCGATGTTGCTGCTGCGCGAGGAGTGAAGCAGAAACAGAGCACACGCAGGGAACCGGGTTTCATCGTAAACCGGAAGGGTACTGCCAGCGGGGCTGCCCGTTGAACGTAGTTACGCCACAGCCAGCCGCTTCAGCTGAATCCGTCCCGCAGGAATCTGCGCCAAGTCGTAATGGGCCTGCTGCGTAATCCAGCTTTGTGCGCTGCCCCCGAAAACCTGCGAAAGTCGAATTGCCATCTCTGGCGAGATGCCGCGCTTGCCGTTGACAAGCTCCGACAGAGTAGTGCGCGTTACGCCCAAGGCGCGCGCAGCATCCGTAATCGTCAGGCCGAGCGGCTCAATGCACTCGCTGAGAACAACGCTGCCAGGATGGGGCGGGTTCTTCATTGGCATGGTGGAAACCTCCCTAGTGATAATCCAGATAATCGACATCAAACACATGGCCATCCACAAACCGGAAGATGACCCGCCAATTGGCTCGAACTGTGACAGCCCAAAAGCCCTTGAACGGCCCCTTGAGCGCGTGAACGGCAAATCCGGGAAGATTCATATCCTCCACCGAACTGGCAGCATCCAAACGTGCGAGGATTTTGCGCAATTTGGTTAAATGCTCCGCCATGACGCCGCGAGGGTCGTCGTCCTCCTACAGGCGTTTCAGCCCTTTATGGCGGAACGATTGAACCATGTGATAGCGTAATGCGTTGCGTAACGGGAGTCAAGAGGGCTTCTGTAAGCATTGGGCGGACCGGGGCAGTCTACAGCAGTTTGCCTGCCGCCAGATCCTTGATCAAACCGCGGTCGGCGGCCAGAAAGTCATACTCCGGCAGCTCTTCCAGCTTCGTCCAGCGCAGTTGATTGAAGATGCGGTTTTCCAGCTCGCCGGTGAATTCGTGCACTGCAAAGAAGACCAGGTCCACCGCGCCGCCGTGGCGATAGTTGTGCCGGATGTGCGTTACGCGCGGGCCGATGGTGGCGCGGATGCCCAGCTCTTCGTCCAGTTCCCGGGCCAGCGCCGTTTCCGGACTCTCGCCCGCTTCGATTTTTCCGCCGGGGAACTCCCATTGCAGGGCCATGGGCTGATCGGGACGTCGCTGGCAAATCAGCACTTCGCCGCCGCGAACGATCAACGCGGCAACCACAAAGCGCAATGCTGGACCGGCAGGCTTGGGGTTGTATTTGTCTTGGACGTCTTCCACGCTACCAGTGTAGACGCAACGGCTTCGCTGCGGCCACCCGAAGCCAGGGGGATGCGCTGGCTTCGGGTGCCCGCCTCGTTTTTGCTCTGCCGCCAGCAAGAACGGACGGCTTATTCGCCGCCCACTTTTGTCGCAGATCCGCTTGCTTCGCGGGGCGTGAAATAACCCCATCCCTTGCGCGCGGCGCTCTCCAGCAGTCCAGGCGAGGGGTTCACGGGGTAGGGGTGCCGCGCAATTTCAAGCATCGCCAGGTCGTGGATCGAGTTGCCAAACACCGCATCGGGACGCTCCAGGCCGACGCGCTTCAGCGATTCGGCCTTGCCCTCGTCGGTGGGAACGTCCAGCAGCACCGTGGTGACCAGGCCATCGGTCACAGCCACTTCCGCCGCCAGCACCCGATCCTCGGGAATGCCCAGGGAGCGCACACCCTCGGCGACTACCCACTTGTTTGTCGAACTCACCGCCCAGATCTCGACCCCGGCCTCGCGCAGTTCCGCCACCAAAGCGATCATCTCGCTGAAGTACCGTTGGGGCACAAACTGTTGCACAAAGCGGGCCGCTGCAGCCCTCATCTCCTGGTCGCGCAGGCCGGCGTAGATCTGCACCATTTCGCCGCAAATCTGCGACTCGCTGACCTTGCCGGCCTGGTAGGCGCGGTGGCGCGTGTCGATCCAGTCGGCTGTGGAGCGTGAAATCAGCCCCTGCTCAATCGACCATTCCATGAATCCAACCCCGGAGTCGCCGCTCCAGAGCGTGCCATCGCAATCGAATACCGCAACCCGGGGCTGGTTTTCAAAAACCAGCTTCGTGAACTCCTGGGCGGACCATGCGGAAATCTCCATATGTGTATGTGTCGCTGTCAAGCTTTCCTCAATTCTGCGAAATATCCCCAACCATATTCTCTTCCATCGGACCCCGCTCCTGCATGTGACGGATAAACAATGGCCGAAACTGCGTCGCGCGCAACCTGCGGGACCCGGCCCAAGCGCGCTTCCACCCATCGAATCCCGCGGAAAATGGGTTGTATCGGGTGCAAAACCTTTTTGCGTTTCGATGTTGCTGAATTTGATTCCTTGATGAAACAGGTTCAGCAGCGCAATGGCGGTCGTTCGAATTTGCCTCGCCGCGCGGATAATCGGGAGTGTGGAAACTATGCGCAATCTCACGCTGCTCCGGGACTACCAGATGTATCTGCGCGTGGAGAAGGGGCTTAGGCCGCTTACCTGCGAGGCCTACGACGGCGATCTGAAGACCTTTGCGGAGTTCCTGGAAGGCCGTCACGCCCTGCTGTTGACCGCCTTGCAGGAAGACGTGGCCGCGTTCCTCGAAAACCTGCGCGCCCACAGCATCGACGACCGTTCCCGGGCCCGCAAGTTGAGTTGCCTGCGCGGTTTCTACAAGTGGCTGCTGCTCGACCGCCGCATTCACCACGATCCCACCGTCAATATTGAATCGCCCAAAGCCTGGAAGGTGCTGCCCAAGTCGCTGGCCGAGCCGGAGGTGGCTGAAATGCTCGATCGCGCCACCCTGAACGCCGCTCATCCCCAGGCCCGGGCCATCGACTTGCGCGACCGGGCGATACTCGAACTGCTTTACGCTGGCGGACTGCGCGTCTCCGAAGTTACCGACCTGAGCACCGGCGATGTGGCCCTCGACCTGGGCCGGGTGCAAGTGCGCGGCAAAGGCGACAAGGAACGCATTGTGCCTCTGGGACGGGCCGCAATCGAAGCGCTGGAGACCTATCTGCGCGAAGGCCGGCCGCACCTGGCCCGCATCAGTTCCGCGCGCAAGAAGGCTCCCGCAGCCAAGCCCGGGCCTGTGCTCAGCCCCAGGCTCGAAACCCTCCGCAGCCAGCCGCCGCAGCAGGATCGCGTCCGGCTTTTCCTCTCCCTGCGCGGCATGCCGCTGACGCGGCAGTGGATCTGGCACCTGGTGAAAACCGCGAATTCCGACGCCAGCCCGCACCGGCTGCGCCACAGCTGCGCTACCCACATGGTGGAGCACGGCGCAGACCTGCGCAGCGTGCAACTGCTGCTTGGTCATGCCGACATTTCAACTACGCAGGTCTACACGCATCTGGCGCTGGGCCGTTTGAAGGCCGTTCACCGCGAGCACCATCCGCGCGGCAAACGAAACCTCGCCGAGCCGCCGGAGCAGGCATTTCCCGCAATAACTGTCCAGAGCGCTGGCAAGCGCGGCGGCCTGCATCTGGTTGAGCGCGGCAAGCAGGTTCAGTCCGCGCCAGCGAAAGTCGGCAGCAAGGAGTCGGCATGAGCGAGGCCACTGCTCCCTCGTCTTCGCTCGACCCGCTGGTCGCCGGATATCTCTCCGTACTCATGAACGAGCGCGGCGCATCCGCGCACACATTGCGCGCCTACCAGCGCGAACTCCACGGCTTCGCCGGGTGGATCGCCGCGACCTTTGGAGCCGATCAGGGAGCCGACCGTATCGAGCACACCCACATCCGCACCTATCTGGGCACGCTCTACGACCGCGGGCTTTCCAAAGCCTCCGCCGCGCGCTCGCTGGCGGCCATCCGCAGCTGGTTCAAGTGGCTGGCGCGGGCCGGGCATGTGCAGCAGAATGCAGCCTCGCTGGTATCTACTCCCAAACTTCCCAAGCGGCTACCGCGCGTCCCCTCGATTGAACAAATGAACCGCGTGGTCGACTCTGTAGGCGAAGATGCGGCCAGTTGGCCTGCCCGTGACGCCGCCATCCTCGAAATGCTTTACGGCTGCGGCATCCGCAATGCCGAACTTACCGCCCTGGACTTGCAGGATATTCACTGGTCCAACGAAGCCGTACTGGTTCAAGGGAAGGGCAAGAAGCAGCGTTTTGTGCCGCTCGGCGATGCCGCCGCGCTGGCTCTGCGCGCCTATCTCGGCGAACGTTCCGCGCTGCTGGCGGCCGCCGGTCAGCAGAAGCTGCAGGCCACGCCGGCCCTCTTTTTGAATCTGCAACTGCGCGGGCTTGAAAAGCCCGGCGGCCAGGCGCGCCTCACCACCCGCAGCGTGGGCCGCATCGTCAAGAAGATCGCCATTCTGCGCGGACTCTCCGCCGACGTTCACCCTCACACCCTGCGTCACGCCTTCGGGACGCATCTGCTGGAAGAAGGAGCGGACCTGCGCGCCATTCAGGAGCTGCTGGGCCACGAGCGCCTCTCCACCACCCAGCGCTATACGCAACTGACCACTGCGCAGTTGACCGTTGTCTACGACAAGACCCATCCCCGCGCGCATTAGCGTCTGCCCGCACCCCGGTGCGAGGCTGTGGGTGGGTAGGATCGTTTCCGGTTTGGCGGTCACTCGACAATTAACCCGAATCCTGGCCGGTCACGCCATGAACTGGAAGCTGATAGGTCTGTGGATCGATGTTCGGGAACTCCCTCAGGAGTTCACACGCTGCGCGACGAATCAGGTGCCACTCAGGATCATCGAAGATCGTCTCGTCGCTGGGTAAACGCCTGCTTCCCCTTGCATACTCGTTGAGCATGACATTGAGGCGACTCCACTGGTTGAGTTGCGGCTCTGAGAACCGTTCGCGATATGTCGCAAAAAGGAGATCGACCGCAAGGTCATCGTAAAGCCCGCAATATATCTCGGTTGGCGAGGATGCCCATGCGCATTTTCCAAACCAAGATTCGCGCTGAAAGTCCTCGCTCGATAGCGTCCAGACGATCTTGAGAATTTCTTTCAGCCATTTGTCGAAATCCATCATCCCCGGCTCGCTCCTCCCTTCAATCCTACTTCCCGGAAGCTGCTGGCGTGTAGTCGCCTACTCGGAAGTAACTCCACTTTGAAACTCTCAAAGGCAACCGCAGATCCTTCACTGCGTTCAGGATGACATTGATGCGGGTAGAGGATGAGGGTGCCGAAAGGACGTTGCGGTCGTATTGTCGCCTACTCGTCCCCGCCCATTCCAAAGACCCGGGAGCGCCAAGAACGACATCGTGGAAGAGTTGACGGCCGCTCGACCGGGACTCGGAAAGCCGCTGGGCCTCTCCTCTACAGTTGCCCGGACAGGGGCAGAGTCCCTGTGATTCGAACCCGGCACGGTATGGAGATTGCGCCCCGCTTAAACAGTAGTTAAATTCACTGCAAATTATGGCTTGGAGGAAGTGATGGATAAACCCGTTTCTGCGGCCGAGGCCAACCGTACGTTCTCCCGGCTGCTGCAAGATGTGAAGAAAGGCGACACCTACATTGTGACCAGCCACGGCAAGCCAGTGGCAAAGATCGGTCCCATCGGTGAGGTGAATCGTTTCCGGGAGGAGGCGCGAACCGTTCTTTTCGACAGACTGCGAGCAAAGACCGCCGTGGAGATTGGCCCCTGGACGCGCGACGAGTTGTATACACGATGAAAGCCCTAAGAATTGCGTTGGACACCAATATCATGGTGTGCGCCGAAGGGCTGAATGGAAATGCGAAGAAGCAGTCTGTGCTCGATCTGATCCAAGGACTGCCTCAGGATCTGATCGTGCTCCCGGTTCAGACGCTCGGCGAACTGTTCAATGTTCTTGTAAAGAAGGCCAAGCTGGCTCCGGCAGAGGCTCGTTTGGCCATTCTCTATTGGCGAGATTCCTATACTTTGGTTGAGACTACGGCGAAGGTCATGGTTGCCGCCGCTGATCTGGCCGGTCAACATCAAATTGGCATTTGGGATGCAGTCATTCTCGCCGCAGCCGCGGACGCAGGCTGTCGGCTGCTTCTTTCCGAAGGTATGCAGGATGGGTTTACCTGGAACGGGGTCACCGTTGCGAATCCGTTCGCGTCTTCGCTGCACCCGTTGCTCGCTGCAATGACCCGGAAATAATCCGCTCCTTGTCAAAAAAGCGAAGTTTTCCCGCAAAGCTCTGCACCCCGTATATTTGTACGGTTTCGCGTCCGCTGGATCTAGAATGACTGCATGACTTCTGCCACCTCTACGCGACGCCGTTCCAAGACGCCCCCGCCGGGAGAGACCGGGCAGGAAGCACTGTATCTGCGCTCCCTCAGCGAACGTCATGTGACCGTGGCTATCAAATTGCGCGATGGGGAAGTGGTGCGCGGATGGATCGAGTATTTCGACGATTCCATGGTCAGGCTGACCCGCGATGGTTTGCCCAACCTGTTTATCTATAAACATCAGATCAGCACCATCTCTGAAGTAGCCAAAAAACGGTCCGCGCGCCCCAAGGAAGCTGACGGCGTCAGCCTTGTAGCCGAAGTCGCGGGTGCAGAGACCGCATCGAATGGAGTTCCCGATTGAATTTGAAAAAACAGGCCCAGGCCTTCCAGTGGGTTCCTCAGGCTTCGGCCATTGCGCGCGAAGCCGGCGCGCGTCTCAAGGAGTTTTTCGTCCAGGGCGTTGAAACCGAGTACAAGGGCGATGTGGATTTGGTCACGGTGGCGGATCGTACGGCCGAGAAACTGATCCGCGCGCGCCTCAGCGAAGCGTTCCCCGAGCATGGAATCTATGGCGAGGAAGGCACCCGCGACCGTCTTGAAGGCGAGTATCGCTGGTACGTCGACCCGCTCGACGGCACCACCAACTTTGCGCATGGCTTTCCGCATTTCTGCGTTTCGCTGGGTCTGGAGCACCGGCCGGCCGGCCTCAAGCCCGGCCAGGACGGGATCCTGGTGGCAGCCGTCATCTACGACCCGCTGCTCGACGAGCTCTTCACCGCCGAGCGCGGCTGCGGCGCGTGGCTCAACGACCGCCCCATGCAGGTATCGCGCACGCCGGTGCTGGCCGAGGCCCTGGTGGCAACCGGCTTTCCGAGCCGCAAGCGCCACGACAACCCCAACATCCACTTCTACCAGGAGTTCACCCTCCGCTCCCACGGCGTTCGCCGCGCCGGTTCGGCGGCGCTCGACCTCGCCTACATCGCCGCCGGCCGCATGGATGCCTTCTGGGAGTTCAACCTGAACCCCTGGGACACCGCCGCCGGGCTGCTGCTGGTGGAAGAGGCGGGCGGCCTCATCTCCAACTTCACTGGCGGCCCCTGGCATCTGGACAGCCGCGAGATTCTCGCCTCGAACGGCCTGATCCAGAACGAGCTGCTCGGTTTCTTCGCGGATATGTTTGCCGGCCGCGAGCTGACCCCGATTCTGTCTCCCCGCGAGTACGCCGCACAGAGAGACGCACGGGCCGCAGGCTGAAGTCGTGTCGTATTGATCCAGGCTCAAATAGTGTCGTTCCTTCCCACCCTAGCCGCAAAAACAAGAGCGCTGCGAGGGTGGGGCACCCGGCGCTGGGACTTCCAATCCCGCGCGTTTTTATTGGCGCGGCCAGCCGAAGGCCGCACGCCCCACCGCAGGTGGCCGTGACGCAAGTGCGAAAGACTTTCGTTTCAAGGGGGGAGTCAGCGCTTGGGGTCCTGTGCTACTATCACGTCGAGACTTCAGTTCCCCGGAGATTTTAGATGGCATACGTCATTGCTGAACCCTGTATCGGCACCAAGGACACCGCCTGCGTGGACGCTTGTCCTGTCGATTGCATCCACCCCAAAAAAGACGAAGAAGGTCACGGAGAAATCGATCAGCTGTTCATTGATCCCGTCGAGTGCATCGACTGCGGCGCTTGCGTCCCGGCCTGCCCGGTTTCGGCAATCTTCGCGGCAGACGATCTGCCCGAAAAGTGGGCCAGCTTTACCGAGAAGAATGCCGCTCACTTTGGCCGCTAATTAAGCACGGCTTCACAGAAGCCATCTCTCCACACGCGCATCCCCGGCAAGGGCGATGCGCGTGTGTGTTTGCGCTCCATCTGCCGTTCCTGCCTTTCGTTTTTCCTCCTCCGCAACTTTTCCCCCGGCTTGACGTTGAACAACCCATCGGACCTGAATGCGGAGACAACTCCAGCGACAGTCGAACCGAAAAGGAGTATTTCATGATCAAGAAAATTGTAATGGCGGTGTTGCTCTCTCTTTGTTTGCTTCCTGCGGCTTCCTTTGCGCAGGACCACCATCGCGAAGGGCCTCCGCCCCCGGTCGTTGAGCGCCGCGGCGATCCACCGGAGCGCGGATTTGTCTGGATCTCCGGCTACCACCGGTGGGAAGGCGACCACTATGTCTGGACTCCCGGCCGCTGGGAACGTCCCCCTCATGACCACGCGGTTTGGGTGGCTCATCGCTGGGAACACCGCCATGGCGAATGGGTGCTGATAGAAGGCCACTGGCGCTAACCGCAGGCCCAATCCAGACGCATCAGATTCCGCTCCGACAGAAAAGACGAGGTCCCGAGCCTGGGACCTCGTCTTTTTTGCGACCGGGCGACCGAGCCTGGCTCCCGCGCCTTTTCGCTGGTGCGGGCCACGCGAAGCGGCTGCCGCAACGCAGGCGCCTGGAGGTGTAAACTCTTCGCAAGCCTATGCGTATACGCGTTTTGACTCCAATGCTGCTCTTCGCCGTTCCGGCCCTGTTGCTGGCCCAGAACCCAAACAGCCACGCTGCCAAAGCGACAGGAAAGATGACCAACACACCCCAGGCAATACATCGCTCCGCCCTCGTCATCGACACCCACGCCGATACACCGCAGCGCTTTGTCGATGAGCACTTCGATCTCGCCGATCCCCTCAATGGCGGCAACCTCAATCTGGAGTCGGCCCACGCCGGCAATCTCGGCGCGGAGTTCTTTTCGATCTGGGTCGATCCCATCCGTTACAAAGGCCAATACGCCCGCCGGACCCTTGAATTGATTGACGCGGTCAAGCAGCAAGTCGCCCGCCATCCCGACCAGCTCATGTTCGTGGCCACGCCGGGCGGCATCGAGGCGGCCCATCACGAGCACAAGATGGCGGTGCTGATGGGCATCGAGGGTGGTCACTCCATCGAGGACTCGATTCCGCTGCTGCGCCAGTACTACGCGCTCGGCGTGCGTTACATGACCCTTACCTGGTCAAACTCCAATAACTGGGCCGACAGTTCCGGCGACATCGACGACAAGGCTATCCCCCACACCAAGGAGGGACTCAGCGAGTTCGGCAAGGATGTTGTTTATGAGATGAACCGTCTCGGCATGATGGTCGACGTAAGCCATGTCTCCGACAAGACCTTCTTCCGCACGCTGGTCATCACCCGCGCACCGGTCATCGCCTCGCATTCGGATGCCCGCGCCCTCTGCAACGCTCCCCGCAACATGACGGACGACATGCTGCGCGCCGTGGCTAACTCCGGCGGGCCAAATTCGAAGGGCGGCGTCATCCAGGCCAACTTCTTCTCCGGCTTCATCTCCCAGGACTACTGGAATGCCATGAAGGCCATGGAACCCGAGGTGGACAAGGCCGTGCAGGATCTCAAGGACAAGGCCAAAGCCGAGGGCAGGGAAGCGAGCGATTCGGAGATTGAGAAGCTGCGCCGGTCTTACGCCGACCGGATTCCCCGTCCGCCGCTCTCCGCGCTCATCGACCACATCGACCACATTGCCAAGGTGGCCGGCATTGATCACGTTGGCCTCGGCTCGGACTTCGACGGCATCAGCGGACAGCTCCCGCAAGGGATCGACTCTGCGGCCGATCTGCCCAAGATTACCGAGGCGCTTATGGCCCGCGGCTACTCCGCCGAGGATTGCCGCAAGATTCTGGGCGGGAACCTGCTGCGCGTCTTCCGCGAAGTGGAGCAGACCGCAAGAGAATTGCAGGCCGAGAACCGCCCCAGAATCACCCAGAAGCAGCCTTACGACACCTGGAAGAAGTAATTGTTCCTTGCGTTACTGATATGGTCCATTCAAAATGGACCATATCAGAGGCGAATCATGGCCACCATTCCCAAGAACGAGTCCTCCATCGGGGTCACCGAGTTCAAGTCCAAGTGTCTCGGCCTGATCGACAATGTGGCGCAAGGCAAAACGGACCGCATCATCCTGCTCAAGCACAATCAGCCGGTTGCCGCCATTGTCCCGATCGAAAAGTCGGATGCGGATCCATTCGAGTTGTGGGGGGCGATGCGCGATACCTTTACCATTCTTCCCGGCGTCGACCTTACCGAACCTATGGAAGATGTGTGGGATGCGTGGGATGCTAAAGTGTGGAACGTGGAAAAGTAGATGACCGACGCCGTTCTTCTCGACACCTGCGCGGCGATCTGGATCATGAAGAAGATGCCCCTCGCCGCTCCCAGCCGCAAGGTGATTCAAAGAGCGTACTCGGCCAATGCCGGAGTGTATGTCTCCCCTTTTACCGCGTGGGAAGTGGGAAAGCTCGCCAGCAAAGGGCGTCTCACCCTTACCCTCCCCCCCGACATCTGGTTCGATTCGCTGATTCAAATGCCTGGAATTCGCCTTGCGCCACTCACTCCGAATATCCTGCTCGCTTCCTCCGCATTGCCCGGAACTCCACCGTCCGATCCCGCCGACCGCATCATTGCGGCAACTTCGCGCGCCTTCGGGTACACCCTCATCACGCGCGATACCCGGCTGCTCAGCTACGCGCAGCAGGGGTATATCCGCGCTGTCGCTTGTTGAGCCTCGCGTGCCTCTCAGCCGCTCCCCTGCGTCCGCACACTATACTTGCTAACGTACGATTGCCCCTGAGGAGATCCCTGATGCGCTGTTTCATACGACTCACCGCCGTCCTGTTTGCGTCGGCCGCCTTGGTTGTTGCGCCCGCATTCCTTTCCGCCGAAGATGAAAAGCCCAAAGCCTCCGACAAGACCTCTGAGAAGCCTGCCGAAAAGCCCACTCCTACGGAAGTCTCCACGCAGGGGACGATCGATGCAGGGGGACAGCACATCGCCTACACCGCCGTGGCCGGCACCATCACGGTCGGTTCCACCGATGTGCAGGACGCTCAGCTTGGCCCCGACGGCAAACCCCAGCCCGGCAGCCAGCTCGCGCTCAACGAGCCCAAGGAACCCAAGGACGCCGCGCCGCTGGCGCAGATCTTCTACGTGGCCTATATGAAGAAGGACGCCAAGGCCGAAGACCGGCCCATCACCTTCTTCTATAACGGAGGCCCCGGCAGCTCCACCGTTTGGCTGCACATGGGCTCGCTTGGTCCCAAGCACGTAGTCACCGACGGCGACCAGCACCTGCCCGCCGCGCCCTACAAGCTCGTCGACAACGCCAACTCGCTGCTCGACACCTCCGACCTCGTCTTCATCGACATGCCCGGAACCGGCTTCGGCCGCCTCACCGGCAAGGACGCCGAAAAGGCCTTCTGGGGAGTCGACGAAGACGCCAACGCCTTTGCCCGTTTCATCGCCCGCTTCATCACCAAGTACAGCCGCTGGAACTCGCCCAAGTACATCTTCGGCGAGAGCTACGGCACCACCCGCTCGGCGGTGCTTTCCAATATTTTGGAGAACAACAAGAGCATCGATCTCAACGGCGTCATCCTGCTTTCGCAGATCTTCAACTTCACCACCGACATCGATGTGCCCTCCGGCAATCCCGGCGTAGATCTGCCCTACGAAATGGCTTTGCCCACCTACGCGGCCACGGCCTGGTACCACAAGAAGCTACCCCAGCAACCGGCCGCGCTGGAGCCTTTCCTGAAGGAAGTGGAAGAGTTCGCCACCGGGCCCTACGCACACGCGCTCTCCCAGGGAACCGATCTCACGCAGGACGAAAAGCAGCAGGTCGCCGAAAAACTGCATCAGTACATCGGGCTGCCCGTCGCTTACCTGCTCAAGGCCAACCTGCGGGTCAGCGGCGGGCAGTTCACCAAGACCCTGCTCGACGACGAGGGGCTCACCACCGGACGCCTGGATACCCGCTTCAGCGGGCCTTCCATGAACCCCCTCAGCGAGCAGGCCGACTACGATCCGCAAAGCTCGGCCATCTCTTCCGCCTATGTCTCGGTCTTCAACGACTACGTCCGCCGCGACCTCAAGTACGGCGAAGGCCAGACCTACCTGCCCGAAGCTCAATTCGGTTCCGCGCAATGGGACTTTGTCCATCGCGGCAATCCCGTCAGTCTCAACGTTGCCAACGACTTGGCCGAGGCCATGAAGGCCAATCCCCGCCTGCGGGTGATGGTCAATGGCGGCTATTACGACCTGGCAACGCCCTTCTTCGCCGCGATTTACGAAGAAAAGCACTTGCCCATCCCCCAGTCCCTCGCCAAGAACATTGAGTACGACTGGTACGAGTCCGGGCACATGGTTTATGTCCGCGACGAAAGCCTGAAACAGCTTCACGATCGCGTGGCTGCGTTCATCAAGAGCACGCTTTCCGTCACGAAATAGCCGCTCTCTCGGCGGCCGCTCTGCGCAGAGCGGCCGCGGAAATTCAAGTTCGTCAAAATTTCGGAAGAAAGAAGCCCGGGCCTGAGCAGGCTGCTGAAAAAGGCCGGATTTTGCAATGATTCCCGAAGTACATCCCTCAGGGCCTAAAGGCCGCGTTCATTCTGCGGCACTTGCGGCACGGCTAAACAGGCTGCGGAAAAGGACCTGAATCCGGGTGAGGAGCAGGAATGAGCTTTAGCAGGGGCTAAAGCCCAGCTCATTTGATTGGCTTTATCGGCACGGCTGAAGCCATGCCCTGTTACAAAGCCATCCTGAATCGAGTTTTTCAGCAGCCTGTGAAGCTGCACCCTTTCAAAACTGGGGCTACAGCGGTTCCACAATTGCTATACCCAGGAAGCACCGACCTAAAGTGGCTTTTTCCTCAAGAAATAGCCACCTTTCGCAGGACTAAAAAGGGCACATGAATTGTGGAACCGCTCTAAGACGGAGCTTTTCCGCATCCTGTTCTGTCAGTTCGCTTCCCGAACAGTGCTCTGCAGATTTGGGATACCAGCTTCATCCCGGTGCGCACGAGCGGCCAGGGATGCCAGGGCAAAAGTCCCGCAGGATGCCGCGCCAGAAAAAATTCCGCCGGACTGCCGGTACAATGAAGGGGTAAGCCCACCCACCTATGGCCGAAAAAGAGCAGAAAACGGAACAAGTCGCGACTGGACAAGCTGCGACTGGGCAAGTCGCGACTTCTCAGCCCGCTGCCCAGAAGCCCGGCGAGAACCCCGCAAGCGGTAGTTTCGATTCGAACCTGCTTTGGCGGCTGGGCAGCTATTTGCGCCCCTACTGGATCCAGGCGACGATTTCGACGCTGGCGGTGAGCCTGAAGTCGATCAGCGATGTGAGCGGGCCGTACCTGGTGAAGGTCGCCATCGACCGCTATATGACCGGAAAGCCCTCCATCGCCACCAACTGGCTGACGCGGAGGCTCTCGGCGGACCCGGCAACGGGCATCACGCAACTGGCCATGATCTTCATGGCGGCGCTGCTTTGCGCGCTGTTTTTCGAGTTCGTCCAGACCTACCTGATGCAGTGGACCGGCCAGAAGCTGATGTTCGACCTGCGCCGCGACATCTTCCGCCACATGCAGCGGATGGACATCGCGTTCTTCGATCAGCACGCGGTGGGCCGGCTGGTGACGCGCCTGACCTCGGACGTGGACGCGATCAACGAAATGTTCACGGCCGGCGTGCTGTCGATTGTGGACGACTTCTTCAATCTGACCATCATGGCCGTGGTGATGCTCACCATCAACTGGTGGCTGGCGCTGCTGGCGTTTGCCGTGCTGCCTGTCATCTGGATCGTCACGCGCGTCTTCCGCGATTCCGTTCGCGAGAGCTACCGGCGCGTGCGCACCGCCATTGGCCGCATCAACAGCTTTACCCAGGAACACATCAGCGGGATGAGCGTGGTGCAGCTGTTCAACCGCGAAGAGCGTGCGTTCAAGGATTTCGAAGCGGTCAACGAGCAGCACATGATCGCCTTCAAGGACACGATTTACGCCTATGCGCTGTATTACCCGGCGGTGGAATTGCTGTCGGCGATTGCGATCGCGCTGGTCCTGTGGTGGGGCGGCTTCAGCGTGCTGGCCCGCGGCACGGTGACGATCGGCGTGCTGAACATGTTCATCCAGTATTCGCAGCGCTTCTGGCGGCCGATCCAGGACTTGAGCGACAAGTACAACATTCTGCAGGCGGCGATGGCGGCCTGCGAGCGCATCTTCAAGCTGCTCGACACTCCGGCGGAGATTGTGTCTCCGGAAGTGACCGAGAGCGGCGACGGCAGCAACCGGATCGAGTTCCGGCATGTGTGGTTCACGTATCAAAAGCTGACCGAGGAGCAACGGGCGGCGGTGACGAGGATTGCCGAGAAAAGCGCTTCGGACGGAGATCTGGGCAAGCTGGACGGGATCGAATGGATCTTGAAGGATGTGTCGTTCACCGTTGAACCGGGGCAGACGGTGGCTATCGTCGGCCACACAGGCGCGGGCAAGACGACGCTGACCAGCCTGATGATGCGCTTCTATGACGTGACGGCCGGCCAAATTCTTCTGGACGGCGTGGACCTGCGCAGGCAGGATCTGAAGGCGCTGCGCCAGCATTTTGCCGTAGTGCTGCAGGATCCGTTCCTGTTCACCGGGACCATCGCCGAGAACATTCGCCTGGGCAACCCGGAGATCACCGGCCAGCAGATGCGGCGGGCGGCGGAAGACGTGAACGTGCTGGACTTCATCGAGACGCTGCCGAACGGGTTCGACGAGGCGGTTCTGGAGCGGGGCAATTCGCTTTCGACGGGCCAGAAGCAGTTGGTGAATTTCGCTCGCGCACTGGCCTACAATCCGCGCATTCTGATTCTCGACGAAGCCACTTCGAGCGTGGACACCGATACAGAACTGCGCATCCGCGGGGCGCTGGAACGGATGGTTGCAGGCCGGACCAGCGTGCTGATCGCGCATCGGCTGAGCACCGTTCAGCGCGCCGACACCATTCTGGTGATGCACAAGGGGCACTTGCGCGAGATGGGCAGCCACCAGGAACTGCTGGTCCACCGCGGCCTCTACTGGAAGCTCTACCAGCTGCAGTACAAGGACCAGGAGAACGGGACCGGGACTGCGCGGGACTCCGCGTCCAGCGGGACTGCGCGCCCGGCGAGCGGCTTTGCGGGGCTTTCGACTGCCGTCAGCGCCGACTGAGGTCCCCGCAGGGCAAAACAAGCTGCTCGATTCTGTTGCTGGAGCGGTTCTCCTTATGGTGCGGAGCGAGCGTGGCCGGGTGGTCCACGCTACAGCCGGCCAGGAGGCCAGCGCTACCTGTTCCTGATTGGACCGGTTTGCTTCAACCCAACGGCGAAGAGCTCGATGCCCTGAAACTCTTTCGCGGCGCTGCATCTCTAAACCAGTCGAAGAGATAGCTGCATTTTCCCCCCGGTTCCGGCTCCGGGTTGCGGCGGCCTGACTCCAGTACGCACATTTCATTTCCGTTCCTAACCGCGCCCGAAAAGCTCGTGTCTAATGTTGTGCATGGGAAAGAACGACCACGCTACGATCCGTGCCATCCTCTCTGGCGACAAGGAGGCTTATGGAGCGTTGGTCAGGCAGCACAGTCCCAGCCTGTTCCGGGTCGCGTGGCGCATCACCGGTAACGAAGCGGACGCGGAAGAAGTGGTGCAGGAAGCGCTCCTGCGCGGTTACCGCAAGCTGGAGACCTTTGAATCCCGTGCAAACTTCGGAACCTGGATCTACCGGATCGCGGTGCGCTGCGCTTTGGACCGGGTGAGCTGCCGCACCAGGGATGGAGAAAGCCGGGTTGGGGAAGACCGGATCGGGGAAGACCGAGGGCAGGACGAGGCACAGGTGGCGGACGAGGCTGCCGGCCCCGAGCGGCTGCTCTTGAGTGGAGAGATCGCAGCCCTGCAGGATCTGGCTCTGCAGGAGCTGACAACGACCGAACGGACTGCCTTCCTGCTGCGGCATATGGAAGGGCGCAGCGGCGAAGAGATCGCGCAGGCGCTGGGGATTCTGCCGAACGCGGCCAAGCAGGCGGTCTTTCGAGCCGTGCAGAAATTGAGGCGCAGTCTGGCGGCCTTGAGGGTGAAAGCATGAACCACTTGAGCAACGCTGACCTGGTTGAACACTATTACGGGGCAGGGCCGTCTGGCGCGGGAGCGCATCTGGCGAGGTGCGCGGGGTGCGCGCGGATGTTTGCGGCGCTGCGGAGCGGCCTCGATGAAATCCAGGCATCGGAGCCGCCCGAGCGGGATGCATCTTATGGCGACCGGGTATGGGCGTCGATCGCACCCGCGCTGCCACGGTATGCAATCGAAAAGAAGAGCCTGCTGCGGAGCATTCCGTTGCGGCGCGGACTGAGTTATGCCGCTGCCTGTGCCCTGCTGCTGGCCGGCGCGTTCTTTGCCGGGCGGGTATGGGAACAGCACCAGCAGTCGAGCAAGATAGTCGTGAACTGGCAGGCTCCGGCGAGCGCGCCACCGGCCCGGCAGCAGGTTGTTGTGGTGGTGCTGGGCGATCACCTGGACCGCTCGGAACGCCTGCTGGTGGAACTGAAGCACGCCGACGCCGGGAGCACGGAGACAATTGCTCCGCTGCGCGACGAAGCGCGGACGCTGCTGGCGGCGAACAAGGGCTTCCGCGAGGAGGCGGCGCAAGCCGACAATCCGGAACTGGCCATTGCGTTGAAACATCTGGACGGCCTGCTCGTTCAGCTTGCCAATCGACCAGGCGGTTTGAACGCCGAGGCGCTGGCGAAGCTGCAGGCTGAGATGAACTCGGACAGGCTGCTCTTTGAGGTCCGCGTGCTGCGCTCGCGTAATCCGGAACTCAAGGTGCGCGTAACCCAACCAATGAGTGGAGGAACCATATGAAAACCACAAGCTGGATGCACGGTTTTCTTGCTGCCGGAATCATCCTGGTTCCGTTGGCGGGAGCAAGCGCGGCATGGGGGCAGGGGTTTGCGGGCGGCATGTCGCTTTCGATGGGCGAGGGGGACCCCTCCGCGGCGACGACGCCCGATAACAGCATGTACGCTGACGGGATGCGCGCCATACGCGAAGGGCGCTGGAGCGACGCCGAGGCGATCTTTGCCAATGTAGCGAAGGAACAGGGCAGACCCAGCGAGGGAGCGTTGTATTGGAAGGCGTATGCGGAGAACAAGCGGGGACAGTCAAAGACCGCGCTCGATACCTGCGCCGAACTGCGCCACAGCTACCCGTCGAGCAGTTGGCTCGACGAATGCGCCGCACTGGAGATCGACATCAGGGCAAAAAGCAATATGCCCGAGCAGCCCAACGCCGCGCAGAGCGATGACGTGAAGCTGCTGGCGCTCAATGCGCTGATGAAGAAGAACGAGCCCAAAGCGCTGGAGCAGATCGAGGCCATCCTGAACGGCAATTCGTCGGAGCGGCTGAAGCAGGGAGCGCTGTTCATCCTGGGCGAGCATCACGACAACGTGACCTATCCGCAGATTGTGCGGCTCAGCTACGTGGAGGGCGATGTGCGCATCGCGCGGGGAGCTGCGGAGGCGCGTACTTCCGGCACGACCTGGGAAAAGGCGGTGGCGGACTTGCCGTTGGAAACAGGCTATAGCCTGGTAACGGGCGAGGGGAAGGCGGAGATCGAGTTTGAGAATGCGTCGACCATCTACCTGGCTGAGAACTCGGTGCTCACCTTCAACGATATGCACACCACCACGGGCGTTCCCTATACGCAGCTGGCATTGCTGTCGGGAACGGTGACCTTCGACATAAAGCCCTTTGTGGCGAACGAGGTTTTTCTGCTGCAAACGCCTACGGGCAATATCATTTCGCGCTATCCGGACCGGGCGCTATTCCGGGTAGACAGCTACCTGGACGCGATGGCTTTGACGCCACTGACAAACGGGGCTTTACGCACATCGGAAGCGGTGCCGCTGCCGCTGGTGGCCGGGCAAACGCTCTATTACGTGGGTGGGCAGCGGGTCGAATACGCCGCAGCCAGAGACTCGGCCTCGCTGGCGGCATGGGACAAGTGGGTTTCAGAGCGGATCGCGGGACGTTCAGCAGCCACGGCGGAGGTGATGAAAGCCGCCGGCCTGACCGAGCCGATCCCTGGGCTGGCCGAAATGCGAAACCAGGGAACTTTCTTCGACTGCGCGCCCTACGGCACCTGCTGGGAGCCGAATACCGACGCGCTGCGGCAGGTGGCCGCCAATACGCCAGTGCTGCAGAATCCAGAAACACTGCGGGCTTCGCCGGTGGTTGGCGGGCAAGACATGGGACAAATCGTTACCGCGCCGGAGCCAAGCAAAGTGACTTACCGCGCCGCCAGCCTCGACGAGATGTACTTCCCCTGCGCGCCGGAGCAGGGAATTCTCGTTGTCACGCGGGATCCGTTGACCGGGAAGAAGCGGGTGACATTATCGCCCGTGAGCTGGCGGCAACGGATTCCCTACGCCTGGGCGGTTTGTCACGCGGGCAACTGGATCCACCACCGCAACCACTATGTATGGGTAGTGGGTCATCGACGCCATCATCTCCCACCCTATCGCTGGATCCGGAGCGGGAAAACGGTGGCCTATGTTCCGCTGCATCCGCACGATGTGAAGGGACAGCTGCCGATAAACCGCAAGGCCGAAGCGTTCCTGCTGGACGACAAGGAAAGAATGCGCTTCACTCGGACCGTGCTCGATCCAAATCGCCCGATCGCGTTGCTAAAGACCCCGCCCAAGGAGTTCCGCGCAGAGCCGCTGCAAATGCTGGCACGAGCCGAAGAACCGCACCCGGTGGCGCGGCAGTTGCGCGATGCAATGGTGGGCAAAAATGTGGTGGCCCGCGCCGGAGGGGTGCCGATCAACTTTGACCACCGGACGCAGAGCTTCCTGATGGCCAGATCGGTGATGGATGGGCATCGGAACACGACCACGACGATGATTACGCCAGTGAACAACCATAGCGGGAATCTGCAGTCCCACGCGCAAAGCTTTGCCGGCGGATGGCACGGCGGCGGCTCTGGTGGCGGAGGGAATAGAGGCGGCGGAAACAGCGTTGGCGGAAACAGCGGAGGCGGGTCGCGGGCTGGCGCCAGCGCGTCGTCGTCGACAACCAGTACAGCCAGCTCGAGCAGTGCGGCCAGCGCCGGGGCCAGTGGAGCGGGCGCGTCGGCGGGGTCGGTTAGCGGTGGATCGCATCACTAACGGACATTGGGACTAAGGGACGTAGGGACTAAGGGACGTAGGGACTAAGGGACGCAGGGGCTAAGGGACTGCGGGACTTGGGGACTAAGCAACGAAGGGGCCAAGGGCTGCTGCGCGGCTCGCGATGAAAAAGGGCCACTCCGCCGAAGCGGGTGGCCCTTTTCATGGAGCTGACTGCGGCTGCGCTTAGCGGGCGGCAACCAGGGGCTTGGTGACCAGGGCGCCGGAAGCGTATCCCTTGGCCATGTCGGCGATGGAGATGGCGGTGTAGTCGCCGGCGTGACCGGCCTGGCCAAACTGGGTCATGCGCTGGGCAACGACCTTCTGCATGGCGGCGCGGGCGGGGGTGAGGTAGTCGCGGGGATCGAACTTCTCCGGGGTTTCCGCGAAGACCTTGCGGATGGCGCCGGTGATGGCGAGGCGGTTGTCGGTGTCCACGTTGATCTTGCGGACGCCGTTCTGGATGCCGAGCTGGATCTCCTCGACGGGAACGCCCCAGGTTTCCTTCAGCTTGCCACCGTACTGGTTGATGATGTCCTGCAGGTCCTTGGGGACCGAGCTGGAACCGTGCATCACCAGGTGGGTGTTGGGCAGGCGCTTGTGGATGGCGAGCAGCAGGTCCATCTTGAGGACCGAGCCATCGGGCTTCTTGGTGAACTTGTAGGCGCCGTGGCTGGTGCCGATGGCGATGGCCAGCGAGTCAACGCCGGTGCGCTCGGCAAATTCGACCGCCTGGTCGGGATCGGTGACGTGATCGAGGCCGGAACCGCCGGCTCCGTGACCGTCTTCGATGCCGCCGAGAACGCCGATTTCGCCTTCGACCGAGATGCCGCGCTCGTGCGCGTAATCGCAAACCTTCTTGGTGACTTCAACGTTTTCTTCGAAGGTGGCCGGGGTCTTGCCGTCGGGCTTGAGGGAGCCGTCCATCATGACGCTGGTGAAGCCGAGCTTGATGGCGCTTTCGCAGGTCTCGAAGCTGTTGCCGTGGTCCAGGTGCATGGCCAGCGGAATCTCGGGATTGAGTTCGGCAGCGGCCAGCATGAGGTGATAGAGGTAGTTGTCCTCAGCAAACTTGCGCGCGCCGCGGCTGGCCTGGATGATGACCGGCGAATTGGTTTCTTTCGCGGCCCACATGATGGCCTGAATCTGTTCCATGTCGTTGACATTGAACGCGCCGACGCCGTATCCGCCCTTGGCGGCCTCGTCGAGAAGCTGCCGTGTGG
>Ga0181517_10002155_pt1 | contig 20598 bp, 19 predicted proteins | sample PEATcosm2014_Bin_31_FD_119748 | JGI IMG/M metagenome (GOLD analysis project Ga0181517, IMG submission 119748) | Peatland microbial communities from MTU Mesocosm Facility, Houghton, MI, USA - PEATcosm2014_Bin01_30_metaG | ecosystem: Environmental > Terrestrial > Soil > Wetlands > Peat | place... | reverse complement strand
TGTAACAGGGCATGGCTTTAGCCGTGCCGATAAAGCCAATCAAATGAGCTGGGCTTTAGCCCCTGCTAAAGCTCATTCCTGCTCTTCACTCGCATTCGGGCCTTTTTCCGCAGCCTGTATAGCGAAACCAGAGTTGGTGTATCCCGAAAGCACTGCACCGAAGTCGCCGCGACCATCAGGGAGCGGCGACCTTGCACGAAACTCACCGGGCCACTGGGACTCTGGTTTCGCTCTAGGGTGGGTTACTTCTGCTTTGTACCTATAGCGCAGGCACAGGGGTGCCTTTGCCCGCGTCCGACTGGGCCTGCTCGCGGGAACGCAGGTCTTTGTCGTACAGATACAGATTCGTCCCCTGCAACACCAGCGATGGCCCCTCGCACGCGCTCACCGGGGAATGCGCAATATCGGTGAACCCGCCCCCCGCCACTCCCCGTGAGCACCAGAAGAGCGCTGCCTGCGCCACCGGCGCGGTCGGCCCATACTTTTGCCGCACCTGCTGCACGAACGCTTCCTGCGCCGCCCGGTTTTCCAGTACCGGCGTATACGAGATTCCGGTCAGCAGTTCCGGCTTCCCGGCGTCGAACGGAAAAGACTCCGTGAACGTCAGGCTCAGCTCCAGCCGGTTGTTCTGGACAAAAATCCGCTCTACATATTTCTTCCGCGGCGTCAGCTCGGTATTCGAGTAGCTGATGCAAGGGGTGTCCTGCGCGCACTCCCGGCCGGCAACGTTCACCTGCAATCGCTCCTGAATAACTGCGGATGCTTCCCTGGCGCTCATGTAGAGCCGAAGGCCCAGAACATCGGCTTTCGCAGGATCAATTACATTTGGAATGTCTACCAGTTTTGAGTATTGCGCGTTTGCTGGCAGGTTGAAAGCAAGGATTCCGCTGAGGGAACATATATAAATCAAGAAGATACGTGCTGGAAATATTTGCGCTTTCATTTGCGAGAATTATAACTCCCTCCCAGCGCCGATCAGGCCCCGAGCAAGAAACAATATTTAAGCGCTAAATAAATGGTCATAAGAAACTTGCAAGGCAATAAATCGCTTTGGCCAGTCACATATTGGGAGGACGCGGCAGAAGGAACAAGCACGAAGGAATCGCGAACCGACTCTCCGGGCGTCGGATCTCTATGCGCAGGCGATGGTACGCGGCTGGAGGGGAAACTCATTCTGCTCGCTGCCCGCACCGTGCTGCACGGCGCTCGTCACCGAAGCTGCCGTCTTGCGCCTGGGACCGTATGCGGCTCTTCGCTCCCGCTGGCTGGACTGCTTCTGAGCATCCGCCATGGTGTCCAGAACATTGCGCAGCAATACTCCGTCGGAAACGCGGTTCAAGCATTTGGAAACGGCGCTGAGCGCTGAATCGGTCTTCCAGTCTTCCGGCAACGCCTGGATCGTCCGCCAGAGCCCGTCCACATCGATCGCCTGCACGACTTGCAGGAAGCTCTCCAGCGACTCCCGGGATACATCCTGGTAGACGCGCGGATCGAGGTAGCGCGACGCCAGAAAGTGCCGCTGCTCATCCCCGTGCGGGCCGCCGAACATGTGCCCATGATCGAGAAATACCGCGTTCAGCCATCCCGCCTGGTCTTCCATGAAGATTGCTTGCCGGTTATCCGTATGGTTCGCGCAGATGTCGATCAGCCAGGAGAGCCAGAAACAAGCGTGGTTGTTCACCCGCTTGAAGCTTCCTCCCGGAAGGATCTCCAGCAGCCGCTCGCCGCCCTCTCCGAGGTAGCGGGATCCGAAGCATATGCTGGCTTCCGGCCGCACTGCTCCGTCCATCGTCTGCACCCGGCAGGCCGGGTTCTCGTCAAGAAATGAGTCTGTTACCAGCAGCGGAGCCCATGCGGGCGAGGGCAGATTCACGGCCCGGTACAGCTCCGACCCAACACTCTCGTTGAACGGCAGATTGGCGCCCTGATGCCCCGCGTTGAACTTGACTACGTAGTGGTGACCGTCGCTCGCTTCCGCAAGCACGGCCTGAGTCCCACCGCGAAGACTCCTGATGTGGCGCGTAACAAACACCATGTTCTTTTGTAAGGTCAGCATATTCCCCCAAAAGTCCAATCAGAGAGATAGAAGCGGTCTGTCCACGTACACAATCCGAGTTGGGGGAAACAGCCAATCAGCAAAATCAGACACTTCCTGCGCAATCGTCCGTAATCAATAAACTGCAATGAAACCCGCCCGCACACTCTCTGGTGCGCAGTTCCGAACTTCATTCCACACAAGCGATTAGCGTATCTTTACCCTAGAGATCTTCTCAATTTCCTGTCAAGCAATCTATCGCGAATACTGTGCATAAGATGTTAAAAACCCGGTCCAGGTCTCAACATTGTCAAGCTTTCTGAGGAAATCCCTTGGCCCCGCCAAAACGCGTCCGGAATCGGCCTCTTGCGGCCGAAGTCTGAAATACGCAAAACAAAATTGGCTGTCATTCTGAGCGAACGGGGCCCCGAACGTTCTTCAGTTCGGGGGTGGTGAGTCGAAGAACCTGCGGTTGTTCTTCGATGAAATTCAGACTCACCGCTCCAGCGCCTCTCAGGCTTGACCATTGAGCGCTTCGATGGCCCGCTCCAGATGCACTCCGCGCGACCCCTTCACCAGCACCACATCGCCCGGCCGAAGGTTTTTCCGCAGCCACTGGCCGGCCGCCACGGCATCGCTCAAAAACACCGCGGTCACGCCACTGGCGCAGGCGGCCGAGGCCAGATACGTGGCATTCCCCTGCACGCCCACCACCAGGTCCAGCCCGGCCTCTGCGGCAACCCGCCCGCACTGGCTGTGCAGTTCCGGCCCCCGCTCGCCCTGCTCCAGCATCTCTCCGGCCACCAGGATGCGGCGCGTCCCCGGCCGGGTGGCAAGGGTCCGTATCATCGAGCACAAGGCTTCGGGATTCGAATTGTAACTATCGTCCAAAACAGTTATTCCGGCTATTTCGCTTACTTCCCCGCGCTTGTCTCCGGCAGTCAAGGCTTCCAGCGCGGCCGCTGCCTCGCCCGCCGGCACACCTGCCTCAATGGCCACCGCCAGCCCGGCCAGGGCGTTCGAGGTGTTGTGTCGGCCCAGCAGGTGCAGGGTGAACTGGCCCTCCTGGTCGCCGACGCGGTAGCGGATGTGCAACCCGTCCAGATCTTCGCTCGCTTCCAGCAACTGCGGATTGGCGCACGGGCCATCCCCGAAATAAACCACCCGGCCCTGAAAGTCGCGTCCGAACTGCGACACATACGGATCGGCGCAGTTCAGAAACGCCACGCCATTCGCCGGCAGGGCTTCCACCAGTTCAAACTTGGCGCGCGCAATCCCCGCCTGTCCTTCGGCGAAGTTCTCAATATGCGCTGTCCCGACGTTGGTGACCACTCCCCAATCCGGCGCCGCGATGCGCGCCAGGGCCGCGATTTCACCACTGTGGTTCATGCCCATCTCGATCACGGCGATCTCGTGCTCCGGCTCCAGGCGCAACAGTTGCAAAGGCAGGCCGAAGCCGTTGTTCAGATTGCCCTGCGACTTCAGGACGTTGAACTTCGCTCCCAGCGCCGCGGCCATGGCCTCCTTGGTGGTGGTCTTGCCGGCCGAGCCGGTGACGGCCACAATGCGCTTGCCCCATTGCCGGCGCACATGCGCTGCCAGGGACTGCAAGGCGGCCAGAGGGTCCTCCGCAATCAGCAGCGGAAGCGCCAGCGCCGCATCCGGCAGCGAGGCTACCTGAACCCGTGAAACCACCGCCGCCACTGCCCCGCGCTCGGCTGCCCCGGCCACGAACGCGTGCCCGTCGAATCGTTCTCCACGCACCGCAAAAAACAGCTCGCCCGCGGCCACGGTGCGCGAATCAATCGAGTAGCCGCTTGCCATCAACGCTCCCGCGCTCTCTACGCTGGAAGGCGCTTCAAGAACCGCTCCCGCTCCGATCGCCGCCTCTGCCAGAGTGAGTTTCATAGCTCGCCGTCCTTGGCCGCGTCATAGCCTAGTTCGGCCAGTTCGGCGAGCGCAATTTCCGCATCGTCAAAGGGAATCGTCCGGTCGGCCAGGATCTGCTCCTTCTCGTGCCCCTTACCCGCGATCAGCACCACATCGCCAGCCTTGGCCGCCTTCAGTGCGGCGCAAATGGCCATGGCGCGATCCGGCTCCACGATGTATTGAAATGTATCGCCCTTGGTAATGGACTTCAGCCCCGGCTCGATTTCCGCCAGAATCGCCTTCGGATCTTCGGAGCGGGGATTGTCACTGGTGAGCACCACAAAATCGCTGCCCGCGCCCGCCGCCTGCCCCATGCGAGGCCGCTTGGTACGGTCGCGGTCTCCGCCGCAGCCAAACAGGGTGATCACCCGCCCGCCCGTCTGCGCGGTCATCTGCCGAGCCAGCGCGGTCAGGTTGCGCAGCGCGTCGTCGGTATGCGCATAGTCCACAATCACACTGAATGGCTGCCCCGCATCGACCGCCTGAAAGCGTCCCGGAACCGGCTTCAACCGCGGAACAAACTCGACCAGATCGGTAAACGCAACGCCCCGCGCATGAGCCGCTGCCAGCGCCGCCAGCAGATTGAGAATATTCACCTCGCCGGCAAGCTTCGAAGTTACAGTCGCCGAGCCCGCCGGAGTTACAAGCTCCAGCACCGCGCCGCCGGGCGTCAGCTTATGGCTGGCCGCGCGCCAGTCGCCTGCGCCGATCCCATACGTCCGCACCTCAGCGCCCGCCTTGGCCGCAGCCTTGGCGAGTTCCCCCGCGCGCGGATCCTGCGCGTTGATCACCGCAACCCGCGGCGCGGCATATGCGGTTCCATCAAACAGCAGCCGCTTGGCTGCGAAGTACTTGTCCAGGGTCCCGTGATAATCCAGATGGTCGCGAGTCAGGTTGGTAAACACAGCCACGTCGAAGTCCACTCCCACGGCGCGGCCCTGATCCAATGCATGACTGGACACTTCGCTGACGAGCTCCGTCGCGCCTTTGCTCACTCCCTCGGCCATCAGCTCGAACAGGTCGCGCGACTCGGGAGTGGTGTGCACGGACGGCCTCACCTCGCCGGCGACATGATATTCGATCGTTCCGATCAGAACCGTCTTCCGCGCCGCCGCGTTCAGCAGTTCTTCCAGCAGGAAAGCCGTCGTCGTCTTGCCATTGGTCCCGGTAATTCCCGTGGCCGCAAGCTTGCGTTCAGGGTGCCCGAAGAAGGCCGCCGAAGCCTGCGCCAGCGCGCGCCGTCCATGCTCCACCTGCAGCAGCGGCATGCCCGCCTGAAACACCAGTAACTGGTCGAACTTCTGCACCGAGTCGGTAATAATCCCCAACGCTCCGGCGGCAATGGCTTTGTCGAGATAGCGGTTGCCGTCTGTTGAGCCGCCCTTCATGGCTACAAACACAGAGCCTGGGCGCACCCGGCGCGAGTCGTATTCCACGCCCGTAACAGGCTGCTCGGCAGCGCCGCCGGCGTCCACCGCATCAATTCCTTCGATCAGTTCTTTCCAATTCATCACAAGCTCCATTGTAGAGGCCGGAAAGGGATTCATTCTACAACCGCTTCAGCGGAATGCCCTGAGCGGCCTTGCTCACTCCCCGCGCGGCATCGGTGTAGGATGAGATTGCCCTGACGACGGCGCATGAGAAGCGGTTTCGCCTTCCTTCACAAACGCGGGGTTCCAGCTGCGAGAAGGCCGCTTTTTGGCATGGCTCTTGTCCTTCAACAAGAAACACCTGCAGAATGGATTTCATGGAGAAAACAGTGCCAGCATCCCGGTTTGTCTATGTGATCTACATCCGCACCACGCCGGAGCGGCTCTGGCTCGCCCTCACCGAACCCGCCCTCACGCGCCAGTACTGGTGCGAAACCACGCAGGAATCCGATTGGAAGCCCGGTTCATCGTGGCGCATCCTGACTCCCGACGGGCGCATCGCCGACGACGGCGAAATCCTGGAGATCGAACCCGCAAAGCGCCTGGTCATCACCTGGCAGCACCAGTTGAAAGAAGAAATGCGCGCGGAAGGATTCTCGCGGCTCACTTACGAATTCAGTCCGATGGGCGACGCAGTCCGCTTCGAGTTGACGCACACCATCGACGTCAGCGAGTCAAAGCTCATTGCGGCCGTTTCTTCCGGCTGGCCGATGATCCTGTGCAGTCTCAAGAGTCTGCTTGAAACCGGCGAGTCTCTTGTCGAAACCCGCCGCTGGCCGGAAGGAATGTAAGTACCGCCGGCCCCTGGCCCTCAGGAACCTCATCAGCCCATGAATTCTCGAGCACCGCTTCGCCTGCTATTGATCTGGCAACAAAATACTGTGTGGGTGCCCCACCCTTTCCCGCGTATTTTGCGGGAAAGGGTGGGAAACAAAGACACTCATTTCTTGCCGGATCTGTAGAAATACAGAATCGCCCCGCGCTAGTGCAGAAAATTACCTCGTCCCGGCGCAGAATCAAAGCGTGCAGAACCGCTCTCAATCCCGTCCGCCATCCGGTCCGTACCCCACCCCCCCCTATGTCTTGCCAAGAAATTCTCTTGCACATCATTTCGGGGAACTGTGAAACCAGCCGATTTCATGGCCAAATCCGCGCATTCCGAGCGTGGGCCGTCAAATTTTCCCTGTGCATATCTCCCGATTTTCTGCACCATCCATGGTGAAAACACCCTCCGAATCTCACCATGCGGTATCAATTCGCCCTTTTTGAAGAATTTGCGGCGCCGAATTCCACCCGCGTTACCGACTCACAAGCATGAAATTGTAGCGTCTGCCTCCCGGCCGGCTCTCGCGCGGACCTCAGGGTACACGCTGTTTCTTCCTAGGAAAGCTGCTCATCCAGCGCATCGAGGATCTTCTTCCATCCCTCTTCGGTCTGGCTTGCCCATTCCGGCAGCACGTCCTCGTGCGACAGGATCAGCTCGCAGCCCCGCTCCAGGCGGACCAGCCCAATGCTCACCCGCGTCGTTTCCGTCGAGTAATACGGAACGCTGAAATCGAATTCCAGCCGGTGCGGGCGATCGATCTCCACAAAGGTCCCAATGTGCCGCACGTCCACGCCGTCGCGGCGGTCGACCATCAGGAAATCGCCGCCGGGGCGCGGATCGATCTCCGCGTGCACCATCTTTCCGGCGGGGGTGGCAAACAGAAATTTACGGGCGATCCGCGGGTCGAGCCAGGCATCGAAAACTCGCTCCACAGGCTGATCGAACAGGCGGCATACACGAACGGTAACTGCGCTCTCTGTATTCACAGGGGTCACTTTGCATCCTCTCTTTCTTGCGGCGACGGATGTCCGCGAGTAGCCGGATGCTGCAGTTGCTCTCAGGCAGGAACCTGTTTGACCGGATTGGCCCTCCCTGCCCGGTTTTGGAACCTGCGGCGCCGGCTCAACTTTTCGGCAGGAATCGTATCACTTCAGCGCCCGCATCGAACAACGATTTGTGTGCCCGGAGTAACCATCGTGCCTGCCGCGGGCGCCTGCTCGCGCACCGTGCCGCTGCCGCTGATGCGGACCTCAAGCCCTGCTGCGCCAGCCTGCTCGATCACTTTGCGCACCGGCAGCCCGATCAGCGACGGAACCCGAAGCTTTCCGGCCTCCTGCAGCACCACCCGGGCCGTGGCCGGCACGGGCGCCGGCTGCGCCGCAGCTGCATCCGCACGCGCGGTTGCAGCCGCCGGCTTGCCGCCAACTTTGCCGCCGGCTTTGCTGCCCGGCAACGGGGTTTTCTGCCCCGCGCCTGCATTTGCCGCCTGACCTGTCTTCTGCGCCGCCGGAGCAGCGCTCTCCGTTGCCCGCAGAGGATCGTCGCTGGGCAGTTCATTGGCAGCGTTGAACAGCGCTTGAATGTCGCCAGTATGTTCGCCGGATTCGTCCTCGGTTACGCGTGCGGAGTTGGTCGCATGGGACGCATGAACCTCGGTATCGTGCGCAATTCCCAGGTACTCCAGCACCTGCTGGGCGACTTCGGAAAACACCGGTGCTGAAACGCTTGCGCCGTAGTAATCGCCACGCGGATTGTCCATCACCACCGCCACCGCGATCACCGGGTTATTCACCGGAGCGATGCCGGCAAAGGACGCAATGTGCATCGTCTTCGAGTATTTGTGCGTGGCCGGATCGATCTTCTGCGCCGTTCCGGTCTTGCCACCGCTCGAATAGCCGTTGAGCTGCGCCTCTTTGCCGGTTCCGTAAAGCACTACGCCTTCCATCATCTTGCGCATCTGCGCCGCGGTGAGGGTAGAGATTACGCGATGCGCGCCCGGCGGCAGCGGGTTGGGCAGATCTTCACCTGGCCGGAAAGGCGAGGCCGTCGGCGGCGCGGCGGGCTTGTCGGTTGGCCCCGTTGAATCCAGCTGGCCCGGCATCAGGATGTGCGGCGGCAGATACACTCCGCCGTTGGCAATCGTAGAAACCATTGAAACCAGTTGCAGCGGAGTGACGGCCACTTCCTGGCCAATGGAGATCGAGCCCAGCGAAGAGAGCCCGTTCCATTTCGATACCGGACTGAGCAAGCCGCGCGTCTCACCCGGCAGTTCCGCGCCGGAGCGCGCCCCGAAGCCGAAGTCGCGAATGTATTGGTAAAAGCGCTCCGGCCCGACGCGCATCGCCAGCTTCACCGCGGCCACGTCGCTCGAGTGCTCCAGCGCCTCATGCACCGGGATGCGTCCGAAGTGCTCGCCCTTGTCGTCATGAATGATGCGCTTGCCGATGGTGATGGCGCCGCCCTGGCAATCGATGATCTCGTCGGGAGTCGCCGCATGCTGATCGAGCGCCGCCGCATAGGTGACCAGCTTGAAGGTCGAGCCTGGCTCATAGACATCGCTGACCGCGTGATTGCGCAGCAGTTGCGGCGTGGTGTGGCGAAACTGGTTGGGATTGAAAGTGGGGCGGATCGCCAGCGCCAGGATCTGTCCGCTATGCACATCCTGCACCACCACCGTGCCGTTGTCCGCGCCCGTCCTCTGCATCGCGTGATCCAGCGCCCGCTCGGCCCGGAATTGGATGTTCTCGTCGATGGTCAGCACCAGGTTGCGGCCTGCCGCCGGCTCGCGTTCGCTCGACCCCAGCACCCGCCGCCGCGCATCCACAGCGGTATACATGCGCCCCGGCTCGCCGTGCAACTGGGCTTCGAATTTCTGCTCCAGGCCGCCCAGGCCGTTGTCGTCCACGCCCACGTAGCCGAGCACCTGCGCGGCGATCTGGTTCACCGGATAAAAGCGCTGAAACTCTTTCTGGAAGTAAATACCCTTGACCGTCTCCGCCTTGAGCAGGTTCTTTACCTGCGCCGACACTTCGGGCGAAACGCGGCGCGCGATCCAGGCAAAACTGCCTCCCTTGCTCAGACGCGCGGCAATCTGCTCCGCGCTCGTCTGCGCGTCCTCCGGGTCGGTATGCACAACGGAGGCCAGAACTTCCGCCGCGGCCTTGGCGTTGCCGACCTCGCTGGGAACCGCGTAAATCGAGTCCACCTGCACCGTCATTGCCAGTTCGTGCACGTTGCGGTCATACAGGACGCCGCGCCGCGGAGCCACTTCGAAGGTGCGCTGCTGCTGCTTCTGCGCGCGTTCCACAAATTCCTGATGGCGCGCCACCTGGAGCCAGAAAAGCCGGCCCAGAATCGCCGCCGTCCACAGCACAAAAAAAAGGCAGATGATCCAGAAGCGCAGGCGCTTGAAGGGCACGGCGCGGGTGGCGCGATTACGGTTCTGGTTGAATCGGGCGGGTGACGGCATGGAAGAAGGCTCCGGACAGCAAACAGAAAAGTCCGCTTATCAGATTTTCACAGATTTTTTCGGATTGATCCTGTTCGAAATGACCACAGTCACCCGCATTGCGCGTTCACAACGCGGATGCGGATACACGCGTGAGGTACGCATCATAAAATCACTGTCATCCTGAGCGTAGCGCAGCGAAGTCGAAGGACCCGCGGTTGCTTTTCCTTGCTATTCAACGAACCTCAGATACAAATCGCTACGGCGCGACAGGCGAAGGAGCATTCACCTGCGCCAGCGTCGGCGTCCCGGCATCCATCGGCGTGTCGCTGGAGTGAATCACTTGCCCGGGCTGCGGTTCCACAAGTCCCAACTCGCGCGCCATGCGGTCGATGCGTCCCGGCTCGGTCAACTGTGCCTCCGAGAGCCGCAATTGCCGGTTGTCTTCGCGCATCTGTTCCAGCGTCTGCTTTTCCTGCTCCACCCGGTAGCCGCTTTCAATGGCGCTGAAGTGCTGCAATCCATATACCATCACAAGCGAAACAAACACTGTAATCGCGGCGCAGAACAGCCGCATCTCGCGCACCCGCACCGGGTCGGTCGCCTTCACCAGGCGCGAATTGTCAAAGCGCCGCGGGAAGTAAACCTCCTGCGTGCGCAGGCCGCGGCGGCGCTGCTCCTGCTGCGCCATCAGCTCCGCATTCCGCTCGGCAATGCGGACCTTCAGGGTGCGGCCAGACTCGAAATAGGTTGTCGCCATTGCTGCCATGGTGTTTCTCCGGAAATCTTGGAACAGGGAATAGGGATTAGGTTCAAAGAAGAGCTTTTGCCAGTCTCCCGACCCTTGTTCGCGTCGTCTGCTTACCTTCCGTACTAACTTTCTGTTCCCTGATCCCTAATCCTTGTTTCCTGTTTTCTACTTGAAATACTTTGCTGGTTTACTGCTGCTTGCTCGTTGCTTACTGATCCCTGATCCCTGTTCCCTGTTCCCTGTCTTTTCGATCTTTTCCGCGGCCCTTAACTTTGCGCTGCGCGAGCGCGGATTACGATCCATCTCTTCCTGAGTCGCCGTCGCCGGCTTCTTGGTAAGCACTTCCCAGATTCCCTGCCGCGCGCCCTCGCGCAGACTATCTTTTGCGATACGATCTTCCAACGAATGAAAGCTGATGACGGCCAGTCGTCCGGAGGGCTTCAGCACACTCGGTGCGGCCTCCAGCAGCGCCTTGATCTCGTCCAACTCACGGTTTACGAAGATACGAAGAGCTTGAAAAGTTCGAGTCGCAGGATGAATCTTGTCCGATTTCATTGCAGGAGCGGCTGATGCGACAATCCGGGCCAATTCCCCCGTAGTCGACAGCGGCCGCCCGCTGACAATGGCTCTGGCGATTCTCCGCGACCTCCTTTCCTCTCCGTACTCGTAAATGAGGTTTGCAAGCTCGTGCTCGTCTTCCTCATTCACCACTTGTGCGGCGGTTGGGCCGGATCGCGTATCCATCCGCATATCCAGCGGCCCATTCGCTCGAAAACTGAATCCCCGGTCTGCTTCGTCCAGTTGCAGACTGCTTACTCCAAAGTCGGCCATCAGGCCATCCACCGATGCCGGGTCCACATGCTTCAGCAGCGAACTGAATGCCTCGCCCACCAGCGTTATGCGCGGCGCCTGACTACCCAGCTCTTCGCAAACCAAGTCCAACTTCGCCTTGGCCAGATCCAATGCCTGGGCATCGCGGTCGAATGCAATCAGATGCCCCTGCGGTCCCAACAGCCTTGCAATCTCTGTCGAATGCCCGGCCAGGCCCAGCGTGCAGTCGACGTATGTTCCGCCGCTCCGCACCCGGAGATATTCGATCGTCTCTTTCAAAAGAACCGGCACATGGCGTTCTCTGCTCATCGTCATGCTCCAATTCAGCTTCCAGCTTTCAGCTACTAGCCAGGTCTCTCGTTCTGCCGGTAGTCAGTGTCCTAGCTAGCAGCTAGAGCTAGTAGCTGACGGCTGCCGCTACACATCGTAGCCCGACAGTGCATCCAGTTCCTGCACGCTCAGAGCGCTTTCTTTCACACCCTCGCGCAGCTTCTTCAGGCTCGTAACACGAAGGAACCTGCCTTCACCCGAAACCTTCACATCTCCGCTCAAAACCCCTTCGTTGCGGAGTTCTTCGGGAAGCAGCAAGCGCCCCTGCGGATCCATGTCCACCCGGTCCCCGTAAAGGTTGTACCGGTCCAGCAACTTCTGCCGCGCCGGAAGGCTTTGCGGCATCTTGAAGATCTTCCCGAGGTGCTGCTGCCACTCCGGCATCGGATAAATTTCTGCCGTCTCGCCATCCCGGCTGGTGATGTAAAACGCGTTGAAACCCTTGCCGTACTTCTTCTCAACAAATGTCTTGAACTCTGCCGGCAGCTTCAACCGGCCCCGATCGTCCATGCGGGTCTTGGGATTGCCGATGAACCCGACCTGGAGGTCGTCCCAGGCGCCGAACCCACCCACAGCAACCGCAGCAGCCTCTATCGAGGACTCTTCTGCGCCTTGCGGACGGTTCTCTGGGCTTTCGGCCATCTATCTCTTCTCATCCGGGCCATTGCTGCCTGCCCAGTCCCTGCTACCTGTTTGGCCCTGCTTCGCTCAATCGTCCTACGCGGTTTTTCCCAACATGAACTCCACCATCTTGCTGGCCACTGCCGACGGAGCCACTCTGTACCCCCCGGCAATCGCGGCCTGAACGCTGGCAACCTTGCCGGAGCGCTCGGTACCCCCCGTAGCCGCAGCTGAAAACGCGCTTCCTGTGCTGCTCAGCGTTGCCTCGTCGTCCCCGAAGCTGCTCACGCTACCAGAAGCGGAACTCTTCTTTGCCCTCGAGGCCGGGGCCGTCTGGGTGACCCCATATACCGAATTCAACCCATTGAAGCTGCTGCTAATGCTCATTTTCGCCCCTTCTTGTCCCAAACAGACCCATTCTGGCCCGCTGTGACCCAGTATCGCGCAATTCCCTCCCCTGCGGTAGACCAAATCGTGTGCAAAATCCCACTTTTTTACAGAGAATGGGCCGGCGATTGCGGCGGCGAATCGAGAAACCCCAGGGATAGACAAATAGAGGAGGGGCAGCCCCACAAGTTGTGGGGGTTAACCACTATGGTTCATCATTTTTAGTTCGGGAATCCCGACTCGATATTTATCGTGCATGGCGAACAATAGGCGAATATACTGCAACCCGAAATGATTCCGCCCCTCTCAGCGCCGATGCAGACGCTTTATCGGATGTGACAGAACAATCAGCTTCAGCAGATAGGCGAAGACCAGCGCGTTCACCGTCAACAGGCTCACCCGCATCACCGTCAGCCTGCGGAAGATCTCAAAGATCTCCCAGGGAAGGAACGAACCAGTAACCACCAGCGTCAGGTATTCGGCCCAGGCCTTCTCCATGTACAGTCCGATTCCTTCCACCAGGTCAAGCGCCGCATAGAAAAAGACCACGGCCTCGATCCGCACCAGCACTTTGTCGGTGAGCAGCGAAGCATTGTGGAGCACAAAGTTGACCAGGCGCGACTCGGGATTGAAGCGCAGGTGGTCGGCCAGGCGCGTCAGTTCGTCCCCTACGTCCTTGTGTAGCAATCTCAGCGCGCCCACACCGATGGCCACAAACAAGGCTGCCTGCGCAAGCTTGAATGCGGCAATCAGTATCAGCCACGAATTGTGGTGCCTGTGCTTCAGAAAATGCCGCGCCTTGGATTCGCTCATGATCTTGGGGAAAACGCACACTCCCTGCGTCTTCTTACGTTAACCGATGCTGCATGGTTCGAACAGAACAACCGCAGCCAGGCGTGTCCCTTGGTACTGAAACGTTACTATCAGAACGATGCCGCACCGATTTGAAACGCGCCAGTGGGTCCCCTTCCCTGTGGAGCTCACCTTTGCCTTCTTTGCCAACCCATCGAACCTTCCCCACCTGATGCCGCCGGTGCTTCGCACCCGCGTCGAGGATGCGCGGATCGCGCCCCCGCCGACCCGCCCGATTCATCCGGACCCGCAGCGACGGTTTCTCAGCGTGGCTGCCGGGGTGGGCTCCGAGATTCTCATCAGCTTCCAGCCCATTGCTTGGGCACCGCGACGAACCAGCTGGCTGGCGCGCATCACCGAATTCAAATGGAACAGCCATTTTTGCGACGAGCAGGCGCGCGGCCCCTTTCAGAGCTTCCGCCACCGGCACGGAATCGCAGCCGAGGTGCGCGATGGCGTCGAGGGGACGCTGGTCTCCGACGAAATCGACTTCGCCCTGCCTTTCGGCCCGGCAGGCCGGCTTGCCAGTCCCCTGATCCGCTGGCACCTGATCCGCTCCTTCGCATACCGGCAGAAGCGCCTGCCTGAAATCCTCGCCGCTGCTGCCCGTCAGGCGGCCCGGCGCTCCTGACGAGCCTTTTTCAAGCCTCATGCGCCCTACCCGGAATTGCCCTCCGGCCATGCCTAAGGTAGACTTAAGAACGGCGCACGGCCTTTTGGGACGCGGCCGGAGGGGGTACTCCCTTCAGCCGGGTTGGTCCCTATCCGGGCCCGCGAATGCTGCCTCGGCAGTAGATATCGGAAGGCAACCCTTTCGATTCAAAGCAGACTGCAATCGGTGAGAGCTCGTAGCTCAGTTGGTAGAGCAACGCCCTTTTAAGGCGTGGGTCCTGGGTTCGAGTCCCAGCGGGCTCACCATTCCAGTCGAAAAGCGCTCGGCGCTGAAGTTCCCGCATCGACAGAAACGCCCGCATCGCTGCGGGCGTTTCTATTTCCTTCCAATTTTGCCGGTTGTGCTTCAGCCACGCGGCCAGAAGTGCTCTTCCGAGCACGCGCGCAGGCGGTCGGCGGCCCCTTCGGGCGTGATGTCACGCTGCGGCATACCCAGCATCTCAAAACCCACCATAAATTTACGCACTGTCGCCGAGCGCAGCAACGGAGGATAGAAGTGCGCATGGAAATGCCACTCCTGATGCCCCTTGCCGTCCGTCGGCGTCTGATGGAAGCCCATCGTGTATGGAAAGCTGGTTTCGAAGAGATTGTCGTACCGGGTGGTAATACGCTTGAGGGCGTCGGCCAGGCTGTCCCGTTCTTCAGGCGTGAGTTCCGGCATCGCGCCCAGGTGGCGGCGCGCAACCAGCAGCACTTCGAAGGGCCACACCGCCCAATACGGCACCACCGCCATGAAGTGCTCATTCGCAAAGATCACGCGCTCCCCGGCGGCATCTTCGGCGGCCACATAGTCGCACAGCAGGCAGTGGCCGGTTTTGGCCAGGTGCTCGCTCTGCGCCGCGGTCTCGGCTGCCGGTTCGTCGGGGACAAAGCCGGTCGACCAAATCTGCCCGTGGGGGTGGGGATTGCTGGCGCCCATCATGGCGCCACGGTTCTCGAAGATCTGCACGTACTCGATCCAGCCCTTGGCGCTCAATTCCAGGTATTCGGCGGTCCAGGCGTCCACCACGGCGCGGATCTCCGGCCGGGTCATGCGCGCCAGGGTCAAACTATGATCGGGATGAAAGCACAGAACCTTGCACAATCCTCGCGCCGGCTCGGATACCAGCAAAGGCGATTTCGAGGCCTCCCCATGATCTGGCGAATCGGGCAGGAGCGCGGAGTAATCGTTTACAAAAGTGAAAATTCCTTCGTAGGCAGGGTTTGCCGCCCCACCCGCCCGTTCGTTGCCCGGGCACAAATAGCACTGCGGATCGTAGCTGATCCCCGACGGTGCGGTCTTCTGCGCCACTTCCCCCTGCCAGGGGCGCTGGGTGCGATGCGGCGAAACCATCACCCAAGACTGCCGCAGCGGATTCCAGCGGCGATGCGGAAACTGACCCTTCTTTTCCATTCTTTCTCCTGGGTTCCATTTTAATGCGAAGGCATTGCTTGAGCGTCCAGGTGAAAAACAGGAATCGGAACTTCAGTGACCTGCTCGGCCTCACGCCTGTTTGCAGGCCGCGCCGATCCGGCTTGAAAACACCGGCTGAGCGCCCTCCGCTTGAGTTTTCCGCCGCCAGCCAGCATAGTACTACCATAGGTGCTGCAACAACTTCGGCCCCAGTGGCAAAGGAACCTCCTCATGCTTTCGGCCTCAGATATCGTTCTTCTTCAGGATCGCCAGACCGCGACGTGGCACCAGTTGCAGTCCGCACCGCAGGAAGCCGCGCAGGCGGACATCTGGCGCGACTATGCGCTCGATCCCCTGGGCGCCGATTGCGATGGAAACTGGCTCGACGCGGTTTGCCGCCAGCACCGCGCCAACTTCGAGTTGTGGCACATCGAGGACGAAGCGCGGCGGCCGGGGGCTGCGGACGCAGAGCTGGCCAGCGTGAAACGGCGCGTGGACCGCACCAATCAACGCCGCAACGACCTTGCCGAGGCTCTGGACCGTTTTCTGCTGGGGTGGCTGGAGGCGAAGAACCTGCCGGATCCACATGCAGCCCTCCACTCCGAATCGCCGGGGCTGATGATCGATCGACTTTCGATCCTCTCCCTGAAGATCTATCACACCCGTGAAGAAGCGGAGCGAACCGATGCGCCTGCCGGCCATGCGGAACGCAACCTGGGCCGCCTGACCATTCTGGAAGAGCAGCGCGGCGACCTGGCAGGATGCCTGGAAACATTGTGGCGGCAAACACTTGCGGGTTCGCGGCGTTTCAAGCTTTACCGCCAGCTCAAGATGTACAACGACCCCTCGCTCAACCCCGCGATCTACAGCAATCCGACTGTGAAAACGGTCGGGTAGCATAGGTTCCACAGGCTCTCCCATTGACGTATCTCAGGGTTCTGCGTATAAAGAGTGCCTGAGCTGCGTAATTTCAAAACGCGGAGTTTGAATCGCATGCAAGTCGGTTCGATTGAGCGTTAAAGAACACGAGCTCCCGGCGATACCATGATGCAAGAAGCCAGAGTCCCAGCGTCTAGTCGCAAAAAGACACCTCCGCCGACGATCCAGGGCGGCGGACACTCCGCCGTGCATTCCGGTCCGGCATTCCAGCAATATCAATCCGCTGTTCAACTGCTGCAGCAGGGCAAGTACGAGAAGGCGCTGGCGGCATTCGAAAAGCTGCTCCCCCATGCGCCGCCTGAAATCCTGGAACGCTGCCAGATGTACATGAGCACCTGCCAGCGCCAGCTTGAAAGGCCTCAACTGACCTTCCTCACTCCCGAGGAGCAGTACGATTACGCCGTGTCGCAATTGAACACCGGCTACTTCGAAGAGGCGCGCGAGCAGTTCGAGGCCATCCTGGCAGAGCACCCTACGGCGGATTACTCCTACTACGGTCTCGCCTTGCTCGATGCCATCGCCGGGCGTGCGCAGGATTGCCTGCAAAACCTGGCGCGGGCCATCGACTTGAACCCCCGCAACCGGCTGCAGGCGCGGGTGGATAACGATTTTCAAAGCATGCTCGATGATCCACGATTCACAGAGCTGCTGTATCCTGAGATTCCGTAAGGAATCGTGTGAACAATACCGCCGTCGATTTATCGTTACCGGGTCCCGAACTGGATCTCGACTTGCTGTCTTCCTCCAACCCTGATTCGCTGATTCCTCCCATCGGCGCCATGCGCGTGGTGGCCATCGGAGGCGGCACGGGGCTCTCCACGCTTCTGCGCGGCCTGAAGCGGAACGTGGTGGCTGCCAACCAGCCCAGAATCATGCACGATGCGCGGAGGCTGATTTCGGACCTTGCGGCCGTCGTGACGGTGACCGACGACGGAGGCTCCTCGGGCCGACTGCGCAAGGACTTCAACATGTTGCCGCCCGGCGACCTGCGCAACTGCATGGTTGCCCTGAGCGAGCGCGAAGACCTGATGACGCAGGTCTTCTCGCACCGCTTCCGCTCCGGTGATGCGCTGGAAGGACACAACATCGGCAATCTTTTTGTGGCCGCCCTCACCGAAATCACCGGTGACTTTGGTAAGGCCATTCAGCTCGCATCGAGGATCCTGGCCGTACGCGGACGCATTTACCCGGTCACCACCGCGAACGCCAAGATTCTGGCGCGCATGGACGACGGCTCCATCGTCTGTGGCGAAACCAACATTACCGCCAGCCACAAGCGCATCGCCGAGCTCATGCTCGATCCAGCCGATGCCGCGCCGATGCCCGAGACCCTCGAAGCCATCGAACGGGCCGACATGATCACCGTAGGTCCGGGATCGCTCTATACTTCGCTGATCACCAATCTTCTGGTGCAAGGGATTCCGGCGGCGATTGCGTCGGCGCGCGGGGTGCGCGTCTTCGTCTGCAACCTGATGAGCCAGGCCAACGAGAGCCTCAACCTGACCGCATCCCAGCACATCGAATGCATTTACGAGCACACCCGCGAGCCGATCTTCGACTATGCCCTGGTGAACACCGCACCCTTCAGCGCAGAGACCATCGCCCGCTACGCCGCCGAGGGCGCATCGCCGATTGTGCCCGATATCGACCGCATCGAGGCTCTGGGCGTACGCTGCATCTCGGGAAACTTCGCCGGCGAAGGAAGCTTGGTCCGTCATGCCTCTATCAGCGTTACCGACGCGCTCCTGACCCTGGGACAAGCAGCGTTCAACCAGCGGATGCAGGAAAGCGCCTGACCGAAAGGCCAGCGCCTGTACGCATCCTCTGGATTTTGAACGCGAGCCCTGTATGAGCTTGTGCGCCAGCAAGATCGCCGCAAGCCGGGGCGATCAGCTCTCTTTGCGATAAAGCATGTCGCGAATGGTGCGCCGGCGGGCTTCATTCATCTCAGCCTCGGCTTGGCGCTCCTCTGCGCTCAGGGTTCGGCCAGCGCCGGAACTCTCGTTCTCCGGTTCACTGCACGATGGACAGCGGTTGGCAAAGCCCGGCTTGCCGGGTCGCAATTCGAATTCTTCGGAACAGACCACACACGTTTTGATAGGAAAAGTCATACGAAATCCAGAGCAGATTCTACCTTATCCGGTGTTGAAAAACTCCTTTCCGGCCATCGGGGAATCCGTGCCGGAATATCAAAATGGGACTTCATGCGGGCGAAGCGCGAGTGCGTTGACGCCTCAACTGCGCGGTAGCGGCCCCGGTATCCTGACCGTTTAGATTTGTGCTTTCCCAGGTGCCCAAAGGCGAGGCACCTCCACCCCACGGACGAAGAACAGTCCGTGGGGACCCCGGACCTCCACCCCACGGACGAAGAACAGTCCGTGGGGACCCCGGACCTCCACCCCACGGACGAAGAACAGTCCGTGGGGACCCCGGACCTGGGGCGCCCAGACCTCAGCTGCGTGGCAGCAGCCCTAACCGGACAAGACTCTCGGCGGTGGCGACAATGGCCTCCTCGTTCGACCGCGGAGACCACCCAAGGACACGCCGCGCTTTCTCGTTGGTGGCGTTCTTCTCTCTGCCGAGTTCAGGAAGTACCTGCCGGATGGTCGGCACAAACACGGAAAGCAGCCGCAGCAGCCAGTCGGGCAGTTCCCGCGTGGGAACCTTGCCGGCCGCCGCACCCATGCGATCTTTCAGAATGAGCGCAATCTCCTGAACGCGCACGAAGTCGCCCGCAACCGCCAGAAAGCGCTCGCCCTTCGCCGCCGGAATCTTCATCGCCCGCAGGTGCAGGTCCACCACGTCGCGCACGTCCACCACGCCGAAGGCCAGGCGGGGCGAGCCGGGCATCGAGCCGTCCATCAGCCGTTTCACAATTTGGATCGAGGTGGAGTAGTCCGGCCCCAGCACCGGCCCGAAGACGCCCACCGGGTTCACTACCGAAAGCTCCAGCGCCCCGCCCTCGCGCGCCATGAAATCCCACGCCGCACGCTCGGCCAGCGTCTTCGACTTCACGTATGCAATGACGCCTTCGCCCTCGGGATTGGTCCAGTCCTGCTCGCAAAAGGGAGTCCCGGTGAACGGAATGCCGTATCCAATTGCGGCGAACGACGAAGTCTGCACAACGCGCTTCACGCCGGCATCGCGCGCCGCCCGCAGCACCCGGAGCGCACCTTCGCGAGCAGGCCGGATCAGATCGTCCTCGTGTTTGGGAATCTCCGGCGGAAACGGCGAAGCTACGTGCAGCACGTAGTCGCATCCGGCTGCCGCCTCGGCCCATCCGGCGTCGACCATCAGGTCCGCGACTGCGAATTCCAGAGACTCGCCCGGCTCCGCACCACCCGTCTTGAGCATGGCCAGAACAGCGGCCTTGCGATCGAGCGAGCGCACCGTGGTCCGCACCCGGTAGCCCGCGTTCAAAAGCTGCAGAATGCAATGGGATCCGATGAATCCCGACCCGCCCGTTACGAGTACCCGTTCGCTCATCATCGCCTCTTGCTGTTGCATTCACACAGACGGATCGTGTTGGCGAATAGGTTTCGAATGAATGCGCGGCGGAGTTTTCTGAAAAAAGGGGCAACATTCCGCAGATTTCTCGGAATGCAGCCCAGTTGATTTGATTGTCCTTATCGGCACGGCCCAAGCTGTGCCCTTTTAAAGCCTGGCTTGGCGAGGAATTAGACCGACATATGAGGGACAGAAACTGGCGTGGACCGGGAGGTCCACGCTACAGCCGGCCGGGAGGCCGGCGTAACATTCCTGCGCGGGCCAAGCCGCTGAAAAAAAATGAGTTGTGAATGACTTGGCGAGTTGGCGGATTGATCGCCGGTGCACACTTCGTTTTCTGTGGGCCGGCGGCGACGGTGAGCGACTTCATTCTCCGAAAAAAACCGAAAACGTATCGCATGATGAGATTTGAAGGGTTTTTTCACCAGAAACGGTGCAGAAATCCGGGATAAAAGCTGGGGAAAAACTTGACGGGCTCGGCACTGAATCTGCGGATTTGGCCGGAAAAGCGGGGTGTTTCACAACTCCACGAAATGATGCGCAAGAGATTTTCCTGGCAAAACATGGGGGGGGAGGGGTGGGTACGGACCGGCCACATCCCTGACATTTTGAACCGGTCACATCCCTGACTCCTCGAACTGGAGCGG
>Ga0181517_10002153_pt1 | contig 20625 bp, 14 predicted proteins | sample PEATcosm2014_Bin_31_FD_119748 | JGI IMG/M metagenome (GOLD analysis project Ga0181517, IMG submission 119748) | Peatland microbial communities from MTU Mesocosm Facility, Houghton, MI, USA - PEATcosm2014_Bin01_30_metaG | ecosystem: Environmental > Terrestrial > Soil > Wetlands > Peat | place... | reverse complement strand
TACCCAGTCTCCCGACTGATCTCGAATCGTTCGCACAGAGCCTTCATCGACTCCTCATCGCGCTCAAACTCAAAGACAAAGCGCACCTTCTCATCCATCACACTGCTCGCTCTCCAGCCCATCTCGACGTTGTAACCAATCGCCCATGGACTTGTGCAGTGTCAGCTATGTCCCCGGTTCAATCTGTCAGGGATGTGCCCGGTCCGTACCACAGGGGGCGATTTACCCCACCCCTCCCCCCTTTTTGCTCCATACATTTGAAAACAATGACGTTAGATCAATAATGACCCGAAACGCCTGCCAAAACAAAGAACTTACGTCCTGCAGCCCGTCGAAGATCAGCGATGTTTCACCGGGAATACACTGGCCTTTGAGAGCCGGTGAAGCGCAGATTGGCCAAAGCCTTCATCGTGTCCAACCACTCATGCGATTGCCCGGGCGTAGTCCCCTTGGCACTGCAACGCCCCGTCTCTCCGTGATACATTTCCTAAAATGAATCACAAGCAGCGTGTCCATGCAGCTCTAAATAAGCAGCCGTCCGATCGCGTCCCCGTCTTCATGTGGTTTCATCCTGAGACCGCCCGCAAGCTTGCCCGCATGCTGGAGATTCCCACCTCCGCTCTGGGCGAAGTCATGGGCAACGACATCCAGCAGACCTGGGTGAATAATAACTACGCCATGGAAGGCATCGTGCACGAGCAGGACGGCGATACACACCTGGATTGGTGGGGCATCACCTGGGAAAAACGTCATGGCTTCAACCAGATTCTCAAGTACCCGCTGGCCGGCGCAACGCGCGAGCAGGTGCTCGCCTACCAATTCCCCATTGATCGCAAAGAAGACTTGCTGGCGCTGATGGAGCCGGTTCTGCAAGACCGCCGCGACTTCTTCGTGGGCTGCGATGTTTCTCCGTGCGTGTTTGAAATGTACTGGCGCCTGCGCGGCATGGTTGACGGCATGATGGACATGGGCGGCGACCCCGAGCTGGCCTATGAGATGTTCCGCCGTTGCGCCGACTTCGCCATCGAACTGGGAACCGCGGCCTGCGACCGCTTTGCCCTGGACTGGTACTGGACCGGAGACGACATGGCCGGTCAGCGCAGCATGATGATGAGCCCCAAACTCTGGCGCGCGCAGATCAAACCGCATCTCAAACGCGTGATCGATGTCGGCGTGGCGCACAATCTGCCCATCGCCTTTCACAGTTGCGGAGCGGCCAGGCCCGTTATTCCCGACCTGATCGAGATTGGCGTGAATATTCTCAACCCTATCCAGTGCAATTGCCCCGGCATGGACCCCGCAGAATTGAAACGCGAATTCGGCAAGCACCTCACGTTCATGGGCGGCGTGGATACGCAGGAGATGCTGCCCCACGCCACCGCCGCCGAAGTACGCCGCGCGACGGAGAAATTGATCGGCATCATGACCGCCGATGGCGGCGGCTACATTCTCGCCGCGTCCCACACCATATCCCCTGAAACTCCCGACGACAACATCTTTGCCATGTACGAAGCTGTTGGATTAGGCAAGGCGGAAATCTTCGATCAGGCGGCGGTGATCCGCAACCAGATGGCAGCGGTGCACGCGTCCTGATTCGACCGCGAGTGCGGTACCCCGCCTGGGCGCAAGGGAACCAGGCGAGTCGGGTAAGGAGTCTTTGGTTTTTGCGGCTTCGGGGTTCCCAATGACGGGACCGCGTCGTTGGGGTGATCAAGGAAGCGATGCCACCTGAAATGTCGGCTACGGCTTCCCTGCTGGCGGCGCTGTCGATCCCCGCACCACCAGGCTCGTTGAAACCAGAAACTCACGCTGAATCGCGGGGTCCCCGTCCTTCTCCACCTGCTGCCGCAGCGCTTCAAACGCAGCGCGCGCCAGCTCGGTACGATCCAGTCGAATGGTGGTCAATGGCGGTAGAGTGAATTCCGCAAAATCGATGTCGTCCAGTCCAATCACCGACAAATCCTGCGGCACACGCATGCCTCCGTTGTAAACTGCCCGCAACACGCCGATGGCCGTCATGTCGTTCGAGCAGAGGACGGCCGTGGGACGCTCTGCCAGCGCTTGCAACTGGCCGAAGCCGGCCACGCCGCCCTTGAGCGTGTGGTCGCACTCGATGATCCATTTCTTCTCCACGGCCAGCCCCGCATCGTGCATCGCGGTGCGGAAATCATTCTCGCGGGTGATGGCCGAATGCAGCTTGTGCGGCCCGGCCAGAAACGCGATCTTGCTGTGGCCCAATTCCGCCAGGTGGCTTACCGCGGCGCGAATGCCGATAGAGTAATCCGGCAAAATCGTGCTGCTCTGCGGATCTTCAAGACGAAACTCGGCCAGGACTATGGGCACGTTCCTGTGCGCCAACTGGTCCAGCACCGGCTCTTCCTCGCCGAACGTCATCACGGCCACGCCATCCACTTTGCGCTCCAGCATGCGTCGCACGCAGGTGGTCAACACTGCGGGATCGCTGTTCGACGAACTCACCAGAATTTCGTAGCCGTGCGCCACCGCAATCTCTTCAAAGCTCTGAATCAACTCGGGAAAGAAGGGGTTGGTGATGTTTTCAACAATAATGCCGAACAGACGGCTGCGGCCGCTCACCAGGGTGCGCGCGTGGGTGTTGGGAAAGTAATTCAGCTGCTCAATTGCCTGCCAAACGCGCTTCGTCAGCCGCTCGCTCACCGCGGGCGAGCCGTTAATGGTTCTGGAGACGGTAGCGATGGAAACTTTCGCCAAAGCGGCAACGGTACGAATATCGGGCGTCTTTACTGCGGTCTTATTATTATCTTTTCGAGCCACGAGCCTGTCCTGAGAAACAGATTGCGAATGTGACAGCAATGTTACCGCATCCGGCCGCTTGCTACGAGAGTTATTAGCATTTACAACCAGCCGCAAAATTTAGGTGTGCAGCACATGCTGAAAATTGTCCCTCAGCGATGGACTCTTCTAGTTGTCGGCCATCAACAGGCGCAAATCGCGCAGGTTTTGACCGGTGGGCCCGGTCACTACGCTATCGCCCAGTGCGGTAAACATCGGACAGGCATCGAATGCCATCAGCGACGATTTCAAGTGGAAACCAAAAGTATGTGCGCGGGCCACGGTTGTGGGATCGGCAATGGCCCCGGCCGACCGTGTATTGCCGTCAATGCCGTCCGACCCGGCGCTGAATACGGTCAGCCGTTCACCTGGATGTTGTTCCAATTCCAGCGCGCAGGCCATCACGAATTGCTGGTTACGGCCCCCGGCGCCGGGGGTGCGATCCATGGTCACGGTAACTTCGCCGCCAGAGATCACACACAACTTGGGGTGCGTCACGCGCAGGGCATGGAAGCGCTCTAAAAGGTAGCGGGCCGCATCGGCATAGTCCCAGTCGTCGCAGCTGTTATCCACGGCCACATAGTAGCCTGCCTGCTCAGCCAGGATCCGGGCATTTTCAACCAGGTCGTGGCCCGACAGCAGGATTTCAAAGACTGAATCACGAAAGGCCGGGTCCTCGCCAGACATCGAGGCAGCGGCCGTCACTCGCCGGGGCGCATGAGCTCCGGTCCACGGCAGTTTCGGAAAGAACGGCGGCAGCCATCCCTTGTTGCCCGGAGACTCGGGCAAATCTTCGCGGTCAAAGAAAGCGCGGATGGAGGCCGGCAGCTTTTCCTCGAGCTTGTATCTCTCAATCAATTCGCGCACCTCGGCCACCGTGGAGTGATCGGGCGAGGTGGGTCCGGAAGAGAGCGCGTCCAGCGAGCGCAAAGGCACATCGGGCACCAGCAGGCTCACTTTGGCCGCATCTGGGGCGGCAAAGGCCAACCGCCCGCCCTTCACAGCAGAAAAATGTTTGCGCAGCGTATTAATTTCATGGATCGGCGCGCCAGAAGCCAGAAGCAACTGGTGAAAGGCGATGGTGTCGTCGAGAGAGATCTGCGGGTCCAGCGGCAAATCAAACATCGCCGAGCCCCCGCCGGAAATCAAAAAGAAAATCAGCGTATCCTTCTTGGCCCTCTTGAGCATTGCCAGCACGGCGCGGGCCGCGGCAAACGAGTCCTCGTTGGGCAGCGGATGGCCGCCCTCAAAATAACGGAAGCGCCAGTTGCGGCTGCTCGGCAGCTGGTTCGAGCAACAGATGCCCCGCACCCCCTGGCGTCGCTTCATCCGTTCCAGAAGCACCTCGAGCATGGGGCCGGCGGCCTTGCCCAGCGCCACCACAAAAATGCGCTTGTAGCAGGAGAGATCGATCGAATCCGGTCCGCTGCCGTCGGGAAGCAGGCGATGCAATGTGTCGCCTTCAAAGCGCATGCGCCGATCGAAGGCTTGGCCAATGCTGCACGCTTTCACCGCGCCCGTGAAAATCTCTGTGGCCATAGCATGCATTGCGTCGAGTGCGGAATCACTGACCGGGTTCATTTCATTTGCTCCTTGAGCCAACCGACAAGCCCTTGCTGCATCGGTTCCAGTTGACCGGTAAAGAAGTGATCGGCGCCGGGGACCAGCACCAGGGTTTTGGGTTCTGCGGCAGAGCCAACCACCTCCGCCAGCTGTGCGACTGGCGCAAAGGTGTCGTTGTCTCCACTCAGGAATAGCTTGGGAAGAGTCGAGCTTGCCAGGAAGGGATAGCGGTAGTTGTGGCCGCCAGCGGTGGTAGGCAGGCCGAGCGCGGCAATGGCGCGCACGCTTTTCAAACTCGGCGGGCGACAACAAGCGCTCAGCGCCATGGCCGAACCAAAGCTGAAGCCGACCACCACAATGGGCAGACTGTAACCGTTTTCAAGCCACTTCAGCGCCGCCAGCACGTCTTCACTTTCTGCGCGGCCGTCGTGCGTGCCGTGGCTCAGCCCCGTGCCCCGAAAATTGAAGCGCAGAACCGGCCAGCCAAACCCCCACTCGGGGTCGTTCAGCACCTTCATGGCGTGGTAAACAACTTTGTTGTGCATGGTCCCGCCGGCCAGCGGGTTGGGATGGCAGACCAGGGCGGCAAAGGCCGCCCCCTGCGCGCCTTCGTTCAGAAGCGCCTCCAGCCGGCCTGCGGGACCTGCTAAATCCACGCTGCGCAGCCGTGCTGCATCCTGATTCGAGTCTGGTTGGTTGGGTGTGAATGTGGAGGTCATCCCACTCTTTATTCTACGCCGAGTTCCAGTCCAGATTTATTTCTTGCAGCACTTGGCGGGTCCGTTTCAGTCCGCGGAATTTATTCAAACTCGCGGATGGCGCTTGGAGGTTGGAACCACGTGGCTCCGCCGAATGGGCTATGACTGGCAAAATCAGGCTGTGGTTCGAGGTAACTGCACTTCCCCTCTGCCCCCTCCGGTACAGACGGCGACATGGAACTTCCGTTCTGCTCCGCCCCAGCCCAGCGCAATGCCAGTTCGCCGGTCTCTGTGGTCCAGGATGATTTCATCGCAGCCGACCTCCGATCGATGGCTCGGGCCCCATCGGAAATGCCCGCTGCGCAGGTTTTACACCCCGTTTGGCCTCAAGGAATCAGTTCGAATTTCCCACCGCAGCCCCGCAACTGAAGGCGCTAACCAGAGCAGGAATCCGCCCGTAAGGTATTCTTGCAACATCATGAACGTTCATCCAAAGCCCGATCCCATTGACCCCATCCGGTTTACCCGCGAGCTATGCGAAATCGAATCCACCACCTACCACGAGGGCGCGGTAGGCGATTTTCTGGCCAATTCCCTCGCCCAGCGCGGTTGGGCTGTTGAAAAAACTCCCGTAGATCAGCCGCCCGAGAGCGCTGGCGCCGGACCCCGCTGGAATGTCTATGCCGGAACCGCCGGCGAAACGCCCGACTTGGTCTTTTCCACCCACATGGACACCGTTCCGCCCTACATTCCCTTCAGCGAGGACGCCGAATTCCTCTATGGCCGCGGAGTCTCCGACGCCAAAGGCATTCTGGCCGCCCAGGTAGCCGCCGCCGAAGCCCTGCGGGCCGCAGGTTTTCGGATTGGCCTCTTGTTCGTATCAGGCGAAGAGCGCGACTCGGCCGGAGCCAAGGCAGCCAATTTGGCCCCCAAGGGAAGCCGCTTTCTCATCAACGGCGAGCCGACTGACAACCGCCTGGCCTTGGCCACAAAAGGTGCTCTTCGCGCTGCATTCAAATGCACAGGAAAAATGGCCCACTCCGCTTATCCCGAGCTGGGTGAAAGCGCCGTACACAAGCTGGTTGAAGTGCTCGCCAAGCTGCTGACCTTGCCCCTGCCCGAACTGGAAGACATTGGCCCCAGCACGCTCAACATCGGCCAAATCCAGGGCGGCCACGCACCCAACGTCATCGCCGACCAAGCCGAGGCCCAGGTGCTGGTCCGCACCGTCACTGACTCCAAGCAGGTGCGAGCCCAGCTGGTTGAGGCTGCGGGCGATCTGGCCACCGTGGAGTTCACGCTCGACATGCCCTTCGTCCGGCTGCGCGCCGTTGAAGGCCTGCCTACGATGGTCGCCAAGTTCTCCACCGACATCCCGGCGCTCACCAACTGGGGCGAACCGCTGCTGCTCGGTCCCGGCTCCATCCACGTTGCCCACACGCCGTTCGAGAGACTCGCCAAAAAAGAACTGCTCGAATCGGTCGATTTGTACATCAAGGTTGCAAAGCAACTGCTTGCGTAAGGACATGTAAGTCCCACCATGCCTGTGCTAGACTCAGGCATTCTATCCGGTCTCCGCGGCCCCTTCCGCGGAGACCGGATTTGCATTCTTCCTGCATTTATTCTGAACAGCATTTGTCGCTGACAAGTGTCTAATTCAAAGCCAAACGTCCGCATTCCAGGCGCCCGGCCGCAGGAGCAAGCAAACCGATGAACGTCCCACTTTCCCCCCTGCGGTGCATCCGCTACGCCGAGGAGCAATTTCCCCACAATACCGCAATTGTCTGCGGTGATCTACGCTTCACTTACCAGCAATTTGCCGATCGGGCCGCCCGCCTTGGCGGAGCGCTGCGCGCCCTGGGAGCCGAGCCCGGCGACCGCGTTGCCTTTCTCAGTACCAACTGCCATCGGCTGCTGGAGGCCTACTACGGCGTCCTTGAAGCTTCGGCGGTGCTGCTGCCCTTGAATGTCCGCCTCGCCGCCCCGGAACTGGCCTACATTCTCAACAACTCCGAGGCGAAGATTCTATTCTTCGAGCGTCAGTTCCTGCCGCTCGTCGAGGCTTTTCGGCAGGCCGTCCCGTCGGTCCGCTCCTTCGTCCTCCTCGATGCCGCGCCCCAGACCGATTGGATGGAGTCACAGAACTACGATGGCTTTCTGGCCGCCGCACAACCGCTTCGGCGCGACGTAATGGAAGTGGACGAGAACTCCCTCGCCGAACTCTTTTACACCAGCGGCACCTCCGCCAACCCCAAAGGCGTGATGCTAACCCATCGCAATATTTATCTCCATGGGCTCAGCACGGCAATCGAACTCCAAGTTCCACCGGGAGCCGTGGAACTGCACACCATTCCGCTCTTTCATGCCAATGGATGGGGTAAAGCGCACACCATCACCATGACCGGCGGCGCCCATGTCATGATCCACCAGTTCATTCCAGCGGAGGTGTTCCGCCTGATCGAGCGTGAGCATGTGCAAGGTTGTTGCCTGGTACCCACCATGGCGATTGCACTGATCAATTCTCCCGAACGGCGCAAATTCGATTTGAGCAGTTTGCGCAGAGTCATCATCGGCGGCGCTGCCTCCTCCCCGGTTCTCGTCCGCGAAGTCGAAGCAGAACTCGGATGCACCTGCATCTCCGGCTACGGCTTGACCGAGACCTCGCCGGTACTCACGTTTTCTTCCATCAAGACAGGAATCCAGGCCACCGCCAATGAACGCCAGGCGCGTCAGTCGATGGCAGGATTTGCCATTCCCGGCGTGGAGATTCGCGTGGTGGACACGGAGGGAAACGATGTGCCCTCCGATGGCGAGTCCGTGGGCGAGGTAGTGGCCCGCAGCGACGGCGTTATGGAGGGCTATTGGCGGCAGCCTGAAGAGACAAAGCACGTGTTCCGGGGCGGATGGTTCCACACCGGCGACCTGGCCACCATGGACGAAGACGGCTACATCATCATCGTTGACCGCGAGAAAGACATCATCGTCAGCGGCGGAGAAAACATCTCGTCCCTCGAATTGGAGCGGACCATCACCGGGCACCCCGGCGTCTACGAAGTTGCCGTCATCGGCGTGCCCCATGAAAAATGGGGAGAGGTCCCCAAGGCATGCGTGGTTTTGAAGCCGGGCCAAGTCGTCACCGAAACCGAACTCATTGATCTGTGCCGCTCCTGCCTGGCGCGCTACAAATGCCCCCACTACGTCGAATTTCTCGACCTCCTGCCCAAAACCGGGACGGGAAAGATTTTGAAGCGGGAATTGCGCAGGGCTGGTGTGCGGGAGCAGCAAACGACCCGGCCGGGCTGAGTCATTTCGTTCTTGCCTGTAAATTCCCTCGCCTCGTGCATCGGCGCGGGCTGCAATGCATCTACATAGCTGGAGCCCTGCGCGCATTGGAAGCGTGCAGGCGCCACAAGGAGCAATCATGAGCACATTGGTTTATGACATCCCGGTCCGCAAGATCAGCGGAGCGGACGCATCCCTGGCCGAATTCAAGGGCAAAGTTCTGCTGGTCGTTAACGTCGCGTCAAAGTGCGGCCTCACCCCGCAATACGAGGGCCTTGAGGCTCTCTACAAGCAGTATCGCGACAAGGGCCTGGTCATTGCCGGATTCCCTGCCAACGACTTCAGAGAGCAGGAGCCGGGTACCAACCAAGAGATTCAATCCTTCTGCACCCTCAACTACGGCGTCGACTTCCCCATGTTCGACAAGATCACGGTCGTTGGCGATCACAAGCATCCGCTCTATGCGGCCTTGATTGAAGCCAAGCCTAAGGCCACCAGGGTGAACGAGGTTCCCTTCGCCGAGAAGCTTAAGGGACATGGAATCTCGCCCAACCCGGAGCCCGAGGTGCTATGGAACTTTGAAAAGTTCCTGGTCAGCCGGTCAGGCGAAGTAGTAGAACGCTTTGCCCCGGATACCGCTCCCAACGCGCCCGCCTTGGTCGCTGCCATCGAGAGAGAACTCGCTAAACCCTAGCCCGCGTCCTCGCGCGCCAACTGGTTCTGTATAGCCGGCCTCCCGACCGGCTGTACCGGGGGCCTCCCGGCCCTCGGATCCTTCTCTGGTTGGCACAACTGTGTCATGCGCAGGACACCTGTCTGCAGATATTTCGGTCTGTGCATGTCCTTCAACTCGAGCGCGCCCCCAGCTACCAGGACCACCTCATTATTCAGCGGATACTTGGAACTGAAGCTTCCTCGTGCCTTGCAACATCTTGTTTCAACAATGAAGACCAAAGTAACGCACTTCAGTTGTAAGGCTGGATGACTGGATTTCCCCCTTTTGTGCCAGAGCCAATGGACGCATTTTGCCCGATACTAAAAATCGGGAGAGTGTGTCCCATGTTTGGGATCCAAGGCCAACAACCAAAGGTAGGCAAGATGATGGCTTCGCGGTCAGATTTCGACATCTTCGATCGCAATCCAGACCCCGCGCTGGACGAGTTGACGGAACTGGCCGCCGTGTTGGGCGGAGCCGACTACGCATACATTGGATGGATGGACTACGACCGGATGTGGTTCAAGTCCATGCACGGATTCCAGGCCACCGAGCAGCCGCGCGCCACCACCGCCTGCCAATGGCTTCTGGACAAGGGCAAGCCGCTGCTGATCCGGGATGCCGGGCTTGACCCGCGCTTTCCACCCACGGGCATTGACCTGGCTGGAGCCGGGCAATGCCGCTCCTATGCCGGAACGCCCCTGATTACCGGCGCACAGCAGGTGGTCGGCACACTGGCTATTCTTTCGCGCGAGCCAAACCAGTTCAGCGAAGAGCATCTGGCGCTTTTGGAGATTGTGGGCCGCCAGGCAACCACGCGTCTGGAACTCTACAGCCGCATCCACGCCCAGGAGCAGGCACAGCGGGCGCGGCAACGGACCGAGCGGGCACTGGCCATCGAGCGATGTTTTGTTGCCGCAACGCTGGACTCGATTCCCGCGCTGATTGTGGTGCTTGATACCGCCGGCCGTATGGTGCGGCTGAACCACTCGTGCGCTCAGCTTACCGGATTCAGCCTGGCCGACGCGGTTGGGCGACCGTTTATCGAGGAATTCCTCGAGGCCGACGATCGGCCTTGGGCGGCAGGTAAGCTGCGCGAAGCAGCCGGAGGGCAGGTTTCCGGCCCTCATGAGACGGCCTGGCGCATTTCCCGAGGACACGACAAGCACGACGCGCTCAACCAGGCTCGCCGCATCAGTTGGACGCTGCGCCCGCTAAAGGGACCCAATGACGAGATTCAATACCTGATTGTCAGCGGCCAGGACGTGACCGATCAGCGGCAGATGGAGCTGGCGCTGCTCTCCAGCGAAGCGCGCTACCGCGAAGTGGTGGAAGGCAGCCTGGGTTTTGTGTTTACCTGCTCGATGGAGGGCAGGCTGACCTCGCTGAACGCCTTTACGGCTGAGACCCTGGGCTACAAGGCGCAGGACCTGACCGGCCGCGCGGTGGCGGATCTACTGGACACGCCGGGGGCGGTGATCTTTCAGGATTGCCTGCGCACTCTGGCAGTGAATGACGAGTGGCAGGGCGCATTGCCGCTGCGCCGCAGTGACGGCGTCTATCGCCGCATCGCTTTCCGCAGCCGGCGCATGGAATTGCCCGGGGAGCGGCCTTTCATTCTGAATCACGGCATCGACGTGACCGAGCAGCACGAGGCCGAGGAAGCTCTTCACCTGGCCACGCGGCAGCGTGAGCTGATTCTGGAGTCGGTGGGTGACGGCATCTTTGGCATCGACCTGGCTGGCCGCCTGACCTTTATCAACCAGGCCGCGGCGCGCGCCCTGGGCTACACGCCCGAGCAGTTGACCGGGCGTGACGTACACGACGTGATCCACCACAGCCACGCGGATGGGACGCCCTACTCGAAGGCCACCAGCCCGATTCTCCAGGCCATGCGCCGGCGCGAAGCCATCCGCATGCGCGATGAGGTTTTCTGGCGGCAGGACGGAAGCTCGGTTCCGGTGGAGTACAGCGCCAGCCCGCTGGTCCAGGATGGGCAGATATCCGGCATGGTGGTGGCTTTCCAGGATGTTTCTGAGAGGCGCCGACTGGAGAGGATGAAGGACGAGTTTATATCCACCGTCAGCCACGAGCTGCGCACCCCGCTTACCTCACTGCGCGCTTCGCTGGGATTGATTTCCTCCGGCTCTCTGGACAAGCGACCCGAAAAGCAGCGCCAAATGGTGGAGATGGCCATTGGCAACTGCGACCGCCTGGTGCGTCTGGTCAACGACATTCTCGATTTCGACAGCGTGGAGCGGGGCCGGCTGCCACTCAATCGCCAGCCGGTGGAGGCCGTGGACCTGTTGCGCCGCGCAGCGGATGTGGCCCACAATTCTGCGAGCCAGGTGCACATCAGCTTCCGCATCGACGCTCCGCCGGGCCCGGTGCTGGCCGACCAGGAGCGCATACTGCAAGTGCTCAACGAACTGGTCTCGAATGCCATCAAGTTCTCCCCGCCTGAGACGGTGATTCGCCTGGCCGCGCGGCCTGCAGGCCCTGGCGAGATCTGCCTCGTCGTCGAGGACCAGGGCCGCGGCATCGCTCCGGAAAAGCTGGAGCGCATCTTTGACCGCTTTCAGCAGGGAGACGCTTCAGACTCGCGCGCGCTGGGCGGAACCGGCCTGGGACTGGCGCTCTGCCGCAGCATTGTGGAGCAGCACCAGGGCCGTATCTGGGCTGAAAGCGAGCCGGGCAAAGGCAGCCGCTTCCTGTTTACGCTGCCCATCGCGTTCCCGGTGACGTCCATCCAATAGAAGATTTCCTCTGGTCCCAAACTGCCTGCGGAGAGGCAAGTGGGAGAATGGTCTCAGTCGCTTTTGAGAGAAGCGGGAGCTTGGGTCGAACCCGGTTTCCCGCAACGGCGATGCGAGAGGAACATTGTATGTCCAAGCTCACACGTAGAAGTCTGATGCGAAGCGGCAGCCTGGCGGCTTCTGCAGTCGCGCTCGTTCCAGCGGTGCTCTCCCAGACGGGCAATAAGGAAGCGCCCGTTGGTGGCGTCTTTCACATCTTTGCGTTCCAATGGAAGCCGGAAGCTTCAGAAGACCAGAAGCAAAGAGCGACAAAGGTGATTGCTGCTTTTCAGGGCCAGATTCCCGGACTGCTTGAGACACATGCAGGCCCGAACCTCTCCCCTCGGGGAAAAGGTTACACGTTCGGCGGCATTATGCGCTTCAAGGATGCAGCATCTCTTGACGCGTACACCCAGCATCCTGCGCATCAGGCGCTGCTCAAGTGGCTTGTGCCGCTGATCGATGCCATCGAATTGGACCTTCGCGCCTGAGTTCAAGGGCGAAGAAACCTCTGATTAAGTTTGAATCCGGCACCCGCATTCCCTCAGGGGCAAAAGCCCGGGCTCATTCTTCCGTTTTTGCCGCACGACTATTAGCGCAGTTCCAAGATCGCTGTGCCCCAGACCTCCGTATCCCATCCTCGCGAGTTCCTTTTATCGCAAGGGGTGGAAGACCACCACCGCTGGGTACAGCATCTCTGGTTCTGTTCTAAGGCTGCTGACGCCGGGTGCAGCGACTCAAAACAAGTTTGTCGCAGACGGAGAGCTGCGATTGCGCAATCTGAACGCGCCAGACTTGGACCTCACCCCATCAGCCCGGTAGAACAGAATGCAACGAGAACAGCCGGCCTTTGCAAACCCGGAGATTCTTTGAGCTGACCTGTGGTCCCGTTTGTAATTTGCTCGGAGAATCGACACCATGATCGCGTCCCATCTGATAGACTAAAAATCGTTGTTGGGTTGGCGGATTGAACGTCTGAGTTGACGCGAAATTGGGCACGAACCAACGGCGAGGTAGAGACGAGCGAATGTAACAAACTCTGCAAAATTCGCTCAATCTACGTGACATATATCCAAATTGTTGAAAAACAATCTGGGGACGTAGCTCAGTTGGTTAGAGCGCTGCCCTGTCACGGCAGAGGTCGCGGGTTCGAGCCCCGTCGTCCCCGCCATCATTCCAAAGCACTTGGGAACGAATGGCAATTAAAGTGACAGCGCCACGTAGGTACAAAAGGGGGCAAGTTCTTCCCCCTCTACCGCCTGTCTAGCTCATAACCTAAATTATTTCAATGTGTTACTACAGGCATAACGCTGCACCTTTCCCCTTTGCAATGAGCAGCTGAACGACCGCATTCTGAGCCTCTCGCTTGGCCGTTGTGACCGATTGCGTGTAAGTGTCCAACGTCAGTCGCGCCGAGGAATGCCTCCAGAGACCTCCGCCACCTATGGCAGCATCCACGCCATGGAGGGCAATCCAACAGGATGCGTGGGCCTGCGGACTATCTTGGGCGGCAGTGGAAGTCGGAATCGGGGATTCCCATCGTGTGCGTGCCGGGGTGTCCGGGGCAACCAGACAACTTTATGGAAACGCTGTTGTATTTGCTCTACATGGCTGCCGGGCGCGCGCCGATGATTCCGCTCGATGAAGCGTTGCGGCCTACGCGGCTCTTCGGAACTACGGTCGCCGATGTTTGGCCTGCAGCCCTAGCCCGTTTGACGCCGCTGATTCCAGAGTGTGGACCGGGCAACCTAAGCGTGCAGTGAACGCTTCGCGCGAGCTCGATTCCCATGTATTTAAACTTCCAAGGAGGTTTGTGGCCAATAGCAGCGCATTTCATGACCAGCTCCGGCAACTGGGAAACCTGATCACGCAATTCGATCAAATGCCCGATGGTCTGCAAAAGGCCGCGTGCAAAGAAATGGTGCAACTCCTGATGGACGCGTACGGCGTGGGCCTGGAAAGGATGCTGGAGATCGTTTTTGAGAGCGGAAGCGCCGCTTCCGGGATTATCGACGAGATCGGCCGGGACTCGATCGCGGGGAGTTTGCTGCTTCTCAATTCGCTGCATCCCTGCGATGTCGAGACGCGGCTGCGACGTGCCATGGAACGGCTGGCGCCACGACTGCGCAAGCTTGCCTGCACCGCGGAATTGGTGAGCGCAGCGGGAGGCGCCGTAAAGGTGAAGGTGACGAAGACCAGGCATAGCCGCAGGTCGTCGGCTAAGGATCTGCGCGCCATTGTGGAAGAGGGGGTGAACGAGTTCGCGCCGGATGTGGCTTCTCTCGAGGTTCTTGGGCTGGAGCAGGTCCGGCGAATGCGAAGACGGCCGGGCCAAAGATCCTGGTTGCGGGCATTGGAAACATCTTTCAAGGGGACGAGGCGTTCGGCGTGGAAGTGGTCCGGCGGCTGATGAACCGGAATCTGCCCGCGGAGGCGCGGGTTGGTGGACTTTGGGATCCGCGAACTTGACCTGGCACACACCTTGCAGAACGGCGATGACACCACGACTCTGATTGACGCGTTTCGTTGTCCACCCGTTGCAGTTTCCATGCGGGTCGATCGCCGAACTCGCGGTCAATGGGACTGTCAACGATCTGGCAGTGTCCGGAGCGAGGGCCTACGCGATGGTGGTAACGTTCGTGCTCGAGGAGGGCCTGGCTAGCTCGATGCTTGAGGTGGAGGTGCAAGCGATGTCTGCGGGCCTCAGGAAGGCAGGCGTCAACATGGTTGGCGGGGATACAAAGGTGGTGGAGCGCGGCGAGGCTGACGGCATGTACATTGCCGCTGCCGGAACTGACCGCCCGCTGCGCGACGTGCAAATTGATGCGCGGAAGGTGGGACCGGGAGACAAGGTGCTTCTCTCCGGCCTCATTTGCGACCCCGGCATTACAATTCTGTCGGCAGGTGCGGGACTTGAGCTGGAAGCGGACCTTCGCTCCGACACACGGCCGGTGCTGCCGATGGTGGAAGCGATAGCTGCAGAGGCTGGGCCTGAAATTCGCTGGATGCGCGATCCGACCCGCGGCGGAATTGCAACAGCACTCAATGAGTTGGCTCGGGATTGCAACCTTGCGGTCGAGCCGAACGAATAAGAGACTCCCCTGCGCGAAGCAGTGCTTTGTGGGTTTTCAGGCTTCGCATGAGGTTGGATGTGCCTGCGATTGGAGGTCTTCGTTCGCTCAAGGCCGATAACGCGCGGGCGTGCTGCCTGTCCACCGGCGGAACGCATGACGAAAGTTCGTAGCCTCGCTGAATCCCACAAGCTCTGAAATGTCCTCGACACTTAGCTTCGTGGAACGGAGATACTCGCTTGCCAGGTTGCAGCGTACATCATCGAGAATCTGAGTAAAGGAAGTATTCTCAGCGTGAAGCTTTCGATTGAGCGATCGCACGGTTGTGGCGAACTGCTTGGCCACGCCCTCCATGCTTGGTGAATGCCCAGGTGTAGACGCGATGATCTGATAGACCTCGCCGGCTAGACCAGTCGACGTCTTTACCTCACCGAGAATGCGATCGCAGGTTTCCCGCAGGATCTTGGAAGTAAGACCGTGCGCCAACCGTGGCTTCGCAGAAAGAATCGATTTCGGATAGATGAGTTCGGACATCGGCTGACCGAAGCGTACTTCACAGCCCAGATAGCGCTCGTAAAGATAAGTGTGGTCCGGAGCAGAATACGAAAGCGCAGCGCGAACAGGAAGGTAACAGTCGGTTTCGACCACGGCTCTCAAATGCGTCGAGAGTTGGGTCATCTGTTGCTCCATGAGAAAACGCAGCAGTGAGTCGGGATGCGTGACCACTGCATTCATCGGGAAAATCCACGATACGTAATCGCCCTCTTCGCGCCACGACATGGGAAGAAGCGGTGTCGCGAGCCGGTGGTATTTAACAGCCACTTGAAAGTACTCGCGAATCGTGGGACTGCATACCAGCGCGAATCCGTACATCCCATATGCCGACAATGGAATTCGGCTGCCTGTGCGAAAAGGGTTCTCGGGGTTTGTCGATAGCTGGAGAGCATTGCGGCAGACCGTAATGTATTGGCGAACGGAGGTGAGAGTGTCGGGATTCGAAAGACTCTCAGGCGATAGGCCTGTACCTGACAGGCTCGCCTCTGGCGCAACTCCCTGCTCCCCGAGAACCTCTACAAGGGCTGCAACCTTGTAAGGTGCGTACCGTTTTTCGTTCCAAAGAGGTAATTCCATGACGCTCGATGCCTTGTCCGAATTGAACACTCTTATGTCCGAATTAGACCTATTTAGTCTAGTCGTGCATCGTTTGTCAAGGGCCTAGTAAAAAAGGGGATTCGTTTGCGTCGGCTTTGCTTCAGGCGGTTGCTATCGCTCTTCATCTCTAGGAAGAAGATGTGTTGGGTGATGCGATCGAGCAGTGCGCCGGTCAACCGCTCGAGCCGAAGACCTGATGAGGAACCCCACATTGATCGATGAGTGAGGATGCTGGCTTCTGAATCCGGAATAGCTCAATATCTTCTTAAGAGCCAAGCGGCAGCCGCGCGTATGGCGCACGGCTGCCGCTTGATGATCGGTTTCCCTCGATCGGTCGTTGGAACCCGAGTCTCTCCAGCGTGGTGGCTACCGGAAGCTTCTTCCCCAAGCTTCCGGCGTCTGCTGAGTTAGGCCGAACAGCGGCACGGTTGCTTCATGCCGGTGTCGTGATCCTTAGAACGAGAACCTCAACGCCAGTTGAACCACTCTCGGATTGGTGCTCATCGCAAAAACCCTCCCAAACGTTGAGGTACCGTAGGCATTGTTCGGCCCGGCAAAATTTGGGTGGTTAAGAGTATTAAAGAAGTCCGCCCGAAGCTGTACGTTAGCGCCTTCCTTCGGCCAACTCACCTGCTGGTTCTTGCTCAGTGAGAGATCGACATCGGCCTGGTCGGGCTCCCGCAGTATGCCGTTGGGGGTGTTCCCAAAACCCGTGGCAACACCGTCGTCACCGATCACTGCCGGGGGCGCGAAGCAACTGCTGTTGATGTAGTTCTTGGTGCTCACTCGATGACTGATCGATCCCGGAGTCGATACACCTTTCGCGTTGCAATCCGAAGCATAGCTTGGCCGATCACCGGGAATACCGTAAACGTTGTAGATGTTGTTGTAGCTGATGCTCGCCTGCTGGCCGTCCTGGATCACGGTAGCGGTTGCAACACTCCACCCGCCGAGCGTGTCTGCAAGGAGATGATGCGATCTGGCCGGGCTGGGGAGAAGATAGTACGCGGAAAGTACAAACCGTTGCGGCCGAACGTTGTAATCCGGACCGTATCCTGACTGGTGGGCACGCAGCGCGGTCTGGTCGCCGGATGGTCCGAATTCGTTCGACCCCGTCGTAAACCCCGGTACAGGGCTCAGCAAACGCTCCCAGGTGTAGGCAGCCTGGTACTGGAAGCTATGTTTGAATTTCTGCGTTAACGATGCTTGCAGAGCACTGTACCAAGCCTCGCCATCGGTATTGAAGTAATACATCGAGTTTGTTGTCCACCCTTGATAGGGTTTGCGAGCGTTGACGTTCGCGACTGTGTTTGTGGCGCCCAGAGGCGCCTGGTTGATCGACCTGCCCAGAACTGCGTGCAGGTCGCGCGCTCCGGCATACGCGACGTCTAACACGGAGCCGCCCGGGAGTTTGGACTGCAGGCCAAGGCTATAGTGATAGGTGGTTGGAGGATGCCAACCCATACCCAGCGCGGCCAATGTGGTTTCGGTTGTGGAGGTGTATGGCGTAAATACAGGGAAGGTCGGCGGATCCGGGAAGGGCTTGGCATTGGATGCAGCCGCGTCATTCGTCAATGTCCTGACATCCCATAGGCCGGTAGGAGCTTCCGCGCACAGCAGCAGATTCATCTGGCCCTCGGTCGTCGTGTGATACATGCCTATGCCTCCCCGAAGCACAAACCGATCCGAAGAGTGCGGCAGCGACCAGGCAAACCCCACACGCGGATTCCATGTGTTCTGCCCGTCGCCATTGAACCCGAATGTGTTTTTCCCCTGGATCACTCCGGTAGGGAGACTGGGGCCTTGGTAATTGGAGTTCACCACGTAGCCGGCGAAACTCCCCGCAGCAGATGGGCTGGGATTAATCTTGGACACATCCACGTTGCCGCCGCCATTGGCAGACCCGAGGTCGCCTATGCGCTCGTAGCGGAGGCCCAGGTTGAGCGTGAGACCCTTTGCTATTTTGTAATCGTCTTGAATGAAGCCGTCGGCCTGTTTGTATCGCCAGTCGCGCCGGAAATCCCCTATACCCTCGTAGGACTCGTAAATATTGCTGTATGGAATCCCATAGGGTGCATAACTCTGCCCCAGCAGAAAATCCGCCCAGGATAGATAAAGCACGTAGGCCTCGAAGTCAAATTTCTCCATATTATCTCTGCCAGAGGTGAAGCCACCGCCGAAGGTGAGCTGGTGCTTTCCTTTGACCCAGGACAACGTGTCAGTGATCTGGTACTCTTCCTGCAAAAAGCCCAAAGCCGAAGTTGTGCCCGTCTGGAACCCATCGCTAATCATCCAGAGATTGGGGTATGCATCGTCCTGTGCCGGGACGGTCATGCCCAGGCTCGAGAAGGTAAACGCATTGCCGTAGGTCTGGTCCGAGGTAGACCGATGGAAACCGACCAGGAATTGGTTCACCATGCTCGGGCTCAGGGTGTAGGTATCTCCAATGGAAGCGACATCGAAGCGCTCGGGCTGATTCAGTGGAAATCCCTCAGTCTCGTATAAAGTGGTCCATTGCACGTTGCTGAGCGCACCGAAATAGCGAGCCGCAATCTTGTTGCGGTCGGATTTCAGATAGTCGCCATTCACCATCCATTGGTTTTCATTGAAAAAGCCGGGCTGGCGAATATATGCAGTGCCCTCGGTATCGATTGCGCCATAGGCCGAAGTGTTAACACCGGTCGTGTCGATACTCGTCGGGGTCGGTACCAGGTATTGACCGTTGGGCAGCTTTTTCTGGAGCAGATTCAAAGCCTGGGGAGAGATATTTGAGCCATTGGCGGCGACCGCATTCCAACCGCCAAGATACCCCCCAGGGTCAGTAGCCATAGCCGCACCTATTCCCGCTGCCGACCGATCGTCTGTAAACGGAGGGAGATACTCTAGCTTATGGTTCGATGGGTCGGTTTCGTTGTACTGTTTTGTGCCCTGATAGGAACCAAAGAGCAGAACCTTGTTCTTGACCAATGGACCGCCCGCAGTAAAGCCATACTGATTCTGCCGCAGAATGCCTCGCGGCTCCCCTGAATTCTTGGTAAACCAGTCATTGGCGTTGAGATCTTCGTTCCGGAGATACTCGAACATCGTTGCGTGGTAGTCGTTGGTGCCGCCTTTGGTAATGACGTTAACGTTGGCCCCGGCATTGCGCCCTGTCGTGGCATCAAATAGGGCAGTCTGGACTTTAAATTCCTGAATGGCATCGGGGCTGGGAGCCGGAATTCCCGATGAGTAAATCCATGAACCCTGTATGTCGTTGATGGTGAGGCCATTCATTTCAAAGTTGTTGTCAGTCGAAGTGGCTCCCTGGCTCATGATGCTTCCGCCTCCGGGATTCGCGTCCTGGCTGCCGCCGCCTCTTCCAATACTCGAGGCGTTATTGACCTCCTGGGCGACGCCGGCGTTCAAGCCGATGACCTGTGTGAAATTGCGCGTAACCAAAGGGAGGCTTTCTAGCATCTCGGAATCCGTAACGCGCCCCAGATCACTCGATTCGGTCTGCAACTCCACGCTTGAGGATGCCACGGTAACCGTCTCCGTCACCGCGCCCGGCTCCAATCGTATGTTCAGTGCCTTCGTTTCCGCCACGACCACCTGGACATCCGACGAAATGGCCGCCTTGAACCCTGATTTCGTGACTTCGAGCGTGTATTGCCCTGGCGGAAGCAAGGACACAAGACACAATCCGTGGTCATTGGATTGCGAGATCCGCGTGTCTCCCGTGGCCACATTCGTGACCTTGACCTGAGCACCTGCCACCAATGCACCGGTGGGGTCCGTAATCGCACTGCTGATGGCGCCAGTTCCACCTGTCTGTGCGCTTAGCATCCCGCAGGCTGTGAACAGTGCGCATAATACGAACGCCACAAACGCGCAATAGTAGGACGCGACGAATTGCTTGCGAGTAGGCTGCATTTTTTGGAAGTTACGCATTTGTTTCTTCCTCTCCGAATCTGGCCTCAGTAAACAATTCGAACATAGTAAGAAAAGAGATATAGAATGCGACAGGTCCGGAGCGGACATTCTTATGTCACTTATCCACACCCGCACCATAACAATACAAGTCACCACGCTCGCCTCATCTGGCTCCTGGGATGAATGCAGAATGACTAACACCAAGCATAAGTGGCCAGTGTGGGCGCCATAGTGCAGTGGCTTCAGACAACAGAAATAGCGCCTCTCGAAAGAAGGCGCGTATCTGTAGTACATCGTGCAAGGTTGATAGCTCGCTGGTTAACTCATCGAATTCGCTCCGTGCATGGTTGATAGTTTGCTGATTAACTCATCGGTCTCGCGCCGTGCACAATCGATAGCTTGCTGACTAACTCACTGAACCGCCCGAGTCGGATCCCCGCGTCCCGCGATCTGGGAGGCAAGAAGAGTTAGCTTACCCCGCCATCAAGATTACTTGCAGCTTCTCCTCGCAGCTCACACATTCACCAAGTGTTTCCGTTCCAGTTCCCCGGCCGGGTAGAGGGCACGGGGGATGAGCCGGTTCTCGAAAGCCTGTCGTTCCAGTTCCTCGCGAAAGTCGGGATGGG
>Ga0181517_10002148_pt1 | contig 20640 bp, 16 predicted proteins | sample PEATcosm2014_Bin_31_FD_119748 | JGI IMG/M metagenome (GOLD analysis project Ga0181517, IMG submission 119748) | Peatland microbial communities from MTU Mesocosm Facility, Houghton, MI, USA - PEATcosm2014_Bin01_30_metaG | ecosystem: Environmental > Terrestrial > Soil > Wetlands > Peat | place... | reverse complement strand
GGCTCCACTGCCACGCGCTTCCCCAAGTACGACACTCTTTTTCTGAATCCCGCATCCACGGGCACCGTTCAGGCCTACGACACCACGCTGGCAGTGGCCCAGGACCCATACGGAGACCTGTTCCTGGCCGACGCAACCAGCCGCGTCGCGGTTTACTATCAGGGCCTGGCGGGCGAGAACGCCCAAGCGACTTACCAGGGCCAGCCGCTTGCACCGGGTGTCGTCGCCAGTCTGTATGAGGTAGCTTCGCAGACCCAATTCAAGACAGGCACGATGCCCTCGACGCCGCCGTTTCCCGCGCTGACCGCGTACCCGATGCCGAAGACGCTCGCCGATGAGGAGGTGCTGTTCAACGGCGCCGCCGCGCCGCTCTACTTTGTCTCGCCGGGGCAGGTCAATTTCCTGGTGCCTATGAGCGCCCCGGTCACCGGCACCGCCGACGTCGAAATCGTCCAGGTTTCCACCGGCCAGGTTCTGGGCGCTGCGTCGGTGGCCATGGCCCCGGTCTCGCCGGCCATCTTCTGTGGCGCTTCCGGCGGATGCCTTCTGAATGGCGGCTTTTATCAGGCGGCCGTGCTCAACCAGGACTATTCGGTGAACAGTGCCACCAATCCGGCCGCTCGCGGATCCATCATCTCCATCTACTGCACCGGCCAGGGAGCCTTGGACAACGCACCCGCCGATGGCGCCGCCGCCGGCACTTCGCCCCTCTCCACCACGCCGCAAACGCCCCGCGTGGCCATCGGAACCAATTTCGTGGATGACATCCCAACCCAAACCGGCGACCCGACTAACGGCAAATGGGTTACTTATTCCGGCCTGGCGCCGGGATTCGCCGGCCTCTGGCAAATTAACGTCCAAATCCCCATGGCCACTGTGCCTAGCGTGCAGGTGCCCATCGCCATCCAGTATGACGGCGTCGGCAGCGCCGACCTCAGCTCGGGCTTCCATCTCACCATCGCCGTCAAATGACCGCTCAGCCGGGCCAGCTTCGCGCAGGCTATTGTCCGATTTCCAACAATATCCTGCGCGATCCGGCATTGTTCCGGTGATATCATGAGAGTCGAATGAGCTTCTTGTCGCCAAGACTGCAATTGAAGGTGTCGCAGAAGCAGATCCTCACGCCGGGCCTCGTCCAGATGGTCACGGTCCTTCAGCTCAACCGGCTGGAACTGAAGGAGATGATCACTCAGGAGATCGTCAAGAACCCAGTCCTCGAAGAGGCCACCGAAGAGGCCGGCGAGGAGATCACACCGGAAGAACTCTTGCCGCTGCTCGAGGCGGAGGCGACAGCCGACCCGGCCGACAGGCAGATCCTCGAAGCCACGCCCGGCAACCAAACCTCTACCGCCGATGGCGAGCGGGCCGACGTCGCCATCAACGGCAATCTCTTTCCGGACCCCGAGGAAACCGCCGCCGTCGCGGCCGTGGAACCGGAAGCCGTCACTGCCGGCGATCCACCCACGGAACCGGCCGCCGCCGACCCCTTCGACGAGATCGATTTCGGCACCTTCTTTGACGACTACCTCGATCCCGGTTACAAGAGCCCGGCCGCCGAATCGGTCGAAAAACCGTCCTTCGAGACCTTCCTCTCCGCTCCCGTCACACTCGGCGATTATCTGCGCTCCCAGTTGGCTGTGGTTGTCATACCGGACCCAGTGCGCGACGCGGCCGAAGCCATCATCGGCAACCTCGACGAAGACGGATATCTAACGGCGTCCCTGGATGAAATTGCGCCCCTCGTCGAGCACCAGACCGAAACCGTGGAGGCCGCCCTCGCCGCCGTCCAGTCGCTCGATCCGGCCGGCGTCGGCGCGCGCGATCTGCGCGAGTGCCTGCTGCTGCAGATTGCCAGCATCAACGGTGCCGGCGGCGTTGCCTGGCAGATCGTCTCCAACCACATGCGCCTGCTCGAAACCCGCCAGTACAAAGAGATGGCGCGCCTGTTGGGACGGCCCATCGAGCACATCGAGATTGCCGTCTACATGATCCGCCACCTCAATCCGCGGCCGGGGTTGCGCTATTCGGGAGCCGGCGCACGGGTGGTCGAGCCGGACGTTACCTTCATCAAGGATGGCGATGAGTACATTATCCAGATGAATGACGAGGACGTCCCGCAACTCCGCTTGAACGCCCAATACCGGCGCATGCTCGACCGCGACCAGGGCGCCACCAAGGAAGTTCGCGACTATGTCCGCGAACGTTACACCTCCGCCATTCAGTTGATGAAGAACATCGAGCAGCGCAAGCAGACCATCCTGAAGGTCTGCCAGGCCATCGTGCGCCGCCAAACGGAATTTCTCGCCCACGGCCTCGATTCCCTCAAGCCGATGATGATCAAGGAAGTGGCCGAAGAAGTCGGCGTCCACCCCTCCACCGTCAGCCGCGCCGTCGCCAGCAAGTACGTGCACACGCCGCAGGGCGTTTTTGAGCTGCGTTATTTCTTCTCAGAAGCCGTGCAAGGCCCTTCCGGCAGCGGCACGCCGCTTCTCCTGCTCAAGCGCAAGGTGAAGAAGATGATCGAGGCTGAGGACCGCACCAAGCCGCTCACCGACGAACAGGTCACCGCCATGCTGCAAGCCGAGGGCATCGACGTCACCCGCCGCACCGTCGCCAAGTACCGCGAGGACATGAAGATCCCTTCCACCCACCAGCGTCGCCAGCGGAATTGAATCTGTCCGGGGCGCGGACGGTTTCCGGGTAGCCCGCATCGTGTATCCTTGAGTACGGAGCACATTCATGTTTTGCGATCGCTGCGGTACCCAGGTAAACGCCGAACAGCAGTTCTGTCCAAACTGCGGCCAATCGTTCGCGGGGCCTCCCGCCAACTCCGGCGCTGCGCCGCCCCCCGCATGGACGCCGCCCACGGTCGTGCAAGTGAGCGCTGGCCACTGGATCGGGGCTGGCTGGGATTTGGTGAAGGCCGACATGGGCGCCTACGTTTTGGCCACGCTGATTTTCTTCCTCCTCAGCGGCGTGCCGTTGATTCAAGGCGCGCTCATCGCCGGCTTCCACATTTACACCATCAAGAAGATGACCGGCCGCCGCGCCGACTTCGGTGATCTCTTCAAGGGCTTCAATTATTTCATCCCGACGCTGGTGGCGATGTTGCTCATCGGCGTGTTCACCATGATAGGGACCGTTTTTTGCATCATCCCCGGGCTGGTGGTGGCGGCGGCGCTCAAGTTCACCTACCTGTTCATCGTGGACAAGCGGATGGATTTCTGGCCGGCCATGCAGGCCAGTCACGCCGTCGTGAAGCAGGACTACTTCGGCTTCACCATGTTCCTGATACTGGCGTTCCTGGTGAATGTGCTGGGCTTGCTGTGCTGCGTCGTCGGGTTACTGGTGACATTCCCGTTGACGATCGCGGCCATTACGGTGGCGTACAAAGAAATTGTCGGATTCGATCAGCGGACCATCGACGCGCTGTAGCTGGTTGGGCGCCCCTTTCGCCCTGCAACTGGCTGGCACAGGCCTTCTGCTGGCGCTGTTGTGGTGGGCATCGCCTCCGGCGGAGCCCGTGTTTCGCGCTTGCCCCTTCCATTGGCTCACCGGCAAGCCGTGCCCGCTGTGCGGCCTCACGCGCGGGCTTTGCGCGCTCGGCAAGGGGCACTGGAGCCAGGCGATTCACTTCAACGCCCTGAGCCCGCTCGGCCTCGTCTTGCTGCTCTCTCTCTTTTGGAACGCGCCGTGGCACAAGCGCCTCTGGACCTGCGGCATCGCGGCATTCGCCATCTATGGAGTCTGCCGCATTGCCCTGGCATGAAGCGCGGCGAGCCGTCGCCGGCCCACCGCAAACGCACCGCCGCGTGTGTTGCTTACTTCGGCTCCGGCACGTAACTCAGATCCGGCTCGAAGCGCCACATGGTCCATTCGATGCTTTCGACGAGCGGTTGCAGTTTCGCCATGTAGGCTTTGTATTCCGCGGCGCTCATTGCCTTCTGGAGCCCATAGGGCTCGTCCAGGTCCGCCCATCCGTTGAAGGACGAATAGGTGTGGATCTCGTTGTTGGGCGTTCCGTAGCGGGCAACCGCCACGCCGAAGGCGCTGACTCCTGCCTTCTTTACCGCCGGATATGTGTCGCTCTTCAAGACCGCCAGCACGTCGTCCGTCTTGCCGAACGCCACGCGAATCCTCCCCGTGCGAACCATCTTGGGCAGTTCTTTACTCCTGATGACCAGGTCCGGCTGCATCTCATCGACCCAGGTCTCCAGGCTCGCCGTCGCGCCTTCCAGCCGGGCCATGACACGCGCGAGTTCCGCTGCTACCGGCTTGATTTTCGGGTCTTCCTGATCCAGTTCCTTCCACTTAGCGGAATACCAAACGATGGCGTACTCATCCGGCCCGCTCTGCGCCGACCAGGCCGTGAACCCCTGCTCCACGCCCGCCTTTTTCATCAGTACCGCGTAATCCTTGACCGCGGCCTTCCAGTCGCCAACCCGATCCGTCTTGACCTTGACAAACAAAACCATCCGTATATTCCGCTGTTGTTCTTGTGCCGGTGATGGAACGGACAGTATCGTCATTACAAGCGCCGCTACTACCGAGCAGCAGCGAATCAAACGCATCTCTCGCATCCTTTTTTTTCTCCTTAGCTACGACTGGCCAATCATCGGGATCCCCCCGGTGTGTGGACCGGGATTTCCCCACCTGCTCCCGATTGTGATTTGGTCCCGAATTCCCCTCTTGGCCTGCCTGACCCTGCCAAAGGTATCACAACATACCTCCTGGTAGCGCCGTTTCTGGCGCAAATGTACTACCCCGTTTCGATTGAACGTACTGGTGCTGCAACGGACGGACTTCGCCGCGCAGCGTCCGAATCGCCGGTCGTGGCAGTACTTTTTGGCGGGTTGATTCCGCATTGCGCTACAATCCGCCGAACTTCGTGCGCACGGCGTACAGGGAGGATTGTGTGAGGATGAAAAGCGTGCGGCGATCCGTCCCGCCGAAGACCAGGTCGAGCGGTCGCTCCGGTACCAGGATCGTATCGATTGGTTTCCCCGCGGAGTTGTACACGAACACCTGTCCGGCAGCAAGATAGACATTCCCCTCGCTATCCTGGGAGAGGCTCTCTCCGCCTTGCTCCGCAAAGAGCTTCAGGCCGAAAAGCGTGCCATCCGCATTCACGTTGCCGCTGTAGGTCCTCTGTTCCGATTCGTTGGTGACATAGAATGGCTTCCCGGGAACCGAACTCACCAGTCCGAACGCCTGCAGGATGTAGCCGAACTTATAGCCGAAGTATGCCGGTCCTTGCACAAACGCATCGTCGCCGGGAATGAAGACTGTGCCATCCGGAGACACGTACTGGTAGGGCATCCGCGTGGACACCACCTTGGTGAAGAGCTGCTCCAGAGAAGTGTATTCGTACGTCTGAGTCGAGAGCGTATTAGTGAAATCGCCGTTCACAAAGTAGCTCACCGGCAGGATTGCCGCCGCGCCCGGACGCTCGGTGGAACGCTCCGGCGCAAGGATGGCGATCTGATCTTCCGGCCCATCCGGACGGAAGGAATAAACCGTCAATCCTTTCCCGCCGGAAGATACAACTATCAGATCGCCCGCCTTGTCGAAGGCGAGATTCACCGGATCGAGTGGATTGTCGCGGACCACCGCGAGATCCTTTTTCTCCGGCGACCACCGGTAGATGCGCTGCTGGTGCGCGTCCACGAAATACAATTCGCCGCGCGCGTCCACCGCCGCACCGGAAATGTTGTAGAAACCGCTCCACAGCTTCTCCACCACGGCTCCCGGTTCAAGCACCGGGTACGCCGCGCGCGGGCTTGCGGGAACCGGATTGCCAGGGACATCCAGCCATGCGAACTCCCGGTCGCGCACCTGGGTGCCATGCGTCTGATCGACAATCGAGTTCGCGAAAGAGACTTTGCCCGATCTGGTGTGCTGCCGGCAGCCGAACTCGTCGCATTTCGTCATCGCGCTGTTGTGATCCACGTGGACATTGCGGAATCTTATGTCGCTTGACTCATAAAGATGAACCGCGTACGGAACCGGGTGATAACTTCTCACTACGCGGTAGCCGTGATAGTTCGCAATGGTAATGTTCCTCGAGTTGTCGATTTCGAGCGAAATCGCCGATGCGCTCTCCTCGCGCTCCCCCTCGGTCTGCAATGCGTAGATCTCCCAGTTGGCCGCGTGGTCGAGCTTGACTTCCGTGCGAACATGATGCTCGGCGGAGAGCTCGTAGATATGGCCCGGCGTGGTCGTATCGGAGATATACAGGCCCGCCTGCGCGAACGTGTCCGGCGTCCAGATATCGGCGAAGGTGCCTCCGCCGCCATGCGTGATCCACAGGCTGGGATACTGCCCGTCCCAACGCCGATGTGGATCCGGATCCGAGAACAGATTGGCGGCATACGGGTTCGCCCGCTCGCCCGCCGGGCCAATCGTTCCGTGCCCTCCCAGGAATCGCACGTCGTCCATCAGGGAATCCTTGCCGGCCATCCAAAGAGCGCCCACGGCACGGCTGTTGATACCGCCGGCGGAGAGGCCGATGCCGGTCACCATGTTATCTCCGCCGCGCGGGGCCTCCAGCAGCGGCTTAGGCGCGCCCGGTCCCTGGAACGCCGGCGTCGAATCGAGAATATCGATCTGGGTCTGGTTCGGATGGAGCCCGATCAGCACGCTGTCCGGACGCAGCCGCAGCGTGTCGCTGACGATGTAGTGGCCGGTAGGAATGTAAATCACGCGGTGTTCCGCGATCGCCTTTTGAATCAGAACGGTCTCATCGGTGGCTCCATCGCCCTTCGCGCCGAGGTCGCGCAGATTCACCCATTCCGCCATCGGCGGCAAACCGCGGATGGCGTTCGGCGTGGCTGGCGGTAGAGTTTCGAGCGCCGCGGCATCGTAACTCGTCCTGATCTCGCCGAGGGCTCCTGGCGCCGCAATGGTCAATCCATGGGAAAGGGCTTTTACTTCGTATATCTCTCCGGGTCCGGCAAGTTGCCGACCGCTCTCTCGAAATCGTGCAAACACGGGTACCTGACGGCAGACGATAGTCTCCAGATTGATCTCCGTCATGCGGCTGTTTTCATTGCCGATCACGACGGCAGGGCCGCTGATGTTCTCCAACCGCGCGTCTTTCACCCAAAGCTGGTCGGAATAATTCGGGTCGATGGCGATCGCCGTGGGCACGTTGCGGAACTCATCGTGGACCAGCGTCAGTCCCGCTTCGTTCTCCCGGATCGCCGCTTCCCGCTGGCCGTCGAAGGTCGAGTCGATCACCGTGAATTGCCAGGCCGCCGATGGCTTGCGGGTGAGGATGCCATATCGGCCGCCGTGGAAATGCAGGTCTTCCGCCTCGTTGCCCGCATCCTGGACTCCGGCAAGGCCGGATCCGATTTGGAAATCCATGTGGGCCAGATACCCATGCTGGGCGACGTGAAAGCGGATTCCGACCGCCGCTCGATTGTCGCTGCCAATCTCGAAATCGATATTACTCATCGCGGAATAGAAGGTGCTGTTTCCCGCATCGACGACGTTTCGATTCGGCGGCACGGTTCCCGGTGGCGGCTCCGGCACGCCGAAATCCGTTCCCGGAGACGCCGCGCCGGTCAGCCTCCGTCCCACGAAGAAGAACATGCAGCCGATTCCCTGCTGGAACCCTGGGGTCCCGTTCGACAGCACGAATACCGGACGTCTTTCGCCATAGCCGATCAGCCGCACGCCCGGCCAGACATAGATGGTTCGTGTGACGCGATAGCGACCGTCCGGAACAAAGAGGATCCCCTCGCCCGTGGTCTCCTGGACTCTGTCGACGGCGGCCTGGATCGCCGCACTATCGTCGGCATTGCCGTCGCCGCGAACCGGGAACTGATTCTGCGTCAGGTAAACCGCCTTGGGATCGTTCGGCCGCGCCGGGTAAAACGATTGGCCCCGCGATGGCAAACCGCTTCCCAGCAAGACAATTCCCAGCACTATCATTTCACGCATGGATCACCCCGAACCTGGTCAGTTGTCGCAAGCTCATTTTATCTCGCGACAAAGGTGTTCATGAATACGTTCGATGGACTGCTCGGTAACTATCGAGGCTCGTTCGGAACCGCGAGATCGAGAAGCCGTGAAGGAGAGCTGTTTGTGGAATGCGTTGGAAAAGAGAGGTTCGGGTTTTTGGGCCTTCCGGTCAGGGCGACAACCCAGCCTTGGGGGACGGAGGCGGCTCCCGAGAAAAAAAATCGAGAAAAATCAATTCGCAGGACCAAAAGGACGGCGGTTTCGCTTATACTGTATGGAACCCGGAAGTTCAAAGCGGAAATTCCGGATCAAAACTGACTCTAAGGGACGTACATGAAGACTCTATCTCGACTTCTGATCCTTGCGTGCGCGGCGGCTGTCGCATTCGCACAAGCCATCTGCCCGGGCGCGGCAGGCTCAAATAATTTCGTTCACGCGCCTGATTCGGCGGCAACCGGGTGCAACGCGGTCATCACTATCGCGGCGAATGGCACCGCATCGGTGCAGATCACTGACTCGTCCCCGTACGATGGAAGTGAGGATACCCTCATCGGCGTGAAGAACAACAGTACCAGTACCGCCGCCTCGCTAAACCTTACTGGAAACGATGTCTTTGGTTTCGACGGGGACGGCATTTGCACCTTTACCTTTGTCGGCAGCAGCTACTGCACGGCGGCCCAAAGGGCAGGAACAGATCCCCAGGATTATCAGGGTCCAACGTCAACCTTCACGGTCACCAACGCTAATTCCGGAACGGTCAACTTCAGCCCAGCGATCCCGGCAAACGGTGGCACTAGCTACTTCAGCCTTGAGGGTGTTCCGACAGCCAGCCTGGCAGTGACGGTGACGCCCGGTTCGGGTGGCACGACCCCGACGCCCCTGCCAGGCAGTTTGGTGCTTCTGGGTCTGGCCCTCGCGTGTTTGGTTGGATGGCAGTTAGGTTCGCGGGTCTTTGCGAGATAGCGATTCTTAGTTTCAGCGGGGAAGAAGTTCCCGGCCTTCCACGCTCCGCCGTTTCGCGTCTTCAGACCTTTGCTACTGCCGCTTTCACTCGCTCCGGTGTCATCGGCAACTGCAGGACGCGAGCGCCCACGGCATCGAAGATCGCATTGGCCAGTGCCGCGCCCATGGCGATGATCGGTGGCTCACCGCCGCCCAGGGCCGGCTTCTCCGGATTCTCCACCAGCACAATCTCAATCTTGGGCAGCCACGAGAATCGCGGAATCCGGTAGCTGTCGAAGTTGGTGTCGAACACTTCCCCGTTGCGGAACCGCACCTCCTCGGTCAGCGAGTAACCCAGGCCCATGATGACGCAGCCTTCGGCCTGCTGCCGCATTCCCTCGGGGTTGACCACGAGCCCCTCGTCCAGCGCCATCACCACCCGCTTCACTTCCACCGCGCCCGTCGCGCGGTCCACCGCGACTTCCGCTATCGTCGCGTTGCAGGCGTTGGAATACATGCCGCACGCCATCCCGGCGCCACGTCCGCTGGGCGCGCGGCCGGCCTTCCACCCGAACTGTTTGGCTGCGGTTTCGAGCACCCGCCGCAACCGCGCATTGGTCAGGTTGTTCAGCCGGAACTCCAGCGGGTCCACGCCCATTTTCGCGGCCAACGTGTCAATATGCGATTCCCGCGCGAAGGTGTTGCTGTTCACCGACGGCGCGCGCCACGCGCCAACCGCGAACGGATTCATCCCCGCGGGATTCCCTCCCATCCATCCACCCGCCGAGGTCACCCGCTTGTGTGGGATGTCGTAAAACGGATTGGCTTCCCGGTCCCCCGCTCCGAACACGTGGTTATCCCAGAGCACGATCTTGCCGGCGGCCACGCCGGCGCGGATCTTCATCACCGCGGCCGGCCGGAACCGGTCGTAGAAGAACTCCTCCTGACGACTGTAGACCACCTGCACCGGTTTGCCCGTGATCTTCGCCAAACGCGCCGCTTCCACTCCCTGGTCCGCCTCCGTTTTGCCGCCGAACCCGCCGCCAACGTAGCGCGAAATGATCCGCACCTTGTCGGCCGGTATTCCCAGCGCCGCTGCCACTGCGCGCTGCACCTGGAACGGAGCTTGCGAACTGGCCCAAACCGTGACCTTGCCGTCCTCGATTTGCGCTGTCGCCGAGTGGGTCTCCATGGGAGCGTGGGCAACGTAACTGTTCAGGTACGTTTCCTCGATCACGTTCGCCGCCAACCGCTCGCCTTCCGCCAGATCGCCGCTCTGGCCCACGACGCGTGGCTGCGGCGCGGTCTTCTGAATGTGGTCGAAAATCGTTTTGTCGTCGGCGCCGGCGGGCGCGTTCTCGAACTCCGCGTTGATCCTGCCCAGCGCTGCCACCGCGACGTCGCGCCGTTCGTGCAGCACCGCGATCATCCCGCCGTCCTTCACCATCCGCACGCCGATCATCTTCTCCGCCGCCGACGTGTCGGCCGATTTCAGCGTCGCCCCGTGCGCCGGCGGGCGCAGAATCGCTGCGTGCAACATGCCCGGCAGCACGATATCGCCCGCGTATTGCGCCCGGCCCGTGACCTTGTCCACGCCGTCCTTGCGCTGTGGCGACGTGCCGATCAGCTTGAAACCCGCCGGCTTCACCGGCACATCCGCCAGGTGCCGCTCGATGCGTTTTCCATCCACCAGTCGCCCGTACGTGACCGCATTCGACGGCCTGCCCGTTTCGCGGATGCTCCCGGATTCCACCTGCAGTTGGCCGGCCGGCACCTTCAATCGCTCCGACGCCATCTGCACCAATACGGCCTTGGCCTCGGCTCCGGCCCTGCGCACCGCCGGCCACAGCAGCGGCGTGCACATCGAGCCGAAGGTTCCCATGTCATATGGGCACAGGTCGGTATCGCCCATCACCACGTCTACCGTGTCCAGAGCGACATCGAGCTCCTCCGCCAGAGCCACTGCCAGCTCGGTCATCGCACCCTGGCCCAGTTCCACCTTGCCGACCAGGCACGTTACCCGCCCGTCCGCCCCTATTTTCAGAAATGCGTTGAAATCGGTCGGACCGCTTTGCCGTCCCGGCAGCCGTCCCGGCTCCTGACCCTCCGCCAGTTCCGCACCGAAAAAGACGAACAACCCCGCCCCGGCGATCTCAAAGAAGTCGCGCCGTTTCATTTCGCCCGCCACAACCACGCTCTCCGCCATCACGCACCTGCCTTTGCCGCCCCGGCGGCTTCCTCGATCGCATCCAGAATCCGCACGTGCGAGCCGCACCGGCACAGATTGTCCTCCATGTGCCGCGCAATCTGCTCGCGCGTCGGATGCGGCGTCTTCAGCAACAACGCGTACGCGCTCAGAATCATTCCCGGCGTGCAGTATCCGCACTGGAACGCGCGGTGCTCCAGGAACGCCTGTTGGATCGCATGCAGTCCATGCTGGCCGATCCCTTCGATGGTCATCACGCGTTTGCCGGCCACCGCCTTAAGCGGTGTCGCACACGACCGTACCGCCTCGTTTCCCACAATCACCGTGCACGACCCGCACAATCCTTCGCCGCAGCCGAATTTCGTGCCCGTCAGCCCCAGATCGCTGCGCAGCACCCACAGCAGCATCCGTTCGTCGTCCGTCCGCACGTGAGTTGCCTTGCCATTTAACGTGAATGAAATGGTCCGTTCCATATTCGCTTCCCAAGCCGACTATAACAGACGACAAGTTCCGTTACTCCCGTGCGCTCGCGCCAAGCGCGTCACTCCGCAGTCGACGATAGCGATTACCACGCAGACGCGAGGGCGAGGCATGCCTCGCCCCTACAACGGACTCGTAGGGGCCGGGCATGCCCGGCCCGCCTTCAGACGCTGCGCTGAAGAACAGCCTGGAATACGATTCCGAACGTCCGAAAAGATGTGCTGAGCCAGCTTTCAGGCTTTGGGCTGAAGCGCCTGGCATTTGGAAGCCAGCAGGTCCTCGACCTGCTGGCGAAGTGCCGGTGGCACGTTGCAGCAATACTTCAAGCTTTTGCCCGGCATCTTCAGGCTGAGGGCTCCAATGGCAGAGATCTCGTAGCCTTCGATCTTGTCCCAGGGAATCAGTCTGCCGGCACACCAGATCCCGGCTTCGCGTAGCTGGAATCGTTCTGTCCGCCAAACAACGACGCCCACTCCGAGGGCAAAGAACACAACGGGCACGTGCAACACTGTGCCTCGGCCGAAGAAGAACGAGCCAATCCCCCCAGCGGCGACCAGACCGGCAAAAAGCCAATAGAACCATCGGCCCGCCGACCCGCCCAGATCCAGCGAAATGGCCCCGGCGCGCCCCACGCGCCACAGATCAAAGAAAGGGCGCCCGAGCAAAAGCACAGAGTAAGCCGCCCACTCCCACGCAGCTTGCGGGATCTTCGCTACCATTCGACCTCTCGCTCCGATTCTAATACTGTTTTAGTAAAATAGTTCACACCCATGCCACGCTCCATTCTGATTCAAGCTCCCGACGGGCAGACCAAAACCCTCCCGCTTACCGGCAACCGTTTGGCCGTCGGACGCTCCAGCGGCGTCGAGTTAAGCTTTCCGGACGATGCCGGCCTCTCGCGCCAGCACTTCGCACTGGAACCTTCCGGCGACGACTGGACGGTGCAGGATCTGGGCAGCAAGAACGGCACCTTCGTCAACGGCATCCCGCTCAAAGCGGTGCTGGTGCTGCGCCCCGGCGACCGCATCACCGCCGGCCATCTCTCCATCGTCTTCGCGCCCGATCAAGGTGCTCCCGCGCCCGGCGTAGTGGTGTTCGAGGGCGGTGAGACCGATGCGCCCAGCACCTCGACCCTGGTTACCAGCCTGGGCGACGCCAACCGCACCATCGTGGTCGAGCCAGGCGGCGGCGCCAAACCCTCGGCTGCCATGCAGGCGCTGATCCACGCCGGCCAGGAGCTGGCCGAAAACCGCCCGCTGGCCGACCTGTTCCCGCTGATCCTCGATCTGTCGATCCAGGCCGTCAACGCACAGCGCGGCGTGCTGCTGCTGCTCGAAGGCGATCAGCTCACCGCCAAGGCCCACAAGGGCGATGGATTCCGCATCTCGACCGCGGTTCGCGACCGGGTGCTATGCGAAAAATCGTCGGTCCTGGTGCGCGACGCGCAGCTCGACGACGCCTTCAAGGGGCGCATGAGCATCGTGGAGCAAAAGGTCCACACCATGATGGCGGTGCCGCTCGAAACCAAGGACCGTATCATCGGCTTGATCTACGTGGATTCTCCCTTCATCCTGCGTGAGTTCACCAAGAACGATCTGAGCCTGCTGACGGTGATGGCCAACGTGGCGGCCATCCGCATCGAACATGCGCGGCTGGCCGAGGTCGAAGCCGCCGAGCGCATCATGCAGCGCGATCTGTCGCAGGCCGCGGAAATCCAGGGCGGCATGCTGCCCGCGCGCGCGCCCGAAATCGCAGGCTTGGATCTGGCCGGCTTCAACGTGCCCTGCCGCACCGTGGGCGGCGACTACTACGACTTTTTCCCCTACGCCAGCGCCAGCGTGGGCCTGGCTCTGGGCGATGTATCGGGCAAGGGCATGCCCGCGTCGCTGATGATGATGGCCCTCCACGCGCGCGTCCACGTCCTGGCGGAAACCCCCGGCAACCTGGGCGATTTCATGGCGCGCCTCAACAAAGCCACCTGCGCCACCTGCCCCAGCAATCGCTTCATCACGTTCTTCTTCAGCGTTCTCGATGCCGCCTCGGGCGATTTGCGGTTTGCCAATGCGGGGCACAATCCGCCGGTTCTGCTGCGCGCCTCCGGAGAAGCGCAAATGCTCGAAGGCGGCGGCCCTGTGCTCGGCGTACTTTCCATCGCCCCCTACAGCGAACAGAGCGTGACCCTCGCTTCAGGCGACTTGCTGGTGCTTTACAGTGACGGCGTCACCGAGGCCAGCAATGTGGACTTCGACGAATTCGGCGAGGAGTGTTTCATCCGCGTGCTGAGCGAGAATCGCGGACGCCGGGCGACGGAGATCGTCGACGCCGTCACCGCCGCACTCAAGGACTTCACCGCCGGAGCGCCACAGGCCGACGATATCACCCTCCTGGTTGCCAAGCGCCTGTAGCCGAATCCGACCGCCCACGACGAGGTGGTGTTTATTGACCGGGCCCGCCACGTGCACCAAGCCGTAGACCCACTTCGGCGTCGAGAAAATGGACAGCTTGAAGCGATGTCATTCAAAACATGAACCGGCATATGCATATGTCATATACCAAAGGTACTGGTATTTGAGGGTAAGGTGAGCGTTAACAGCGTCTAAACTCTTCAACATCAAAATTTTCCGGCTACAAAACCGGCATTCTCGGTTAAAGTAGTCTTAGGGCCAAAGATGCAAATATCCGCTGGCTACAAATCGAATTACAAGGCGCTAGACCTTGCTCGAATCTTGTTGATGCATGGCGATCTTGCACCCAGGCTGACCATACAAACGATTCTCCAGGCGAGCGGTTATGCGGTAGATGCAGCCGCTACGCCCGCTGAGGCGTTGGCCAAACTCGACGAGGGAGAATACGACTTGGTGCTGAGCGATGGCGAAGGCGGCTCCGATGCTGCCGGACACAACCTGCTGGCCTATGCTCGTGTAAAAGACTATCGGCCTGCCACCGCTTTCATCACTTCCGGCCATACCAAGCCCAAAGGCGGATACCAGCCAGCGGTTTCCGAGGTTTCGATTTATACGGAGAACCTGCCGGCGCTGCTGGGTGAGGTGGCCGAGTTGATCGGCGTCCGCGCCAGCCGACGCCACCGCCCTCTGCGCCTAGCGGTCTAACTCCGGCGCTCGGCTGAACCAAAGCTTTCAGAAATATCAGTTAATCATTGGCAAACAGGCTAGATGATCACTGTATAGTCGAACAGTTTTTCATCCAGACCGAACCAGGTTTCTCAGAAAAAACCAGGCGAAGATAAGGGAAATAGCCGAATGGGAACTATGCGATTCGGCACCTTTTTCACCCTTGATAAACCAACACTTTCAAATATAGAAACTAAATATAACAAAAAAGGCCGAATGGAAGTTCCTCCATTCGGCCCCTTTGTCAATCTCAGAGAATACCCGATCCGTTTCCTTTAACGGTGTCCGGCACCACCCGCGGCCGCTCCGCCACCTCCACCGCCGCCGGAACCTCCGTGGGCGCCCGAGCCAGCGGATGCGGCACCCGCAGCGAATGCGCCACCGCCAGCGGATGCACCACCCCCGGTGAATCCACCGGCGCGCGCAGCCGATCCGCTAGACCCGCCGCCCGCGTAGCCGGCGAAGCCGCCGTGTCCAGCCGAAGCCGAACCGTAACCGGATGTGATGCCCGCTCCGCCTCGGAACCCAGGCGTGTGAGAGCCGTTAACTGCCAGCGCCAGCACGGAGGAACGTGCAGCGACATTCACCGGAACATGCGTAGGACCACGCGCGGGACCACGCGTTACGCCCGGGCCGCGCGTGGGAGCCTTGGTAGTGGTGACGGTGACTGGGCTCGCATACGTGTAGCCGTAAGGGCTATAAGCCATACCGCTGCAAGGGATGTACGTGTACATGTCGTACCAAGGGTTGTATCCCCAAATACCATAGGGCGTGTAGCCAAAGCCAAACGCGCCTGCATAGCCAAACGCCGGCATATAGCCGAAACCGGAACAGCCCATCATCGGCATCCCCATCCCTGCCATGTAGCCTGAGCCATATAAACCGCCATATGGACTTAACGCATTGGCGCCCGAAACGTTCGCCATGGCCATCAGCTCGGCTCGGCGGTGGCTCCAGTTATCCAGCGCATCCGTGTCATCCGTCTCAAACTTCTTGACCGCAACTTCGGTGCCGCCCAGGGCGCACGTTCTGCCCGCGCCCACCAGCTTGGTCTCGGAATCCTCCAGCACGGCGGCCTCGCCCTTGAACACCTTCAACTGCGCCGGCGCAAAATTGAATCGGTAGATGCCGGGCTTGGGCAGCGACACGGCGGCGTTGTTGACGACGATGGTGACGCTGGTGTCCTTGGCCGTCTGGTCGGCCTCCACAACGGCCTTGCCGCCCAACAACTCCACGCGCGTATCGATCAGCCGGTTGGTGATCATCTTGAGGCTAGCGTGGTCACCCAAGCGGAGAATGACGCCGGGGGTGAGCAGGACCTCCGCGCGCCCATCCTCGGTCGAGAGCACGCTTCCCTCTTTGATGTCCGGGTAGTGGGTTATCGACGTTTCCAGGGTGTGGCCATCCAACTGCACTTGGCCTTCCGCGAAATTGACCGTGCCGGCCTTGGCGGGAACCACGTATTGCGCCAAGCCGGGAGTCGCCGTGAGCGCCAGAAGCGCCGCAGCCAGGAGTGTGATTCCAATCGGTTTCATGGTCCACCTCGTTCCAATTACAGTTTGACGCTATTGCGCGCAAAGTCAATGGCTTGCTGGTAGCTATTTGGAGTCATGGAGGCATCTTAATGTGGAGGGATCTTAATACATGCAACGGGGCGGCATCGGCCCGGCGCTTTGCCAGGCCCAGGAGAGCGCGTGGCGGGCAAGTCGTACTACCATCTTCTCTTGGTGCCTGCCAATCCGCGAGTCTCGATCCTCGTCCCGGTCTACAACGAAGCCGAGTACCTGCCGGCGCTGATCGCACGCCTGCTGGCGGTTCCGCTGTGGGAGGAGATACCTATCGAAATCGTGGCCGTCGATGACGGTTCCACGGATGGGTCGGCGGACACGCTCGATGAGCTCGCCAGGCTGCACCCAGGCGTGATACAGGTCGTTCGCCACGGCCGGAACCGAGGCAAGGGAGCGGCCATCCGCACCGCCATCGACCGCGCTTCGGGAGAATTCGCGGTCATCCAGGATAGTGACCTGGAATACAATCCGCTCGATCTAGTCAGGGTGCTAGCTCCGCTCCTGGAGGGCCACGCCGACGCGGTCTTCGGCTCGCGCTTCGCCAGCTCCGGCGAGCGCCGCGTGATGTACTTCTGGCATGCGCTGGCCAACCATTTTCTGACCACCGTGGGCAATGCCGTCGCCGACTTGAACCTCACCGACATGGAAACCGGCTACAAAGCCTTCCGCCTGTCACTGGTGCGCTCGATACCGCTGCGGTGCGACGGCTTCGGCTTCGATCCCGAGATCACGGTCAAGCTTGCCCAGCGCGGCGTCGCCCTGTACGAGGTCCCCATCAGCTACCGCGGCCGCACCTATGAGGAGGGCAAGAAGATCGCCGCTTGGGACGCCGTATGGGCGTTGTGCGCCGTGCTTTGGTACGGCCTGCGACGCGACATTTATCGCGACGGCGGCGCCGGCATGCTGGACGCACTTTCGCAAACCCCGCGCTTCAACCGCTGGATGGCCGATACCATTCGCCCGTGGGTGGGCGCTCGCGTACTGGAGCTTGGCGCCGGTATGGGCAACCTCTCGCGCCACCTAGCCCCGCGCCGCCAGCTCTATATCGCTACCGATATCGACGCCGAACACCTGGCCCGACTCCGCGTGCGTTTCCAGCTCCGCCCCAACGTGAAGCTGCTGCACTGCGACTTGAGCGCGCCGGCGGACTTCATACCGCTGGCGGGCCAAGCCGATACCGTGATCTGCCTCAACGTGCTGGAACACATCGAGGACGACGCAACCGGCCTCGCCAATATCGCTAGCGCGCTCGTCCCCGGCGGCGTCGCCATCGTGCTGGTGCCGCAGGACCCGGGGCTCTATGGCACGCTCGACGAGGAACTCGGCCACTACCGGCGTTACAGCGAAGTCGAGTTGCGCGCCAAAATGGAAGCCGCCGACCTGACCGTCGAGCAAGTGCTGCACTTCAACCGCATCACCCGCCCCGGCTGGTGGTTCACCGGACGCGTCCTGAAGCGCCGCGGCTCCAGCCGCGTCACGCTCTGGTTCTTCGACCGCCTGGTCTGGCTCTGGCGCCGCATCGACCGCGCCCTGCCCTGGCCCGCCGTATCCCTGATCGCCATCGTCCGCAAACGGGAGAGCGGGAACTGAGCGGATTCCTGCATCCTGATAGTCTCGCGCGAACGTATATCAGATATGCGCCTCGGGAGGCTGTGGTCGGTAGCGCTGGCGGTGGTGCTGGCACTCGGTTCATCGCATGCGCAAGATAAACCGGAATACACGTTTGGAACGACCGTTGTCGACGCTTCCGGTCTGCAGGGTCGCGTATTCTACCTGAAACCTGGAACCGGCAGGCTGCCGCGGTTCGGGCAGATGACTCCGGTAGGCTCGATTTACACAACGCAATTGAACGTGTGGCCCCAGAACTTCGATGAGGGATTCCCGAACATCACAGACCGATTCGAGTGGTTCGCGATCGAGTATACCGGCAAAGTCTGGATCAACAACACCGGGCGCTACCGTTTCAGCTTGTTGGCCGATGATGGAGCCAAGCTGTATCTGAACGATCAGGCGGTGATCGATAACGATGGCCAGCATCAGGCAAGGGCGGTCAGCGGTAGCGCGACCCTGACACGAGGTGTTCACGAGATCAAGATTGAGTACTTCCAGGGCCCACGCTACACGGTTGCCCTGGTGCTCGCGGTTTCACCTCCCGGCGAACCGTGGCGCATTTTCAACACGAACGATTTCAAGCCTCCCAACGATCCGGAGCAGTTGCAAAAGGGCGAAGTCTCCGACATCCGGCCGACGACGCAGTAGGGCCGAGACCGCGCAGAGCTCCGAGAAGCGGTCTGCCAATGGGCGCCAAGTTCAATCCACAGGCTCGGCGAACGGGGTAATTTGGTGCTGTCACGGGTTTGTGTCACGGGTTTGTGATTCTACCTCCACATCAATCCCCATCAATCCCCTTGCAGCCAAACACTCGCCAGAGTATGCTCAGGAATCATGGCTAGCCAACACGATTCTGCTGTGCCGGGTTCTCCAGCGGAAGGTGTAGAACCTGGCGTCCTCGCGGAAATCAAAACCTTTGAGGAGCAGTGCCAGGCCCGGTATCGTTTCAATAACGCATGGGACGTCGTGCTTACGGTTGGAGGCATCTTAGTGGGCGTTGGCGTTGTGGCCGCTGGCGCGTATGCAGTGAGTAAGTTGGCCGCCATTCTTGGCGCCGTCATCACGGCCATTTTCAGTGCCCAGAGAGCCTTCCCGTTTGGGCAGCGCGCGCAATTCTATCGCTCACTAATCGGTCAATCTTCCAATCTGCGAACAGATGTCACCACGAACCTGACCACGGCGGAAGCAGCCGCCACGACTCTCAAGTCTCTTCGCCTGGACTTCGCTCAGCAACTGCCCCGCGGAGGCACGCCTGGCGCGGACGGGCAGCATTCGCAGCCTGTCCACTGAAGGATCCGCCCGGAGGTTCCTGTCGTGCAACCTATGTTTCGCCGGCTGTTAATACCGGGTGGGCTCCTTGCGCTGGTCGCCGCCCTCCTGGGAATTCTGTGGCTTGTTTTGGTAGCGTTTATCGCGGTCAGCGTCAGGCTTAGCCCTCCAAGTTTCGAGTTCGCTTCCAAAGATGCTTGGTCATTCCTGTCGCTCTGCTTTGGAACAGGTGGAATGACCATGGCTGCGGTTCAGATTTGGCGCACCCTTCTACCGGTCCGGGGCTATTTCCAAAAAGGAGAGCTCCTGAAGTGGCTCCAGATCAGTGCACCTTCAGGTTTCCAATCGCCCGCGTGGGGTGGTGTGCTGGGAATGCTAGACCTTCCTCACGTCTCAGCACATGAGGCACTCCGGGAATTTGAGGGTCGTGCGCGGAGGAATTGGGATTCGCCTGCACCGACTGAGCGGGACGATGGCTGGAGTGCACTGTTTCATGTGCAGCAGATTTACGATCTCCCCATTGAGCAACTCTGCGGTCAACTTACAGTGGCGTTCGACTCTGCAGTCAACCAGCCGGAGCGGTTTCCTCATTTCTTGCTGTCGGTTATCGGGCCTGACGGCGGCGAGGACCTGGCCCGTGCGGTCGCTTCCGCACCGCGCCTGCGTAAAGCGAGCGGTAGCATCGATGATGCGACCGCCAGAACTGATACTCAGGCTCACGCCGCGCTGACACGAATGGGTCAGACTCGGATCGAAGCCTTTCAAATCGATGCTGGCGGTAGGTGGCGCCGACGGCTTCGATTTGTGGTTCTGGCGGTGAGTCTGGTCTGCAGTTGGTTGATCACGGCGGGGTCGCTCGCCCAAGCCAAACAAAAGGACGTGAGCCGCATCAGCTACCTGTTTCAGTCGGTGCTGAGACCGGTCGTACCGCCCGCCGGGGACCTCATCGGCTATCTGTTTTACTCGGTACTGGTTGGTTTTATTGCCGCCTACCTGGCGATGTTACTGCGCGACTTGACGGCGATTGTCGAAGTGAAACGACGACAGACATGAAGGCTTGTGCCCTCATAATGGATGACGACGGCTCCGTCAGGCCGTACTCCGACGGTGGACTGGAACCTGAGGCCGGTCGGCCCTTGATCCTGCTCGTGCATGGCTACAACAACGATCCACGTGACGCGGCCGAGAGCTACTTCGCCATGAGGTGCAATCTGGACAACCTCCTCAGGCTGAATCAGGCCGGGAAGGCTCTCCGTAAGGAATTCCAATCCCGCATGTGGGAACTCTATTGGCCGGGATACATGCCGTTGTCCCGGCGCGGCTCCGGCAGGCAGCGCACGACATACGAACGCGCCCCCTCTTCTCTGAGTTACAGCCTGGAAGTCAGGAAGGCGCGCTCCTGGGTAGCCGACGGTCTGAAGCGTTACTTGACACGCTGCGCGCCTTCCGAAGTTTTCTTTATCGC
>Ga0181517_10002146_pt1 | contig 20657 bp, 19 predicted proteins | sample PEATcosm2014_Bin_31_FD_119748 | JGI IMG/M metagenome (GOLD analysis project Ga0181517, IMG submission 119748) | Peatland microbial communities from MTU Mesocosm Facility, Houghton, MI, USA - PEATcosm2014_Bin01_30_metaG | ecosystem: Environmental > Terrestrial > Soil > Wetlands > Peat | place... | reverse complement strand
GTCATGGTGGGTCGCGCCAAGCGGGCACTGAGCTGCTTCGTGATGACCTTGTCCTGGTCGCGGGCGTTGTATCTGGAGTTCTTCTTCGATCAGACGATGGAGATCCTAACTGCGTACAAGCATGGAATGAGAGCGTCGGAAGTATGTAACCTTCGTGTCGATGACCTTGACCTCAAGAACTGCAGCATCGTCGTTGAACGACTCAAAGGATCTCTCCGCACCACGCAGGCCATCACCGAGCATCGAGGAGAACCGCTTTTGAACGAGCTTAGGGCACTCCGGGAATGGCTTAGGGAACGTCAGGCAGATGGCTCTGACTACCTGTTCACCAGTCAGAAGGGAGGACGGCTTGATCGCACTCAGTTCTTCCGGCTCTTCCGGGCGATTGCCTGCAAAGCCGGATTGCCAGCAGAAAAGCAGCATCCCCACGCATTGAAGCATTCGCTGGCGAGCCATCTGGTATCCATACAACCATATCGGTACAGAACTCATAGCGTTGCAGGGCAATTTCGAGATTGTTTCGCGTGATGTAGCGGCCATGAAATCTGTGTTCGATGACCTAAAGCAGAATCTGAGCGACAAGATAGATAAGGAAACCGGCACCTTAAACTCATCAATCACTGCTCTCAGCGAAAAAATAGACAAAGGCATCAGCGGTGTATTTGCAGAGCAGTTCCACCTTTATTTCGATCAACGAATGCAGCGAATCATTGGAGTGATTTTCACGTTGGCTGCATTTGCTGCCGCCCTATACAAGGGTCTCATCCAGAGCGCCCCTCAGCGACAACAGTTCTATTGGTTGCTCGGCCTTGGTGTTCTACTACTTATTGCTACGTTGACGCTCACGCGGTCCCCAAAACCACCTAAGAGCTAATCAATTCGCCACTTGTCCAGATGTGATCTGCAATCGCGGACTCCATCGCTGGGCACCCGTAGAGTTGAATGCACGCGGCAGAAGTTGTAATACCCACACTCGACTGGGGGCAGGCTTCGCCCATGTCGTTCTGATCCATGAAAAACGTGCCTCATGGAGGCTTCCAATCGCAACGCCGAGGCCACCGGTGGGCACTCTAAGAAGTGTTGACATAGTGTTGACACAAAACAGGCCACCTTTGCGGGCGGCCTGTAAGTAATTGATTCTATGGAGCCGAAAGTCGGACTCGAACCGACGACCTGCTGATTACGAATCAGCTGCTCTACCAACTGAGCTACTTCGGCCTGCACTTCCGATTGTATCGTTGCGCCGGGGGAAGGTAAAGTTAGGCTTTGCAGGCTGCGGGTCTGCCGGCACACGAATGTCCATCTCTCATTTCAAGCGGGGTAAACCATGACCATTCTGGCACAGACTGTTCAGCTTGCATTCCGGATCGCGATCGTGTGGACCGGCGGGTTTCTACTGGCGGCGGCGGTGAACGTCCTGCCGCCCAGCAAGGTGGGCCTTACGCTCTACGGCAAAGAGACCCCGCTATTGATTCCCTTTAACCACATCGGATTTTGGACTTGTCTGCTGGCGGCGATGACGGTGACCGCATTGGTGGTTCTTCGGGCCATGCTCACCGACATCGGCTGGCGGTTGTTCAACTAAAGCGCGATTCACGCCTCAGGGCGCCGCTAGGGCATGACGCTGAAAGGCGGTTATACTTCTCTCCATGCAGAACGATCCGCTCGTGGAATGGCAGAGGCTTACTGAGAATTACAGCAAGATGTACGACGATGAGTTGATCGAACTCTCCGCCGACTCGGCCAATCTCACAGAACAGGCGCGGCAGGTACTCGGCAATGAGATAAGAAAACGTAGTCTTGACGCGCCGCGCGCCGGCCATATGCCGGGTAAACTACCCGATCCCATGATTGAACGGGCAGCCGTTGCGCTTGGCGTCGATCCAGGCGCGCCGGACCTTGTTCCCGATGGCTCTGAGACAAACGAGGACGGCGATGGACCGCCGGAGTACACATGGAAGACGCTATTGTGCGAATGCGACCAATCAGAAGAAGCGTGGCAAATCTCGGAGGCGCTGAGGCAGGCTGAAATCGAGAGCTGGATCGAACGGCCGGGTTCAAGACAAGCCGTGGTTTGGGATGAGCGCATGGTGGGGAATCTTCGAATTACGGTCCCAGCCGATCGGCTCGAGGAAGCGCGCGAGATCATTGCCAGACCAATCCCAAAAGAGATTGTCGAGCAATCCAGAATGACGGTGCCGGAGTTTGAGCTGCCTGTTTGTCCAAAATGCGGCGCTGGCGACCCGGTGCTCGAAGAGGTGGACCCCGTCAACTCCTGGCTATGCGAGGCTTGCGGGAACCAATGGACGGAACCTGAGGCGGACGTTAGGGACACCCCGGAAAAGGCTGAATCCTGACCGCTAGAAACGGAAAGAGCCGCCCGGCAACAGGGCAGCTCTTTCCTCAGGGAGAATAGTTCCAACGGAGGCAAAACCATCAGAACTTTCTGGCTGCATAGTAGGAGCAGGGGAAAGGAGTGTCAAGGACAAATCTCGGTCGAAATAAGTGGCTTCATTTCATATAGTTATAGGAGGCCCTACGGCGGGGACGCGGTGGAACTCTTCGACGTATCTTCGCCTTTGATTCTCCGGCATTTGCCGACATTTAGGGGTGTTTCTTCCTATTTATGCCCAGTTTTCCACAGGTAAACCCCGCCATTAACCATCCGGATGCGGACCTTTGACCGGTCTGAGCTTTTCGTCCCATTCTTCTCGCAAATCGAGACGAATGAATTCTTCGTCGAAGACCGACGAGGCCGGCTTTCCTCGCATAATGCGGTACAGTGCCCTGCCGCCGCCGAGGAAAAATCCGAGCAGAAGCGCCGCGCTGGCGCCGACGATCACAATGGCGGCGATGCTCATTAGAACCTTCGCTGTCTTTGCCACCTCCGATTCCGTGGGCTGAGGAATTGCGGTAAGGTCGGCCTCGTAGTGGACCATCTCGAGCAACTTGTGGCTCTCCTCGGGAATGGCGTCGCCGCTGACAATGGCAACCAGCGGACCGCTGCGCCGGACCTCGAGCGAAGCCAGGTCGGACTCCTGCAGCAGTTTGGGCCATGGCGGCTGGGCCTTACTCCCGGCTTTGATGTAATCGCGAATCCTGGGTTCCTGTGCTTCGGCCATCTGCGGCGTGGGATAGTCGATGATGGTGAGCGTCGCTGGCCCGGACCTGAGCGAGTAGTTTGCGGTCACCGTCTCCGCGCCGCGATCGAAGCCTACGAGCTCCGGCGGCAACACGCCACCCCCGCCTGCGTAGCCTGCGGCGCCGATGGCGTAGTGCGTGGTTTGTCCATCGAGCGAGCCCTGGGGCAGGTTGGCCAGAATGGGCGGCATCAGCGCCCTGGTTCCCGGCGGGTTGGGCATGTAGTTGGCCAGCTCGCGCAGCTCTCCTGCCGACATGGGGCCAATATGCGAGAACGTCGCATCGACTACGGTGTCGCCCTTCCAGAAGAGCACGCGGTTGTGGTCAGAGGTTGCGCCGAAACCGATGTCTTCCTTCGCCCACCCGTTCTTGCGGTAGAAGGAGTAGGCACCGTAGGCGCCGCTGGCATCCTGAAAACGCAGCGCGCGGACGTTGAGTGTCTCGCCCTCGCGCCTGTAGGTGACGGAGGCGCCGCCGTCGAAGTCGTACTCCTTGAGGGCGGCTGCGTTGGCTGGATCTGCCTGCGCTGCATCCTTGAGGGATATGGGCGGCGCAGCTTCGACCCATCCGTCAAGCGCGTCAGGCAGTAAAGCCCTGGGAGATGGCGGAAGCACGACGGATGTGACGGTCTCTTTGGCAGATGGCTTGCTGTCTGCATGAGCGGACGGAGCGGTTTTTGCCGGCGCGGCCTGCGGCGCGGCAGAGGCTGCGCTCCTGGCCATCAGGGCCGAGCAAACCAGAACTGGAATCCAACGCATGAATGTGCTCCGTCTTCAGGACACTTCGACTTGAGGAAGCTCTGTCTTCAAGGGTACACGCATGGCCCATCGCCACTCGTAGCGCACTCCCTCTTTACTTGGACACTGAGAGCGCGGGAAAGGTTCCCTCGATTCATCACACTGCGGCGATGAGAAACCATGGTCGGCCAATTTCGAGTGAGCCGGCCTCAGACGGCGTTGCCGGAGGCGGGATAGAGTGCATCTCCCAATTCCTTATAGCGGCCGCCATAGAAGATGAGCGCATACTCCCGGATTCCGGTGCTTACAGGCCCACCAAGACAGATGCCGGCCAGCAAGGCGAAGCCGAATGCAAGTACTCCGAAGAAGACCTGGAGGAGAACGCCGACAAGCCAGGATGAGCCGCTGGCATCCGCGAAGGTTGAGTGAATCCCAAACTCGACCGCTGCAAGCGCACCGGCCAGGATGAGCCCTGGAATCATGAACAAGAGGAACAAGCCGATGGTGGCGACGATCGGCAACGCCACTCGCAGCAGTGCGTAAACAAAAAACTCCCTCTTCTCGGCCTTGATGCGCGTCCACACCTGGCTCCAGGCTTCCCCCGCGGTTGCGTCATCGAGCGCAATGTGCGGCAGCATGCAATCGCGCAAAATCAGGTCGGCCAGCATTGCGGAGAGGGCCAGCAAAATGAGGATCGGAATGAGGGGAAGGACGAGAGACAGCAACAACCCGATATCGAGAGGGCCCCCGTGTTGAGTTTCCTGAAACAAACGCCAAAACCCGGCTCCGAATGGAATGGCCAATAGTCCGACCAGCAGCAAAAAGCAGAATCCTACGGCAAGGTTGAGCCAGAAGAAACGTGCCGCCTGGGATCGATAGATCCACCAGCCGGGGCGAATCTCGGTTGAGTTGTGGATCAGGCAATGGAAGTAGGCAAACCGCAGGCGCGTAACCAGGTAGAAAACAACACCCGCCAGAATGAGGGCGAGCAAAACGGCCGCCACGATCGCGGCGATCTGAACTGGCGCGAGATGAAATGACGGCGGAACCATCGGCCCATAAGGCGGCGCACCAATGTGCGGCGAGGAATGGTAGTTGTGCGACGAAGACTGAAAGTTGCTGCCCAGCCCCTCGGTGACGATGGCGACCAATCCGAGTTTAAGATAGGTTCCCCATGTGAACCTCTTGAAGAGGAACTCCCTGGTGCGGTGAATGGCGAGCGAAACGGAATCGGCGGCAGAGATAGCGCGCATAGGCGACCTTTCGTGAGCGCAGACAGCGTACCACGGAATTACGCAAGATCTATCGGCGAAGTTCCGCAGCCGGGTGCGGAATTGCGACCCACCATGCGTCAAAGGCGGCCAGGGCGCGCTCGCACACGATGCGGTGGCGCTCCTTCTTGTCGCGGATCTTCTTGCGCAACTCTTCTTCGAGGGGTTCAAGCAAGTCGAAGGTGATGTTGACGGGTTGAAAGTCTTTAGGATCGGCGTGGGTGATGTAGTGGACAAGCGAGCCAAGGGCCGTCGAGCGGGGAACGGGCGTGGGCTCCTCTCCGCGTGCGAGAGCAGCAGCGTAGATTCCTGCCAACAGTCCAGAGGCGATGGATTCGGTGTAGCCTTCGACGCCGGATAGTTGCCCCGCGAACAAGATTCTGGGCTGTTTTCTAAGCCGCAGGTTTTCGTCGAGCAGGGCTGGCGCGCAGATGTAAGTGTTGCGGTGAATCTGGCCGTAACGCAGGAACCGAGCGTTCTCGAGGCCGGGAATGAGGCGCAGCACACGAGCCTGCTCGCCAAATTTGAGATGGTTCTGGAAACCGACCAGGTTGTAGCTGTCGGCGCGCAGATTTTCTTTGCGCAGTTGCACGACGGCCCAAGGGGTTTTACCGGTGCGCGGGTCGCGCAAACCTACAGGCTTCATGGGGCCAAAACGGAGAGTGTCGCGGCCTCGCCGGGCCAGCACCTCGATGGGCAGGCAGCCTTCAAAATAATCCAGCTTCTCCCACTCTTTGGCTTCGGCGGCCTCGGCCTCCAGCAGCGCGTCGAGGAATCGGTCGAACTCCACGCGGTCCATGGGGCAGTTGATGTAGTCGGCGGTGCCCTTGTCCCAGCGGGCGGCCATGTAGACGCGGCTCATGTCGATGGATTCGGCGTCGACGATGGGGGAGATGGAGTCGTAGAAGGCAAGATGACCGGAGCCGGTGAGGCGCTCGATTTCGCGGCTGAGTGCATCGGAGGTGAGGGGGCCGGTGGCGAGAATACTCAGCGCATAGACCGGGTCCGGCGCCAAAGTAGTCACTTCTTCTCGAACGACGCGAATGAACGGCTCAGCGGAGATGGCCTCCGAGATGAGGCGGGAGAACTCGACGCGATCGACTGCAAGCGCATGACCGGCCGGTACAGCCGATGCATCCGCAAGACGCAAGAGAGCGGAAGCTCCGCGGCGCATCTCCTGTTTAAGGAGCCAGGGAGCTGTATTGGGCGATTCGCTTTTGAGCGAATTGGAGCAGACCAGTTCACCAAAATCGGTGGTCTGGTGAGCTGGGGTCAGGCGCGGTTTTCCGTCGACCATGGCGCGCATTTCGTAAAGATCGACCTCGCAGCCCAGGCGGGCAGCGGTCAGCGCTGCCTCCGGTCCGGCCAGTCCGCCGCCGATGACGCGAATCTTCACTTTGTGGGCTCCGTCTCTGCGGGCTCGGCGACCGCAGCGCCCGCCAACCGGTCGAGCGCTTCGCCGCTGACGCGCACGTTGCGCCATTCGTCGAGAAACTCGGCGCCCATGGCCTTATAGAAATCGATGGCCGGGGTATTCCAATCCAGGACTTCCCACTGCAGGCGCAGGCAGCCCCTTTGGACGGCGATGGCGGCCACCTGCTGAAGCAGGGCCCTGCCTATGCCCAGGCCCCGGAACTCCGGATGGACGAACAGGTCCTCGAGGTAGAGTCCCGGTCTCCCCATCCAGGTGGAGTAGTTGAAGAAGTAGAGAGCAAAGCCCGCCGGCTGGCCGCTTTGGTCGGCGATCAGGCAGGAATAGATGGGGTTGGGCCCAAATCCGTCACGCAGCAGGCCATCCTCCGTCGCAGTTACGGCGTCCGGCGCCCGCTCGTATACTGCCAGAGCGCGAATGAAGGCCAGGATCTGCGGAACATCCGCCTCGGTCGCGGTCCGAATCGTGGTTGCCATGTTTTTATTCTAGAGTGTGATACAGACCACACCAAATTGCCCACTGGACGCACTACCATGGTAAACAAGAACTTTTTCGGCAGGATCCAATTGGAGACTCACGATTGTGGAATCCAACCCCTGGCCCGGAATATACGGCCCTTCGATAAGGCACGCTGGCATGCGTGATGCTGCGGTCCGGTCCACACTTTCAGGAATGCCCCTTGTGCCGGGTGCGCAGTTGGATTTAACTTTGGTTTTGCCATGAAATGCAGTCTGCGTGATGGACTTTGGAGCTGATAAAGCTCCCCAGCCGCAGGGTGAACCAGAGACTGAGGATTTGCGGAGGAGTTTTGCCGCGAACAGATGGCTCACAGAGGCAAGCTTGCCGGAGACCAAGCAATGGTCCTCTCCGGCCGGCTTTGAGAGATACGATTTTTTGAGCGCGCTGCCAAGATGGTTCGCGCCGCTCCCAAGGAGAAGAAAATGAAACGCAGCTTTTCACTTTGGCTGGGCCTGCTGGCCTTTGCCCTTTTGCCCGCTCTTGCACAGAATTCCGGGGGAGTCACGGGGAAGATTCATGGTCGCGTGATCAATCCCACCGGCGAACCCCAAGGCGGCGGCACCGTGAACCTGTCGACCGACGGCGGCGGGACCTTGAAGTTCACCTTTCCGGTGGGCGCGGACGGCAACTATGCCGGCGAGGCGTCTCCTGGTACCTATTCGGCCGTATATCGCGCTGCGGATACACCAGTTGGCAAAATGGTCGACATGTACCGGGGCATAAAGATCGTCGTAGGCCAGGATGTGGCGCAGGACATCGACATGTCGCGTCAGGAATTCATCGACAAGATGCCGGCGGAACAGAAAAAAGCCCTGGAAGAAATCAAGAAGCAGAATGCAGAGGCGATCAAAGCCAACCAGGTCATCAATAATCTGAATGCCGATCTGAAGGTTGTAAACCAGGACATCAGGGACGCCGAGGGCGCCCGCGCCCAAGCCGCCCAGGATCTGGGTGCATCTGCTACCCGCGATGCGGTGGAAGCCAAGGCGACGGAGATCAGAAACGCAAAATATACCGAGATAGAAACCATGATGACCAAGGACTCCGCGGTCATGCCCGACCAGTCCATTCTGTGGACGAACCTGGCGCGCGCGGAATTGGGACTGAAGAAATATGACGATTCGGAAACCAACTACAGAAAGGCTCTTGCATTGGAGACCAACTCCAAGAAGCCGAAGCCGGAAGTGATCGGCGTGGCCGACGCCGGCCTGGGCGAGGTTTACGCGCGGCAGGGCAAGGTTACCGAGGCCAACGCCGGGTTTGACGCTGCAGCCAAGGCCGATCCCACAAGGGCTGCCTTCCACCTGCGCAATGAAGCAGTCATTTTCTTCCAGGAAAAGAACGCTGACGCCCAGGTGGCAGCTGCGAACGAGGCCCTTGCCATCGATCCCAACCAGGCGATTCTCTACTACATCAAGGGTCAGGGTCTGATTCAGCAGGCCACGGTCGATCCCAAAACCAATAGGATCGTTCTACCTCCCGATTGCACCGAGGCTTACCAGAGGTACCTGGCGCTGGCGCCCACCGGTCCTTATGCCGCCGAGGTCAAAGGAATTTTGGACCAGGCTGGGGAGAAGATCAACTCCAACTACAAGGCTCCGAAAAAGTAGCACGCTGCACTACTTGGTTCTCTCCCGAAGGGCGCGTCCGGATGCCGGACGCGCCTTTCGGCGTTTCTTTGCAACGCTGCTGCGATTCGTCCGGTTCTTCTTCCTTGGCGCTTAGAATGCTCATGGCCAGCGCAAACCTCTACAATCCAATGCATGAGTTCAGGTCTGCCTAGCTACGAGGAAGCAGCGGCGCAGGTTGCCGCCTACGCCAGGCAACTTGGCCGGTTCCGGCTCTCGGTGGAGCGCGTGGAGCTTGGCCGGGCGCCAGGCCGCGTGCTTGCGAGGCATCTAAGCGCGGATCGCGATCAGCCACCTTTTGCCCGCTCAACCCGCGATGGCTTTGCCTGCCGTGCGGTTGAGGCATCCGCGCATGTGCCTCTCGCCATTGCCGGCGCCACGCGCGCAGGCGAGGTGCCGGCAGGCGAACTGCCACCGGGCTCAGCCTGGGAGATCATGACAGGCGCTGCTGTTCCGCCGGGCGCAGATGCCGTAGCGATGCTGGAGCACGTGGAGATAACCAACGGAAACGTGAAGCTGGCGCAGAAGCGCACTATTGCCGTGGGCGAAAACATTGTGGCCCAAGGCGCACAGGCGCGCAAAGGAGACGAACTGCTTGCCACTGGAACAGCGATTACGGCCGCGCAAGTGGCTCTGGCCGCAGCTTGCGGTCACGCCGCACTCGAGGTCTTCACCCGGCCGCGCGTAGCAATCCTCACCACCGGCGATGAGATTGTGCCAGTCAAATCCGTGCCTGCCCCCGGCCAGATTCGCAACTCGAACGGCCCCATGCTTGCGGCGATGGTAGTCGCCGCGGGAGGCGAGCCGTGGATTCTGCCTACCGCGTCAGACAACGCGCGGGCTCTCGACACGGCGCTTGCCCAGGCCGCTGAAGCCGACCTGCTCCTGATCACCGGCGGCGTTTCGGCGGGAAAATTCGATCTCGTAGAGCCGGCTTTGGTTCGCGCGGGAGCTCGTTTCCAATTCACGGGCGTGCGCATCCAGCCAGGCAAGCCGCTGGTATTCGGAGAGATGCCCCGATATCAGAACGCAGCGGGTAACGTTCTAAACCATACAACTGACAAGGCCAGAGCGCGCATGCCTGTCGCGCCGCACACATTGCCGTTCTTCGGACTGCCGGGCAATCCGGTTTCTTCGGCGGCTACTTTCTTGCTCTTTGCGGCGCCGTTGCTGGCCGCGCTTGCAGGCAGTTCTGAACCCGGCCCGCGTTTTGCGCTGGCGCAACTGGCTCCAAAAAGCGGTAAGCACGAAAAGGCAGGCCTGACGCGTTTTCTTCCGGCCAAATACACGTTCGGAGCAACGGGCCAGTTGCCGGAGGTGACGCTAGTTCCATGGCAAGGCTCCGGAGACCTGGCGGCGATGGCTCACTCCAACTGCTTTCTCGTGGTGCCCGAAGAGCCCAGCCTTCAGGGCCCCGGTGGAATCGTGAAAGTATTGCTTTTCTGAGGAAGACGCTATTGAGGAATCGAGAATCGGGAAATACGGGAGCCAAATCCTCACGCCTGTCGCATTACGACGAATCCGGCCACGCCAGTATGGTGGACGTGAGCGGTAAGGAATTCACGCGGCGCACCGCGACCGCCTCGGCCTTTGTCGAGCTGTCCGCGGCCGTGCTTGCGGCGCTGCCTTCCAACCCCAAGGGGAACCCACTTGAGGTGGCGCGCATCGCGGGCATCCAGGCAGCCAAGCGCACCTCCGAACTGATTCCAATGTGCCATCCCCTCGCCCTCACGCATGTGGATGTGCAGGCGGAGGTTGCGGCGGGAGGCGTGCGCATCAAGGCAACCGCGGCCACCACCGGACCCACTGGCGTGGAGATGGAGGCTCTCACTGCCGTTTCGGTTGCCGCTCTCACCGTGTACGACATGACCAAAGCACTGGACAAGGCAATCGTTATCCGCAATGTGCAGCTTGAAACCAAGACGGGCGGCAAGAGCGGAGATTATTCGCGGGGCGCCGTCTGAGGGGAAGCGAACGATCGGCTTTGCGGCGAGACTTGAAATGGACTACGATTCTGCTTCCGCCTGAGGGGGACATCATGCCGCGTTTTGCAATTCTTGCTGTTTGCTTTGCTCTAGCCGCCATTCCCAGCGCCGGCGGCCAAATCATCTCCGTTTACCAGACCACACCGGACCTGCTGGAAGCCCTTTCGCAGCTCAATACGTTGCACTTCTCCGCCAAATCGAATCCCGGCCTGACTGCTCCCATCATTACCGTTGACGACAGCCAGCGCTTTCAGGAGATCGATGGCTTCGGGGCGTCGCTGACCGACGCGGCCGCCTGGCTGTTCGCCAAGAAGCTGACACCGGCGCAGACCGACGCGGCGTTCAAGACGCTCTTCAGCCGCAAGGACGGCATTGCCGTGAGCTTTTTGCGCCAGCCCATCGGCTCTCCGGACCTGGCGGTGACGTTCTACTCCTATGACGACCTCTGCCGGCAGACCGACACGGCCTGCACGACCCCCGCCGGTGTGTCGGATCCCAATCTTGCCCATTACTCGCTGGCTCACGATCAGGAGTACATCCTGCCGCTGCTCAGGGAGGCGCTGGCACTCAATCCATCGATCAAGGTGATGCTGACGCCCTGGAGTCCGCCAGGGTGGATGAAGACGTCGGGTTCCATGCTGGGGTCGAACCCCGAAACGAAGGAGCCTTCAAGCCTGCGTCCGGAGTTTTACCCTGCGTTCGCCAACTACCTGGTAAAAACGGTCGAAGGTTACCAGGCTGCCGGCGTGCCGGTGTATGCGCTCAGCGTACAAAATGAGCCGCTCTATGCGCCTCCCACCTACAGTGGCATGCGGATGATGCCCGACGAGCAGGCCGCTTTCTTCGGCGCTGCTCTTGGCCCGGCAATGGCCGCCGCGGGTCTGAAGACCAAGGTAATGGCCTACGACCACAACTGGGACCAGCCCGAATACCCTGAGACAGTGCTGAAGGACGCCAAGGCCGGCGCCCTTGCCGCGGGAGTTGCATGGCACCACTACGCCGGCGATCCTTCCGTCATGTCGGAGTTTCACGACGAGTTCCCGCAAAAGGACCAATGGGTCACAGAATCGAGTGGTGGAACCTGGCAAAAGGGCAACGTACTGGCCGACGAGGCGGCTGAGTTGATCGCCGCCACACGCAACTGGGCCAAGAGCTATGTGCTTTGGGCACTGGCCACCGACCAGAACTACGGCCCGCACGTGGGCGGCTGCGCCACCTGCCGGGGACTGGTCACCATCGACCCCACCAACCCTGAAAATCCCGTCACGCCGGAGCGCGACTACTACGTGCTGGGACACGCCAGCAAGTTTGTGCTGCCGGGCGCGGTACGTATCGCCTCAAACCAGCCTGCAGATACGCAGGTGAAGGACGTTGCCTTCAGCAACCCCGACGGGACCATCGTGCTCTACACCTTGAACGCGGGAACGGCGAGCCAGGCCTTTCGGATCGGTTTCCACGGAAAAACAGTGGCCACCATCCTGCCGGCAGGAACGGTAGCCACATTTGTCTGGAAGCTGAAGTAGACGCAGCTCTAATGCTGCATGTCAGGCATGTTGGGCATGGCTCCCGCGGGAGGTGGGCCGCCGGGTCCGCGAGGGCCTTCTTCGTGCGGGGGAACGAACTCTTCCGGATCCAGGTGGCCGCGATGGCAAGTGCCGCAGGTCAAAGGCGCGGCGGGTGAGTCCATTTTGTCCATGTCCGCGACCTTCTCGATGTAGTTCTTTTTCATGTCTTCGGTCATTTTGTACATGATCCGGGCCATTTGCTTTTCGGGCTTGGAGTCGTCGTCGAACTTAAGACGCGGGCGGCCGTTGGGACCCAGGTTTTTGGGGTCGGCTGAGTGGCAGGTGTCGCAGTGCACCCCCAGCGAGCCTGCCCATCCTTCCATGATCTCGTGGATCTGCTGTCCGGTCGTGTCCTTGGGCAGTACCTTCAGGTTGGTGGGCGCGGGATAGGTGCGTGGCGGGCGGCCGCTTCCCCCAGGTTGCGGACCTTGGGGCGGACCCTGCGGCGGGCCTTGTGGGGCCTGGGCAACCGTGGCGACAGCGAAGACGGCCGCGGCCAACAGAGCGATAGCGGCGGTGGGCGGGGACAGGGAAGTGATTTTCAAGCGGATGTTCCTCGCGGATTGAGATGACCAATAACCGATGGACGGAATTTTAACGGATAATGATGCGCCTGCCTAATTAAGCTTTCATTGTCTTCTTCGAATCGGTCCTTGGCCAGGACTTCGGCCCCGAAACGCAATCGTGCCCCAGCAGCGCGAAGCGCAGCGGCCAATCCACGGCGTGTTTAATACCGATGCGCGGTGTAACCGATACTTCGGCCGCCTTGAAGCCGTCGTCGCGCAATTGAAGCGTAGATGCGGGATCGAGCAGGTCCAGTCCGTTGTGGGTTTGGCGCGTAAGGCCGAGTGCCTGGCAAAGGCGGCTGGGACCGGAAGTAAGCTGCCGGAGCGGTGCGCCGGGCCCAAGTCCGCGATTCAGCGCCATTTGCGCCAGGCTCGCGTCACCAACCGGTTCAAGCGCTCGCAGCAGCACACATCCGGCCTGACCTTCGGCCTCGCAAGAGACGTTCATGCAAAAGTAGCGGCCATAAATCGCATAAACATAGGCATGGCCTGCGGGACCAAAAAGAACGGCGTTGCGCGGCGTGAGGCCACGATGGGAGTGAGCGGCTGGGTCGGGCGGGTCGTTGTGAGGACCCAGGTAAGCCTCCACCTCAACGATCCTTCCGGCCAACAGCCCGGCATTTGTTCTGTGGACCAGCAGTTTTCCAAGCAGGCGCCGAGCCACCTGCTCCGGAGACTTTTCAAAAAAGGCGCGGGGAAGCAGCGCGCCCGGCAGCCGTTTCTGGGAGCCGGCGGAACCAGGCTCCCATGCTTTTCGCGAAGAACGCGAATAGGGTGGGGCACGGAGCGCCTTTTCGCTTCTGTGCTTTATTTGTGTGCCTTTTTCCATTCCTTGATCAGGGCGAGCACCGCTTCGGCGTGGCCTTCCGGCGTAACCTTGGGGAAGATATGCAGTAAAGTGCGATCGGGGCCGATGACGAAGGTGGTCCGCTCAATTCCCCACACTTTCTTTCCATACATGTTCTTTTCTTTCAACACGCCAAACTGATTGCAAACTTTCTCGTCTACATCTGCAAGGAGTGTGTAGGGCAGGTCATACTTGGCGCGGAATTTAGCCTGGGCGCGGGGTGTATCGCGGGAGATTCCCAGCACCACGGCTCCGGCGGCCAGGATTTTCTTGAAGGTGTCGCGGAAGCCGCAGGCCTCAATGGTGCAGCCAGGAGTATCCGCCCTGGGGTAAAAGAAGAGTATGACGGGTTTGCCGGCATAGTCTGAGAGACTGACGGTGTTGTCCTCGTCGTTTTGCAGGGTGAAGTCGGCGACCTTCTTGTTAAGTTCCATGGGGATTGTCCTCGCAGGTTTCCAGGGTATTGGAGGGCCGAGAGTGGCCATCGGATTCGATTATTTACGAGGTGGGGGCCGGGTGTCACCGCGCGGGAGAAGTCTTTTGTCGATTTACTGCACGTTGCTGGTGGGTGGTGCACTGCTGGCGTCGCTGCCGGTCTGCGCGCAATACCCCGTGCAGACGAGCAAGGCGAGCCAGGATACTCCCGAGATGCGCTCCGTTGCTGTGCTGGAATGGACCGGCGAGGAGGGCCATCCCAAAGCGAGCCGCCTGGTTCCGGTGAGCGTTTACGACGGCCAGGAACTGCAGGATGGCGGTATCTACCTGGCGCAGCCCGCGCCGCTGGCCCTCTCAAGTGAAGTCGAGTACGAGTTGATGCAGAACGGAAAAACCGTGGGCCGGTTCGACATCAACAACGCCGGACAGGAGCAAGGCTCGTGGGTCGGATTCGGTGTGTGGAAGCCGTTGCCAAAGCCCAAGGCCGCCGCGCATGCGGCAAAGACAGCAGCCGACAATTCCTGGGGCGACGACGTCCAGAGCGACAAGCCAGTCCTGCACCGCAAACACAGCGCCGATGACAAATCCACGTCGGACAGCTCTGACTCGTCCCGAGAAGCCCAGGACCCAGACCGCCCGACTCTCCACAAGAAGGACTCGGGCGACAGCAGCGATTCAAGTACGGCGAGTTCAAGCCCAACTTCCGATCCCGACCGGCCGACTTTGCACAAGAAGAGTTCGGATGCTGATTCTGCAAGTAGCGGGAATGCTCCGGCTGCTGATCCGGATCGTCCGACTTTGAAGAAGAAGGGCGCAAAGACGCCGGCCGATGAGGGCTATGTGGAGTCGCTGCCGGACGTCACGGACCCCAATCGCCCGCGGCTCCAGCGCGGCAAGCCAACCGATGAGGGCCAGACTGTACAGCCTACCTTGATGGGCCTGCCCGCGGACATGCATCAGGCCGTAGCCGTCTCCGATGCGAAGAGTCGCCCGGAGCATTTGTGGGCCTATAGCTGGTCGAACCCCGACGACGAGGCCAAGATGAAGGCGGATCTCGAGGACCTTGCGCGGAAGGTCCTGGGGCTTACCGCGCCTGCGTCTCCGGCCAAGCCTGCGCCAAAACGAACGGCCGCGGCCACGCAGAAGAAAGCAAAGCCGGCTCCGCCTCCGCCACCCCCCGCACCCTTGCTGGATGAGCAGTTTAGGGTCTTCGAACTGGCCTACGGATCGGGAGCGACCATGGTGTTTTCCGCGCACACCGACGGCGAGGGCGCCCAGGAGAAATTCGTAACGCTGGTGGCGCAACCCGACCTCTATGGCAACGTGCTGGTGCTGCTCAAGAATGTGACCGATGCCGCCCACCTGGACGATGCGCCACGCATGCGGCTGGTTGACGCCGTGGATGCGATGGCAGACAACCGCGGCGAGCTGCTCTTCGAGTTGCGCGGGGCCACGCAGCGCCAGTTCGCGCTTTACCGCGTATTGCGGGGCCAGGCGGACAAGCTGTTTACAAGCGCGCTCGGAGGAATTGCGCCACCCCCAAAAGGCGAGTGAGCTGACATCGAATGAAAAGTGAGCAATATTACTCACTTGTTACCGAAGTTATGCGGACCTTGAAAACAACCTCTTGACAAGAGGCGTGACTGCAACAAAGTCTCTTATACAATTAAGGCTGAGAGCGGCACGACGCTGCCCTTCGAGGTTCTTCCCTAAACATGGCAACAGTACTACCTGTATCATCCTCTGAAACTACAACCGTCGTTTCATCGAATCCGGCTCCAGCAGCACGCGGAGCAGCCGCCCCAACATCGGTTCACGCTGTGCCGGCGCGGCAGGAAATCCGCATGGGCCGCGCCGCCACCACGAGCGAAGGCCTCAACTGGCTCACGCTTTCAGTTATCGTCCTGTTTCATGTGGGCGCGCTGGCTGCGTTGTTCCTGTTCAGTTGGCAGCGTCTGGTGGTGATGGCGGTCCTTTATGTGCTGGCCATCAACGTCGGCATCGGCATGTGCTACCACCGGCTGCTTACGCATCGTGGCTACCACGTGCCCAAGTGGCTTGAATATGTAATGTCGATCTGTGCCACCACGTCACTCGAGGGCGGCCCCATCTTCTGGGTTTCCACGCATCGGGTCCATCACCAACTGAGCGACCAGGAAGGCGATCCGCACACGCCGCGCGAAGGCGGATGGTGGGCGCACGCCGGCTGGATCCTCTTCGGCGCAGCGCTGCACGCGCAAACCGCGGTGCTGGCGCGCTACTCGCCCGACCTGAGCCGAGACCGTTTTCATGTCTGGCTCAGCAAGTATCACTGGCTTCCCATTACAGTCTGCGGCCTTCTGCTCTTCGCTGGCGGCTGGCTGTGGGGCGGACTCGTAAACGGCATTGCCATGGTTCTGTGGGGCGTTTTATTGCGGGTGACCCTGGGCCTGCACGCTACGTGGCTTGTGAATTCGGCAACCCACCTGTGGGGTAGCCGCCGCTTTGAAACCCGCGACGGCTCGCGCAACAACTGGTGGGTGGCTCTGCTGACCGGCGGCGAGGGCTGGCACAACAACCACCACGCGCATCCGGTTTCAGCACGTCATGGGCTGGCCTGGTACGAAATCGACCCCAACTTCTGGGGCATTTGGCTGCTAGCAAAGATCGGGCTTGCCCGGAAGATTCAGGTAGCCAAGTTCGACAAGGAAAATCCCAAGCCAGCCGGTGCATAGAGCGCGTTCCGCTCAGCGCGCAGACGACAACAGCGGTTCGAGACAAAAATGCGGCCTTTCCTCGACGGAAGGGCCGCATTCCCGTTTTCTGAAGGATCTTTTTGTTGAATATCGCTCGAATCTTACCCGCGCAACTTGGCCCTTACCCAGAGCGTTCCGAAGAACGGTAGCGCCACCAGCAGCACTAGAACGCCGGCCGGTAAACCAACATACAAGTAGGTATCGGCGAAGTCGACTTTGTGACCGCCGATCAGGTTCCAGGCGAGGAGCGCAAAGATCGATATGCAGGTGGTTGCGAAAAAAGTAAAGAAGGCGGCCGCGAACGACAGCAGCAGGCTGGTAAAGAGCCCGAAGCCCTCCAGCGGAAAGCCCAGTACTCTTGCTCCCCCGCGCCCGTGTTCCACCGACTGCGCCATTTCATCCAACCTCTCTCGTCTAGAATAAATGTTGATGGCCAGCACTGCACAAATCGAACTTTGGCACGCGGAGAAAGTCGCCACACAGGTCGCCGTGATCCAGGCCGCGAACGGGATTCACTACGCCGCGTGGGGTGAGACCCGCATCTCCGAGACGGATCTCGAGCAACTGGTCGGCGCCGTGCCCGCAACGCTCTCTGCCGCGCTTGAGCATCGCGCCTATTATTTTGTTCCGCTGGCCATCGCCGACACCGGCGACATCATGATCGCTCCGGCGTACAGTGTCGAGTTGGGCGACCGCGCCATCTGTCATCGCAACGCGGTCTTCGGCTCTACCGAGGCGGTTTTTCTTTCAACTCGCCTGGTGGAAGACCGCTTCGGCCTGGCCTTCGAGTTTTTCATCAACGTGGCGCACAATTTTGTCGAGGCCGCAGGGGTTCCAGAGAGTTTTTCATCGCTTGTCTGGTCGCAGGCCGAGGCCCAGGTCCGCGGCGAAACCAGCCAGGATGCGTGGGAGACCCGCCGCCGCGCGCTCGACAGCAAGGCCGGGCAGAAGGGCATCGACGAGCGCGCACGGAATAGTTTCTTCGAGTCGTCCTTCTCCGACGCGCTGGCGGTCTACATGCTTGCGCTGGCTGTGGACTTCGATTATCACGACCTGCGCGAGCGTGAATACCCGCTGCTGGCCGCGCCGGCGCTGGCCGAGCGGCTGCGCCATGTGGCCACCCTTTTCCCCACCAACACCGGCTATGAGTTTCAGATCCTGTATCGGCGCAAAGGGTAGGGACAAGACATAACTTCCGGTTTGTCGGTGATTCGCTCGCGATGTTGGTTATTGCCTTTCAAAAATAAAATTCGCATTTGCATTCGATCAGCCTTCAACGCAGGCTGAGTCAATTAGGTCGATTGAGAGTAAAGGTCACGCCCGCGGAAGTGATTGCTTCAACAGTTTCGCCATCGAGAATATAGGGCTTGTAGGCCCAACGCTTAACGGCATCGGCTGCTGCCTGCTGCAGTAGGGGGGGCCCAGCGACCACGTGAACGTCTGATACGTGACCGCCTTTATCAATCGTCATCTCAACAACAACGGTCCCCGAAATCCCTTGCGCCTTTGCCCCAAGAGGGTACTCGGGATCAATTTTCTTGATTTGTAGACTTTGTGCAACAGCAGGCGAAATCCTTACGGCGTTCTTTATCGGGACCGCATCAGGAGGGGGGGTGAATTCCGTCGCGCTAATGTTATTGAGTTCCTCAAGAACGTCAATTTGAGCAATGAATTCCTTTTTATGATCGCGGGTCTCCTTGATGGTATGTGCAACGTAATTGTTCTGAAAGTTCTCAATACCCTCGAATTCATACTCCCTGTTCGCCATGGGGGTGCCGAGAACACGTAGGGCCGGAACACTCTCGTCCAGACAAGTGGGTGGTCCATGCAGATCGAGCGGCACGCCGTCTCTCGTAGCGGAGAATGTTACCGTCAAACATCGCAGAGTTGAGTCACCCACTTGTCGCATCTGGATTTGCACGCTCGCGGAAGGCGGGAGGCTGTGCACGTATTTCAGGCTTATCGGAGCAATGAATCCCTCATTTACCTCTGTATAGACCCTCGGCATCGAGCCCTGCTCGCCAATACGCATGATTCCGTTCTCGGTTTTAAAATCGGTTTGCGATCCTTTCTCACTTGTCCGGACAATCTTGTACTTGTTTGGTCCTGCCCAGAACTCTTCGATCGTTCCTTGTTCAGCCTCCTTGCCTTTTTCGTCATAACTTGTGAAGCTGACCTTTAGATGCCAAGGCTTAATTCCTTTCTGGGCTAGTCCATTGCGTTCTGCTGCTTCCTGCAACAAAGCCTTTGGATCCTCGGAATGAGCGGGCCGGGCGGTTAGAGTCAAGGGAGAAAATGATGCGCATGCAACTATGAATGCAATGAAGCCGGAATGAACGAGTTCCGCTGGAATTCTTGGCATAGCGGCACTCTATCACAAAGACGATGCCCGCTGGCCTCATCTCCTAAGTCCAGTAGGTCGTAGACCGATGTGTAGGCATGGCTACAGGGCTCTGTTGCGGCCAATGCGGAAGTTTCGCGGATTCCGGTACGGCAAGAACAAGCGCAGATACTTCGCTGCGTTGAGGATCACACTGCATCGGGGGAGAAGGTATGTGTGCCCTGTTCGGCGTCGCGGGTGAATCGTCGCCAATCCGGAAGTTGGTGCTTGACGGGATGCGGGCGCTAGATTCATCTCAGGCCGCTATTCGAACAGCGTAAGAACCTTAGCCAACACTTCATCCAGAATCTTCTGAGGCAGAGTATCCACTTTCCTGCCTCCGCGCGCCTGGAGGTCGAGCACGCGCGGCTGGTCGCAGCGCACAACTCCGGTTGTCTGGATGCCCGCGATCGGAACTGCAAAGCTGAGGCGCCGGGCAAATTCACCGCCGCTTGTGATCGGCAAGACCAAGGGCAGCTTTGTCACCGTGTTAAATTCTGTCGGCGATATGACCAGAACAGGCCACAGGCCGCGCTGCTCATGTCCCAGGGTTGGATCAAGCGGGACCAGCTAGATATCGCCCCTCTTCATATCAGCTCGCGGCCAACCGGCGGAGCGTCGATCCAAACCCTTTCTTCAGACTGCGCCGCGTTGTACACCACCCGCCCCTCGCTGACCGTCCAGCGCACCTTGCCCAGCATCGTCCAGCCGTCGAAGGGGGTGTTCTTGGCCTTGGATTTCGACTCGGTGGCGCGGTAGGTCCATTCGGCTTTGGGGTCGAAGACGACGACGTCGGCGAAGCTGCCCACGGCGAGGGTACCGCGGCCCTTCAGGTTCAACAGTGCCGCCGGCTGGGCGCTGAGCAGGCTCAGGACGCGGCCCAGCGGCATCTTCCACTCTCTGTGCAGCCAGCGCAGGGAGAGGCCCAGCGCGGTTTCAAGCCCGGTGATCCCATTGGGCGCGTGTTCGAACTCGACTTCTTTTTCGTGGGTAGCGTGGGGCGCGTGGTCGGTGGCAATGGCGTCGACCACGCCGTCGAGAATGCCTTCGATCATGGCGTCGCGATCGGCAGCCGAGCGGAGCGGCGGGTTCATCTTGGCGTTTGTGTTGTAAAGACCGACATGTTCTTCTGTGAGCAGGAAGTGATGCGGCGCTACCTCGCAGGTGACGCGCAGGCCGCTGCGCCGGGCCTGGCGGACGGCAGCCAGGGCGGCGGCCGTCGAGGTGTGGGCCACATGCAGGTGGGCGCGCGATTCGCGCAGCTCGGTGATCAGGCGAATGTCGCGCTCCACCAGGTTCGATTCGGCTTCAGGCGGCATTCCGCGCAGACCCAGTCGGAACGAGACCGGGCCCAGGTTCATGCTGGCGCCTTGTGTCATGCGCGTGTCTTCGGCGTGCTGGATGACACTGAGTCCC